>Ga0157372_10008605_pt1 | contig 10844 bp, 7 predicted proteins | sample C55metaG_FD_115307 | JGI IMG/M metagenome (GOLD analysis project Ga0157372, IMG submission 115307) | Corn rhizosphere microbial communities from Kellogg Biological Station, Michigan, USA - C5-5 metaG | ecosystem: Host-associated > Plants > Roots > Rhizosphere > Soil | place: USA: Michigan...
CCTTGGCTGTCCCCGCCCTGAAGATTGCCTGTGAATCCGCGAGAATGACTTTGTTCATGATTTGCGCCTCTTCGCCAATGGAACAAACTACTTTGGGCCGAAACCGGCTTCCCTTCTCTCATGGGCCGGGTACTGCCAAACAGCGGACGTTAATTTTCTGCCTCACTTCGGTTATCGGCAGACGCCCCAGAAAGCTTTGGGATTTCCCCATAGGTGCAGTGGAAATGATACACAGGACTTTCGTCACCCCCCTTGCTCAGAGGTACCTGCACCTAAGTAATACCCCGGAATTTAGCTTACAGCCCAAGTGACTAAGTCGTCACTGGGAAACCTGTTGGGTTGCCTGAACATTCTGTTTACCGATTTGGCACAGGATGAGGGTAGTGTGGTTAATTGAAACCTAAATTGCGATCGTTTTGCTCGGGTTGGAGCGAAACGGGTTTGATGTTGATGGAAGCCGATGAAGCGGAACGAAAACACCTTAGACTGGGAAGATCATGGCGAGGCCGAATTTACTGGCAGTAGATGATGACGTGAGTGTGCTGGAGGCGGTTGTACAGGACTTGCGTCGGCAGTATGGGGCAACATACCGGGTCATGCGCGCGGCTAGCGGTCAGGCAGCACTGGATACCTTGAATCAGCTAAAAGCCCGCTACGAGCCGGTGGCACTGCTGCTCAGCGATCAGCGGATGCCGGGAATGCCGGGCGTGGAGTTCCTGGAACGGGCACGGGAGGTCTATCCCGAGGCCAAGCGGGTGCTGTTGACGGCGTATGCGGACACGGAGGCGGCGATCCAGGCCATCAATACGGCGCGCATCCATTACTACTTGAATAAGCCCTGGGACCCGCCGGAGGAGAAGCTTTATCCGGTCCTGAACGACCTGCTGGACGATTGGAAGGCTGGCTACCGGCCACCGTTTGAAGGCCTGCGAGTGATCGGGAACCGCTGGGCGCTGGCGGACCATAATCTGCGCAGTTTTCTCTCCCGGAACCATGTGCCCTACCGTTGGCTGGATGCTACGACGTCAGAGGAGGCCCAGAAACTGCTGGAGGAGCGCCAACTCAAGCCGGATCAGCTGCCGGTGGTGCTGTTCAGTGATGGGAGTGCTCTTGCGGAAGGCAATCCTGACCTAATTGCCGCGAAGGTGGGGCTGAGCACCCACGCCACGCAGGAGTTCTACGACATGATTGTGGTGGGCGCGGGGCCGGCGGGGCTGGCATCGGCCGTGTACGGAGCGAGCGAGGGGCTAAAGACGCTGGTGATTGAGCCGGAGGCTCCGGGAGGACAGGCGGGGTCGAGTTCGCGGATCGAGAACTACCTTGGCTTCCCTGCCGGGATTACGGGCGCTGACCTGGGGCGCAGGGCTCACGTACAGGCTGCCCGCTTTGGCGCGGAGTTTGTGACGCAGCGGGCGGTGGGACTGCGGATCGACGGACAATACCGGTTTGTGCAGCTGGGGGATGGTCGGGAAGTCTCCTCGCACGTGGTGCTGCTGGCGCCAGGAGTGCAATACCGGAAGCTTGGAATTCCGGGCTCTGACCGGCTGACCGGACGGGGGATCTATTACGGTGCGGCACTGGTGGAGGCTAGCTCCTGCAAGGACGAGGAGGTATTTGTGGTAGGAGGCGCCAACTCTGCCGGCCAAGCGGCCTTGCACTTCGCAAAGTTTGCCCGCAAGGTGACGATGCTGGTGCGTGGAAAAGGGCTTTCAGCCACGATGTCGAAATACTTAATCGATGAGATCGAGCGCACATCCAATATTGTGGTGGAAACGCAAACGCAGGTAATCGCGGCAGAAGGCGAAGAGAGGCTGGAGGCCTTGCGCTTGCGTGGTCCGAAAGGTGAGTATTGCGTACAAGCAAGCTCATTATTTGTATTTATCGGTGCGCAGCCGGGAGTGGAGTGGCTTCCGGATGGCATTCTGCGCGATGAGAAGGGGTTTGTTCTGGCTGGACCGGATTTGAAACAGGATGGCAAACCGGTAAATGGCTGGAGTGAGGCCCGTGAGCCATTTCTGCTGGAGACCAGCGTTCCCGGGGTATTTGTTGCGGGGGACGTACGACACGGATCGGTGAAGCGGGTGGCGTCAGCCGTAGGTGAGGGATCGATTGCGGTTCAGTTCGCACATCAATACCTCGCGGGATTCTAAATGGGGATTGAAGCGATAGAGATGAACGAGGGCGAACAATCCATCATCGTCGAGGCGATTCCCTTTCGGGAGATTGCTGCGGAACTGACGAAGACTCGACCTTTCTCCACGACAGGCGCGGATTTTCTGAACGGAATTGAAGTCGTCGAACGCGTAAGAGCCAAAGCCGGCGCGACACTTACCGAGCCGGGCAACACCACGATGTACTATTGGCTGCTGCTCGAAGGCAAATGTCAGGCAGATCGCGTGGAGCCGGATGGGTCGCGCAGCACCGTGGGAACGGCCCAGGGCGGCGAGGGATTCGGTGAGACGCCATTTCTTACGGGCAAGGCGCACGCTGCATTCCTGATCACGGCTGTGGACGACTCGACACTGCTGCGATTCACCAGCGGGCAGTTCTGGCAACTGATGTCCTGCTGTCCCGGTGCACGCACGATCATCTTGTCGGACATGGCCGCACGGCTTTCCGCTTACCAGGCCGAGGCACTGCATCGGGAGAAGCTCGTATCGCTGGGAACACTGGCCGCGGGGCTGATGCATGAGTTGCACAACCCGGGATCGGCGGCGAAGAGAGCAGCATCGCAATTGCGCGAAAACATGCTGAAGCTGCAGGACCTCAGCCTTCGGTCGTCAAAGAAACAGAAAACGCCGGAACAAATGGAGTGCATGCACAGGCTGCTGAAGCATGCGGTGAGCGGATGCCAATGTAAGGCTCTCAGTTCTCTGGAGCAGGCCGACGCCGAAGAAGCGCTGGGCGAGTGGCTGCAGGAATCCGGTGTAGAGAATGCGTTCACCATTGCACCGGCAATGGTGGCCATGGGTTTTGAGCAGGAGGAGCTGAAGTGCGCGCGGGAATTCTTTGACGCACAAAGCTTCTCAGACACGCTGAACTGGCTGGGAGCACTGGTTTCGAGCGTTTCGCTGGTATGCGCGATTGAGGAGAGCATCTCGCGTATCTCGGACCTGGCCATGGCAGTGAAGAAGTTTGCGTACGATGATCGCTCTCCGCTGAAGGAGCTAGATGTCCACGACAGCCTGCAGAGCACGATCACGATTCTGGGCCACAAGCTGCGCGTGAAGCAGATCTCGGTCGAGAAGAAGTTTGATGCATCGCCTTCGGTGATTCAGACCCGTGGATCGGCATTGAGCCAGGTGTGGACGAACCTGATCGACAATGCAGCAGATGCATCGCCGGCACACGGACACATCGAAATCGTTACGTGGACCGAGCCGGCAAATGGAGCGGGCGGGGACCCTGGATGGCTGGGGGTCAGCATTACGGATCATGGCCCGGGAATTCCAGCCGATGTTTTACCCAGGATTTTCGAAGCGTTTTTCACCACCAAGCCGCAAGGCTCGGGCACCGGGCTGGGGCTCGAGATTGTGCATCGGATCGTGACGCAGAAGTTCGGTGGAAAGATTGACGTGAAATCCGAGCCGGGCAACACGCGGTTTGAAGTGCGATTGCCTTTGAGTGGCAACGGAGTCGGGAAGAACAAGGCTCTTACGACGTAGCCCGGGCGATAGCTGGCGCTACTTCTTTCGCGGGAAATCTCAGTTTGGGATTCCTTGCTTCCTCTGACATCAAGTTGCTCGTTTCTTCGCCGATGAACGGAGTGGAGAGAGCGAGTGTGGCCGATCACGCTGAGCTTTTGGAATCTGCACTGGATGCGCTGGGCGAGGGTGTTGCGCTGGCTGATATGGACGGCCGGCTTGCATTCTGGAACGGCGCTGCCGAGGGCATCACTGGCTGGAAAGCCGGTGAGGTGGTCGAGCGCCGAGTCCGCCAGGTACTGGATTCTCTGGTGGTGGGAGGCGCACCGCAGTGGATTCGGCATTCAAGTCGTGTAGTTGAGGATGAGCACGGAAGCCCGATACCTATGCGGCACAAGCTGGGGCACGAATTTCCTGTGGTTGCGCATGTGCTGGAGTTGCGTGACTACCTGGGCATTCGCATTGGAACGGGTGTGCTGTTTCATCCGGCCGAGAAGATTGACGCTCTTCCGATAGGCGAAACGAGCAGGGATTCGAAAGTCGGCGAAAGCCGGATGCAACTGGAAGAGCGATTGGCTCGCATGCATGAGGATTTCCGGCAGGAGGATTCTCCTCTCGGAGTGCTGTGGGTGGCTGTTGACCAGGGGCCGGAATTGCGGCGTTCGCATGGGGCACGGGCATGTCAGGCAATGCTGGAAACAGTGGAGAGGACGCTTGCGACTGGTCTGAAGCCGGCGGAGGAGATTGGTCGATGGGGCGATCAGGAGTTTTTGATCCTTTCGCACGAACGCAGCGCGGGCGCCCTGGCGGACCATGCACAGAGGCTGACTGGACTGGCGCGAACTGCTGAATTTCGCTGGTGGGGTGACCGGATCTCGTTGACGGTGAGCATCGGGGCTGCGCAGGCCGAGCCTGGAGAGAACCTCTGCGCTTTGCTGGAGCGCGCGCAGGCTGGGATGCTGGCGAGCATTCGTGCAGGTGGGAATCACATCACAGCTGCACGGAGGAACAGGTAATGTTTCCGATCATTGGCATTGTCCTGGTCTTCGGCGCGGTGCTTGCAGGATTCCTGATGGAAAAAGGTCATCTGCCGGTGCTCGTGCAGCCTGCCGAACTGCTGATTATCGGTGGCGCATCGATCGGAACACTTCTAGTGGCCAACCCCATGCACATTCTGAAGGGAATCGTTTCGAGTCTAAAGGGAGTTCTGACCGGGTCGAAGCTCGACAAGCAGCGCTATCTGAATCTCTTGAAGATGATGTACGTGTTTCTGAACAAGGTTCGGAAAGAGGGCTTGCTGAGCGTGGAGAACGACGTGGAGAAGCCGAAGGAGAGCGCGATCTTCAAGGCTTTCCCGGAGTTTCTGGCTGATCATCACGCGCTGAATTTTGTCTGCGACACGCTGCGAATGGCCATCACGGGCGGAGTGGATCCGTTCGATATGGACCAGATGATGGAGTTGGACATGGAGGTGCATCATCAGGAGGCGACACAGCCGGTGAATGCGCTGAACACAGTCGCGGATGCGCTTCCGGGACTCGGGATTGTGGCTGCGGTGCTGGGTGTGGTGATCACGATGGGAGCACTGGGAGGGCCACCGGAGGAGATTGGGGAGAAGGTGGCAGCGGCTCTGGTGGGAACTTTCCTTGGGGTTCTGCTGTGCTACGGGTTTGTGGGACCGGTAGGCGCAAACATGGCCAAGTTGGCCGATGAGCACAACGACTATCTGCATGTGATGCGGGTGCTGCTGCTGGCATTTCTGAAAGGGTCAGCGCCGATGATTGCGATCGAGTTGGGGAGGCGGGCGATTCCCGCACGAGTGCGGCCGACATTCGAAGAGATGGAGAAATATTGCAAGCAGCAGAGCGGCACGCCGGCTGCGGCAAGCAAGGCGGCTTGAGAAGAGGTCTCACTTGGCTGCGAAGAGTCAACCGATCATTGTCATCAAGCGCAAGAGCGGACACGGCGGGCATCATGGTGGCGCGTGGAAGGTGGCGTATGCCGACTTTGTGACCGCGATGATGTCGCTGTTCATCGTGCTGTGGCTGATGAATTCAAGCGAGAAGATCAAGAAGGCTGTAGCGGGATATTTCAATGATCCCAAGGGCACGGCCGCGCTGATGGGAACGACGATGACTGGCACCGGCGAAACGGTGAGCGCCGCTGCCGCCAAAGATATGCAGCAGCTAAAAGAGAAGCTGGAGGAGCAGATCCGGGCGAAGAAGGATCTGCAGAAGCTTTCAAAGCAGATCGAGATCACGATTACGCCGGAGGGTTTGCGAATCGAATTGCTGGAGGGCAAGAACGGAACGTTTTATCAGAGTGGCAGCGCTGGGCTGAGCCACAGCGGGCAGGAGTTGCTGGTGTTGCTGGCAGCAGAGCTGAAAACGATACCGAATTCGCTGCTGATCGAGGGGCATACGGATGCGGCTCCGTATTCAAATGATGCGACGTATACCAATTGGGAGTTGTCGGCAGACCGGGCGAATGCTGCGCGGCGGCTGATGCAGCAGAATGGGGTTCGTGCGGATCAGGTCACACAGGTTCGGGGTTATGCGGACCAGTTGTTGCGGGTGAAGGGGAATCCTTATGATCCCTCGAACCGTCGCGTGTCGATCCTGGTGAAAAACCAGCAGGGGCCGCCGGTTGGGGCGAAGGGAGTCGAACAGGCAAAGGGGCAATCGAGCGTGCCGCAGCAGGCAACACCGACGACGGAGCCAAAGGAAAACGCAGTAATGGTTGGGCAGCCGAAGCTGGCGCGGAGCGTGGTTGATGCGCCTGGCAGCCAACGTCAGTTGAAGCCGGTTGCCGGACCGCGGGGCTGGTTGGCGCGGTTTCGAAGTGTGCTTCCCCGGTTCGGGAAATGAGAGGAGCGGTGACGCTGCGCCGGCCGAGTTGTTGGTGTAGTCTGGTGCACGAGCAGGTAAGCGTTTACCGCAGGAGCAAGCAATGGCAGTGGTCGCGGGAGTAGATTTCGGTACTTTGAGTGTGCGCGTGACGTTGGTGGACAGCGAGTGCGGGCCGGTTGGAACCGCGTCGGCATCGTATCCGCTGCACCGGCGGCGCGAGGATCCGGATTTTGCGACGCAGTCGCACGCGGACCAGATGGCTGCGCTGGCGGTGGCGACCAAGGATGTGCTGGCGTCGACTGGGATCAGCGGGGACAGCGTGCAGGCGATCGCCCTGGATACGACGGGGTCGAGTGTGATCCCGGTGGACGAGAATCTCGAACCGCTGGACGAGTACTACCTGTGGTGCGATCACCGCGCGCACTCAGAAGCGGAGGAAATTACGAAGAAGGCTCATTCGATGGGACTGGAGGCGATCGAGTGGTGCGGTGGGATCTACTCGCACGAGTGGGGCTTTGCGAAGCTGCTGCACTGGCTGCGGCACAATCCGGGCAAGCGGGAGGCGTTTGCCACGGCACTGGAACACTGCGACATGGTGGCGGCAACCCTCAGCGGCGTAAAGAACGTGCGTGATGTGAAGCGCAGTGTTTGCGCGATGGGCCACAAATGGATGTGGAATCCCAAGTGGGGCGGACTGCCGCCGGAGGAGTTCCTGGTCGCTGTCGATCCCCTGCTGAAGGGTGTGCGGGCGAAGCTTGGCGGCGAGTACCTGACCAGCAACAAGATTGCCGGACACCTCTCGCCGGAGTGGGCGAAAAAGCTGGGGCTGCGGGCGGGGATTCCGATTCCGGTGGGTGCGTTCGATGCGCACTGGGATGCGATCGGCTCGAACATTCGCGAAGGGGATGTGGTCAACGTGGTTGGAACCTCGACGTGCATTATCGGCATTGCGCAAGATGCGCAACTTGTGCCGGGTGTGTGCGGCGTTGTGCCGGGAAGCGTGCATCCGGGCTACATCGGGATCGAGGCAGGGCTGTCGGCTACCGGCGATATCTTCGAGGCGATTGCACAGCGCGCAGGAACGCGAGTCTACGAACTATCGAAGGGACTGGAGTCGTTCCATGCGGGGCAGACCGGGCTGTTGCGGTTGAGTTGGGACAATGGCGATCGTACGGTTCTGGTGAATCCCGAACTAGGCGGAATCACGCTTGGCTGGAACATGGTGAGCACGGCGCAGGATGAATTGTTCGCGGCGATCGAGGGCACGGCATTTCATACGCGGATCATTCTCGAGCGAATGGCGGAGCACGGAGTGCGCGTGGATCGAGTGATCAATGCGGGGGGAATTCCGCAGAAGAACGAAGTTCTGAATCAGGTGTATGCGAGTGTGCTGAACAAGCCAGTGCTGGTTCCGGCGGGGATTCCGACAAGCCTTGGTTCGGGAATCATGGCGCTGCTTGCGGCGGGCATATACAAGACGGTTGAAGAAGCACAGGCTGCGGTGTGTCTGCCCTTCCGAACGGTTGAACCGGACCGGCGCATGACGGAGACCTATGACCGGCTCCATGCGCTCTACAGAGACGTGTATTTTGCAATGGGACAGCGCGAGGCGGCTGCCGTTCCGCTTGGGCGTGTTCTGCCGGAGTTGAGGGAGATTGCGGCAGAGGCGCGGCGGGCTGAGGCATTGGGTAACTAAAGTCCTTAATGACAGGCTGCGCTGTGCTCCTGAATCAGATGGGGTTGCAGTAGGATTGGAGTTTCTAGAGGTGAGCCAAGCACATCAGGCTCCCTTACGTTATCCCCGGTTTTGCTGTACCGTGATCACAAACCCCCTTTTGTTCAAGAGGAGCGCTGTGCTGTCCTTTGCCTTGCGCCGTTTTATTTGTGTTGTCATTATCCTGCTTTGCGCACTTGCGAAAGCCGCATACGGTCAACAGAGTGTTAAGCCCTGGGACGCTCCGCATTTCTGTGCCGGCGAAAGATCTCTACGAGGCGGCCTCACTTGTCCCTGTTCCCGATGGAGCGAACGTCCTGCTGTTTGAGGATGACGAGAGTTTCAGCTTCGATGAAGCCGGACGACTGACGCATATTGGGCACTACATCTACAAGGTGCTGACCTCAAAAGGAGCAGAGGGGTGGGACAGTCTGTCAGTGGGGTGGGATCCGTGGCATGAGATGCGGCCGGTGATACGGGCACGCGTGATTGAGCCGAACTATACGGAGCACAATCTTGACGCTGGAGCCATAACGGAAGAACCGGCGCGCGGCGGCGATTACAAGACGTACGGGAATGGAAAGAGGCTGAGAGCGCCGCTGCCGGCTATCGGACCGGGGGCGGTGGTAGAAGAGGACTACGTGGAGCGCGAGACGGAGCCATTCTTCGCGGCGGGCCGGGTGGGACGCAGCTTCTTCGGACACGAACAGACTCCTGTAACGCACAGCAGGGCCACGTTCAATGCTCCACGGACGCTTCCATTGCGGATACAGACACAACTGCTGCCAGGGATGACGCCGAAGCGTGTGGAAGCGAACGCAATCGTAACGACTACCTACGAGATCGGCGCGCTTGATGGGATTGAGGCGCGCGAGCCAAATCTTCCCGCCGATGAGATTCAGTTCCCCGAGATTGATTATTCGACTGGTGCATCGTGGCAGGCGCTCGCGACGGAGTACTCGAGGATTGTGGATCAACGGACCAAGTCGGATGCGGTGCAGTCGATTGTGGAAAAGCTTATTGACGGTAAGATGTCGGTAGCCGAGAAGGAAGCGGCGATTCTGGACTTTGTTGATGGCGAGGCCCGGTATACCGGAATTGAGTTCGGCGAAGCGGCGATTGTGCCGCACGATCCTTCAGAGACGCTGGCGCTGAAGTATGGCGATTGCAAGGGCAAGGCGACGTTGCTTGTGGCCATGCTGCGGGCTGCGGGGATTCCGGCGTATGTGGCGCTGCTGAACGCAGGCTCGCGGCTGGATGTGCCAGCGGAGCTACCGGGCATGGGACTTTTCGACCACGCAATTGTGTACGTGCCAGGGCGGGCGGCTGGTCAGGGGCTTTGGATCGATGCAACGGACCAGTATGCGCGGCTGGGACAGTTGCCGATCAACGACCAGGGACGGCGCGCGCTGATTGCGCGTCCGGAAACAACGGCGCTGATCAAGACTCCGGAATCAATGTCCCGGGATAATGTGCTGCTCGAGATGCGGGAGATCTGGCTTAGCGAGAATGGTCCGGCAACGGTGATTGAGAAGACGATCCCGAGCGGCGTTTTCGAGTCGCACTATCGCGCATTCTATGCAGACAAGCCGGACAAGGATACGCGCGAGGGTCTGACAGGTTATGTGAAGGCGCAATTCATTGCCGACAAGCTGACCAGTGTGGACCGGACCGATCCCGGCGATCTAACTCAGCAATTCGAGCTGACGCTGAAGTGCGAGAAAGCCAAGCGCGGGTTTACCGATTTGGATAATGCGGTGGCGGCGATCAGGCTCGATACGCTGTTTCAGCAACTGCCGGATGAACTGAAACGCAAGGAAGATGCTGACGACAAGAAGAAGGATGATCACGAGAAGCCGAAGAAGCCGCGCACGGCAGACTGGCAATTGGATCAGCCTTTCACCGCCGAGTGGAAGTACAAGATTGTTCCCCCGACCGGGTTTCTTCCGAAGGAATTGCCCAAGAATGAGACGATCGCGATCGGGCCGGCTGTTCTGCGCGAGAAGTTCCTGAAGGATCAGGACGGCACGGTGGAAGCTGAGGTGGCGTTCGATTCCGGCAAGCGGCGATACACAGTGGCCGAAGCGACAGAACTGCGCACGAAGGTCGCGGAGCTGACGTCGGGGCCGGCTATCCTCGTGAACTTCGAACCCGAGGGCGAGGCGCTGCTGCGGGACGGCAAGGTGAAAAAGCGCTGGAGAGTTACCGGAGCCTGATAACGGCGAATCCAAATGCTGCGGTGCATCATTTGCAGGTTGCGCGCGTTTTGCTGGAAGCGGGGATGGGAGAGGCGGCTCGTGCGCAGGCCCGGGAGGCCGTGAAGCTTGATCGTAACTCTGCACTGGCACAGAGGACGCTCGCGGACATATTGAAGCACGACCTTGTGGGACGGGATCTGCGACCGGGATCGGATTGGGCCGGAGCTGCGGAGGGATACCGTGCGGCAACACGTCTGGATCCTGACGATCACACTGCGGAGGGGAATCTGGCGATTCTGCTCGAGTATGACGCGGCTGGTCGACGCTATGGCGGAGACGCGCACCTGAAGGAAGCCGTAGCCGAGTACCAGAAGCTGGGGCAGGACAAGCTTCGCGAACTCGAGATTCCCAACAACCTTCCTTACGCGCTTTTTTACAG
>Ga0157372_10008607_pt1 | contig 10843 bp, 10 predicted proteins | sample C55metaG_FD_115307 | JGI IMG/M metagenome (GOLD analysis project Ga0157372, IMG submission 115307) | Corn rhizosphere microbial communities from Kellogg Biological Station, Michigan, USA - C5-5 metaG | ecosystem: Host-associated > Plants > Roots > Rhizosphere > Soil | place: USA: Michigan...
CGCGCTCCACGAAGCGTCGTCGCGATTCACGATGACCGTCGACGTCGGCGTGAGATGATCGAGGAGCCGCGACTTGGCGCGGAAGTAGGCTTCCATCGTGTGATGATAGTCGAGGTGCTCGCGCGTGAAGTTCGTGAACACCGCGACCGCGAACAGCAGCCCGTCGACTCGGTGCTGCTCGAGCGAGTGCGACGACACCTCCATCGCGATGCGGCGCACTCCGCGGTCGCGAAGCGCTCGCATCACACGCTGCAGATCTATGGGCCCGGGGGTTGTCAACCCGCCGTCGTGCGCGCCGAGCACTTCACCCGCCTGGCCGATCAGTACACCGAGCGTTCCGATCGACGCCGCCGTGTTCCCGTCGTCGAGGAGGTGCCGCAGCATGTTGACGGTCGTCGTCTTGCCGTTCGTGCCCGTGACGCCGACGAGTTGCATCTCGCGCGCCGGCCAGCCGAAGAACGCGGACGCGGCGACCGCCGCCGCCCTCCGGCCGTCGCTCACGACGAGCGCCGGAAGATCGGTGCGCGACGCGTCCTGCACGATCGCCATCGATGCGCCCGCGTTTGCCGCGGTGGGGAGATAGTCGTGGCCGTCTCGTTCCGTGCCGCGCACCGCGACGAACAGGGCTCGCGCGCCGACCGCGCGGCTGTCGTCGGTGATGTCGGCGATCGATTCCGGAAGCGCGCCGCGCCGCTCGACGAGAAGTCCGGCATCGTCGAGCGCGCGCGCGATCAATTCCGTTCGGACGTTCATCTAGTGTTCGATGAGCAGTCGGACCAGCGTTCCAGTCGGTGCGAGCTCGCCGGCCGCGGGCGACGTGCTCGTCGGCGAAGTTCCGCTGCCGGAACCGCGGGCGAGCCTCACGCGGAAGCCCGCGACGTGTAGCGATCGCACCGCGTCGCGCAGCGGCAGACCTCGCACGTCGGGAATCGGATGCGACACGCGCGGCGCCGGGCGCTGTGCCGCCATTGGCAGCGCGACGACGAACGTTTCTGTGCCCTGGTCGCGCAGCGAAGCCGCCGAGTCGGCGAGTGCGACTGTCCCCGCGGCGGTCGCGGGCGTCCCCGCCTGTTGCACGGGCTCGCGCGCCGAGTCGTGCTTCGTCGGAACGACGCTCGACGCGAGCTTGCCGCGATCGAGCGCCGCATCGCGCGCCGCGAGCGCCGCTTGGAGAATCGCCTTCGTGACCGGCGCCGCCGTCTCGGCGGCGAAGATGGAGCTCCGCGGTGCCGTGAGCTTCACCACGATGACGTACTGCGGATTGTCGCCCGGAAAGAGTCCCACGAAGTTCGGATTGTAACGGCCGTCGACGTAACGCCCCCGAAGCGTCGCGCGGGGCGTGCCCGTCTTGCCGGCAAGCATGTAGTTCTCGAGCGCCGCCTGCAGCGCGGTGCCTTCATCGACGACGTTGAGCAACAGATGGCGCACTTTCTCCGCCGTCGCCGGCGACACGACTTGTCTCACGACCTGCGGCGTGTGGCGGTATCGCACGCTGCCGTCCGGCCCGACGATCTCATCGACGAGGGCCGGCTCGACGAGTTTGCCGCCATTCGCGAAGACCGCGTAGGCCGCGGCCAGCTGCAACGGCGTAACCGCGACTTCGTAGCCCATCGCCATCTGCGCCGCCGACTGCGTCGACCACGATTTCGGCGCGTGCAGCGTGCCGCCGGATTCGGTGGGATACGGCACGCCGGTCGCCGTGCCGAACCCGAAATCGCGCAGCGTCTCGAACTCTTCGCGTGCGCTCAGTCGCTGCGCGAACTTGATGATGCCGATGTTGCTCGACCAGCGAATCACGTCGGCCAGCGGCGCTTTACCGATGCGGTGCTCGTCGCGGATGGGATTCTTGCGCCCCTTGATCTCGAGCACGCCGTCGCCCGTGTCGACCGAGTCGGCATCATTTACGCGGCCGCGATCGATCAGCCCGGCCGCAATGAACGGCTTGGCCGTGGACCCCGGTTCGAACGGCTCGGTGATCACCGTCGCCGACGTCTGCTTTGGATCGAGCCGCCGGCTCGCCATCGCGCGAATCGCCCCCGTGTGGGGATCGAGCACGACGATGTCACCGCCTTCGGCGCCCATCCGTGCGACCGCATCGGCGAGCGCGCGCTCGGCGATCTCCTGCAAGTCGGCGTTGATCGTGAGGACGACGCTGTTTCCCTTCACCGGCGCCGTTCCGGGTTCGATCGGCGACTCGCGACCTTGACCGCGCGGATCGCGCACCATGGTCGCCGTTCCGGGCTGGCCGCGCAGAATCGAATCGAGCGACATCTCGAGCCCGTCGACGGCCGTGTTGTCCGCGTCGACGTGACCGACCAGTCCTTCCGTTCCCGCCGACACTGCGTCCTCGCGGACCAGGGTGGCGAAGGAATGGACGCCGCGCAGCGCCATCGCCGGAGCCGCGTCGAGGGCGAGGAATTGCTTAGGCACGACCAAGTATTTCGATGACGTATCGACGGCGCGGGCGATCAGCGCCGGATCGACGCGCAGCTTGGACAGCGCCGCCTTGAGCTTGCGCGGCTCTCGCACCTCGCGCGGCGCGATCTCCAGCCGCACGGTCTCGCGGCTTTGCGCCAGAATGCGATGCGTCGCGTCCATGATGTCGCCGCGCGGCGCAGGGACGACCTTTTCCGCCGTTTGCTGTCGCGCGGCGCGGGCACGCCACCTCGTGCCCTGCACGAGTTGGACGTCGGCGGCCTTGACGAGGATCGCGAGCGCGAACACGGCCAACACCGCGTGCGCGAGCCCGATCCGCTTTGAGCGAATCACGGAATGCGTTGAGGCGAGGCTGGAGTCGTGGGGCGCGCCAGCAAGACCTGCTGGTCCGGGGAGGGGATGTGCATGTTCAGCCGCTGCTCGGCGATCGGCTGCAGGCGCGCCCGGCTCGACGCTTCACGGATCACGCCCTCGAGCCGGATCCGCTCCGCCTCGAGCCCGTCTCTCCGCTGGCGCAGGCGGCGAATGGAGGACTCCGCCGCCACACCGAGCACCCTGCGTGCTATGACGCCCGTGGCCATCAAGACGAAACCAACGAGGACCAGGGCGATGAACGACCTGGTTCCGGGACGAGGGCCTGCGCCCCGTTTCGAGCGCGACTTGGCTACGCCTTTCGCCATGCGCGAAGCCGCGCGCTGCGAGCGCGAGGGTTGGCCGTCGTTTCGGAGTCCGTCGGAAAGACGGGGCGCTTCGTGAGCGTCGAACCCAGCGGGTGGCCGCGGCACGTGCACACCGGCTGCCCCGGCGGGCAGACGCACGCTGCGCTCCATTCACGGAAGGCGTTCTTCACGATTCGGTCCTCGCCCGAGTGATACGCGATGACGACGAACGTCCCGCCGGGCAACAGCCGGTCTCGAAGCGCCGGAAGCGCGCGCTCGAGCGACGAGAGCTCGTCGTTCACGGCGATCCGTATCGCTTGAAAGAGCCGGGCGAAATCGGGCGCGCCGCTGCGAGGACCGAGCACCGCACGGATCGCGCCGACGAAGTCGTCGCTCGTCGTCATCGTGCGCGTCTGTCGGCGCCGAACCACTTCGGCCGCCAGCCGCCTCGCGTGTCGCTCGTCGCCATACGATCGAAACGCATCGACGAGCGTTTCGAGGTCGGACGTGTTGAGGTAGTCCGCGGCGGTCATGACCTCCATGCCGTCATCGCCGAGACCCATGCGCATGTCGAGCGGAGCGCCCGGGCGAAAGCTGAACCCTCGGGCTTCGTCGTCGACCTGATGCGACGAGATGCCGAGATCGAGGAGCACGCCGTCGATCGGCGTGCCGTCGAGGACATGGAGCCGCGGCGCATTCACGAAGTTCGTTCGGTACGCCGCGAATCGGCCCGCGGCCGCGAAATCCTGAAGGCGCATCGTCGCCGCATCGATCGCCTCGGGATCACGATCGAGGCCAATGACTTCCGGCACACCCGCCTCGAGGAGAGCAAGCGCGTGCCCTCCACCGCCTAGCGTTCCGTCGAGGACGCGCTTCGCGTCACGCAGATAGTCCATCACCTGCGCAACCAGAACGGGCGCGTGATACTCGCTGATCAATCGAATTTCCCGGTCCACCGGTCTACCTGTCCACCGGTCCACCCGAAGCGAAGAGCCCGCCCGCCGCGCGGTGCGCGGCGGGCGGGCTGTTTGCGTCGCTTGGCTACTTGCAGGCGAGCGCTTTCTTGAACTGTGGGACGTAGCCGCTGTAGGTCTGAATGCCCTGCATGATTTGTCCGGCAGCGCCCTTGTCGACCGAGGCGCCGGCGGGCATGGCGATCTGCGCGGTCGTGAAGTTGTCCTCCGCGACCTTCACCTCCTCGCAGGCCTGAGCCTTTTCTTCCTTGGTCGCCTTCGGCTTGCTCTGAATCTTCTGCGCGTTGGTGAGCGCGTCGGCCGCGATACTGAACGATGACACGGCGATGAAGAACTTGCTCTGCGGCGACGGCGCGACGCCGTCGACTGTCTGAGCCGCCTTCAACGAAGCTTCCCAGTCGACTCGCTCCTTCGAGGTCTGCGCCTTCTGGAACGCCGGGATGGCGTTGCTGAGCAGCATCTGACCGAGCGAGTCCTTGCTCGCCCCGCTCGCGATCGCTTTCTGGGCGATGGCCATCGCGGTATCGGGCTGGTTCATGTTGTTCGCGGCCGTCATCGCCAACAGCGCGGCGGTCGTGTTCTTCGGGTCGACGTCCATCGCGCGGCGCGACGCCGCCATCGCCTGTTGCGACTGTCCGGCTTTCAGGTACATCTGCGCGAGGAGCAGCTGGAAGCTGAGCTCCTTCGGGAATTTCTGTGCGGCCTTGGCGGCGATCTCCTGCGTCTTGGCCACGTCGTTGTCGCTCTGCGCGGCGCCGATCTGACGCTGGAAATAGTCGAGATTCGCCGCCATGGAGTCGGCCTTCACGAGCTCTTCGCCTGCCGTGATCGCCGGCTTCCACAGCTTCGGGTTGCCCGCGCGCGCGGCCTTGAGGAGAATCTTCCACTTCGTGGCGAGCATCTCCGGGTCGCCCGGCGTCTGGACCAACATCGTGTCGATGATCGGCACCGCGACCTCGGGCGAGCCCGACGTGGCGAGCACCTGGATGATCGATTTCGCGATCGTCTGGTTGGTCGGATCCGCCTTCCACATCTTCATCGTGTACTCGATGCCCTTCGTCGTGTCGCCCTTCGCCATGTACGCGTCCGCGGCGTTTCCGAGGGCGAGGAGGCTGCCCGGGTCGTTCTTCAGAATCGCTTCGGACACCGAGATGACTTCGTCGGGCGCCGGCTTTTGCTGGCTATACACCATCAGCAGGCACGTGCGAGCGAGCGTCGAATTCGGATACGCCGCGATCGACGCCTGTGCGTCCTTGATCGCGGCATCGTATTTCTGCGCCATATAGTCGTTTCGGCACAGCTTGTAGGCGGGAGCTCCCTTGAGAGCTTCGCTCACCACGTGCTCGACCTGCTTCGCCGCATCGCCGACGTCCTTGGCGTCGATCGCGGGAAGCGGTTGCGCCAGCGTCTGCTGGCCTGACTTGGTGAGAAGCCGCGTTTCGAGGTGGACGGCGTTGCCGGTGCCCGTTTTGTTGACCTTACCCTCGAGCACGTACTCGCCGCGAAGCTGCTTGGCCAGCTCCATCACGTCGGCGGAATTGAGCGCGGAGTCCGGCTTGTAGCCCGACGCCTCGAGCGTGTTGTTGATGTTGGTCTTCGTGATGACGAAGAGCTCTTGGGCGGAGTGCTCGCTTTGGAAGCGGGAGCGGATTTCATCCGCCGCCGTCACTCCGAGCACACGGTCGGTGCTTTGCAGGACCGGAATCAGAATGTACGGCGTGTCTTGTTTCGGGATGCCGCCCCGCTGCGCGGGCTGCGCCCCTGGGCGCGGTTGCGCCAGCACCGGCGCCGCAACGAGAATCGCCAACAGGCTCGCGGCCGATGCCGCATGGCGTCGCAATGACATCAGTCCCTTTCCTCCCAAACGTTGATCCAAGATACCCCGCGTCGCTCGTCCCGGTTCGTCATCGCAGGCGTCCCACTAGCAAAATGGGCGAAGAGGGACTCGAACCCCCGACCCCCTGCGTGTAAGGCAGGTGCTCTAACCAACTGAGCTATTCGCCCGCCCAATACGCCTTCAGTTACTTCAAGATGGCGATTGGAACGAGCACGCAGTACCCGACCGCCAGCAGGATCGGGGCGATGGTATCACCGCCGCGCGCCAGATCGGCAAAACCCGCGAGGATTACCAGCGCCGCGAGTCCCCACCACATCCAGCGTCGTGTACGTGTTTCCGTTCCGATCTCCACCATAGGGCGTGTAGTGTAGACCACCACGAGAGGGGTGTCAAGCAAAGTCCTGACGCGAAGTTACGCGATGATGACCACAACATTACGGACAGGTTAAGACGGCGTCGATTCCGTCCGATCGCTCCCAGATTCCGGCGGCTCGTCCCCGCGCAAGAGAGCCTCGATCGCGCTCTCGCGCGCCGCCACTTCCGCCACCCGGTCAGCCTCCACGAGAGCCGCCATGCGACGACGGTCGCGCTGCGCCCTCAACACGTAGAGCGGGACGATGATCACGAGCAACAACAGGCCCGCGAGCGTCACGTCGCCGACCAACGCGAGACCACCGTATCGGCGCCGCGTCTGTTGCTGCCAGCGCTGCTCGAACTCTGCCATTGTCATGCCGTACGTCAAACGGACCGCACGTTCCATCGACGCCTCTTGCTTCCACGTCGCGAAAAATCTCGAGAGGCCGTGCGCCGTGTCGAGCGACGCCAGTTGATCCACCGCGCCGTACGCCAGCGCGTACGCCGTCTGCGCCGTCGTCGCTCCCTCGAAGAACTCGCTGTCGAGCTCATCGAAGCTCGGCGTTCCCTTGATGACCAGCGCGAGGTTCGCCGCCAGCGCGTCGGCGCGGCCGGTCTCGCGCGCGGAATAGCTCGCGTACCCCTCGTCGAACCAGCGTGGCGAGAGGTCGCCCAGATACTCGTGGAGGGCCAGGTGTGCGAGCTCGTGGCGAAACACCTCTCGCGGATCGCCCGCGTCGGCGCCGGCCCCGCGTCCCTGCATCACGATGCGGCGCGAGTCGGGGAACGCGACCGCGGCTCCCCACTCCGGCGCGTGGGGCCCCACCCACTCGCGAAACCGGCGCCGGTCCGGCGCGATCGCCAGCAGCACATGTTGCGTCGGCCGCGGGAGACCGGGAAACGTGTCGTGCGCGATGGCGAGCGCGATCAGCGACTGCGCGAGCGTCTGCTCGCTCGGATAGAACAGCGCGGTGAATCGCGCTCGATCGAGGCGGAGCGGCGCGTCCTGCGCGCCGGCACTACGCGTCGGGAGAATCCCTGAAAGCGCGAACGCGGCGAGCGCGAGCGCGCGGCGAACAGTCAGGGCACGCCGCCGGCGGCCACCGTCTCGATGGCCTCGACGCAGCGCTTTCCCCATGGATTGAACTTGTTCGCCGCAAATCCGGCCTGCCACGTCGACGTCGCCTTGTCACGCTGCGAGTTGAACCAATACGCGCGCCCGAGCTCGAAGTACGCCTCGATGAGGTTCGGTCCCAGAATCAGCGTCTTCTGGAAGAACGTCTGCGCGTCCTCGAACATCTCCCGCTCGAGATAGACCAGGCCCAGATAGAAGTGCGCGTACAGCGTCGCCTTCTTGTCGTTGTCGAGCCGGATCGCCCTCGAGAGATGTTCGATCGCCTCTCCAAAGATACGCTTCTTGAGGCAGATGTAGCCGAGGTTCACCCGCGCCAACGCGTTAATCGGCTCCCGAACCAGAACGCGCTGGAAGCTGACGAGCGCGTCGTCGTACCGGTCCTGGAGCATCAGCGACCAGCCGAGGAGGGACTCGGCCTGGGGATCTCCCGGCGACAGCTCGAGCGCCTTCGTGAGCATCGTATCCGCCTCGGCGTACTCGCCGGCCGAGATCTTGTGCCATCCCTTCTCGATGAACGTCGACGCGCCGAGATGGTCGCTGTGCACGGCGGCCGGCTTGGCGCCGTCGAGATGCGGAGCCACGGCGGCGGTGTTCGCGCGCACGCCCTTCCATTTCTCGACCAGCGCCAGGACCTCGTCGCGGAGCGCGCCGAGCTCGCGGTACTCCTGGTCGATGGTCTTGAACAACGCGCCGATGTCCGCCTTGAGCGCATCGAGCTTCGCGCCGGCGTCCGGTTCCTCGAGTCGCGCGTCGAGCAGCGCGCGTCGCGCGCGCAGCCCATCCATCACCGCTTCAGTCAACCGCGGCATCCCCCACGCCCCAGTCCTGCGACGCGTGTTCGACAACGATGCGGTCGGCGTTCCACATCACGCGATCCACGTCGAGCACGACAACGAGTTGGTCGCGCACCTTCGTGACGGCGCGCACGACGTCGGTCGCCACTCCCTTGAGGAGCGCCGGCGGCGGCGACATCGACTCCGCCGGTACGACCGCCACCTCGAGCACGGCGTCCACGATCGCCCCGACGCGCCCGTTGCTCGTGTTCAGCACGAGCGTGCGCGTCTCCGGCGTGATCGTGGCTTCGGCCAGTTCGATGCGGCGGCGCAGGTCGATCACCGGGATCACTTCGCCGCGATGTTCGGTGACGCCCTCGACCCACTTCGGGACGTCAGGCACACTGTTCGGCGGCGAATAGCGCAGAACGCGATCCACCGCCAACACGTCGGCGGCGAAAAGGTCGACGCCGAGCTGGAAGATCACGAGCTTCACTCCGCCGGCCGCGCCAAATGCGGTTCCGCTGGTCTTCATGTGGTCTCTTCTCCTGGCGTCGTCGCCAGCACACCGTCGAGCAACGCGCGCACGTCCAGCACCCCGATCAACTCCGACCCGCGCAGCACCAGGCCCATGAGCGCGCCGTCGGAGCCGTCGCTCCCGGGCACGCCGCGCAGCTCGGACTCGCCGATCGTGATGGCGTCGTACACGTCGTCAACGGCCAGGCCGACGCAGTGGCCGCCGCCGGGATTGAAGACGAGCGTCGCACCCGCCGTCGACTCGGCGCTCGAATCCGGCGCGACATCGGAGGGCGCGCGATTCCCTGCCCCCGACACGCCCAAAAGTGCGAGCGGGTCGTAGACCGAGAGCAACTCTCCGCGCAGCGTCGCGACGCCGCGAACGTGTTCCGGCGCGTCGGGCATTCGTTGGAGCTCCGGGGACTCGATGACTTCGGCGACTGCCGGCAGCGAGACGGCGAAGCGTTCACTGCCAACCCGGAAGACGAGAACTCGCGCCACGCCGTCACGGAACATGGCCGACCTCCTCCATCACCATGCGGCCGATGACCCGCCCGATTTCCGGCAGCGGCGCGATGCAATCGGCCCCCGCGAGCTGCAGCGCGGCACCCGGCATCCCGAAGATCGTCGCGGTCTCGCGATCCTGAATCACGGCCCGGCCGCCCGCGGCGCGAATGGCGCGAGTTCCGTCGGCGGAGTCGCGCCCCATGCCGGTGAGCACCACGGCCAGCACCGAGGATCCGAACACTTGCACGGCCGAGTGAAAGAGCAGATCCGCCGCGGGGCGCACACCCCAGACGGCGGGCCTCTCGTCGAGGGCGATGATGGGACCCGCGCCGTCGTCGCGGACGGTCATGTGCTGTCCGCCCGGCGCGACGTACACACGCCCATGCACGACCGACTCCCCTTCCTCGGCCTCGGCGATACGGATCGGACACATCGAGTCGAGCCGCTGCGCGAAGCTCTTCGTGAATCCGCGCGGCATGTGCTGCACGATGAGCACCGCCGCCGGAATCGCCCGCGGCAGATGGGGCACGATGGCGGCGAGTGCGCGCGGTCCTCCCGTGGAGGCCGCGATCACCACCGCGCTCGACGCCGGCGGGCCGGCCGGCGCGACGCGCTCCACGAAGATCGGCGTGCGCCGCTGGAGCTGGCGCAATCCGACGGGGTTCGCGGCGGCGGCGGCGCGGAGCGCGTCGAGCAACCGGGGCGCGATCGTCGCGAGATCGAGGCTGATCGCGCCGGAGGGCTTGAGCACGAAATCCACCGCTCCGAGCTCGAGAGCGCGGAGCGTCGCGGCTTGCCCGCCCTTGGTCGTTCCGGCGCTCAGCATCACGACAGGACGCGGCGCTTCGCTCATGATGTAGCCGAGCGCGCCGAGCCCGTCGAGCTCCGGCATGTCCACGTCGAGCGTGATGATGTCCGGATTGAGCGCGTGCACGAGCGACAACGCTTCGTTGCCGTCGCGCGCGACGCCGGCGACCTCGAATTCCCCCGATTCCTCGAGGATCTGCGAGATCAGCCGCCGCATGAAGGCGCTGTCGTCGACGACGAGGACGCGGCGCTTAAAGGACACGCGACCCCTTTCGCACCGACCGCACCTCGAGTCGGCCGTCGGCGAGGTGGAAGTAGACGCTGCGACCGTGGTCGCTTCCCACGTCTTCGCCGACGATCTCGATGCGGCGCGACGCGAGCGCCTCGCGCACGGCGGCGACATTCCGCTCGCCGATGTTGATCCCCCCCCCGCCGGCCGATGAGAAATTGCTGAACATGCTGGCGCCGCCGGCGATCTTCGCGCGGATGCGAATCGGCATGGCGCCGAGCTTCTGCATGTGCTCGACCAGGAGCGGAACGGCCGTGGCCGGGAACTTCGCCGGGTTCGACCGGTCGCGGGACATGGCCTGGTCGGGCAGCAGGACGTGCGCGAGCCCGCCGACGCGCGCCACCGAGTCGTAGAGCGCGATGGCGACGCACGAGCCCAACCCGACGGTCGTGATCAGGCCGTCGGCGGCCACCGCGTAGTCGGCGACCTTCACCCGCAGCTCGTAGGAATCGGCGATCATTTGCGGCGGAAGATGCGTTCGCGCGCGTCGACGGCGACCAACCTGGCGCGCGCCGGCCCGAGCACGGTTTCGACTTTGCCGAGCAGCAGGAAGCCG
>Ga0157372_10008610_pt1 | contig 10841 bp, 4 predicted proteins | sample C55metaG_FD_115307 | JGI IMG/M metagenome (GOLD analysis project Ga0157372, IMG submission 115307) | Corn rhizosphere microbial communities from Kellogg Biological Station, Michigan, USA - C5-5 metaG | ecosystem: Host-associated > Plants > Roots > Rhizosphere > Soil | place: USA: Michigan...
ACCACCGCTGTTCGGCTTTCTTCGGAAACACTGTTCTCCGTCGGCGGAGATATCGTACCGCCACAATCCTGACTGGCCGAGACGGTTCCGCGAGCAGGAATCGTGTGACCGTAGGTATGGACTCATAAACAGAACTGGCGCCCCCAGCCGCCGGAACAGTTTGGCTTTTCGAGTGTCACACCTAACTCCGTCGGGCGCGCTACTTCGTTCGCGACGCGTTCCTCGAAGACGAAATCCACACCCGTCAGGGTGCGAAACACGCGGCCAACCCCAGAGCCTGAGCTCGATCTTCGGGGACCGCAGTGGTGAATGCCAGGACTGCGGACGATCCCGCTTCTACGCGGATCCGCTGGCGATGCTAACACCGGGTCCAACGCTGGTCCCACACTCCCTGAGAGTGCCACACCTGAGTCCATGGCCGCCAGATTGCGCGTGGAGCCGCCACGCCCTAGAAAACGAGCGCGATCGGTCTCGTACTCTACCTCGCTTGGCGCATCGCTCGCCACGCATCGCGCGCGACCGCAACCTCGTAACAAGTCTCCATATCGCGCTTGCGGCCGCGGATGGTCGCCAGTCCGGAGGCAGATCCGCCTCGTAATGGTCGGGCGGCTCGGCCTAAAGGCTGGTGGCCTGCAGAACCATACGCGGTCATCGCCCGTGGCTCGCACATAGCAATACTGGCCCCAACAGTCAGGGGTACTGTCTTCGCGCCAGCGGGTAACGTCCATTTCGTTAACGGCTCTGTAGCCACTCCCTGCGGCTGTCAACATAACGTCATACCGGCCATTCGAGAGTAAACAAACGTCCAGCATCAATCCCGTATGTCGACGACCTTCGTCGGTGTCGGACTTGGCATCTGTCGCGTACCTCCACGAATTGCCGCTAGCGTCAGCGGCCACAGCCTTAAAACGCCTCTCCGACGCTCATGTAGAAGGCGCGGCTATTCTTGCCCCAAGCGTAATCAGCCCGTAAATTGAGGTGATTTTTTTTCGTCACCTTGTAGCGAAGCCCGACTCCGCCGCCAGGGATCAGATTGGATGTGTTGAAATCTTTGAACGTGTTGCCAACTTCCCCCACGCCAAAGAAAGCCACTGCACCTAGCCGCCAAAAGAGTTCTCGCCGAAATTCCGCCTGGCCAGCCAACATCCTGTCGTCCCGATATCGACCGATCGGATACCCGCGGAGATCCTTTGAGTAGCCAAGCAGGCAGATGTCGAAAAACGGAGCTCCATTAGTAGCGAGACAAGAAGACACGTGAGTGGCGAGCACGTTTTTGCGGCCTAGGCTGAAGTATTGGTTGTACGTTATCTCAATGTCCTGATAACTGATCTGCCCCCCAACCGCCGAATCGAAGAAATCAACCTTGACATCCAGTACCGAACCGGAATGCGGATAAAACTCATCATCCGACGTGTCACGCTTCACTCTGAGCCCGAGAGCAGCGGTACTCAGGTTCAGTCCGCTCGGCAGTGCAACTGGCAGTTTATTCACGAAATCCGGGGGCAAGCTCCCGCCGAATTGATCCTGCAGCTTGTCTTGATTCAGCGTTACGTCATTGCTGATCCAGTGATACCGGGGCCCGACGTACCATCTGCGAAATACTCGCATCATCGGCTCAATCACAAATGCTCGTGAGCGTTGTGAGAATGGGATTGCCAATCCTTGCTCGCCCGCATCCGATCCGATCCCGTAGTAGTTGTACTTCAGACTCGCCCCTCCGTAGCCGGCAGTGATTCGGTATTGATCGTTCTTTAGATACAACTTCGTTCCCAAGCCCACAAGCCAACTGCCAGTGCCCGTCCCAAATCCTGCGATTGCAAAAACGGAAGTCGGGGTGGTGGGATTCGAGTCGAGTGGCGTCAGATACAGAACCGTACCGCCCATTCCATTGCCAATGGAAGGATTCAAGAGCGGCAGTGGTGCAATGGCGAATTCACTCTTCTGCTGTCCTTGTTGCGTTCCGCTCTTTGCTATGCCGGCTTCCGCGCCTTTTGTCTTAACGCCATTCTCCAGCTCAGCAGTACCGCCGAACAACCCTCCGTTCGAAGACGCCTGACTAGCGCTGCTTGGGTTCGATGACGACGGCGGCTGCGTTCCTGATTGTTCCGCCGCAACTTCTAGTCCGGAGACCTGAGCGGGGGCGATAACAAGCAGTAATACGAGAGCGTAAAGTAGCGCATCCCGGATGTGAATGCACCCGTGCGTTAAACTCTGAACCGGCATTCCCGGATAAGCGAGTGGCTACTTTCGCTAGCGATGCCGTTGTTCACGAAATTGTCGACCTCAATGCACCGGTTCTCGGCAGGTCCCGGCCTGCCGCTCGTTCGATGCTACTGGGCTGTTCTCTCCCATCGCGCCAGGCGGCTTCGTGCGATCTTCTGCTTGTTAGCCGCGATTGTCTGCCTACCGGCGCGGCGACTTGTTCCCCGATGAGATGTTTCGTGATCGAATCATCCATGAGAACGACAGTGCGGTTTCTACTCGCCGACCTCGCGATCAACATCTCTCCTGTTGGGGAGATGATTGTTCCTTCACTTCTGCTTCGTCTCCAATGCCAGAAATGACGGCGCCCTATCAACAAGCACCGTATTGCCGCTGTTGCAATCCCGTTTCTGTGCATTGCTTGCTCGCCACTTCGCACTTTTCGAGTTCAGACCTTCGTATAGCTGAATCTTCGTCGGCGCAGACAGGTTATGTACCTCTCCGGGAATGTCATCACCCCGGCGGTAGAAGGAACGAATCCATGCGTTTCGAATGAATGATGCCGTGACAAAATCAACGATCTATTTTCTTGGCATTGTTTCCGCGATGTAGCTGTCTTACAAAGGCGCCAATGGCCGCATTCAGCAACTCGCGCCAGCCGGTGAGCGCGTCGCAGGCTATCGGAGCCGTTATCATCGTGACAGGAGCTGAACGACAACAATCGGACGCGCAGCACCGCTATGGCAGAAACGGTCTTCTCAAATGCGCCCGACCAGTTTCATTCATCCGTGCGGGAAAAGCCAGGGCAGCCGCAGATCATAACGAACTTTACTCTAGTTCAAAATGGCGCGCAATCCTGATCATTGGTGATCACTGTTCGCGGAGTTGTGCTCCCGTAAGCTATTGCTGGCGGGCAACTAATCGCAAACGGCGATCACCGCTGCAAAGGATTGAAAGCTAGCTGTTTAGCCGAAGGGTTGTAGGTTTGGGGCCGATCCGAGCCCTAACGACATCAGCCGGTTGCGGGTTAAACAGGAATCGATACTGGAGCGTGGCACAACTACTTTGCCCAATTCTTTGTCCAGTTGAGCCGAAGAAACTTTGGCGCGACTGCGGGCTGCAAGCTAATCGCGATTGAGCTTATGTCGAAGGGAAACGCAGCCCAGGTCCAATTGGGGCGCGACTTGGAGGCAGGATCCGAATGGGCATCAGATAGTCAATCAGACGCGTTCAACTCTGATTTGGGCGGTTCAACCGAACGCTTCCAAGCTGAGCAAATTTTTATCAGACGCCAACTTCGTTATACACGCGGATCGCATAAACGCGCGCGGCGCGGGCACCGTTGGTCGCGGTCACGCGCAATCGCAGCCGATCGGCGGACACTGGCTCGATCCGGTGTACGCGGCGGCGAAAATAGTTGCCGGTTTCTGCAATGATCGTTTTCCATCTGCCTTTCATGTTGATCGCCACCTCGTAGTCCCTTACACACTCCGGATAGCGAAATAACGGCAGCATGATACGACGATTGACATCAGTGTCGAATGTAACTTCGACCTGGTTGAAGCGCACCGGTTTCGGCCAGCGAAGCTCAACCCACGCGGGTAATCCGCGCTCCGGATCGGATTCAAATAAGTTTGTCCAGCGGTCCGGGCGCGAGCCTCCGGTAATCACATTGTGAGGGCCGTAGGGACGCTGCTCCGGGCTGAGGCGAATGACAAAGCAGGTGCCTCCCGAAAGAGGCCGCCAGTAGTCCGCGCCTGGCAGATCGGCGGCCGACGTCCCGGCGGGAATGCGCGAAGGCTGCCCCTCGATGTCGGAGATCATCGACCACGACACGCCGGGTTGAGCCGGCAGGTGCACATAGTAAAGTGCGTTGGCCGGTACATCGGCATGAAAATCAAAGCGGACGAAGCCGTGATGGCCGCCAGGTAACTTCGCTCTTGCACGAGCGAGATCCCGGGTCGCTCGAAAATCCCACACATGCGCGGCCGGGCGCAATCCAAGATCGAGCCAAACATCGTGGGGAAGCGAGGAGGATAGCAGCAACTCGATCGAATCGATACGGCCCGCAGAAATGGGGAAGAGCTGGGCAGACGGATAATGCAGCTCGCGCGGACGGCCGTCTTCGGCAAAACGCATGACGGCATCACTCGAGGCCATCGTTTCCGCCTGGCGCGCGAGGTCGTTTGGATCTTCATTTTCAATCCCGGGAATGTGACAGTCCTGCCGGATGAGAAGCTGCTGTAGATCGGCGGCATGCTTCTGAGCGAGTTCCCGCGGGTCGCAATGAAAGCGGCGGCAAAGAGCGGCGGCGCCTCCGACGGCTTGGCCTACGATAGCCCCCGTGGGGAGGACGCGCGATGAGGCAAAGGCCACGTAGCTAGTGCTGATGGGCCGGCCGGCAGTAAGCAGATTCCGTACGTTTCGTGAATAGCAGGATCGCAACGGAATCCCGTACGGCAGCGTCCCGTAGCTCTGCCAGTTTGCATCCCGGCGCGGCGGCGGATAGGGTGCGATATGCCGCTCGTGAATGCCTCCGGGAACGTGAATGTCGATGCCCCAGCATCCATAGGCGATATCGTCTGGGCGGACAGGCGGATTCTGAACATCCTTCTGCTGGAGCACGTAGTCGCCAATCACCCGGCGAGATTCGCGCTTGTAGGGCCAGAAGCCCACAAAGTCCAGGCCGTAATTGGCGGCACGCGCCCGATCGACGCATCTGTTCTTAATGTGGTCCCAGACACCGAGCACTTGTCGGAGCGCTTCGTCCCGAATTTTTTCGTTGTCGCGGATCGGGTGCAGAGGAGCGCCGACCTCAATCCACCAGTACCCGCCATCAATGAAGCGATGGCCGCGCTCGGTCAGATCGGCTTCGGCGTCGAATTCTACGGCCCAGGAAGGGCGCCGAAACAGCACAGGCCGTCCAGCATCGCGAGCACGAAAGAAGAGCGTATTGCCCATGAGGCCCTTGCCGGGCTCATTCGGCGCGAGTGGCTCTCCGTATTCGCGCTTCGTTTCCACGCCCCATCGGAAGTCCGCGCCGGCACGATAGGCTAGCACGCCATCACCAGTCGAATCGACGAATAGCGGCGCTTCCAGCACGAACGACTTTTCCGTGCCGAGTTGAACGGCATGAATCGCGAGAATGTGCGCCGCGTCGCGCATCTCCACCTCGCGCATGCTGGTGTTTAAGAACAATGTGAGATTGGGCTCGCGCGCGGCCCATTCGTAGAGCACCAGATCCCAATGGCAGTTCATGAGCCCCTCGATCTGCGGATCGTGATTGCGTATGCGTTCCTCGACGTGGATTTCATCGAGAATGCCCGATTCTTTGCACCAGGTGGATTGAGCAGCGGTATTTTCGGGAAACAGCCGCACTTCGCTAGACGAATTGCCACCCAGCATTGAACGCTCGTGCACTAGCGCTGTTTTTAGACCGTTGCGAGCGGCGCTGACAGCAGCACAGGTCCCCGAGATGCCACCTCCAACCACGATCAGCTCGAAGCGTTGATGAACAATCTCGATAGTGCGTGGACGGATGTAACCACCTAAACGCGCGCGCGGCTCGGAATCGATCCGGCCGCTGCCTGAGGTTGGCGATTGTTGCAGAGCCGGCACAGGAGCGGCGGTTGTACTATCTGCGCTAGACATCCCCAGGACAGCTGAGATCCACTGCAGGAAAGAACGGCGGTTGGCCGGTAATAGCGAGAATTTCATTAGGCGAGACTCCCCTCAAGGATTGTATACGTAACCTCACATTTAGTAAATCTGATATTTCAAACTTTACATTGTAAGTGAATCGTGAGAATCTATTCACAGCTTCGTTGCCCTTATCCAGGGAGGTCTCTATGTTCAGAGCTCATGCCAAATTGTTGATCGTGCTCGCGTGTTGTATTCCTGCCGGCTGGGCACAGCAGGGAAGAGGGACGATCTTGGGTACAGTTGCCGATTCCAGTGGCGCGGCCGTCGCGGGCGCCCGCGTATCGATCGTCAATACGGAAACCAATACCGTCGTCGGGACCCAAACGAATTCCGACGGCAATTACACCTCGCCGGCACTGATCGTGGGTGAATACCAGGTTACGGTGGAGCACGCCGGTTTCAAGAAGACCGTGCGAACCGGTATCCGTCTGCAAGTCGATCAACGCGCGGAAGTAAATCTGCAGTTGGAGCTCGGCACCGTTGGCGAGTCCATTCAGGTAACAGGCGAACTGCCTCTGGTGAATACAGAAGATGCAACGATCGGCCAGGTTGTCGAGAATAAGCGCATAGAAGCTCTTCCGATCAATGGCCGAAGCGCGTTCGCCCTGATCGGTCTGGCAAGCAATGTAAAATCCAACGCTGGACCAACACAAAGCGGGTTCGCCGATCGTGGCACGAACCTCAGCGCATTCAGTATCAATGGCGGTCCAAGCTCGGTTAATTACTTCCTGGTGGATGGCATGGTGGCAATCCAGAGTTATTATCCGGACCTCAACGCCGATCTTGCCGTGGACGCTGTTCAGGAGTTTAAGGTTCAGTCGGGCTACATGTCCGCCGAATATGGGCTGACTGCCGGCGGCGTGATTAATGTCGCCACGAAATCTGGAACAAACGTTTATCACGGCACGGTTTACGAATTCGTTCGCAATGACGCGTTTGATGCGCGCAACGCCTTCACGCCGTCCACGGTGCCGTTCCGTTACAACCAGTACGGGTTGGCGTTTGGCGGCCCCGTCATTATTCCGAAACTCTACAACGGGCGCGACAAGACCTTCGTCTTCGGCAATTGGGAGCAGTGGAACTATGTGAAGTACAGCCAGCCGATTACCACGGTGCCAACTCCGCTGGAGCGAAACGGCGACTTCTCGCGATCGCTCAGCGCGACGGGCGCCGTGATTCCAATTTACGATCCCGGCACTACACGGGCGAACGCCAGCGGCAGTGGTTTTATTCGCGACGTATTCCCTGGCAATCTTATTCCTGCCAATCGCCTCGACCCGGTTTCGAAGAACATTAATGCGTTTTACCCCCTACCGAATCGGACGCCTTCGAATCCGTTCACGAATGCAAACAATTACATTGGGTCGGTTGGTAACGCGCGGTCGATGCAGCAATACACAATCCGCGTCGATCACCATATTTCGGAAACGGACACAATTTTCGGGCGCTATACCTACTTTCGGCATCATGACGACAACGGCGCCTCGGCTCCGTGGCCCAGTCCAGTTGTTCGAGTTCGCGAAGATAATTTTGAGACGCGCAACACCGTCGTATCGGAAACGCATGCGTTCTCGCCTACCTTCTTCAATGAAATTCGATTGGGAACCGCGCGCCAATATTTTCCTTTTCAGGCTTACAGCTTCGGTGGAAATTGGCCGCAACAACTGGGCCTGCCTTCGAGCGTGCCATCAACGGTCTTTCCCTCGATTAGCAACGGGCTAACAGGATTCACTACCGGAACGGTAGGCCTGCGTGGCGCGCTCACGTGGCAATTCAGCGATATGGTCACGATGGTCCGTGGTAATCACTCCGTTAAGGTGGGATTCGAGTACAGGCTTCTCTATGGCAATAACTATCAGACTTCTTCGCCTTCGGGATCTTACACCTTCTTAGCCACGCTTACCGGAAACCCACAGGCACAAAGTGGAACTGGTAATACGTTCGCAGATTTCATGCTGGGTGACGTGAGCAGCGCCACCGTCACTACCCATCTCGGCGAGTCGGAAAAGGGATATGGCCTGGCAGGTTTTGTGCAGGACGATTGGCGCGTCTCCCGTCGGCTATCGCTAAGCTTCGGCCTTCGCTACGACTTTCAATTGCCGCCCTACGAGCGCAATGGCGGGACGACGAACTTCAACCCGACCGCAATTGATCCCACCACAGGTTTACGAGGTCGCTTCGAGTTTGCTGGCAAAGATTATGGACGATCAGCCTTGAATTCCGACTACAAGAATTTCGGTCCTCGCTTTGGCTTCTCCTACGACCTAACCGGCAGTGGCCGAACCGTAGTTCGCGGCGGCTACTCTATCTTTTACCCACCGACATTCAACGTTCTTTACTTCGGAAATACGACGGGATTCGGATCGACTACTACCACCTATTCCGCGCCAGGCGGCAATAGCAACCTGCCGGCGTTTATTTTGAGCCAGGGTTTACCGACTCCTCCCATTCAACCCCAAGGCCGCGCGCTTAACCGCAACGCGTTTCTCGGACAGGCCGTCAGTTTCGACCAGCCGAACCAAAAGACACCTATGTCGCAACAGTGGGATTTTTCCGTGCAGAAGCAGCTACCTGGCAATTGGGTGGTCGAGGTCGCTTACTCCGGCAACCATGGCACACATCTCGTTTCAGGAAACTACAATCTCAACCAGCTAACTGCTCAGCAGTATCAGAGTCTCGGCACAACATTGCAGAATACGGTGCCAAACCCTTATGCGGGAATCGTGCCGGGCTCGTTAGGAGCGGCAAGGATAACGCTTCAGCAATCGCTCTACGCATTCCCGTACTACACGACCGTGATGGTGCGCAATCCTCATCTGGGCGATTCCATCTACCATTCCGGGCTGCTACGAGTTGAGAAGCGCTTCAGCCAGGGCCTCACCTTTCTTGCTTCCTACACGAAGGCAAAACTGATCAGCGACAGCATTGCCACGCCGATCGGCTTTGGCAACGTCGAGCAAGTTACGACCACCGGATACCAGAATGGCTTGTACAATCGAGCGGCAGAAAGATCGCTTGACCCGACCGATGTTTCACAGCGCCTGGTATTGAGCGGCGTCTACGAATTGCCTATTGGCAGAGGACGGAAGCTGAATATCACCAATTCTGTCCTAAACGTTATCGCTGGCGGATGGCAGATCAATTCGATTGCTGTTCTCCAAACCGGCGTGCCGATTGTGATTACCGGAGCGAACAACCAGCTTGCTACGCGTCCTAACTCGACTGGCCAGAGCGCAAAACTCGACAATCCCACAGTGGGCCAATGGTTCAATACCTCCGCTTTCGTCAATCCTCCAACCTATACTTTTGGCAATCTAGGGCGCGTCCTGCCGGACGTCAGGAATCCAGGCGTCGTCAATATTGATCTCTCGGTGATGAAGAACTTCACCATCCGCGAGAATCTGCATCTTCAGTTTCACGCCCAATCCTTCAACGTGGTCAACCACGTGAATCTTGGATTGCTTAGCACGACGGCTACCACCTTCGTGCCTGGGGCGAATGGCCTTAACAACAGCGGTACATTCGGCGTGATTAACTCGGCACGGGATCCGCGAAGTATCCAGCTTGGCATAAAACTGATCTTCTGATATGAGGCGATCTCGTCAAGATTTTAAATTGAGCCGCCTGATTCGCTTCGTTTGCTATTGCATGCTCGGTCCTGCCGCGCTGTCGGCAGTCGTTCAAAATTCAAGCTATCGTATTGAGCTGCTGAAAGACGGTGCGGTGGAGATTCAGGCGGGATCGGCGCGGCGGCAGTTTGCGCCGGTCTTCACGATTCTGATTGCCGATCGTGACCCACAGCTCTCCTACGAGTTATCAAAAGAAGAGGCATATGTGGTTCCGTCGTGGAAACGGCGCGAAAGTGACAGAACACGCGAAAGCGGCAGAACAATGGACCTGTTCGAAGCCGACATGCATATGGAAACGGTACGCGCAGATGGAGCCGCACTGCTAAATGGGACCGTGCGATGGCATTTCCCCGAGCAGAAGGCGGGAAATCTGAGAGCCGAACTGACGCTGCCGCAATCGGGCGATCCGCGCATCCGATTCTGGTTCACGCCGAAAGCCGAGGCTTGGTACTCTATCGGTTTTACCGGTGCACCGGCTGTTCAGCCTGCGAATATCGAGGCGCTTTGGCAGCCTCTTATATGGCAGGAGCGCCGGTTTCCTCGCCTGTCGTTTCTCTCGGTGGAACGGATGTGTTCGCTTCCGGCTGCTATCGTCAGCTCCGGCGGCAGTTCCATAGCAGTCGTTGCCGATCCCGAAGAAGTTCCTTTCCGGATTCCGTCGTTTGAAGATTCTCGCTTTGGCGTTCTGGTTCGGACGCACGATGGACAGGCGCAGCCGGCGCTGTTCGCGCCCGTGCTGGGAAGCCCCGCTGCAAATGTGGCGCGGTTGGATCAGACCGACGCTTGGCGATATGGAACGCACCCTCGGCCCCAGATTTCCACTGGTCCTTCGTCACGAATGAAATCAGGGGAGGCGTTCTCGTTTCAGCTCCGTCTCGTGCTCAGCGAAGGCGGTTGGTATCCGGCTTTCCGCCACATTGCCGGGAACATTTACGGCTTTCACGACTATCGCGAGAACACTTTCGGATCGCTGAACGAGACGATCGAGAACATGATTGCCTTCGCCATGAACGACTCATATAGCGGATGGGTTCAGGATCTGAAAGGTTTCGACTACACCACCGATGTCGGTGGGACGGTCAAAGTAGTTTCTGCACTGCACCCGCTATCGGCTGCGCTGTTGACAGACAGCCGTGAAATCTTTCGGCGGCGGGCGCTTCCGATTGCCGAATACTTGATGTCTCGAGAAAAATATCTTTTTTCTGTGGCAACCGGCATCGAGGACCAGAATCCCTCCCACTTTTTGCGCGGGCCCGCAGCGGAAGTCTCAGAACTCGCAGCGCTGTTTCAAATGAGCGGGCGGCGCAG
>Ga0157372_10008612_pt1 | contig 10839 bp, 18 predicted proteins | sample C55metaG_FD_115307 | JGI IMG/M metagenome (GOLD analysis project Ga0157372, IMG submission 115307) | Corn rhizosphere microbial communities from Kellogg Biological Station, Michigan, USA - C5-5 metaG | ecosystem: Host-associated > Plants > Roots > Rhizosphere > Soil | place: USA: Michigan...
GCTGCTCGAATGTCAGCACTTAGTTCAGTAATAGATAATTCTGGCATTAGTAGCTCCTTTCAGGTGCAGAATAAAGAATAGAGAATAAGGAATAAAGTACTGATGGTTGCTCCGACTTTATTCTTAATTCTTTATTCTTTATTCCCAAAATCATTATTTTGCCTCTGTTAATTGCTTAAATTTGTTCAGCTTGCCTTCGACGCTCAAATCAAGCTGCTGGTTGGCCAATTTGAGCTGCACGCCGCCGATAACTTGTGGGTCATGCACTTCGGTAACAATGGTTTTTTTGGCCGAAGGGTAGAGCTGCTTGACCTGCTGCTCGATAGTTTTTTTAGTGGCGGCGTCTAGCGGATGAGCGCTACTAGCCAGCACTTCCACGTATCCGGCTTGTGCCCAGTCAGCCTGCACATCGCGCAGCACTGAATTCAGCTCGCTGGCCCGACCTTCGCTAAGCAAGTAAGCCGCAACTTCGCGGCTAAGCTGCTTGGTATCGCCACTTTTCAATGTGCGGTCAGCGATAGTTTGGGCAATGCGGGTACGTGGCGTCTTCATAAATTTTAGGCAGCCTGCCGCTCTTTCAACGCTTTATCAATTAACTGAGCATCCTTTTTGGCATCGACTTTCTCGCCAATGATAGCTTCCGTAGCGTCGGAAATCAGACTGACCAGCTCGCCCTCCAACTGCTTGCGGGCCCGTTGGGTGTCGGACTTAATACGATCTTCGGCAGCGTCGATAATCGTTTGCGCTTTGGTACGAGCAGCCTCTTCGGCTTCGCGTACGGTTTGGCGCGATGTTTCTTGGGCGCCGGCAATAATACCATCGGCTTCCTGGCGCGCTTTTTGCAGTGCTTGCGCCACCTTGGCCTCCAGAGCAGCCTGGTCTTTCTTCATCTGTTCGCCAAGGTTCACCCCGGCTTCAATAGTTTTGCGCCGCTCATCCATGATTTTCAGAATCGGCTTAAAGGCAAACCGCTTTAATACCCAGAAAGCCAGCAGGAAACTGATGAGCTGGATCACCAATGCCTTCAGATCAAGCCCCAAGGCGCCGATACCCGACGTACTGTCTGCGAATTGTGTAATAGAGGAGGTAATCAAGTGTGTGAATCCTTATTATTTAACGAAGAATGTGCTAGCGAATGCCAGCAAGCCGTAAACCTCGATAAGGCCTACGAACACTAGCGCTTGACCCAGGAATTTAGAAGCTTCCGGATTGCGGCCAACCGCTTGCAGGTAATTAGCACCGACCAGACCGATACCGATGGTCGGACCGATAAAGCCGCCGCCGATCATAATACCTTTACCGATAATGGTAGTGTTAACGGCCTCGGCCAGTAGTGAAAGTTCTGTCATAACTGTTACTCCTTTACGTTTATGAATTTACCAATGACATACAAACTCAATAGACCACCTTTTTAAGTCTCCACTTTCTTGGGGTTTACACCTATTGTTTCAGGTATGGGTTCTTCGGTCAAGTCAGCATGCGAGTGGGCGCTATTGACGGAAATCGCCAGGTAATTAACACCGAGAATAACAAAAATATAGGCCTGCAACGCGCCGACACCCAGTTCCAGCAGCGTAAAGGGCAGGGCAGTAATCGGCGACAGTACGCTGGCCGGTGCCAACATACCGCCCAGGAAAGCGAACACTGCAATAACAATTTCACCGATGGTAACGTTCAAAAACAACCGCAGCGCTAGGCTGAGCGCCCGTGTCAGATCAGTCAGCATCTCGATCAGCCCAATCACCAGATATAACGGATTGAGCGGGCTACCAATAAAGAAGTGCCGGACGTAGCTGCGGAACCCGCCAACTTCTCGAATCGAGGCGGCGTACACTACCACCATCGTGACCAGTCCCATGCTGATAGTAGCATTCAGGTCGGCTGTCATCGGTCGCAGTAGGGGGTGCCCATGGATTTGGAGAGCTTCACCGACCCCTGGTACTAGACCAGACCAGTTATTCAACAAGATGAAGAAGAATAGCGTCACGAAGAAGGGTACATACTTGCGTCCGACCTTCCGATCGGTAAACGCACCCTCTACCAGATCGGCTACAAAGCCAACTCCGGCTTCGACGTACTGAACCAGGCCACCCTTGGGCCGGACAGTTACCCGGCGTGCCGCCCAGATGAGCACTGCAATCAATACCAGCGCAATAGCCCAGCCGTATAACATCGAATTGGTAATATGCAGTCCGCCAATCGTAAAATCAGTACCCGGCGCCACGTGCACCGCTGGACTGCTTTCAGCAAAGCCACTCATTGCACCGAACATCAGTCGTCATCCTCCTCGTAGCTTTTCTGGATTCTACGCCTCTCAGCTTCAGTCAACTTCGGAACTGGCAGACGATTAGCTGCTTGCATAGTCCGCCACATGACCAACCCTGAACCCAGCAGCGCCAGGCCAAGGCCGATGAAAGTACAGACGTATTTGGTGCCAAAAGCTTTATCTAGTTGCACGCCGCCGATTACCGGCACTAGCACTACTAACGCCAGTTGCCAGCTCATATTCATGGCCGAACTAAAAAATAGCTGACGGGTGGCGTCAGTCTGATTCCTGGTTACCGGCGTTTTAGAAACGTGGGTCTTCTCCATTCCTCTTTAGTATATCAGTTAAAAGCTCCAACTGGCAAGAGACACTACGAGGGAAAATTAATGATTTTGTGCCTTTACTTTACAAAGTATAGTGCTATACTAAAAGCATGAGTACAGCTTCTTCTAGCCCCGTCATCGTTTACAGCGCCACTTGGTGTGCCTTTTGCCACGCTGCCAAGGATTATTTTGATAAATTAGGCATCAAATACGAAGACCGTGACGTCGAGGCCAAGCAGGAATGGATGAGCGAATCGGTCACCAAATCTGGCCAGATGGGCATTCCAGTTCTAGACATCGGCGGCGACATCATTGTCGGCTTTGACCGCCCCAAAATCGACGCCGCCCTCAAATCCCACTCCCTGACCAGCTAGACAATTAGTATTTACAACTGTCAACCACTGCCTTACACTAAATGATATGACAGGTATAGCTGATAATATTTGGGGAAGAACCCCAAGAGGATGGGATTTGTCCGGACGCATAAAAGGCCGACAACCACTCATGCAAGCCGTTGAAGGTGAGGCAGCTTCGATATATGCCAATTTACGGAGAGATACCCGCTTGCTTACTCGTCCTACTCATCATCGGGTTCCTTGGGCAGCTACTCATATATCTGAAGTGCTCAGGTTGCAGAGCATGGATTTAATCAGTCTTTTTAATAACTCCGGTCTGTGGGAAACTACTTTTTCACCGGTGGATGACTTAGCACTTCGCCGAGCGCAAAGAAAGTTTTATGAAGAAAAAGAGGGAGACAAAGCAGATGACGTTTATAGGGCTTTTAATACCGCCCGTCGGGCAATAATAGGAGATACAAATGCCCACCCATACATGCGCTTGGCAGCTGAACTTGTAACAGCCGCCGACGCCAACGTGGATGACCCTAGCGTGCGTATTCACACTTTAGGAGGCCATATACTCCTGTATGCTGCCGATGCGCTTGTTTCGCCGCCAGGACAGCCTTCACCAGCTTCACCTAGGAGCATAGCTTCATAAATGGCGTTTGAGGATTATAAAACCAAAGAATCAGTGGTTATTGTTTACACCGGTGACAGTAAGGGAAAAACCAGTGCCTCATTGGGTCTGATGACTCGCGCACTCGGCAATCGCTGGAAGGTGGCTTTCATCCAATTCATCAAATATTGGGGGGTGGGTGAGCATGTGTTTATACGCGATATTCAACCGTTATTTAAGGACGATTTGTATTTTTACAAGGGTGGTAAGGGTTTTTACCAAGCCGGCGATCTCAGTCCGCAACATGTGAGTGAAGAAGAGCATAAGCAGGCTGCCCAGGAAACTTACAATGAAGCTTTCAGGGCCGCCACCAGTGGTGAGTATGATTTAGTCATTTGCGATGAAATCAACAATGCCGTACACGATGGTCTGTTAAGTGAACAACAACTGGCAGATTTGATCCAAAATCGCTCTCCAGAGACGAGTTTATGCCTAACCGGCCGTAATTTCCCCTCAGATTTGCTAAAAAGCGTCGATATCGCCACCGAAATGAAAAAAATCAAACATCACTTCGACGACAATTTCTTGGCTAATAAAGGTATTGATTTCTAATCACTTCTGTGGTTGAATATAAAAATGTCCCGTTTAAAGTCCGCGACACTATCAAGCCCTCAAGAGGCATTTAACCAAGTTACTGACTTTATAGATGAAACTTCTCGGCTTACAACTTACCAATTACAAATTCTTAGCTTTCTTAAATTTATCTCGCTAACTGATCCTGACTTTGAAGGCAAACTCGCAGAAGTTACTTCTATGGAGCAGATGCTTGATCAGGTCACTGATGAGAACAGCGATGCAGTGGCTCGGCAGTTACGTAGATTAGGGAGATTACCCTCATGTACGGTAAGGGTAGAGCATCCAGAAACGGGTGCTTCTGAGATATTACAGGGCATAGGATATTCTTGGGAAACTCGCTCATACCAAGGGATGGTAGGGTTTGACGAGAGCGGTCAACCTTTGCTGTGGCCAATTAACCATTCCAGCCAGCTCTCCATTGAAATAGTCCCTCCCGCTGAGTAGTTACATCGAACTAGTAGTTCTTTGTTACAATAAGCCCACATGACTAGACCGATGCTGTATTTTTTTGTGGGATACCCGGGAGCAGGCAAGACTACCGTTGCCCGGTTGATTGCTGATAAGACCGGGGCGGTGCATATTTGGGCCGATCAAGAGCGGCAGGCCATGTTCGGCAATCCCACCCACTCTCAAGAGGAAAGCCATCAGTTATATGATCATCTAAATACTAAGGTCGAGCAGCTGCTGAGCGAAGGCAAAAGCGTTATTTTTGATACTAACTTCAACTTCCGGCGCGATCGAGACCACATGCGCAGGATCGCAGCCCAGCATGGTGCCGATACCGCTATGATCTGGCTGACTACTCCTATCACCGTCGCTCAGCGTCGGGCCACCGAAGAATCTCATCAGAAAGACACGCGTATTTGGGGCAATATGCAAGAAAGCGACTTTGCCCGTATCAGCAGCCACTTGCAGCCGCCCACCCCTGATGAGCAACCAATTTGCTTCGACGGCACCAAGTTGGATCTCCAGCATGTAAAACAGATTCTGGGCATTTAGCTGCATGCGCTATACCTCTGGCCGCCACCAGAAGAAAATCATTAGTTTGATCGTGCTGATCGTGAGCCTGCTGCTGTGGCTAGGCCAAAGTCATGGCTGGCTGGGATCGGCCGGCAAAACCGTTGAGTCAAACCAACCCGGCCTTTACACGGTGACGCACTACGTAGACGGTGACACCATCGACGTGAATATGAACGGCAAAATTGAGACTATCCGCTTCATTGGTGCTGACACGCCGGAAACTCACAAACCTAACACGCCAGTGCAGTGCTACGGTCCGGAAGCCGCAGCCTACACCAAAGCCACCATTACCGCCGCCGGCAATAAAGTTCGCTTGCAATCTGACGCTTACAGCACCAATCGTGACCGCTACGACCGTTTGCTGCGCTACGTCTATTTGCCCGACGGCACATTGCTAGAAGAATCACTTATCAAAAACGGCTATGCTTTTTATTATCCGTACTTTCCATTTACCAAGTCAGCACAATTCTCCGCCGATGAGCAGGGCGCCATTAAAGCCAAGGTCGGTTTGTGGGCACACTGTCATCCAACACCTACTGATCAGGGTGGTTATACCTCAAACACGCAAGGCAGCTAATCCACAAATGTCGCTGGGTTGACGCGCATGGCCGAGTCGGCCGTAAGTAATCTGGCCCAGGAAAATTCGCGGATCTCCGGATCATAACCACGGTGTAAAAGCTTAAGTAGCAGGTAGCAGGTAATAGCCAGCGCCACCACTGGATACATGTAGCGGCCGCTTTTTAGGTTATGCATGCGGTACGTCTTCGGACTCAGCCATGCATAAGTACAAAATGCCAAAAATGAGGCATCGGCCTGGCGATAAGCAATACCAGCCACCAACCGCTCATCGAAGCGCACCGTCTGGCCGGCTTTATTAGTATGAATTGCCAGGTCGAAATCTTCGTGCAAATCGCCACTTAAGCAAATGCTTTGGCGCACCTTGTGCCAACTACTGCGTCGAATAGCCATATTGGAGGCTTGCAGTGCTACTTCACGGCCCAGGACGCGGGCAAAATAACGCCTGAAGAACAGATCAATCCGATTAAATAAACGGTCTGCCGCCATGTCATAATATTCGACTTTACCGCTCACCGCCGCTACCGTGTTGTCGGCAAAAATGGTTTGCAGCGTACTACTCCAATCAGGGGGAACAATCGTATCGCCATCAATCCGGGCAATAATCTCCCCCGTAGCAGCGTTAAAACCGGTGGTGCGCGCATGTACTACGCCTTGTTTGGCCTCGTGTAGCAGCTTAATTTCAGGAAATTGACGAATAATAGCCGCCGTGGCATCAGAGGAGTTATTATCAACCACGATAATTTCATGGAAGGGTTGTCGTTGCCGCCGGACCGCTTCCAAACAGTTCTGCAAGTGGCGCTCTTCGTTGTAGACTGGTATAACTAAGGATATTGTTAATGGTTTTTTCGACATTCGTATAGATTATTGTAACAAATGACAGCTGAGCAAAAGATGAAAAATAGCAGAACGCAGAACGCAGAAAGAAGAAGGCAGAGGACTGCTGTTGATAATCCCTCCGTTCGACGTTCTCCGTTCTCCGTTCTAAAGCGTTTCTACGAGGCCATGCTTCCGCGCAACAAATGGCTCAGACGAACGACAATTTTGTTCTTTGTTCTTTGTTCATTGTTCATTGGCGGTATGTACGGCATTGCCCGCTGGTATATCTGGAGCGAGCGCCATACGCCCCTAACTATGGGCGTCAGCTTTATCCCTGATTATGCTACGTATCTCGGTGTCGATCCGCAGCAGACCATGGATGCGCTCATTAATGATCTGCATGTGCAACAATTCCGTCTCACCAGCTATTGGAATGATATCGAAACCAGCCCGGGACAGTATGATTTCAGCACGCTTGATTGGGAGTTTCAAAAGGCCAACGCCGCCGGTGCCAAGATCACTCTAACTGTCGGTTTGCGACAACCGCGTTGGCCGGAGTGCCATGCGCCCAGTTTTTACGATACCTCTAGCCCTGAAAGTCAGTGGTACCCACAGCTCAAAAGCTTTATGACAGCTGTTATTAACAGATATAAAAACAATCCTGCACTGCAAGGCTGGCAGGTCGAAAACGAATACTTTTTGACCGGTTTTGGCACTTGTACTAACTTGAGTCGCGATCGGCTGGTCGATGAAACTAAGCTGGTGCGATCACTCGACCCACGTCATGAAATTATCATTGCTCGCAGCAATAATGCCTTGGGCTGGCCGATTGGCGCCCCGACACCAGATAAATTTAGCATCACGGTATATCGGCGAGTATGGGATGCCAATGTCACGCACCGCTATCTGGAATATCCGTTTCCCGCTTGGTTTTATGCTTTTACTGCCGGCTGGCAGAAAATCTTTACTGGTAAGGATATGGCCATCGGTGAGTTACAGACCGAAGCCTGGCCAGCACGCGGGCAGGGTATTCCGGACGCCAGTCTGGCCGAACAGAGCAAATCTATTGATGCCCAGCGTCTTAAAACTACCGTCAAATTCGCTAAAGCGACCGGCATGAAAACCATCGACCTCTGGGGCGCCGAATACTGGTACTACCGCATGCAAACCCTGCATGACTCCTCTCTTTGGAACGCCGCCAAAGAAGAATTTGTAAAGTAATTAATTTAACCTGTTAATAGGCCGCGCGTAAGCTATACTGTCATCCTGAACTAGTTTCAGGATCCATACGAACATGAAAAGCTACTTTGTTTACATCCTTACTAATCAGTCTCGCAGTACGTTGTATGTGAGAGTGACAAGTGAGTTAGACTATCGATTAGCTCAGCACCGTGCTGGGACTCATGATGGCTCTACTAAGAAGTATGGGCTTACCAGATTAGTCTACGCAGATACTATTGCTAGAGAAAAACAGCTCAAGAACTGGCATCGACAGTGGAAGATTAGCTTGATTGAGTCTCAGAACCCCAATTGGAATAATCTCAGTCCACGGCCCCGTATGGATGCTGAAACTAGTTCAGCATGACAGAGGTGATTGATCCGAAGCGTTTTGGGGTCAGCTTCTCTATGAAGCAGTGCTGGGGATTAGGTGTTGACCCTGCCAACACACTTAATTGGCTGCTGCAGGAAGCTGGTTTTCGGCGGTTTAGGCTGATGAGCTACTGGGATGAGCACGAGAAACAACCGGGAAAGTACGATTTTAGCCGTTTAGATGCCCAAATTGAGCAAATCAGCAAGGCTGGCGGGGTAATTACTCTCTGTTTAGGCGCCCGGCAGCCGCGCTGGCCGGAAAACCATTGGCCCCAGTGGGCATGGAAGGCCAGTAAAGCTGAGCGCACTGATGCCTTATTGCGCTATATAGAGACCGTGGTTAAGCGGTACAGGGCCAACCCAGCTATCATCAGCTACCAATTAGAGAATGAAGCCCTATTAAAATCTTTTGGTAGGCGGCCTGAAGTTGATCGTCAACGTTTACGGAAAGAATTTCAGCTAGTAAAGCAGCTCGATCCCACTCGCCCAATTATTATGAGCACTAGTACTTCATGGGGCATGCCGTTGCGCCAACCAATACCGGATATCGTTGGCTTTTCGTATTACCATGTGTACTGGAACAAGCGTACTCAATCCTATCACAAAGCCGGTGGCCATTATGTATTTTTGCACCGTTTACGAAGCCTGCTCATCAAACTACTACTCGGCAAGCCCAGCTTCGTTCACGAATTACAACTGGAGCCATGGGGACCAACCGGCATCGATAAAATGACTTTTGAAGAACAGGATAAATCCATGGGGTCGGACCAGATAGAACACAGTATTTCGTTAGCCAAAAGAACCAAATTATATCCGATTGACCTCTGGGGAGGCGAGTGGTGGTACTGGCGCCATATTCATGGCGACGACAGCACCTGGCACAATGTGGAACAGATGATCGGCTAGATTCACAAACCTTCTACAATCCCTCACTCTGGAACATTACCACGGAAGGGTTTAATTCCTGATGAGCTATACTTAGGCCATGAATCTCATAGTTATAGGCGGCTGTAGTGGCACTGGTAAAACCACTTTAGCTAGGCGCCTTGCCCAAGATTTGGGATATCGTTCATTTTTAAAAGATGCATACAAAGAAGAGCAATTTGATCAGCTGCAAAAGGTGCCGAATCTCATAAAATGGGTAAAAATTGACCATGCTAGCTGGCAAATGCTCTACAAGCAAATAGAGCGAGCCATCACATCAGACTATTCCCTAATTATCGAAGGAAATTTCAAATCAGGCCAGCGCAAAGCCATACAAAAGTTAGTCAAAAGCAACACGACAGTTATTGAGCTATTCTGTTTCGCCAAAGGCTGGGTACCCCTGCAACGTTATATCGGCCGTAATAAAAGCGGAGAAAGACATCGAGGCCATCGTGATCATTTATGGTACATCTTGGTCTTTAACGATATTCTGATGGCAAAATTTGGCTTCAAAATGTATCGTCCGTTGCGCTTATCACCGAATATAATTACTCTTGATACTACTGACTTTGGTCAACTAGATTATCCCCGCATACTAAATTCAATAAAATCTTACCTTAAGTCATGAGCCGAGCCATGCCTTCCAGGCCGCCAGTCATTGCCGTCATACCTAACTACAACATGGCGGCTTCTCTACAAAAGCTTTTACCTCAGGTATTGGCTCAAAATTACGATCACGTCTACGTCCTTGATGATGCCTCTACTGATCACAGCAGGGAAGTAACTAGGCAATTCGCACCGAAAGTTAGTCTGGTAGAAGGCAAAATAAATCTCGGCGGAGGCGGCAATCGGAATCGTATCCTGGAAGTGCATAAAGATGAATGCATTATTCATTTCCTAGATGCTGATACTAGGCTAGAGACTGACAGTGTCCCCGATAAGGCACGACAGTTTATGCAGGCGCCAAATATTGGTTTTATAGGTGGCTTAGTTAAAGAAAAAACCGGTAAACAAACTCTGTGGAACTTTGGGCCAGCTTTATCACTACACTCAACCCTTACGGCTTACGTACACCTTTGGTTTGGAAATATTCAAGCCGAGCAGCCGTTTTGGCGTAGATATATTCGTTATGCGGTTAGGCCGCTATCGGGAGAATGGCCAGATGTAGGCGCAGCACCTACCCGACGTCCTACATACTGGGTCGTCGAAGCAAACTTCTTTATAAAACGCAGTACTTTTGAAAAGCTAGGTGGTTTTGATCCAAGTATTCGTGAGCATGATATTCACGAGCTGGCCTGGCAAGCGTACCATGCCGGACTCATCAACTACTTTGACCCCTCGGTCGCGGTCACACACCTTGCAATTAAAGTCAGAAACTACAATAGGTGGCTCGCTCTCCATAAAGCCGCTCGGCATCATATTCGTAAACACGGCGGCCGACGACAGTGGTTTTTCCCGGAGGGACACTTCAAACCACGGTATAATAGCTAGGCTATGGCCAAGAAAAGACCTAATCAGTCGAAGATTATCAGCAATCGGCGGGCTCGACACGATTATGAGCTCGGCGATAGTTTGGTCGTGGGCTTGGAATTGACCGGCCGGGAAACTAAAGCGCTGCGCATGGGTCATGGGCAGCTGCGTGGTGCCTACGTGACTGTCAAAAATAATGAGTTACTGCTCATTAACGCCACCATCAGCCCCTCCAGCGGCATTCCAATCCCAGAAGATGAA
>Ga0157372_10008613_pt1 | contig 10839 bp, 10 predicted proteins | sample C55metaG_FD_115307 | JGI IMG/M metagenome (GOLD analysis project Ga0157372, IMG submission 115307) | Corn rhizosphere microbial communities from Kellogg Biological Station, Michigan, USA - C5-5 metaG | ecosystem: Host-associated > Plants > Roots > Rhizosphere > Soil | place: USA: Michigan...
GCCGTTGACATCGGTCTGCATGAGGCGATAGTACGATTGTCCCTCATAAGGATTGGTATCTTCCAGGGAATAATTCAGCACGGAGCTGCTGTTTCCCGCGCCCGGCAAGGTGCCTGCGCTTTCAAAATCAATTCCGTTCCTTGTTTTCTCGAGTGTAAACAAATTATTATTCTGCTCGCTTGCGGTTGTCCACTCGGCGCAGACCGATGTACCGCAGGCATGTGTATCAAAATAGATCAGCTCAACCGGGAGCGTAGTACCGCCGCCGAACGAAACGATCCCATTCGTGGTGGTCCCGCCGTTCCAAACCGTGCTCCCGCAAATGTCGATCTTCGATCCGGGAGTACCGCCGGTGAGCCTTCCGCCGGTAAATACCTTGATATACCCCGCACACATATTCAGCTTCTGACCGTTGTCGAAATCGAGCGTTCCGTAAACATACACCTCCATGTTGCTGTATTCCGGCGAGTTGATGTCCATGGTAACCGTGGCGCATGCCGGGATGATGATGATGCAGTTATCTGTAGGGATTGTGATCCCGGTGCATCCCGAGGGGGTCCAGGTGCTTGCCGACGTCCAGTTGCCGCCCGTGCATTTTGCAGTCATCGTACATACTGCCCCGAGCTGCGCCGAAAAAAGCAAAACAGAAAAAAAGAGGAGTAGTCTTTTGTTCATAAATAAATACAGATTGTTCTGTGTATCAGGTACGAAGGTAAGACAAAAATAGTTTTCCACCGTGCATAAAAACCCGAATATCCACAGGAAGCTGTGGATAAGATGAGATAAAACACTGAAAGTCAACGAGAAAGACCCTAATCTCCCAGCATTTCGTCGATCAGTCCTTTGAAAATTTTGGGGTATTCCATCATGCTTGCAGGCTTGCAGATGTATTTTTTCGCGCCTAAGGCGAGGCATTTGGCAATGTCGAGCTCATAATTGCTGGTGCTGAAGATAACCACCGGGATGTGTTTCCAGTCGGGATTCTTTTTAATGATCTCCAGCGCTTCCTTGCCGTTCATGAGAGGCATGTTCAGGTCCATCATGATAAAATCGGGGTGGATGGTTTCTTCCCCTAAAGTATTGATCAGCTCCAGTCCGTTGGAGAAAAAGCGCACCTGCTCATCGCGCAGGAAATCAGTGAAGGCTTCCTTAATAAAGAAACGCTCGTCCTTATCGTCGTCGACGCTGTAAATCAATAATTCTTCAATGTGTTTCTTCATGTGCCTCTTATCCTGTGTATTCTCCAAAAACATTCCTCATTGTATCTGCTATCTCGCCCAGGGTTGCATAGCTCTCCGCCGCTTCCAGTATGGATGGCATCAGGTTTACATCCGCTCTTGCATTTGCATCGAGGCTGGCAAGGATCCGCTTCACTTTTTCGTTGTCCCGCTCCGCTTTCACCTTGTTGATCTTATCGATCTGCAGCTGGCGGATGGAATCATCGACGGTAAATATATCCTTTAATGGCATTTCCTCCACATTAAATTTATTCACACCCACAATTATCTTCTCCCCCGTTTGAATATCCTTCTGGTATTTATAGGAGGATGCCGCGATCTCATTCTGCATGTATCCCTGCTCAATAGCGGATACCGAGCCGCCCATCGCATCAATTTTGCGGATGTAATCCCAGGCGGCCGCTTCCACTTCGCTGGTAAGCGCCTCCACAAAATAAGAGCCTGCCAGAGGATCCACCGTGTCGGCAGCGCCGCTTTCATAAGCGATCACCTGCTGTGTGCGCAGCGCGATGCGTGCCGCTTCCTCGGTAGGCAGGGCGATGGCCTCGTCGAAGCCGTTGGTATGAAGGCTTTGCGTGCCGCCCAATACGGCGGATAATGCCTGCGTGGTAACGCGGATAATATTGTTCTGCGGCTGCTGCGCAGTAAGCGTGGATCCGCCAGTCTGCGTGTGAAAACGCAGCATCTGCGCCCGCGGGTCGGTAGCGCCGAGCTCCTTCGTGATCTGCGCCCACATTCTTCTCGCCGCGCGGAACTTCGCCACTTCCTCGAACAGGTTGTTATGCGCGTTAAAGAAGAACGAAAGGCGTTTTGCAAATACGTTAATGTCCAGGCCTTTATCGATCGCCGCCTTCAGGTAGGCTTTGCCGTTCGCCAGCGTGAATGCCAGCTCCTGCACTGCCGTTGATCCTGCTTCGCGGATGTGGTAGCCGGAAATCGAGATCGTGTTCCATTTCGGCACCTCTTTGCTGCAGTATTCAAAAATATCGGTGATGATGCGCATGCTTGGCTTCGGCGGGTAAATATAGGTGCCGCGCGCCGCGTATTCTTTCAGTATGTCATTCTGGATGGTTCCCGAGATCTTTTTCAGGTCGGCGCCCTGCTTCTTCGCCAGGGCAATGTACATCGATAAAAGAATGGATGCTGTTGAGTTGATCGTCATCGAGGTGGTGATATTCTCCAGCTTAATGCCATCAAATAAGATCTCGATATCCCGCAGCGAGTCGATCGCCACACCTGCTTTTCCTACTTCGCCGTCGGCAAAATCATGGGAGCTGTCGTAACCGATCTGCGTAGGAAGGTCGAAAGCCACCGACAATCCGGTGGTTCCGTTATTCAGTAAATAGTGATAGCGCTTGTTGGATTCTTCCGCGGTTGAAAACCCTGCATACTGGCGCATGGTCCAGAACTTGCTGCGGTACATGGTTGGCTGTACGCCGCGCGTGAACGGAAATTCACCGGGCTGCTCCTCCTTCACATCCTGCTTCGGATACACCCGCTTTATCTCGATGTTGGAATCGGTTAAAAATTTTTCTTTGCGTTCTTTCTCTTCCATACTATACGGATCACTGATCTTTTACGAATTTGGAATCATTGCTCGTAAAAGTAGTGGATCTTAATTTTTATTGTTATTCGGAACAGTACGATCGGTTTTTATTCGTTTAGATTCGTACCATCCGTACCTAAAATTCCTTCCCGATCTCCCGCTTGATCTGCTCAATGGCGCTTTTCGACGGCAGCTCCGAAAGCTGCGAGGATACGGCAATGATGGTTTGCGCCAGCTCCATGCCGGTTGCATCAGGGCTTACCTTGGCGGATGCCACATTGATCAGCTTGATGGTTTCTTCTTTTGCTTTCACCACCGCTTCCCATGATTTGTTGCTCATGTAGATCTGCTGCGAAAGGTTGTGCTCGAATTCACTGCGGATGGTCTTCAGCAATTCTGCCTGGAAGATAGCGGCGCTCATGTTCTTGTTGGCGCGCATTACCATCCCGTTAGGGCCGATGCGCTCCAGGAACAGCACAACGCGCTCGTAGGCCTGCAGCCTGATCGGCGTAAGCACCGTTTGGTTCGCAAGCTTGAGGTCCAGTGTTTTTTTCCTGCTTTCGTGGTCAAGGAAATTCTTTACAAGATAATACGTAGTTAAAAATACGATCCCGGAGGGAAGTATGATCATTACAATTTGAAAGAGTGGCTCCATCTTATAGCATTTGGTGTGCGGCAATGCGTTGACCTGTAGCAGTCACGCATTTTCTGCGGTTAAATATCGGAATTTACCGTAAATATATATAGTTTTAGTGCAAAATCTATTTATCAACAACCGCACAGAATGAAAAAGCTTTATCTGCTGGCCCTGCTCCTCAGCCTGGGTGCCCGTTTGCTTGCCACCCACATTGTGGGAGGAAGCATTGCCGTACGCCATCTCAGCGGCAACAACTTCGAAGTGAAGCTCATCTTTTACAGGGATTGCAACGGCGGTACCGCCGGCTTCGACGACCCGATCACCCTCGGCGTGTATGATAAGACCAGCAACGTTGAAGCGTTCCAGTTCTCCATGTCGCTCGCCTCCACCACCGTGCTTGCCCTGGGCGATTCCTGCTTTACACCTGTAGGCCTCTGCGTGGAGGAAGGCATTTACACCGCCACCGTAAACCTGCCCGATAACCCGAACGGCTATTACATCAGCTGGCAGCGCTGCTGCAGGAACAACATCATCCAGAACATCAGCCTGCCGGGCAACGCCGGAATGGTGTTTTATGCCGAAGTTCCGGATCCGGCTATGGGCGACTCCTCCCCTGTTTTCGGCTCCTATCCCAACGCTTATCTCTGCAACTCGCAGCCCAATACACAGAACTTTTCCGCCACCGATACCGATGGCGATTCGCTGGTATACTCGCTCAGCACACCGCTGAACGGAAATGCATCTTCCGCATCACCTATCCCCGGGCCTTCTGCCGGGCCGTACAGCCTCATCAGCTGGCAGTCGCCCTACAGCCTCTCCAACATCATCGGCGGCAGCCCGGTATTATCGATCAACCCGCAAACAGGTATTCTCACGGCTAACCCCGCTACGCTTGGCGTTTTTGTATTTGCCGTTGTTGTCGAAGAATTCAGGGGCGGCATCAAGATCGGTGAAGTGAGAAGGGACATCCAGTACCAGGTGATCGCCTGCAACACCAACCAGCCGCCGGTGTTCAGCGCGCCAACTACACTAAGCTACGACATCATCGCCGGCGATTCCATCTGCATCCCGGTAATGGCAAGCGATATTAATTCCGACTGGGTGGGACTCAGCAGTTCCTCCGAGCTGTTCATAAACCCCGCCACCATGGCTTCGGTAAGCTTTACGCCCGACAGCGCCATTGCACAGGTGCAGTCGACACTCTGCTTCGCCTCCACCTGCGACAATATCCGCGATGAGCCCTACACGGCTACGTTCTATGCGCGGGATTATTCCTGCTACGGCACCAACACGGTGATGAGCTCGGTGAGCATTCGCGTGCTTTCCCCGCTGGACGGAAAGATCGACGAGCTGATCCCGAATGTGTTCACCCCGAACGGGGATAACAAAAACGATTTTTTTAAGGTCAATGCCACAAACATCAATTCCTGCTTCGATAAATTTAAGATCGCCGTTTATAACCGCTGGGGAGAGCTGGTGTTTGAGTCCGACGACTTCGCATTCAAATGGGATGGCCGCAATAAAAAAGGAAAACAGCTGCCCGACGGCGTTTATTTTTACATGATGCAGGCCGATTTCAAGGAGAAAACGTTCAGCCATCAAGGCAGCGTGCAGATCCTGCGCTAAACGACATTTTAATTTTAAACCAATCTATATAGTATGTACAGAACAATTGAAGATTTTATTTCCGAATGGAAATACGAAAGCGAAGCGACACTCAGCGTGTTTAAAAACATCAGCAATGAAGCGCTGAACAAGAAGGACCACGACAATGTAAGAAGCATTGCAGTGCTGGCATGGCACATTACGATTACGCTCAGCGAAATGATGAACAAGGCGGGACTGAATGTAAGCGGCCCTGCAGAGCACAGCCAGCCGCCTGCTACCATCGCGGAGATCATTTCCGCTTATGAAGCATCGGCAGCATCGGTGACCGCTGAAGTGCAGAAAAGCTGGACAGATGCAGTGCTGGAAGAAAAAGTGCCGATGTACGGCGAGGAATGGAAAAAAGGCGTGGTGCTGCGCATCCTTATCGGTCACCAGGCGCATCACCGCGGACAGCTTACCGTGCTCATGCGCCAGGCAGGCTTAAAGGTGCCGGGAGTTTACGGGCCTTCCAAAGAAGAATGGGCACAGTGGAATATGGTGGCGCCGGATTAGTGCCGGCACAACCATTTTCGAATTGCGCTGTCTTATAAAAAAACTGTATGAAAAACCTACTCCCTGCATTGCTTGTGATCCTGTCGTTTAACGCCATCTCCCAGGAACACTGGGAAGATAATTTCTGGCGCGCCGAAACAAAAAAGCGCTATGAAGCTACGTCGACCATGGCCGGGCTGTATACTGCATTTTACGCCAACGGCCAGATCAAATGGCAGGGGAAATGCCTCGAGAACGGCACGCCCGACAGCACCTGGGTGTATTACAACAAAAGCGGGCAAAAGCTCTGGGAAGGCGAATACAACGGAAAATATACAGAATACGACTGGCGCGAAAGAGATCTCCCCAATCCGCCGGAGCCGGGAAGCATCTGCATCAGCGGTAATTACAGGAACGGATTAAAGGATGGTGAATGGCTGCAGTACGACACTGAAGGAAATATTACAAGAAGAGGATATTATGTGAATGGAAATCCTTCCGGTACATGGGAGAGGTTCAGGCCGAAAAGAACGGTCACCGACATGATAAAAACCGAAGAGTATGATTTTAAAACAGGCATCCGCAAAATATACACTAATGATTCGGTAAGAACGGAGAAGGTCGATTCAGCCTCGTTCGACGACGATCATAATTTTGGCCTGCAGACGGGCAGCATGGACGCAGTGAATTTCGGACTTCACTCTTCCCTGCATTACATCGACTTCACAAGGCTGAACCGCTACTATTATCAGCCGGGCAGCCACCGGCTCAGCAGCCACGTGGAAGCCGTGGGGTTTGAATATGCCGGCAGCAGCGGCCGTTTTTACGGAGCTTTGAGCGTGGACTGGATCCCTGCCATCACTGCCGACCTCAATGATTCGGTACGTTTACGCCTTGCAGGTTTTTTCTCTTCCCTTTCATTTGGCTGCGACCTGCTGAATTCGGATGTGATCCAGGTAATTCCGGCCATGGGGATCGGCTTCCAGCGGCTGCGGCTGAAGGTATCGGAGATCCGCACTACCGATACGGTAGCTTACACCTTTAACGAAGGCGAATCGCGGGTTTACCGCAACCCTTCCCCCACGCTCGACGGCATGCTGAACATTCGCCTCAACCTCAACGAACTTTCCCTAAACGTTGCCGGCGGCTATTCGCTCGACTGTGCAGGCAGCAAATGGAAATACAACGGCAGGTATCTCAGGGATTCGCCGGCAACATCCGCTTCAGGCGTTGTGTTTAGCGTATCGCTCGGATTTCATTTCCCGAATTGATTCGTCACCCGAAAAATCCCGCTCATCGTATTTAACAAACAATCGAATAAGTATTTTATTAGCTTTGCCAGAGATAAATATTTTGAACGTATGAGTAAATTATCTGACCGCATCAACAACCTCGCTGAATCGCAAACACTGGCAATGGCGAAAAAAAGCCGTGAGCTCCAGGCGCAGGGAAAAGACATCATCAGCCTCAGCATCGGCGAGCCGGATTTTGACACGCCGCAATTCATCAAGGATGCAGGCAAAAGGGCCATCGATAATAACGTTACGCATTACACTCCCGTTGCCGGAATATTAGAGCTGCGCAAAGCGATCGCAGCAAAGTTCAAACGCGACAACGGGCTCAATTATACTTTTGACCAGATCATTGTTTCCACCGGCGCTAAGCAATCCATCGCCAACGTGATCCTGAGCATGGTGAACCCCGGCGAAGAAGTGATCGTACCGATCCCATACTGGGTGAGCTATATTGAAACGATCAAGCTGGCGGAAGGCATCCCGGTTACCATACCTACCACGATTGAATCCAATTTCAAGATCACCCCGGAGCAGCTGAAAAAAGCGATCACCTCAAAAACAAAGATGATCGTGTTCAGCACACCCTGCAACCCGAGCGGATCTGTATACAACAAGGAAGAGCTAAAAGCGCTCGCTTCGGTGATCATTGAATTTCCCGACCTGTACGTGATCTCCGACGAGATCTACGAATACATCAACTTCGGCGGAAAGCATGAAAGCATTGCACAATTTGATTTTATATACGACCGCGTGATCACCGTGAACGGCGTATCCAAAGGATTTGCCATGACAGGCTGGAGGATCGGGTACATCGGCGCACCGAAATGGATCGCCGATGCCTGCGATAAGATGCAGGGACAATTCACTTCCGGAACCTCCTCCGTATCGCAGATGGCCGCAATGGCGGGTATCCAGGCGGAGCCATCCATCACCTACGAGATGCGCGATGCCTTCAGGCGCCGCAGGGACCTCGTGCTGAAGCTCATGCAGGAGATCCCCGGAATGAAGACCAATGTACCGGAAGGCGCATTCTACATCTTCCCCGACATTTCTTATTACTTCGGAAAAGCCTACGATGGCTACAAGATCAACAACTCGAACGATCTCAGCGAATTCCTGCTCGAACAGGGCAACGTAGCGTTGGTATCGGGGGATGCTTTCGGCGACGACAACTGCATCCGCTTTTCCTATGCAACTTCCGAAGACAAGCTGACCGAAGCGGTAAGAAGGATCAAGGCCGCGCTGGCGCTTTTAAAATGATCCCGAACCGGCAATGCAACACTACAACGCTACAGCAATCAAAGAAATGTTCGCATCCTTCAATAAGCTCAATGTGCTTATTGTCGGCGATGTGATGATCGATGCCTACATGTGGGGAAATGTGAACCGCATTTCACCCGAAGCTCCTGTTCCCGTTGTCGCCGTAAGCAAACGGGAGAACCGCCTGGGAGGTGCCGCCAACGTAGCGCTCAACATACAGGCCATGGGCGCAAACCCCGTTCTGTGCTCCCTTGTGGGAGATGATGAAGGAGGAAAGTTATTTTCATCGCTCTTGAAAAAGCAAAAATTATCGCCGGAAGGCATCCTCAAAAGTAAAAGCCGCATCACCACCATCAAAACACGCGTGCTGGGCGGTAATCACCAGATGATCCGCGTGGATGAAGAGGACGACACTCCCGTAAGCGAAAAGGAAAGCACTGCGCTTTTTGCGGGAATTAAAAAGCTCATCGGCGGAAAAAAAATTGACGTGATCATTTTTGAAGATTACGATAAAGGATGCATCACTACAGAACTTATCCGCTCGGTGGTTGCCCTTGCCAAACAAAAGAACATCCCGGTTGTTGTAGATCCGAAGAAGCGGAACTTCATGGCCTATGCCGGCGTTACGCTCTTCAAGCCCAACCTGAAAGAATTAAGGGAAGGCCTGAAAGTGGACTTCGACAGCAGCAATATGAAAGAGCTGACAAGAACGGTTGACAGCTTCCTCAGGAAACAGGATATTGATTCGGCGCTGATCACCCTTTCCGAAAAGGGCGTGTACATCAACGACAAAAAAACAAAAACGCTGATCCCCGCCCATGTGCGCGACATTACCGATGTATCGGGCGCAGGCGACACAGTTGTAAGCGTTGCGGCGCTTTGCATCGCGCTTGGGCTGCCTGCGGAGACCATTGCGGTGCTTGCCAATCTTGCCGGCGGACTTGTATGCGAAAAAGTGGGCGTTGTGCCGGTGAACAAAAAAGAATTGCTTGCAGAAGCACTTAAACTGAATTCCTAAATGGCTAAAACAGTAACTCCTTATAACGATCCCAATGCCAGCAAGAAAGAACAGGTAGCTGCCATGTTCAACAACATTGCCCCCAAATACGATTTCCTGAACCAGGTATTGTCGCTGGGCATTCACAAGGGATGGAGGAGAAAAGCCATCCGCATGCTTGCAGCCGAAAAGCCGCGCACTATCCTCGACATAGCCACCGGCACAGGCGATTTCGCCATAGAGGCCATGAAGCTGAACCCCGAAAAAGTGGTCGGGGTGGATATTTCGGAAGGCATGCTGAAGCTTGGCGTGGAGAAGGTGAATAAGCTCGGGCTGAGCCATAAAATAGAATTAAAGACGGGCGATTCCGAAAACCTCGCATTCCCCGACAACAGCTTCGACGCCGTAACCGTGGGTTTTGGCGTACGGAATTTTGAAAACCTGGAAAAAGGCATTTCCGATATTTACCGCGTGCTGAATACCAACGGAACGCTTGTGGTACTCGAGTTCTCGAAGCCCCGCGCGTTCCCGATCAAACAGTTGTATAAATTTTATTCCCGCTTCATCACTCCTACCGTGGGAAAATTATTTTCGAAGGACAATGCCGCATATACTTACTTGCCCGAATCCGTGAATGCCTTTCCCGATGGCGATGATTTTCTCCGCGTGCTGCAAAAGGCCGGGTTCACCTCAACAAAAGCGCATACTGTGGCATTTGGGATCGCTTCGATCTATTTTGCGAAAAAATAAAATATCTTTGTAAGCTTTGCGTTTATACTGCGCTGCCGATACTATTGAAAAAAACGATCACATACACGCTTTTGTCCTTCCTGCTTTTTGCATCCTCGATCACCGTGGCGCAGGAAGAAAGAGGCAATCTCCCTAATTATTACAAGGAAACCCTGCACTTCGGGTTCACCCTTGGCGTAAACCGCACCAATTTCATCATCCACCCCGCGCCGCATTTCGAACGCTACGATTCACTGAAATGGGTACGTTCCGCGCCAAAATTCGGCTTTAACCTCGGGATCGTTTCCGAGCTCCGTTTGCACCAATATGTAACCTTGCGCTTTATCCCGAACCTATCCTTCGCCGAGCGCAACCTGCAATATTATTTCGAAGGCCACGACACCATTGTGCGCGTTAAAAGCATCGAATCCACGTTTCTTAATTTCCCGCTCGATCTTAAATTGCGCTCCAAGCGTGTGAAGAACTTCGGCGCATACATCCTTGCGGGCGGCGGCTACAGCCTCGATCTTGCCTCCAAGCGGAAAGTGCAGAACACCACCGGAACCGATGCGATCGTAAAATTGAAGCGCGACGATTTTTCCTATGAAGTAGGCGCCGGGGGCGAGTTCTACCTGCAATACTTTAAATTCGCCATCGAGGGAAAGCTCAGCATCGGCACACGCAACCTGCTGATCAAGGACAACACGATCTACTCCAACTCCGTCGACAAGCTCAATTCCAAGATCTTCCTCGTTTCCATCACCTTTGAAGGATAATTCGTATTTTTGTGCCGCTGCACGATAAACACGTGCCACAAACACTATGAAGAACGAACTCAGCCTCGTTGTTTCCCCCGAGGAGGCAGCCAGTGAAACCCGGTTAAAAGACATCGCCGCAAAGCAGCTTTCCACGCAGCCTTCCCGCATCACCTTCCTGAAAATTTTAAAACGTTCCGTGGACGCACGTTCCCGGAACATTAAGATCAATCTTAAAATTGA
>Ga0157372_10008614_pt1 | contig 10839 bp, 7 predicted proteins | sample C55metaG_FD_115307 | JGI IMG/M metagenome (GOLD analysis project Ga0157372, IMG submission 115307) | Corn rhizosphere microbial communities from Kellogg Biological Station, Michigan, USA - C5-5 metaG | ecosystem: Host-associated > Plants > Roots > Rhizosphere > Soil | place: USA: Michigan...
CAATGTGCGCTGAAGGCGCCGTTCCTTCCGGCAGCAGCACCCGGCTCATCGCGTCTGTGATCAAATTCCAGCCATCGGTGTTAACCGGAACGCTCTTTACGTCGGTGTAATGATTAACTTCCAGATAATTCGCGGGAAGGCCTGTGGGGTCGGCAACGTGCGGCACCACCATCCGCCCATCCGTCGATATCGCCGCGATTGCTCGCAGTAATTGCACCGGTGTCACCGCCACCGCACCCTGTCCGATACCGACTGAGATGGTTTCGCCGGCGAACCACTTCTGCCGGAAGTTGCGCAGCTTCCATTCTTCCGAAGGCATCACCCCTGTGACTTCCTGCGGAAGATCAATGCCCGTCTTCTGACCCAGGCCGAACATGGTTGCGTATTTTGAAATGCGATCGATTCCGAGCTTATTCGCCAGCGTATAAAAGAAAACATCGCAGGACTGATAGATGGCTTTGGTCAGATCAACTTCGCCATGTCCGCTTTTCACCCAGCAACCAAAACGGCGGCCATAGAAATCCGCGCCGCCATTGCAATGGACATTGAGCGTCTGCGCAATCCCTTCTTGCCACCCCGCGACCGCCATCAAAATCTTGAAAGTGGAACCCGGCGCCAGCTGCGCCTGAATGGCTTTGTTGAGCAATGGCTTATCGGGATCAGTGATCAGCTTGTTCCAGTCCCCGCGCGTGATCCGCACTGCAAAGTCGTTAGGATCGAAAGTGGGGCGGCTCACCATGGCAAGAATTTCGCCAGTGTGCGGATCCATCGCAACAAGCGCGCCATTCTTGTCCCCGATGGCTTCTTCCGCCGCGATCTGCAGGTCCACGTCGATCGATAGTTTCAGAGACTTACCGGGTTCAGCAGGTTTTTCATCCAGCGGTTTGCCGACTACTTGGCCGTGACTGTTAACCAGTTCCTGCCGCGAACCGTTTTTGCCCATCAGCAATTGGTTGTATTCGAGCTCAACCCCCGACTGCCCGACGATATCACCGGGGTTGTATAGCTCGAATCGCGGCTGGTTCAGCATGCCCTCGCTGACCTCGCCCACATACCCGATCAGGTGGGCCATAAAGCCTTTGAGCGGATACAACCTGCGGTAGGCCATGATGGTATCGAGCTCCGGCAGCTCGGTCTTATGGGCCTCGATGAACGCCTCTTCATCCGGCGTGATGTCCTCTTTTAAATAAATCGGTTGGTACTGCGGCGTGTACCCGAATCGTCGGATTCTCTCTTTCACTTCCTTGACATCCATGTGCAGGCCGGAAGCGATCAGATCGGCGTCCGCGTTAAGATCGCGCGCTGAATCGCGCAACAAGAGCGCCGTCATCGAGCGATAATTCTCAACGATAGGGCGGCCATTGCGATCGACGATTTTTCCCCGCGGCGCAAGAATGGGAACGTTGCGGATACGGTTCTGCTCGGCAGCCGCTGAGTAATATTCGCTTTGCGAAACCTGCAGCTTCCACAGTCCATAAGCCAGCAGCAGAAAAATTCCAAGGATGATGTACTGCACTGCGGTCAGGCGGATCTGCGAGGGTTTTTCGTCGCGGCCAAACATAAATCAGTCGTCGGCTCTCGGCCGTCGTTTTCGGCTTGGTCCCTTTGTAGGACGGGTTAACTTAATTGTAAAGCTTCTCTGGATTGGAAGACAGTCGAAATGGTAACCAAGGTCACAGAGCACACCTCAAAGCCTGCGCGAAAGAGAACTAGAAGATCGATTCCGATATGTGGCACTGATGCTAGGCCGGCGATCAACGACCCACCACTAACGGCGGTTCTCACGCCCTCTGCTTCAGCCGGTCCATCAGCGCAAACAGAAACACCGCCAGGATGGCATTGACGACGGCAGCCAGTAGTTCCCGCGGCCAGCTCCAGTGCAGATTCAATCCGACCAGCCCGCGGGCGATGGTGAAGTAAATCACCTGATGGACCACGTAGAAGCCCGTAGTAATCAGCAGCCGCGTAGGAACACTCTCGGCATCCAGCTTGACTCCCAGAGAAGAAGCGCCGTACCCGACGACCGTTTTCGAGATTCCATAAACGCCTAGGGGATAGTGGGTCAGCGAATCCTGCACCAGTCCGATTATGGCGCCGGTGAGCAGGACAGCGACCGGACTGCGCCTCGCCATGGCGAAGAAAATGACTACCAGCAGGGGCAAATCAAAGATCGAAAACCACGGCAGGCGCAGGGGAACGAAGGCTTGCAGAAAAATCGCTGCCAGTGGCACTCCGATAGCAACCGGCACATTGAACCGGTAAACCTCGATTTGCTCGCGTGATGTGTAGGTCATGGCCATGCTAGTGGGTGGGCTCCCCAGTATCACTCGAAGGCGGGGTGACACTCACGGCCGGTTTCGCAGGCGGAACGCTGGGCGGCTTCAATGGGGCAACCTTGGCTGGCGACCCATTAGTCGATTGGCCAGGAATTGCGCTTGTCTTGCTCGGCGATGTCTGCTTCGGCTGGCCTGAAGCGGCGGTTACCTGCGTCGAACTGGGAGTCTTGATAGGAACCGCAGCAGGAACCAGATGCGTACCCGATACTGGCGGGGCCTGAGTATTGGACTGAGGCGCCGCCGAGCGTGGGTTCGCCAACCCTGATGCTGCCACATCTTCCGACTCCGGCTGAGGCTTACTTTTAGGCGGTGCCGCACTTGCCGTCGCTCCGGATGCGGGAATTCCAGTTTGTGCTGGCTTGACGAGTGGCTTTGCTCCGGCGGCTGCGGTTCCCGCTTCATTCGTGTTCTTTGGCGAACCCGCTGGCGCGTCCGGAACTGAAGGAAGGCGCTGCGCCAGGATGTCGGCCGCACGGACTTGCGCGCTGCCCGCAACGGAGGGCTCACGTTCCAGTTTCTGAGTAATCACCAAAACTTCTTCCAGGTGGTTCAGCGCTGCGGCAGGCTTGATCGTCACCTGAAGGAACTCACTGCCGCGGTGGACATCGCTTACCGTGCCAACCGGAAGCCCTTTGGGAAAAATTTGATCGCCTCCGCTGGTCAGCACCTGGTCTCCCAGCTTTACTTCTTCTTCTGACATGATCTTATCGAGCACCAGTTGTCCTGAGGCTTTACCCTTCAACACCCCTTGCAGTCGCGACTGTTCGAGAATTGTTCCTACACCGCTGTTCTGATCATTTATGAGAAGAACCTGGGATGTGCTCCCATTGATGACATTCGACACCTTCCCTACAACGCCGTTAGCGGTGATCACCGCCATATCATTCCTGATTCCCTCGTCCGACCCCTTATCGATGTACACCAGGCGAGACTGTTCACTGCCGCTGGAACCGATCACCTGGGCGGCGACCGTCTTGTTAATAAATTGTTCCTTGAAGCCAAGCAGGGATTGCAAGCGTCGCGCCTGTTGCGCATCTTGCCGGAGCCGGACCTGCTCGAGCTGCATCTGTTGGATCTGCTGCTGCAGATCACGGTTCTGCTGACGGACACCGCGCAGGTAGATATAGTTGTGCCAGATTCCGCTGGTCCCCGATTGCAACCACACGATGCCTTTTTCAAACGGAGTGACGGCATTCACCGTCCATACTCGGATCAATCGCGTGGAATCGTCCTCGGTGCGGCGCTTAATTTGCACCGCCAACCCGACCACCTGGAAGAAGATGGCCGCCGCGAGGATGCTCACATTACGATAGCGGCCCATGAAAGTATCCATAAAAACAGCTGGCAGCCGTCAGCTTTCAGCTATCAAAATCCGAATCCCGTACAGCGGCGAGTAGGGTTTTAGGGTTAATGTCCTTGGTGGTTATGCAGTCTCCCTGCCACATCTACCGAATGCTGAGGGCCGACAGCTGAGAGCTACTCAATCGAAATCTTCCTCAGCAGTTTGAAATCGCTCAGCATTTTTCCCGTGCCGAGCACAACGCTGCATAGCGGATCGTCCGCAATTGAGACCGGCAACCCGGTTTCTTCGCGGATGCGCTTATCGAGATTCTTCAGCAGCGCACCGCCACCCGTAAGCACGATTCCACGGTCACTGATGTCAGCTGATAGCTCGGGAGGCGTACGCTCCAAAGCCACGCGAACAGCATTCATGATCGTCGAAACGCATTCACTTAATGCTTCGCGGATTTCGCTGTCATCAACCGTAATCGTTTTGGGCACGCCTTCGATCAAATTGCGTCCCTTAATCTCCATAGTAAGCGGCTTATCAAGCGGATACGCCGAGCCAATTTCCATTTTGATCTGCTCCGCGGTGCGCTCGCCGACCAGCAAATTATATTTCCGTTTCAGGTAGTTCATGATGGCTTCGTCCATCTGATTACCAGCCATCCTTACCGAACGCGAATAGACGATGCCGCTCAAAGAGATGACTGCGATGTCGGTCGTCCCGCCGCCAATATCCACCACCATGTTTCCGGAAGGCTCGGTGATGGGCAAACCTGCACCGATGGCGGCGACCATGGCCTGCTCTACCAGATAAACCTCGCTCGCCTTAGCACGATATGCCGAGTCCATGACTGCGCGCTTTTCCACCTGCGTGATTTCCGACGGTACCCCAATTACGATGCGCGGATGCACCATCATCTTGCGGTTGTGCGCTTTCTGGATGAAATAGTTCAGCATCTTCTCGGTCACCTTGAAATCGGCAATCACGCCATCTTTCATCGGCTTGATGGCCACGATGTTGCCGGGCGTTCGGCCCAGCATCTCTTTCGCCTCTTTGCCGACGGCTTCAACCTCGTTGGTGTTCTTGTTCAGCGCTACGATGGACGGCTCGTTGACAACAATGCCTTTGCCTCGCGCATAAACCAGCGTGTTGGCCGTTCCCAGGTCGATAGCGAGGTCGCTGGAAAAGATGCTGAACAGCGATCGAAGATTGTGCGAGCGCGATGAACCGTTGTGAAACCCGTTATTGGATGACATACCTGACCGCGTCTCTCTTTATGGGATATGTGTTCGCTGAATCTGCGCATGCCGCACCGGGGCAACCGGTTTCGCATTGCGCAGTTTCACAGTTGATTGTTCCGGGTCTGTACTCTCATTGTATTGGATATCGCAGACCCGACTCTACGAAAAGTAATTGTTCGCACACCTGCCGTTCCAGAAAAAGTAAACATCACTGAATCACAACCTTCTCTTGCTGAGTGTTGACCCCGCCTTTGGAATTCTGGGCGGTAATGGTGACCACGCTCTCTCCCGTGGGCATAGGCGGCATGAAGTAATGAAAGCTGCCGTCCTGACCTATGACCGGGACCTCGTGCCCATTCACCATCACTCGAGCTCCAGCTTCGGTTTTCCCTGTCAACTCAATCACATGCCCGTGCTGAATAAGCGGGTCCAGATCCAGCGGAATCGCACCCGCGTCTGACTCCTTGGCGATAACCGTGAACCGATTTTTCTCACTCTCCACAGATTGCTTTCCGGTTCCGTCAAAAGATTGCACCATCCAGTAATACGGACCTTCGTTCAACCCTGAAACCATAACCGCAGATGAAGTAACGTTCCGATCAACCACTAACGACGAAAAATACGGGTTCCGCGAAACTTGCAGTCGGTAACCTTTAGCATTCACCATCGGCGTCCAGGAGAATTCAATCGGTTTCGAATCGCCCCCGCCGGCGAAAATGGGCATCATGTTAGCGGGTGAAATCGGTGTCGGAGGCCCGATCTCCTTTACTTTTTCCAGGTGGTCGGAGCTGGGCTTAAACCTCGCCTTTTCCCAATCAGAAAGTTGCAACGTTTGGCCGTTGCGCTCGACCGTTCCGTTCCCCTTGGTGATCAGGAATTCATCCTGTTCCGTCTTGGGGTCTTTCCGCACCCGGGCTGAACTGTCTGGCGCCAGCGATGCCGTTGCACCATCCATCACCACGGTCGATTTGGAACCCTGAAGGTAGGTGCCTGTCGCCAAGTCAACCGTCCCGGTATTCACGTTCACCGAAACATTGGTCTGCTGGCGATCATTGGCTGAATTTTCTTCAATCACGATCAGGGAATCCTGCTTGACCGTGTAGTTGGTCCCGTCATTGAAGACGATTTTCGCCATGCCCTCCGAACCAGTCTGTATTACGTCGCCTTTTTCTAACGGAACGCTGTAATCTGCGCGCACCCAGGTATCGCTGCTGGCCTTTTTCACTCGAACGTTTCCGTCCAAAGCGGTGATGTGTGCCTGTTGCGAAACTACGCCCCCAGGCTTGCCGGCATCGCCTGAACCAGCTAACCGCTCCATCAGATTCGTAAAGGTGTTGCTCGCCGACTTCATCGTGCTTTGAGTGAATTCAGGAAACGCCATGTTTGCGCCCAAGGCGGCCGCTGTCAGTACAGCCCCAACCATCAGCATGACGCTGCGATAGGTGACCGTCTTCCAGGCGATCTGAATTCCGGATCTGCGGGACACTAAATCCTCTGGCGGGTGAATTAATCCGCTTTACGCACAAGATTATGGCAGGGCTGATAGCTGCTAGTAACGGGAAACGGGCCACGTCAGGTTACTGAGGTCACGGGACTTAGAAGGCCATTTGTACATCTGGTTCCATCTCGAACCCGTGTGCTGGCGCCAGATATCAGTGACTGCGGGTCCGCCTCGCTTGCTCCACCTCGGAGGCAGGATTAGCATGAAAGGTTCCCAGGAGGCTGCAAGTGGCAACCGATACCCTCACCAGATCTGTCATTGATGGCGATGCATCCCGCCCCAACGTTTACCGGAATTTTATAGACGGCGAATGGGTTGAATCTTCGACCGGCGAGACTTTCGAAAATCGTAACCCGGCCGATACCCGGGACCTTGTCGGGATCTTCCCCAAATCGGCCAAGGCCGACGTCAATGCGGCCGTGGATGCCGCAAAACGCGCCTTCCTTAAATGGCGACTCGTGCCTGCGCCTCGCCGGGCGGAAATCATCTATCTTGCCGCCGAAATGCTGGCCGAGCGCAAAGAAGATTTTGCCCGCGACATGACCCGCGAAATGGGAAAGGTTTTGAAGGAAACCCGGGGCGACGTTCAGGAAGCGGTGGACACCGCCTACTACATGGCCGGCGAGGGTCGCCGCCTTTTCGGCCCAACGACGCCTTCCGAGTTGCCCAATAAGTTCGCCATGGCCGTTCGCACGCCTGTCGGCGTATGCGGAATGATCACCCCATGGAATTTCCCCATGGCCATCCCCTCATGGAAGCTTCTCCCCGCACTCGTATGCGGGAACACGTGCGTCATCAAGCCTGCGCAGGACACCCCGCTTTCGACTTACAACCTTGTGCGCGTGCTCACTGATGCAGGCGTGCCTAAGGGCGTGATCAACATCGTTTCGGGCTTCGGCCCCGAAGCCGGAGCGCCGCTGCTGGAGCACTCTGACGTGCGCGCAATTTCCTTCACCGGGTCCAGTGTGGTGGGGCGAACCATCGGAACCGTTGCCGCCAAGAGTTTCAAGCACTGTTCGCTTGAACTCGGCGGTAAGAATCCCATGATTGTTCTGAACGACGCCAACCTCGATCTTGCGCTTGAAGGTGCGCTCTGGGGAGCGTTCGGCACCACCGGCCAGCGTTGCACTGCAACCAGTCGCATCATCGTGGAAAAAGGCGTTTATCACAACTTTGTGGATCGTCTGGTTGAACGCGCCCGCAAGTTGCGCGTGGGCAACGGACTCGACGAAACCACCGATATGGGCCCGGCGGTTAATGAGCGCCAGCTGAAGACAGATCTCGACTATATAGAGATCGGCCGTGGGGAAGGCGCCAGACTGATATGCGGGGGGCATCGCCTGGAGAAGGGCGATCTGCAGCACGGCTATTTCCTGGAGCCCACCGTTTTCAGCGACGTCGATCCAAAAATGCGTATCGCCCAGGAGGAAATCTTCGGACCGGTGGTTTCGGTCATTCCGTGCGAGAACTTTGAGGACGCAATTCTAATCGCTAACAACATCGAATACGGGCTCTCGTCGGCCATCTATACTCGCGATGTCAATAAGGCCTTCTCAGCCATGCGCGATCTCTACGCAGGTATCACCTACATCAACGCTCCGACGATTGGAGCTGAAGTTCACTTGCCGTTTGGCGGGGTCAAAGCTACCGGCAATGGCCATCGTGAAGGCGGGATCGGGGCGATCGATTTCTACAGCGAATGGAAGTCGGTTTACGTAGACTACTCCGACCGCCTGCAACGTGCCCAGATCGACCGGCCGGAGTGAAGGAAAGTCCGGTTTTACGGAGATGTGGCGAGCGAAGCCCTAATCGACGGCTGTAATCCGCCTGCGTCCCCGCATCGTTCGCTTGCGTTCGAGTAACGTTTCCACGGCCTGCCGCGTTTCCGCCGACAAATGATACGACTCATTGTCCGCGGGATATTGTCGTGACACGACATCGGCGCGAAATGCCTGAACCGCGTGCGTGATTTCAGCAGCCGCGTCTCCGTATCGGCGTACAAATTTTGCTGGCGCTCCGAAGGTCAGGTTCAAGAGGTCGTGAAAGACGAGGACCTGGCCATCGCACTCCGGACCGGCGCCGATTCCGATGGTCGGAGCAGAGACCTCCGCGGTGATCATCGCGGCCACTTCGCGCGGAATGCCTTCGACAAAAATGCAGGCCACTCCTGCGCGGTCAAGCTCGGTTGCATCTCTCATCAACTGCTCGATATCGGACAGCGATTTGCCCTGAACTTTAAAACCTCCCATGCGGTTTACCGACTGCGGCGTGAGCCCGATGTGGCCCGCGACCGGAATTTCTGCGTCGATGATGTGACGAATAAGATCCGCTCGCTTTTCACCGCCTTCGACTTTGACCATCTCCGCGCCACCTTCTTTGACGAAGCGGGTGGCATTGCGAACTGCATCTTCTACGCTCACATGGAATGATCCGTACGGCATGTCGGCGATCAGCAGCGCATTCGTTGTCCCTCGCCGCGCGGCCTTGACGTGATGCAGCATCTCTTCCACGGTGAGCGACAAGGTATTCTCGTGGCCCAGCATAGTCATAGCCAGCGAGTCGCCCACCAGAACCATATCTATACCGGCTTCATCTACGAGGCGTGCGCTCGAATAGTCGTAAGCAGTCAGGCAGGTGATCGGTTCGTGTAAAAACTTCTTTTCGCGGAGAGATGCGACAGTAATTTTGTGGCGCGGAGCGCCAATCGGAGTGAGACTCACGATGTCCTCCAGTGCCCCTCCGCAACCGGCGGATAGAGCCTGTAAGCAGCTTAAGAGGCCGCAGAAAGAATTGTAGTCATAAAGCAGCTTCCAGTCGAGAGCCTTCGCGTGGGCATTAGTGGATTGCAAATCGCTGAGTTTCCGTCATTTCTGGGTCTCGCTGCAGATGCCTGTTCGGCGGTTACAATCCAGACTCAATGCATCTGGGAATCGAAAAGCTAATCTATGGCGGGGAGGGTCTCTCCCGGCTTGCCGCGGACGAACACGGCCCAGGCAAATCTGTCTTCGTCCCCTTTGTTCTCGAAGGCGAAAAGGTGGAAGCTACACTGACCGAGCAGAAGCCGGGTTTTGCAAGAGCGCGTTTGGAATCGGTATTGAATCCTTCTTCTGATCGCATTCAGCCTGCTTGTCCTTACTTTCAGCGTTGCGGCGGGTGCCACTATCAGCACACCAAATACGAACATCAGCTGGAAATCAAATCAGCAATATTACGGGAAACGCTGAAGCGGACCGCCAAAATTGAACTACCTTGTGAGTTGCAAGTACACGCTTCACCGCCATGGAACTACAGAAATCGGACACGGCTAAAGATTCGAACCACCCCCGACTTCGCGTTGGGCTACTACAAATTCCGATCGCACGATCTGTTGCCAATCGAGCAATGCCCAATCAGTTCGCCTTTGATCAACCGCTCAATCGGAGCCTTGTGGTCGCGGGGCCGCGCCGGTGAGATTCCGGATTCGGTCCGAGAAATCGAGCTTTTTGCCAATGATACCGACAGCCAACTGTTTATCGAGATTTACTGCGCACACGGCACCACACGGGCAGACGCAGAAAAGATTTGCGAATCAGTGCGGCAGTCCCTCCCCGGAATCGAAGGCGTCGTCGGGTTCGAGGTCTCACGGCCCGGCCAAATTGACGATCCGAAAAAGCTGGCCGAAGCTGGCGAAAATTTCCTCGTGTACCACCTGGGCTCTCACAATTACGCAGTAAGCGCTGGCGCATTCTTCCAGGTGAACCGATTCCTGGTTGATGATCTGGTGAAAGCCGTCACGGGCGGTGCATCCGGCGGTCTCGCCCTCGATCTCTACGCCGGCGTGGGCCTCTTCTCGACCCCGTTGGCAGAAGGTTTTGCACAGGTAATCGCCGTTGAAGCGTCACAGACTTCCCACAGAGACCTGCGTCACAATGCTCCTCCGGAGGTCAAGGCAGTTCGCGCAACGACGGCACAGTTTCTGGCAAAAGGCTCTGGGCAGTGCCCCGATTTTGTTGTTGCCGATCCCCCACGCGATGGGCTGGGTGAAAACGTGGTTCGTAGTCTCGTCAAGCTGGGTGCGCCTCGCATGACATACGTCTCCTGCGACCCGTCCACGCTGGCGCGAGACCTGCGTACCCTGGTGAATTCTGGCTACAGAATCGAGGAAGCACACCTGCTCGATCTGTTTCCGCAGACGTTTCACATCGAAAGCGTCTTTCACCTGGCCCGATAGCGCCCCGGCTGCCAACCTAAATTTGGGAACTGCTCCCGCTGCAATTCCGCAACACTCATTTAGCAATGCGATCTCACCGGCTTCCACCCAACAGTCGAAGCGACTTGCAGCTGCTCATGCGACCCGTCGTAAACCGATATTCTGGGCCGTGCTGGCGTTCTCCCTCGGGCTGTGGCTTGGTCATTATGCGTGGCGTCCACCCAGTTGGTGGCTAGTTTCCGCGCTGGTGTATGCCACGGCTGGCTTGTACTTCCTGCGACGAC
>Ga0157372_10008616_pt1 | contig 10835 bp, 6 predicted proteins | sample C55metaG_FD_115307 | JGI IMG/M metagenome (GOLD analysis project Ga0157372, IMG submission 115307) | Corn rhizosphere microbial communities from Kellogg Biological Station, Michigan, USA - C5-5 metaG | ecosystem: Host-associated > Plants > Roots > Rhizosphere > Soil | place: USA: Michigan...
CGAACAGCCAGCCCAGGATGCGGGCCAGCTGGGTGCGGCCGGCCAGCGCGGCGACCAGGCCGACGCCGACCGCGGAGCCGAGCGTGAACAGCGTCAGCGACTGCTCGGCGAGACTGCCGGCCAGGCCTGCGTTGCCGGCGGCCATGGATCAGAATCGGGGTTGCGCGCCTTTCGTTTCCATACAGTGTCGAGGGGTAAGGCGCAAGCAACAGCACTCTCACAGACGGCAGGGACGTTATCGATGAACCGAACCCATCTATTCGTAAATTATGCAACCGAGGACGGAGTCTTTGTTAATTGGCTCTGCCTGCGGCTGCTGAGGGAAGGCTACAGCGTCTGGTGTGACCGTTTGAAACTTCTCGGAGGAGAGTCGTACCCAGCAGACATAGATGATGCGATTTCGAACCGAACATTCAGGTTCATCGCCGTGCTATCAAAGAACTCGATCAAAAAGGCGAACCCTCTGAAAGAGCGCACCCTTGCCCTTCAATTGGGGCGCGCCCGGAAGGAGAATTTTCTGATTCCATTAAACTTGGATGGACTTCCTCCTACTGAGCTCGGGTGGATGCAGTCCGACCTGACATTCGTTCCGTTCACAAATTGGAAAGAGGGCCTCGCCCAACTCATAAAAAACCTGGAGCAGAGTCAGGCTCCGAAGGCGAATACCCCAACGTCCGTCAAGGAATTGCTCGAGGCAGGAAGCTGCATCAAGCATGAACCTGAGCAATTGTGGTCGAATCTCGTTCCGATCACCTCCATTCCGGCGGACCTCTACCGGTTCGAGCACGAGTTGGTTATGAATGAGGATGCCGCCCGAGCCGCCTTGAAGACTTGGCCACATTATCGAGAGAATGCGACCGTCTGTTGGGCTTTTCAGCCGCCCCCTCCCGATCTGACCCGCCAATACAAGTTTGCGGGCCGCGGCAGCTGCCGAAACTGGAGGACCGCCACCGGACCGGACATCAATTTTTACAATATCGGCAAAAGGGTGCTGAATGCATCGCTCCGACACGCTCTGCTAGCGTTGGGCCTTGAAGAGGACAAGGAAACCGGTTACGTGTTTTTCCCGAACAAGCCAGAGTTCAGCCGGTTCAATTTCCGGACCCCGACTGGGTCAAGTTGGCTTCGCGCGGTTGGCACTCGTTCGTTTTGGAGTTCTGGCAACAAGATCTCGGTCCGCTATCACCTTTCGCCCGTCCTGAGCGCATGGCTCGACTTCGGCGGCCGCGATGTTGTGCGCGTCCGGGTCAGGCTGTTCATCACGGAGCTTGATGGCAAGGCGGTAAAGCCAACGCAGATGCAAGCTCGGCGCAAGGCGATTTGCAAGTCGTGGTGGAACTACGAATGGCTGATGAGAGTGTTCGCGATACTGCAGGTGCTTGGGGGAACCGGAACCGCGGAGCAGTTTGAAATTGGCGCGTTCGAGAATGCAGTAGTGTTGAAGCGCTTTCCGCTGGGATTCCAGGCTGACAAGACGTTGGATGAGTCACTCTTGAAACCACAGCCGGAGGCACAGCAGGATACAGAGATGATGGAACGGCATTATGAAGACTCAGAAGTCCTGGTCGAAGACGACAAAGAACCGGAAGCCGAGGGCGCGAAAGCCTAGGCACGTAGAAACTCGGGTAGCGGAATCGACATTGACGGTGTTCGACGAACCTTGTCTTGAGTTTGGGTACCAACAAAGACTCGAAGACCCGCACGACGGACTGTCCATTTTCGGCCCCTATGATCTCGGCCGTTCAGGCAAGCCCACGAGCATAAACTGGGGGCTAGTCGCGACTCCAGAGGGGCAGCATCAGTGTGCAGATTGGGTGCGACGGCTTCAGATGCCGGTTTACCCCGGCAACAACAAACGCGGCGTTCCTCTTGATCCGCAGTTGTGGCCCGTATTTCCGGGGTTCGAGGCCGCATTCGAATGCACCTTCTCTCCAGATCCAACCTGGTACAAAGAACTGGATGACAAGAAGCTGATCGAGCTCTGCTGGAACCTGGATTCGAAGAAGCGTGCCTACGATGCGGTTGAGGAGTATCTGTCCGCAATCAGGCTCACGGAAAAGAAGGACGAGGAGTTCGATGTAATCATCTGCGTCCTCCCGGACTTCGTGCGCCAGACATGCCGCCCAAATGCCACGATCGCGGATGGCACCGGAATAAAGGTTTCGAAGCGTGAACAGCGCGCTCGAGCAAGCGGCCAGACGGATATGTTTGAACAATACGATCCTTCCGTCTATTGCTACTCGGACGATTTCCGTCGGCAGTTGAAGGCCCGGTGCATGGAGCACAAGGTTCCTATCCAACTAATTCAGCAATCGACGATCACGCCCCGCGCGCCAGGAGAGAAGGCGTTAACATCGCCGCCCTCGGATGTCGCATGGAATCTCTCAACGTCAATTTATTACAAGGCGGGGGGGAAGCCCTGGAAACTCGCGTCGGCGCGGCCCGGCGTCTGTTACATCGGGATTGCTTTCAGACAGAGCGACCCCACATCAAACAGCCGCACGGCCTGCTGTGCGGCACAGATGTTCTTGGATTCCGGAGACGGGGTCGTGTTTCTCGGAGACTCGGGGGCATGGTATTCACCGGAGAAGAGGCAGTTCCACTTGTCCGAAGAGGCGGCCCGCAGGCTGCTCTCGGGCGTACTGAAAGAATACGCGGCACTGGATGGACAGCCATTAACGGAAATTTTTCTCCATTGCCGCTCGGGTATTTGGGAGGACGAGTATCGTGGATATCAGGCGGCCTGTCCTGCTGGCGTAAAGTTGGTAGCCGTTCGGGTCAAGAAGGAGTTCGAAGGCCTCAAGGTCTTCCGGAATGGCTCCTATCCGGTGGTGCGCGGATCTTTCTGGCGGCTGTCTGATACGACAGGATACTTATTCGCTTCGGGAATGGTGCCCAGATTGAGAACATACCCCGGCGTCGAGGCCCCCGTGCCTTTGCGAATCGATGTCCAGCACGGACCGGCTGATGTAACCCAGGTGGCACGGGATATTCTCGCACTCACAAAGCTGAACTATAACGCTTGTAAGATCGGGGACTCTGAGCCGGTAACAGTCGGATTCTCGGATGCGGTCGGTGAAATTCTTGTATCGAATCCTACCGTGGCATATCGCAGTCCAAAATTCAAGTTCTACATATAACCGGGTCATTGTCCACGGATCATGGCGTTTCAGCGATATGCTTCTTGCGCTCAGCTATTACACACCAATCATGACGATTATTATTTTTTGGCCGGCTTCAGCGGGTGGGCCGGCGCTGGATGTGCAACTTGACCGGAGAATTCAGGCGGCCGCTTGAGCAGGTCAGCCACGCTGGTGCCCGATTCTATTTCGTGTTCAAGAGCATCCTGGCTCATCTTCATGGCCGAGGCAACACGTGAGACTCTACCTTCATAGCGCAACGTCGCATTTGTCTTGCGAATGAAGATAACAAGGTCGCGGCACTCCCCGCACTCTCGCAAATGAGCGTTGATTTCGGCCCGCTGCTCGGGGCTCATGGGATCGCCCTGGGCAAAGGGAGCGACATCGGGATGTGCAGAGTCGGTCATAATTCCGTGCCCGTAAGACCAAAATCATCGGTCAGGATTTGTCTGAGCTTGGGATAGTCGTCGCTAATCAACCTGCCCACGTATGAATTCGTTGTTCCCATCCGATTCGCGATGTCGGAAGTTTCCAATTCCTCGACATATCTAAACAAGATGGCATCGGTGCTGTTCGCATCCTTGATGCCTCCCTCCCGATGCTTTTGCAGGACTTTGCGCAGGATATCTCGGCGCTCGCGCAGTTTAATGACCGGAGTAACTGGGTTGGCGAGTTCCCGCTCCAAATCTTCAAACGAGATATATGACCTGGGCCCGGCCTTCGCGCGGCCGAACTGCTTCCTCGCCCCTAGTGTCTTAGCTTGGTTCTCGACGATTCTTCCCACCCAAGTTTCGAACTTGCTGTCGAATTTGTAGCTATCGAGCTCCTGCAATAGCTTCAGCGACACCTCCTGCGCGACATCTTTCGCGAACTGCGGCGGGTGCTCCGTGGAAGGGCAAAGATTTCTCGCATATATGATCCGCGGCGCCAAATCGTGGAGTTTTATTGCGTATCGCTCCAGCAGCGCCGTCCTGCACTTTTCGTAACCCGCACGGTACAAGCGAACCAATTCCTCATCCTGCAACTCTCCGTTCCTGGTCGTGACTTGTTCGATGACGACCTCGTCTACAATTGCTCTCACCTTCTCGGTGAAATCTTGAGTAGACCAGGCCTCAGGGTGAAATCTTTCGAAAACCTTGCTCAGCAGATGGGTGGTGTAAAAGATTTCGAATTCACGAGCCGCAGGTGGCAGCGCCTCTCGGATGACTGGAAGTATGGATGCCTTGTTTGATTCCCACAGTTGCTGTCGTTTCTTCGCGATTAACGGCGTGGCAACGCGATTGACCACGACGAGGACAGCTTTGGTGTCGCCGACAAATTTCGCAGGAAAATCGCTCTTTACCGCCTCCAAGAGAATGTCGCGGTTCTCAGCGGTCAAATCCGGGTACATCGTCGTGACACCCTGGACGACGCGCTCTTGATACGCCTCCCAGGCTGAGAATGCTTTTTGTGGTGCACCGGGCGCCATGGCGCACAATTCTGCCACATCTTCGCTCTCTCAGGTAGACAAATCCGTGCAAATCCGTTTTCTGGATTCTCATGCACTTGCGGGGACTAATATCGCTCTCCGTGCGCCGCTAAGTCCCTTGTTTTACGTTTGGTGGAAGATTCGATTCCCGTCTCCCACCCCAGTCTTTCAATCGTTTAGACCACGCTACATGCCGTTTACATGCCGTTCATTCTGGAATGGCTCGCGGCAACCGCGACGCCCAGAAGTAGGAAGATTACGAATACTCGCATCCCATAAATCGACGTGAAAAATGGGGCTTCGTTAGCACGGTCGACTTCCGGCACTAAGCCGACGAGGTATAGGTGACGTAATTCCTTTTTGCTGGCCCTCCACTCGCGCTGTTGTCATTAGGAACCCGGTCCAACAACGCGAGATGCATATCTTATGGTTGCGGCGGGGAATGTGGCGCAGTAAGTTGAAGGACTACGGTAGCGTCGCTCTTCTGATGTAGTTCGCGAGTCTTGGCAAATTCCGCGCTGGCCTTTTCAGCTTGTCCGGTTTTTTGGTACATCCGCGCAAGGCGAAAATGCGCATCGGGTTGTGTCGGATCTAATTCAGCCGCACGTGCATAAGCTTTGATCGCCGCAAGGTATTGCTTCTGCTGCGCGCGTATCTCACCCAGCCCGAGATAGGCGATGCGTATATCGCTCCTTTGCTGAATCGATTTTTCTAACAATGCCGCTGCATTTTCGAGATGGCCACCTTTCAGCTCAATGTCTCCGAGATAAGCGAGCGACTGGGCATGAGCGGGGCTGATAGACAACTCCGTCTCGAATTCGCTTTTTGCTTGGTCGTATCGGTGCGATTTCCAATACAAGTATCCAAGACCAAAATGTAGCTGTGGTTCGCGGGGCGAAATTTTGATCGCGTCCTGAAACTCGGCGATGGCTTGATCCGTACGTTGCAGGCCATCGAGCGCCTCGCCGGTGAGAATATGGGCGGCCGCGGAATCAGGATTCTGCTGCACAATCTTCTGAAACTGCTCGGTGGCACAGGAGTAGTTCCTGGCTGCCAGGCAACTCTGAGCCAGCGTTTGACGCAGTTCGATGTTTTCAGGCTGAGACCCAACCAATGGCTCCAGGTAGGTGATTGCTTCCATAAATCGTTGTGAGCCGTAGTAGCTCATGGCCAGCAAGGTGCGTGCCTGCACGCTGGTCGGGTCTGACTTTAGAGCCGCTTTCAATGGAGCTATAGCGGAGCCGAAACGCCCGTCTTTAAATTCGGCCAGCCCGAGGTTCAGTTCAATTCCAGGTAAGTTTGGATGCAGCGCCAGTGCTTTCTTGTAGGCCGAAGCAGCTTCAGAATATTTTGCTTGTCGCGAGAGATCGACTCCGAGACTGGCGAAAGCCCCGGCATCATTTGGGTCTGTCTTGGTTATTTGCCGCCAGACTTCCGCTGCCTCGGCAAATTTTCCCTGTTGTTCCAGATTCATAGCGACAGAAGGGTTCGCCGACTCTGAAGCAACCGCCCCGATCGCTAGAAGGATAACGAGCAGCAATTGCTGAATGGCCGATAGCTTCATCGGGATTTCCAGAGATCTCACGACGGATAGCAAAATAATATCTCACCAGAGCTTTTACTTCTTTTGACTCACACGCTGCTGTCCCGACGGAACTCCGTCTCCATGTGTCATCTGCGGCATCTTTATTGCAAAGAAAATCGCCCCGCCTATTACAACGCGGGGCGAGAAATGGCAGGTGCGAAAACTAGAAGATCAGCTTCGCCCCCAGTTGGAATTCACGAGCATCGAAGGCAGAGGTTATCTGACCAAAGTTGCCCGCCGTAAGATTGTTGCTGAAGCCACCGTTCTGCCCTCCGCCTCCGAATTGCGTGTGGTTCCACGCGTTGAAGGCGTCAGCTCGGAACTCGAACCGCGAGCCCCGAGATTCGCTGATCACGAAGCTCTTGAAAAGCGAGAGGTTCCAGTCATCACGACCGGGACCACGCAGAGCATCAAAACCCAGGTTGCCCCAGGTTCCAGCTGCCGGAGCCGCAAACGCAGCGGTATTGACCCACTGAATGCCGGTTACTTGAAACGTCTTAGGATCAACTACCGGTGTCTTGGGATAGGAAATGCTCCCGGTTAAATTTGGACGGTTGGCCACATCGCCGCCGGGGAAGATGCTAGCAACGGTTCCGCTGTTTACGGCTAAGTTGTACGGAGTACCTGATTCCATGGTGACGATGCCGGACAGCTGCCATCCACCTACAACTGTTTTCAGCAACCGGCTGGAACTGTTCCTCGCGACCGGGATGTCATAGATGAAGTTGATAAGCGCGACGTGGGTGCGGTCGAAGACCGATGGACCAACGTCGTACTTCCAGCCCAAATACGGGTTCGTGACGTAATTAAGGTCAAAGCCGTTGCCCCCATTGCCCGTGGTTGGGTCGATTGAGCGCGAGAGGGTGTACGCAGCCTGCAACTGAAGGTCACGTGTAACCTTGCCGCGCAACTCAACTTGGAGCGAATTGTAGTGCGAGTTGCCGCCGTTGAAAGCCTGCTTGATGGAGGTATAGCCCTGGTAAGGTATCACTCCATTGAATGCAGGCTGGCTCGCGGGGCCCCCGGCACAGGTGTTCTTATCCTGAAGGCAGGTCAGCAGACCTTGAGATGGCAAGTTCAGTTCCTGCCAGTAGCTCTGATGCCGATCAACGCTGCCGACATAGGATACAGAAAGGACAGCGTTGCCGCCAATCTGTTGCTGAACGCCTGCACTATACTGCGATACACGCGGCGATGGGTAATACCCGTTAATACCGGTCACGCCAGCAGGCACAATTGGAACCGTTATAGTTCCTCCTCCCCACTGGGTATGCGGATCGGAGAGAAGCACGTTTGATGCGCCCAACGAATATCCAAACGGAGGATTGGTAGCACCGTTATACATATCGTTGCCCTGAATACGTTCGTACATCAGGCCGTAGCCGCCGCGAACGATCGTTTTGCCTGAGCCGAAAAGGTCGTAGGCAAAACCGAGGCGGGGTCCGAAGTTCCACCAGGCATCTTTGCCAAGGCCCTTAGGAACTCCGTTCTTGCCCGAGAAGCCCATTCCGTTCAGATAGAACTGATAACCCTGTAGGGAGGCGATCGGACTTGTACCCAAGCCAGGGCTAGTGGACGCAATCTGAGTATCAGTCGAGTCCGTCCATTGCGGTATATTAGCCGGGTTGTACAGGTTGGGATAGAAGTTGGTCTGGTTGCCGTTGGCTTCATAAGTGTGCGGAATGCCGTCCCAGCGCAGTCCGAGATTAAGAGTCAACCGACGGGTTGCACGCCAATTATCCTGGAAGTAGGCATGCGGGGAAATGGCATTCCAGTAGCCTGTTCCTTTGTATGCATTCTCGGCGTAATGCTGCGCATCTCCGAGAATGAAATCCGCGTAATCGAAGCCGGTAGCCGATCCATCAAACTTGAAGCCACCTTGAGTCTCTGCGAAGTAATCCTGCACCTTCTTGTAGATTGACCAGCCTGCACCGAACTTGAACTGGTGTGCCCCTCTTGTCCAGGATACGTCGTCGCGGATTTGGTAATCATCGGCGGTGTTGTTCCAAGGCAGCCAATTCACCGTGTAATTCGATCCGACCGTTTGTGACAGGTTGATATCAGGGATGCGATTGTCTACGTTTGTCCCCGTGAAGATACGGTTGAAAGTGAAACTAGACGGCGCCTTGAAGACTCCTTGAGGCAGGATGTGAATCCGGTTGCCGTCATAGTTGAACGCGATTTCATTCAACAGGTTCGGGCGGATGACATGGGTTGCGTGAATCACGTAGCTGCGGGAGGGATTTCCGAAAGTGTTTCCCACGCTCGGAACGTTGTCGCCGCTCCACTGTGTGGTTCCGTAAGTTTGCAACGCCTGGTCGGCAATAAAGTGCCCAAAAACGGAGAACTTGTCCGTGAAAGTGTGGTCTATACGAACAATTTCTTCCTTTCCGGTAGTGGGCTGATTTCCACCGCCGATGAAAGCCCATCCGCTGGTCGGTTTCGGGAAGATACCGGCACCTAGCAACGCAGCCGCATTGGGGTTAACCAAACAAGCAGGAATTACATTTAAAGGAGAGCCTACCGCCGGCGCTGCGCCACTGCAACCGCCAGCTGTCCAGAGGCTCCCGATGTTCGACGGGGCAACCGCATTAATCGGAGTTTTTCCATCCGGGCCAAGAGCCGGGAGCACGACACCTGTGCCCGGTCCGGTCGCATCAGGATACATGCTCGCCAGAGGTGTATTGACGTTGAATAGGCCACCTTTAACGTAGCGGCGCCATTCCATGTTGTAGAAGAAGAACGTCTTGGGATTTTCGGTGTGCTTGAATGCAACCGGTCCGCCGACGTTGAAGCCCCAATCATTGAAACGCAGTTCTTGCACCTTGTTCGGCGCAGGGTTGAAATAGTTGCGCGCATCGAAGGCGTCATTGCGGCCGTAATAGAAAGCTGAAGCATGGAGCTGCCTCGTACCGGACTTAATGACCATGCTCATCGTGCCCGCCGACGACAACCCATACTCCGCACTGTAATTTGACGTGAGAGTACGGAACTCGGCGATCGAATCCAGAGACGGAAGCACGTCTGCTCCGCCGCCGCCCCCGCGATCGGCGGCTTCGCCGCCGTCCACCAGCCAGAGGTTGTGAACCACTCGCTGGCCGTTAAAGCTCACATTGAAGTCGCCGCCAGCCGAAGTCGGCACTTGGAAGTCTCCCTGGGCGCTGGAAGCGCCGGGCACCAAAGCTTCGAGTTCGGCAACGCTGCGTCCGTTGGTGGCGAGGCTAGTAACCTGCTGGCCGTTGATTACGTCGCTGATCTCGCCGCTGTCGGCTTGCACCTGAACGGCGCTGGCCTCTACGGTAATGCTTTCTTGTGCATTACCAAGTTGAAGTTGAAAATCGACGCGACGCCGGTCGCCGACCTGCAAGCCGATGTTCTTCTGTTCCGCAAGCTTGAAGTTTCCGCCTCTCGCCTGCACATTGTAACGGCCGATCTGAAGATCGGGCGCTAAGTATTGGCCAACGTCATTGGTAGTCAGATGAGTGACGCTACCAGTATCGACGTTGGTGATCGTGACCGAAACGTTCGGTACGGCCGCACCGGATGGGTCGGTTACCGTGCCCAACATCGTTGCTTCCTGAGCGAACGCATGGAACGAACCCGCTAACAGCAGTAAGGAGAGAACACAGATAAGGCGCAGGGAGTGGTTATTCAAAACCACCCCAACTCTCGTGGTGTGTGACAGTTTCACGGCCAACCTCCAGAAAATATTTGACGCTCGCGCCTGACACAGGAAGACGCGGCAAAACTCCAGGAGTCTGCGTCCTTACCACCCGCGGCGATTCGCTGCGGCGGTACAAACGCACAAACGTTTATCCCCTGATCTAAATCGGTTTAGACTCTGTCATCACTTGATGTGAGTTGTCAAGTTTTTTCGTAAAAAAAACTAATTTACTGCGAGCCAATCAGAGCAACGCGGTATCAATTCAATAGCTCAAGGTGGGATGTTAACTCCGGGAAGTGCTCGATCTGACCGCGCGGGGTCCTCACGGACCGTGGGCTTTGCTACGCTTTTATGGAAGCTGGACCTGTGGATTCCCTGACTACAAGTTCCGGTTGAAGGACGGTTTCTTCCTGCACTCCTTCGCCATGAATTTCCCGCAGTAGCGTTGAAGCGGCGGCAGCCCCCATCGACGTTAGCGGTTGTCGAATGGTGGTAAGACGTGGCGAGAAATATGCCGAGAATTGAAGATCGTCCACGCCCATCACTGAGATGTCACCCGGCACCTGCAGGCCTTGGTCTTGGATGGCGCGAATGGCGCCGATTGCAGATTTGTCGTTGAACGCCACAAGCGCAGTAAAGCGTTGCCCATTGCGCAGTAGTGTGGCTGTTGCTGCGTAACCGCGTTCCATCATTGATATCTGATTGATCGAAAAATAAGTTCCCAATGTGACAGTGAGTTCAGAGTTCACTTTTAAACCCAGTTCATTCGAGGCCTGCAAAATAGCCGCCCATCTGGCCTCGGTGTCCCCATTATGCTCGGGGCCTTTGAAAAATGCGATCCGCGTGTGGCCCAGAGCTTTTAAATGTTCCAGACCGATGCGTGCGATTTCATAGTTGTCAATTACAATCCGCTTCACGCCCGGCGCCTTAGTAATATCGGATATTGCAACAACCGGGACCGGCATTGACTTCCTCAGC
>Ga0157372_10008620_pt1 | contig 10833 bp, 4 predicted proteins | sample C55metaG_FD_115307 | JGI IMG/M metagenome (GOLD analysis project Ga0157372, IMG submission 115307) | Corn rhizosphere microbial communities from Kellogg Biological Station, Michigan, USA - C5-5 metaG | ecosystem: Host-associated > Plants > Roots > Rhizosphere > Soil | place: USA: Michigan...
AACGCATAGATAGCTTTTGTATCCTGACAATAATTGCCAATGCCCCGTTGCACCATATCTGCAAAAAAGCCCCCTAAGGCATCACCCTCAACCTCCTCTTCCCCACATCAATACTATAATGTAACCTCCCATCGGTCAGTGTCTTCAACACATGGTCAAGCGTCAGCGTCCGATCAAGCACCCCGGTAAAGTACCGATCAGGCATATTTTCCTCATAGACCACATCTACATTATACCAGCGGCCCAGTTCCCTCATAGCAGAGACAAGATCAGTATGGGAAAAAGAAAACAGCCCCTTCTTCCAGGCAACGACCGCGTCCAGATGGACATCCTTTATCACCTCTACCCGATCCTCCACCACCGCCTGCTCACCAGGTTCCAGTATCAACGAGTTGTCCGCAGTCACGCGCACCTTACCCCCCACAAGCGTCACGCGCAGCAGAGGCTCATCATTATAGGCCCTTATATTAAAGGAAGTACCAAGCACATTGACAGTCACATTGCCCTTTTTCACCCGGAACGGCCGGTCCGCATCGCCCGCCACTTCAAAATAAGCTTCACCCCTGATCTCCACAGTACGATCATCACTCGGGAAGACGGCAGGACATCGGAGCGAGGCGCCGGCATTGAGCCACACACGGGTGCCATCGCTCAGCGTAACATCGATGACCGTGCTGCCACGGGGATTGTCCAGGGTATTGTATAAAAGTTCGCCGGAACCCTGAGCGTCCACCCGATAGATCACCTGCCCATCGGAACCTTTCACGATCCGGGCCCCGCCCTGTATGGCAAGGACACCACTGGCGGCGTCGTCGAGTGCCAGCTGCCGCCCATCGGCAAGAGTAAGAGTAGCATAACAACGGGAAGGAGCACCTACATCATTTACGCCGGCCGGCTGTACGACGGCCGCAGACCGGGGACGAAATGCCCACCAGGTGCCAACGCATAGGACGATGATCATCACAACGGCAGCGGCCCGGCGGATAGTTGACTTGTCGCCTGCTGTCATTTTGGAAAAGGTCTCGGATGTCCGGTCGTCGGCCATAGCATCCTAAAATTAGCGAAATATTTCCGGCCGTCGCCTGTACGCATCATCAGGTTTCCCCAGGCGGAAGCCCGTCCCTGGCCGCTCACAAGACTACTCCCCCGGCAATGCCGCAATATCTATCGCTGGCGGCACCCCGACCGCCATCCGTCGGATCGTCTGGCCGGGAGCAAGATTGTTCACCTGCCTGAACCCACCACTGTACATATAAAACCATTCCTGCACCTCGCCATGGCCGGCTCGCACCTTGCCATGGTCTCCCCCTCCAACGGCATTCTGCCCCTCGCCATGGTCGGCCTCTCCAACGGCATTCCGCACCTTGCCATGGTCTCCCCTGACCTCGCCATGCTCTCCAGCCCCGCGAACAGCCCCAGTCACAACCCCCGCCCCATAATCAAACCGCGGATGCTTCACCTTATCCGCCGTAGTAGAGAACCGCGCCGCCGTCAGCTCTATCCAGTTCCCCGCAGGCGTACATATCCATTGATTCCCATACCGCGCCGTAAAATAATCCTCGCCATTGTCCCCAAAATTCTCGACAAAAGAATACAGATGGGACAGCAGCTTCCCTCCTGTCCTGGCCTTATCCCATTCCGCAATCAGCCGCCAGCCGCCGGTCTCAGGACCACAGAACCATCCCGTATAAATAGTATGATCCCCCGCAGCCTTCGCCCTCACCAGCAATTTATACGTCACCCCCGCCTTCCACATAAAAACAAGATGACTATGGCCGCCCGACCCTTCATTGCCGAAGTCCCCCGTAAACACCCCCTTCCCTTTCCGGATCAGCCTGACCGCATAATCAGCCGGTATCTCCCTGGGATCATTGGTCTTGTAATTACTCCACACGGAAAAGATCACCCGCCGCTCCTTCGCAGAGTTTAGCTGTATCCCCATGTATCCACCGTCAAATCCGTTGGTCTCATAATAAGCATTGGGGCTATGGTCCGCCTCCTGCGGCACAGACACCTCGCTGTAGAACCACTCCGCAGCACTGTCACCGGGAATGGTATAGGTGAGATGTGTGGCAGGCGCCCCCTTGTATTGGCTTTTATTGTAAAGGACCCCTTCCGCCGCAGGCCCCGACAGGACCATATCCGATATTTCCGGCAAATGCCCGCCGGCCAGCGGTTTCAGCGATATAAAATGATACCCCGCCGAGCCAATCTCAAAACTCCCCGCATCGATCAGGAACTCCCCACCGGACCCCGGCAGCCGAATAGTGGTATCCCTGGAAGCCACCCCGTCCAGCTTCACAAGGACAGGCACAGCCTGGCCAGACCGCCCTCTCACCTGCACCTGCAATCTCCCCGTATGCGTCGCAAGAAAATATACTTTGGTCTCGCCGCCGGCATGATTATAGGCGCTCCCTGACAAAGGAATGGTAGCGGTGTATGAAGAATCAGCAGCAATGCCGTGCGCAAAAAGCATGAAACAGTACAACAGTGTATTCATCGATGTTTATTTTGATATAAAGGGATCAGCAATTTGAAGCTAAAGTTCCTGCCCATCGCAAATACCCCCACCCTGCCGGTGGCATTGTTGGTATCCGCATATTTCAATCGGCTCATATTGCTTTGATACGCTACATCGGTCAGGTTGTCTCCGTAGATGTATATAGAAAGTACAGTACGCCCATGCAGGAAAATATCAGTCCCCACACCGGCGTTCAGCAAGGTATAGGCCGGGGTCACAGTCTCGTTGCCGTATTTGAAATAGACCTTATCCTGTTTAAAAAAATAATTCATGCCCATTTGCACATACGCATTGCGCAATACACCTTGCTTCCCTTCAAAGGTCCACCGGACCCGCGACAAAAGCTTGGCAGGCGGAGAATAGGGCAGATATCGCGTAGAATCACTCTGTCTCAATTGGATCGCATTAACCATTGAATAAGCGTTCCACCAGTGAATACCCTTAAGCGATGAAGGATGGAAGTCCACCATCCATTCGCCACCCGACAGAACGGCATCACCGGATATATACCGGAACGCCGGGCCGGACATGCCCACCGCAACGTCTGTCCGAATGGAATCTCCGCCAAAAACACTCGCCAGCTTCACGGGGAAGATATAGTGATTGATCTTGTTCACGAATAAATTCAGTTCCGTACTCAAATCCTCGGTCACTACGCCTAGCGTGGCATCGGCCTGCAGACTTGTCTCGGGCGTCAGCCCCGGATCACCGATCTCATAAAAAGGAGTGCCGTCATGTATGCCATTGGAGCCGCTCTCCGCGATATTGGGAGCACGAAAGCCCCGGGAAACATTCAATTTTCCATACCACTCCTTTGAAAAGTCGTAGGCGACGCCCAGGCTGCCCGAGAGTCCCGTAAAATCGGAATGATAGGCAGCAAACCTGCGTACAGAGGCAGCAGAAGCCGCCGCCATCCGGACGCCGGCAGAATCAGTGTACAGATCATCTCCATGCAGCGCTCTCGAATCAAACCGCAAGCCTCCACTTACGGTCAGCCTGCCAAAGGTTCGCTTCGCCTGGGAAAAGACGCCGATATCAAATGAATGGTATTCCGGTACCAGGTAAACCAGCCCCCTGTCTTCAGACCGCTGTACCATCCCTCCCACACCCGCCGATAGCTGCCAGCTACGGAACGCCGGCAGCTCATATTGAAGATCATAGTTGATCGTGCGCAGATAAAAATAATTGTTGTATATATCGCCCCTGGTAATATCATTTGCCTCCTGGCGATAGTTCTCCTGGATGCCCAGTTTCAGGGCAAGCCTTCCATCGCCCAGCCGGATGCTATTATCCCAGACTGCCTTATAATGCCGGACATGCTGATGGATAATGGGATAATAGCCATATCGGGTCGCATCGCCGGCAGGAGCAATACCCATGCTATCCGATCCATCTCCCGCCCTGGTATGCGCCGTAAACTCGCCCGTGGCACTGTCTCTCGCCCCCTCGATGATCCCCAGTTTGAGATCGAAGACACTCAGGTGCAGATGAGAATAGCCCCAATTCCGGTTAATCCCCAATATGGACCTGAAATCGCTTTCCCCATATCCCGAGTTCCAGACATAGCCGTCATATTTGTTCCGGTATGCATGCGCCAGTTTATTGGTATAACGCAGGTCCCACACAAAACCCTTTTTATTACCCGCGAAATGAATAGTATGGTTCATCAGCCCGTTGTTGGTCTGGTACTCTGATAAAAGGCTGGCTTGCACAACGCCGGGCAAGGGAGACGCAGGCGGAAGAAAATTGATGACGCCGGCCATGGCATCCGATCCATAACGCAGGCTGGCCGGACCTTTCAGCACCTCTACTTTGGAAATGGTGTTTTCGTCGATCTCCACGCCAAATTCATCTCCCCACTGATTCCCTTCCTGTCGCACCCCGTCGTTGATAACCACTACCCGGTTGTACCCAAGTCCTCTGATGACGGGTTTTGAAATAGCAGGACCTTCCGTTATGGCAGACACGCCGGGCAGGTCGGTCAGGGCATTGATCGCATTTCCACTTGCGTTTTTCAGACGTTCAGCCTCCGTAAGGCTGACCACAGGAATGGGATACTTACAGGCTTCAATAGCTGAAGGAACACCCGTCACAATTACCTCCTTCAATTGCCCGTCCGGCGAAAGCCCAACAGTATCCGGCGCCTTGGTCGGGCTCACACCAATGGTTGGCCTCAGTCTCACATCACTGGTCGGCCTCAGCCCCCCGCCACTGGCAGATTTCTGGCTCCTCCCAATACCCGGCCAAAGCACCCACCAAACCAACAAGCTCACAACATAGATAAGGTCTCTAATTTTCATAGAATAAGTTTTTATTGCACCAAAACTACCCCATTGCTTTCCTTCCCCCTGGAATTAACCGCCTTGTACAGTATAGCCTCTTTCGGCAGATCCGACACATGTATCTCACTCCCCCCTGCAATCCGATACCGCCTCAACAGCCGCCCATCCACCAGGTAAAAAGTTATCTCGACAGAGGCTTCACCCAGATTGCGTACCGTCAGCGGATGGTCATGCTGCACAGGATTGGGCCAGATCTTTACAAACGAAGGCCCCTGCGTTTTCTCAGGCGACACATTGGTCATGTCAACAGTCTCAACAGCACTTGAAGAGGTTATATAAAACTGGCCGAATGAGCTGATATTATTCCCAACGCCAAAAGTCACATCCCCATAACGGCCACTCACCACCGAAGTCCCCCGGGCCTGCACCGCTCCCCAACTGCTGTCGCCTTCTGCATTATCCGGTCGTTTATACAGCCTGAAGAAGGAAGGAGAATCAACCGCCCGAACCCTGAGGGCTCTGTCGAATACGATGGAATCAAGAGGACCAAAGCCACTGGCAGTCCCATAATTATTCACGATCCAGTACGAAGAGGATCCCGCATAGCTATTGGGCAGACCATTCGGCTTCTGGTTGATCCTCGATACCCACACATCACCACCGGGAACACTGCCTCCACTAAAGCCCATCGTGACTCCGGGACCGCCGAAATGGTATACGCCGGGCCCAACAACGGCCGCTTTCGCACTTACCCCGCCGCCCACCGGTGCGGTAGACACATCCACAGTAGCCTTGCCAGTGAAGGGATACACAGAATCCGACACGATATTGAGGGCAGCAGTGTCCGCAGGACCGTTGAATTGGAAATAACCGATCAGACTCCCATCATAGGTAGAAAGCGTATAATCTGTCTGCTTTTCTTTGGTCAGATGCCGAAGCGCTCTTATCTCATCATCGCTCAGCGCCCTGTTCCAGATCGTCATTTCATCCATCTGTCCGACAAAGCTTCGGTTGGTATACCCCCTGTTATCTTCCCCAAAGCAAAACCCGTTCAACGTCAGCACAGGATTATTCAATCCCGTCCGCACAGCTTTTTGATTATTCAGATACAAAGTGGCAGAGGAAGGATTAACAACCACCGCTATAAAAGACCACTGGTCCGCCGGAACGGTAAGCCCGCTGCCCCACGACCACCCGTCATCATGCCACTGATAGCCCAGCTCATTGTTGTTGCGTAGCATAAAAATGGTGGCCGTTGCCGCATTCGTGACCAGCGCCGAGAAAGGCTTCTGTATACCCGCCGGTTTTATCCAGCCCGTAATGGTAAAGGTATTCACAGCGCTCACCGACAAATCATTAACGACCAGCTTATCAGGGTACCCGCCCAATACAAGCGCTTTTCCGGGCGCCGTATCCACAACAGGCGGTGGGATAAAACCCTTCACGACATTCACCTCATCTGAGCTGTTAATGGTCGCCGTTCCAAAACCCAAGCTTCCGGGATTGCCAGCCATAGCATCACGGGCCTTGCAGACAGGGGCGCCCCATTTAACACCTTCCACTCCCACTTCCCGTTTGAAAAGCATAAAACTATCAGGGCTCAACGTCTCGTTAGCCGTAATATTCATCGCATCTTTGATATGCACGGCGCGTAGGTCCGAAAAAAGACTGTCCTTTCCATAATTATCGATCACCCAATAAGCCGGGCTCGACGCCAGTGCCTTCGGAGTAGTATCCGGCAGCTGATTGATCTTCGTCACCCAGACATTACCGTCCGGAGGGATGCCCTTCTGATGGAATGTCAGCCGCATACCGCTCTCGCCAAACTTATAAGCCCCTTTCTCTTCCACTTTCGCCCGGGCGCTGACCCCGGCCCCGACAGGAGCGGTGCTCCGCATCTTACCAGCGCCATAGCCAAACGGAAAATAGCTGCTGTCCACCAGGTTGTAGCTGGACGTCGCATTGTTGTCATTGAACTGGAAATAGGCCACCAGCGAGGAGTCGTAACCCGCCGAGCCCCGATCAACGATCTTCTCTTTTGTCAGATGCCGGAGACTGTCGATCTCATCCGTAGATAAAGCCCGGTTCCAAACGGTCAGCTCATCCATCGCACCCAAATAATACCCTGCTCCCTGGTTGGAATTACCCAATATCGGATTCACCACAGCAGAGCTGGCCTCCGAAATAACATGCGTAGCCATCTTGTCATTTAAATAAAAGCTGGCGCTATCAGGACGCACGACCATGGCAATAAATGACCATTTCCCCGAAGGCACGAACAATCCGCTCTGCCAGGCATCGGTTGCTGCATTCCCATTCCAGTCATATCCCAGCTCATTGTCGTCGTTCTGACCCAGGAATAAATAACCGTTATCCCACGCGACCAGTCCGGACTGGTTGAACTGCATACCCTTCGGCTTGATCCAGCCAGTGATGGTAAACGTATTGGTGGCAGGGAGCGCAAAAGGAGCATTGAAATAGCTATAGTCATAGAACGATAGCGCCTGGCCGGGTATGGTATCCAATGATGGACAGCCATTGGCCGAACCTCCGACACAGGGGGGCGCCACACCGACATAAACGCTGTCGATATCAGCAACACATCCCTTGCCGGAGGCAGCCAACCCTACAAAAACAGAACTGTTCAGAGGAAGTGTATAACTATTGTAAGGCGTCCACGAGCCACCGTCAGAAGAATAAAAAGAAGTAATATTCTTACCCTTCCGTTGCAATTTCAGCCACATGGGCATAGCCAGGCTGGTCACAGGATGGTAGCCGGTGCTGCCGCCGTCAGTGGTACGCCAGATATCGAACACGCCTCTTGTGTCCAGCGAATTCAGGAATACATAGGAGCTGTTAGGGGCCAGGGTATTCCGGATCATAATACCCGCGGAATAATTATAATTGGCCGAAACATCCTTTACTCTTGCCGTAATAATGCCGTCCCCCTTCAACGTGTCATAGACAAATGAAAAAGCATCATTGGGATCGCTCAGCCCTGTACCATTGCTGGTGATCTTAAAGTTTTTATCGGCGGCAGTATAGCAAAGATTACCCGGCGATGCGACGGCTCCGATGTCCGTGAACTGCCAGCCCGAAGGGGCGCCCTGACAGCACCTTGAGCTGTCAAAGTGGATAAACCCTGTCAGCGTTTGTGTGCTCGTCCCATATTGGTCGGTCACGGTCAACGTCACGGTATGCCCTCCGGACGCCGCACCCAGATAGCTGACCAGCGGCGTTTCCGAAGTAGAAGTTGCCGGCGTTCCGCCTTCGAATGTCCAGGAATAGGTAGCTCCGCTTCCTCCGCTGCTCACCACGCTATAGTCCCGGAATTGAACCAGGGGCGACTGGCAGGAAGGGGAAGCAGTGCTGGCAGCTATCTGCGCCATGGGCTGGGAATGTTCGTAAAGGTCATGATCCCATGCTCCACGGCTGGTGCCGATCAGCAGCTTGCCCTGGTTGCCTTTGTAATAATTGATGAACATGAACCGCACATCGGTCCTGGGCAGCCCCTGTCCCAGCCGTTGCCAGTCGGACATAGTATTGTTCCGGTAAAAAACACCCGCCTTGCTGCCTACGTATACGCCCCCATTGGTCCCACGCTGAAAAATGATCTTGGTGACAGGGAAAGAGCCCAGCACAGACGTCGTAAGATTCGTATAGCTCCCTCCCCCATCCGTCGAATGAAGTACCTGACAAGTATTTTGAACACCCGAATAGGTTATCCATATTTCGCCGGCATTGACATCCGAAACAGCAACATCGGATATATTCCGAATAGACGTGCCGGTCACCGAAGTACCCGGTGTAATATCCATCCAGGTCAAACCTCCGTCCGAAGTCTTCCAAAGATGGTTGCCCGTCAGACCCTCCACCACATACATATACGAAGGATTGGTATAACAGATCTTCTCCCGGAACACCTGCGTCGAAAAAGTATGGATCACGGAGTCGATCGTCACGCCGTTGTCGTCGCTGCGTATCAGGGATTTCTTCCAGATATCCCTCGTGGCCTGCGGAACGCTCGAAGGATACCCTCCCGCATGATGGGTGATCAGCGTATTGAACAGGTGCGGATGGAACGACATCGTATTGAAATAGGCATAAATACCTCCCGGATCCACCTGTTGCGCTCCGTTGGTAAACGTCTTGATGCCTGTCCGGGTAACATGATAGCTGTCATATCCCTGTGAATACAGGGTTACACTATCCAGCGGATTGACATCCGTATTCCCCTGATCGGCCCCCAGCGCTGTATACCAGCCCCCCGCAGCTTCATAATCCCGGATGCTCAGTGGTCCATGATTGCAACCCGCCCCCAGAATGTCCGACTTAAAGGCGGACCCGAAACCCCAAAGCTCATGATTGGAAATGCTCGAGGTGACAATGGTAAAATTGTTCCCGCTGTCGGTAGAGACGACGCCCGATCCGTCAGTCCCCAGCAACACCTTTCCATCCATCATGCTCACCCCTCTCAGGTCGGCATGGACCTCCGATGTCGACGTCTTGAACGTGACGCCGTTGTCAGTGGAATATTGTGCATGGGTCTGGCTATAAGACCCCCATACGATGTTCTGGTCATTGTGTATGTCCATGGCAAGATCTCCATGGTGCAGCATGGTTGGAGATCCATACGACTGGTCTACCCCGTCGATCATATTTGTTCGGGTCAATAAAGCAGCTCCGGTAGTAGCATCGATCTTGAACAGGTGCACGGCGTGATGGGAATAGGCATTGGTGCCCGTCCCGATGGCTATGTATACCGCTCCCGGTGCATTGGTGGCCGTAAGGATCTTTGACCAGCCTGTGATGTTATTGCTGGTAATGGCAGGTGTAAGGCTAGTAATCTTCACAAAGCTGCCCCCCTGGTCGCCGCTCCGGTACACATCCACCGTCACATCGTTATCGCCTCTGTCGGTGAAATATACCACATTCGGATCCGTAGCATGCCAGTCGATCACTTCGCTGTTGAGGTCGCTATCCCAGACGCTGAACTTTTTAAGACCGGAAGCAACTACCGTCCAGGTCTGACCGCCATCCATCGTCCGGTAGACGTTGGTTCCCCATCTGGCCAGCACCAGGTTCGGGTTCGACGGACAGGCGGCGATATCATATCCCGTGGCTCCCGGATAATTGGTGGCGTTAAGTGCCGTCGGCATCCAGGTAAGACCCCCATCGACAGACTTGATCACCGCCGAATCGCTGACAGCATATACATAATTGCTATTCGCCCTGCAAACATCGATATCATAATAAACCATGTCGGGCAGGTTGGCGTCCGTGAGCCGCCAGATATTCCCCCCGTCGCTGCTGACCCACAAACCACCGGTGACAAAGCTGACAAAATATTTATTGGCGTTGGTAGGATCGATCCGCACACAGTATCCATATCCCCCCGCATTGCCGACACCGGCGCCCACATGCACAGTATTCCGCGGCCCCAGCATACGCCAGTCCCCGGCCATGGTGTCTGTAGCAGTAGCCGGTGGAGGAGTAGCCAATGCTTTGATGGCGTTATAATCGATAGCAGGAGCGCGTTGCACATGATGACGCCGGTCCAGATAGAACAGGTTTTGCAGCAGCCATTCCGTGCCATACTCCTTCGTTGCGCTGCCTTCGAAGGGATGCTTCCTGAAGTAACGGTCGAACTTATTTTTGACCTTCACATAATCAGCATGCTCTTTCCCCATCATCTTATACCACCGCTGCCGCATATGCTCCTCATTATAGGATTCATTCTCCTCTTCCGGGCTTTCTTTCCGTACAACATTCGTATCGATAGGACGTGCCTGCCTCGTAGCGGGAGTCTGCGCAGCTGCCCGGAAGGCAGCAAGGCATAGTAAGGGAATAATAAAGTTCCTTATCATAGAATAATAGTTAAATGTATTTTCTCATCCATTGATCCGAACAACCACCTCCTTATCCACTGCCCACCGCCCGCATTCCACAGTCAGCACGCCATTCCTGTCGGACGGATCATAGCTCCAGTGCGCAGCAGCGCCATTCACCTTCACCGACGCCGGTCGCCGG
>Ga0157372_10008621_pt1 | contig 10830 bp, 9 predicted proteins | sample C55metaG_FD_115307 | JGI IMG/M metagenome (GOLD analysis project Ga0157372, IMG submission 115307) | Corn rhizosphere microbial communities from Kellogg Biological Station, Michigan, USA - C5-5 metaG | ecosystem: Host-associated > Plants > Roots > Rhizosphere > Soil | place: USA: Michigan...
CCACGCCTCGCTCGGCGCCCGCGCGCCGATGCCGGTGTTCAGCACGACCAGCCGCGCGACCCGTTCCGGCCGGTCGACGCACAGCTTGAACCCGATCGGGCCGCCCCAGTCCTGCACGACGACCGTCAGGTCGCGCAGGTCGAGCTCGTCGACGAACCGCTCGACCGAGCGGACGTGCGCGTCGTACGAGTACCAGCCCGGGTCGGTCGGCTTGTCCGAGCGACCGAAGCCGAAGTAGTCGGGCGCAACGCAGCGCGCGCCGCCGGCCAGCTCCGCGATCACCTTTCGGTAGAGAAACGACCACGTGGGCTCACCGTGCAGCAGCAGCACGGTGTCACCACCGCCCGTGTCGACGTAGTGCATGCGCAGGCCGTCCTGCTCGACGTAGTGCGGCGCGAAGTCCCATCCCGGCACGTTGTCGAACTGCGAGTCCGGTGTGCGGTAGGCGTCGGTCAATCCGGCTCCGGGACGTCCAGGATGACGCGCTCGGCCGGGCGTGAGGGCAGCTCGCCCTCGACGTACGAGCTCACCGCCTCGTCGATGCCGACGTCCTTGCCGGCGCGCTCGGAGAGGAACCAGCGGTGCTCCAGCACCTGGTGGAAGACCTCGGCCGCCGGCAATGCCGCCCAGAGCTTCTCGGGAACTGCGGCCACGGTCGGCTCGAACACCTCCTGGCGCCAGCGGGATGCCGCAACCGCCTCGCCGAGCGGCCGCTTCTGCTTTCGCTCCTCGGCTTCGCGGAACCGGGCGATGTCGTTGAGCATACGGCGCGCCTGGTTCTCCTGTGCGTCGAGTCCCGTGAGGCGGAGGAGGCGGTGCCGGTGGTGCCCGGGCTCGACGACGTGCGGGTCGAGCCGCAGCCGGTAGCCGCTCGGCGTCGCCTCGAGCTGGATCTCCTCGACGTCGAACCCGAGATCGTTCAGCGAATGCAGCCGTTCGTCGAGCCTGAAGCGCTCGTCGGCGCCGAACGTCTCCTCGCGCGTCAGCTCATGCCAGAGCGCCGTGTACCGCCTCACGATTTCCTTGCCGGTCTCGTCCGGATCGAGATCCGCCGGCAGCCCCACCTCTGCGTCGACGTCGAGCAGCTCGCCCACGATGTTCGTCTGTGCGATGTCCATGTCGTAGGCCCGTTGCCCGTCGGAGAGTTGCCCGTGCAGCTCGCCCGTCTCGGCGTCGACGAGGTAGGCCGAGAGCGCCCCGGCATCGCGGCGAAACAGCGCGTTCGACAGCGAGCAGTCGCCCCAGAAGAAGCCGCGGATGTGCAGACGCGCGAGCAGCTCGGCGAGCGCGTTCAGGAGATGCGTCCGCAAGTCGGGGATCGCGGCGCCGGAGAACAGCGCGCGGTACGGGAGGGAGTACTCGAGGTGTCGGGTGATCAGGATCGCGTCCATGTCCTCTCCGCGCGCGGTCACGATCCCGACCGCCTCCACCACCGGAAGCTCCTGGCCTTCGAGCCGGCGAAGCAGCGTCCATTCGCGCCGAGCCGGCCGCTCAGGCAGCTCCTTGAGCGCGTAGAGAACGCCGTCGTACTCGACGAAGCGCACCACGTGGCGGCTGATGCCGCGAATCAGATTGACGAACCGAGGCGAGTCCCAGTCCTCGAGCGGGTCGTTCCACGGCAGGTCGAGAAAGCTCGGGTGTCCCGTGCGCGCGACGAGCTGGAAGTTGGCGCGTGTCACTCGGTGAACACGCCGAGGTCGAGCGCCTTCACGCCGCCGGGGCTCGCGACCACCGTGTTGTGCCGGAGGTGCGCTTCTGCATAGAAGTACGACTCGATCGCCACGCCCTGCCGGCTCGGGTTCTGGTTTCCGTCGACCAGCGCTCCGGTGATCGTGTTGTGAGTGATGTCGCACATGCTGTGATCCATGCAGAGGATGGCGACGCCGCGCGCGCCTTCCACATGGTTCCCGCGGGCGGTGTCCATCGACATCTCGGAGAGCGATATGCCGTGCAACGTCGTGCCGACGACGTCGTTGTCGACCACGTCGACCATCGACGAGTGTGTCGTCACGCCCTCGCGCACTCCGACGATCCGGCACTTCTCGACCATGCTCATCGGGCGACCCATCGAGTACGTGATCAGGACGCCGTTCGCAAGCGGGGTGGCAGGCGTCGAGATCGAGCAGCGGTGGACCATCAGGCCGGCATCGAGGGCCCGGACCGCGTCCATCTTGAATCTGATCAGCCGTACCCGGTCGAGCATCACGTGCTGCGCATGCTCGACGTTCACGCCGTACTCGCCGCCGATGACGGTGACGTCCTTCAGCGTGACGTGATCCGCGCGGATCACGACGCCGCCGCGCACGGTGCCGCCGACGAGCGTCTGCGCATGCGTGATCAGGAGCGGTCCCTGAACGACGCCGTGCAGGTGCACGGTCGGTGGGATCACCGCCACGGCCCCGGCCACCGCGGCGAGCGTGAGCGCCGCGACGGCGCCGGCGACGAATGCGCCGATCCGCTCCAGCTCGCCGCCGGACTGCGCGTACTCGAGCCGCAGCCGCGGGAACAACGCGTGCGCGCAGATCTGCGCGGTGACCCAACCGAGTGCGTAGAGGCCGAGCGACGACCACGTGACGGGCATGCGAATGGCGAGCACGATGAGGCCGAGCTCCAGGAGGCCGAGCGGCACCGCGAGCCAGCCGGGCTGATAGTCGAGCACGCGGTCGTACACGCAGATGTCCAGTGCGACCCCGAACACGAGCATCAACGCGACGAGCTCGATCGCCCACCACCGGTGGATCCCCAGCGCGACGAGGAGGGGTGGCAGTGTCGCGACGAGGCGCGACTGGATGCGGCCGGTCAGCGTGTACGACATACGCGGCGAGTGAACGCACGGGCAGCGTACTTCGCGCCCGCGATCGTGTCTGCGGCCGGGAACGCCCAGCGCGCGGCGACACCGGCAATCGACAGGGTGCGCCGGTCGTCCGTGAGGGTGGGGACGGTCGAATCGGGAGCGAGGTCGAGAAGGCGGTCGTGCGTCGCGAGGTCGTGGGTGGCGACGAGGTCGGCGAGAACCGCGTCCTCACGCCACCCCTTGCGGAAGCCGGTCGCGGCGATCACCTGGAAACCGGGCGGGGGAGCGTCCGCGACGGTGAGGTCGACGTCCCACTCGGGCCCGGGCGGGTAGGACGGCTGCTCGAGTTCGTGGAGCACGGCCAAGCGGGCGGGCGGAGGGAGGCGGTGGAACCCGGCGAGGCCACGCTTCGAGAAGTACCTGCGAGGGACGTTGAGCGGTCGGCGCACCGGCTCGCGCCGCCTGATCGAGACGACCTCCGAGCCCGCTGCGCGCGCGTTGCGCCATTCGGTCGCGGCCGCCATGCCCGCGCCGATCACCGCCACCTGCGGGGCGTAGTCGTGTGGCTCGTACGCATGCACTGCGCCCGGGACGTGGACCAGCCCCGGATGCCCGGTCGCGATCAGCACGTGCGCGAACTGCCCTTCTCCGTCGATCAGGAACCCGCCGTCGACCGCGCGCACATGCGCGACCCGGCGCTCGACGAAGCTCGCATCCCAGCCGCTGCGCTCGCGCACGCCCGCCGCATGCTCGAGGAAGAGGTCGACGGTCGGGTGGTAGCGGTTCGTCAGCGACCGCGCGACCGCTGACGCAGTCCCCTCGCGAACGGCGAGCCCTGGAAAGCCGGCCGCCGCCAGGTGCCCGTCCGACTCCGAGCGCATCCGCCGCTGCCGGATCGAGCTGGCACGCTCGCGCCAGACGCTCGTCGGGTCCGCGTGGGTACCGAAGACGGCGATCTCGTCGGCCGGCACGCCCGCGTGTCGCAGCGTGGCGTACGACGCGAGCGCTGCCAGCCCGCTACCGACGATCGCGCAGCGCATCCACCTACTTGACGCTGCCCGCGAGCAGTCCCTGCACGAAGTACCGCTGGAACGCGAAGAACACGGCCAGCGGGATGACGAGCGAGATGAACGAGGCGGGCGCGATCACGTCGATCGATGTTCCGAACTCACGCAGCTGCCCGAAGATCCAGACGGTGATGGGCTGCGTGTTCTGCCCGAAGGTCAGCGCGACGATGAGGTCGTTCCACGTCCAGAGGAACTGGAAGATCCCGAGCGACGCGATCGCAGGCAGGCCGAGCGGCAGGATCAGGCGCAGGAAGATGCGCAGCTCGGAGGCGCCGTCGATGCGTGCCGATTCGAGGATGTCCTTCGGCAGGCCGACGAAGAAGTTGCGCAAGAGGAAGATGGCGAACGGCAACCCGAACGCGGCGTGGAACAGGATGATCCCGAACACCGTGTCGAACAGGCCGAACGTGTCGTACAGCTTGAACATCGGGATCAGCGCCATCTGGATCGGCACGACGAGCAGCGCGATGTTCGCGATGAAGATCCACTCGCGGCCCGGGAAGTCGAGCCATGCGAGCGCGTAGCCGGCGAGTGCTCCGATGACGACGACGAGCAGCGTGTTTCCGACTGCGATGTACGCCGTCGTCTTCAGCGCGGTGATGAGCCCGTGGTTGTGGAACATCGCGTCGTAGTTCGACCACGTCGCGAGGCTCGGCTTCGAGAAGACCTTCCACCAGCCGCCGGAGGCGAGCTCCGATTGCGGGAGGACCGAGGTGATGAAGAGCCCGAGCGTCGGCACGAGCCAGAGCAGGCCGAGCCCGGCGAGCACGAGGTGGACGGGCGCCTTGGCGACGAAGCGCAGGATCCGCGCGGCAACCGTGCCCTTGGGATCCTGGATGACGACGGGTGCCGCGGCTTCCACCTAGACCTCCCTCTTGAAGCGTCTCACGTTCAGGGCGAGCACCGGGATGACGAGCAGGAACAGGAACACCGCGATCGCGGAACCGGTGCCGAAATCGTTGGAGCCGCCGAACGCGGTGCGCCACATCGCGAGCGCGATCACGTTCGCGTTCGCCTGCGTCGACTCGGGCGCGAGCGCGAGCACGATGTCGAACACCTTGAGGACGTTGATGATCATGGTGACGAAGACCACGCTCAGCACCGGCGCGAGCAGAGGCACCGTCACGCGACGGAACGTCTGCCATTCGGACGCGCCGTCGGTTCGCGCCGCCTCGAGCACGTCTCGAGGCATCGCGGATAACCCGGCTGCGATCACGACCATCGCGAAGCCGGCCCAGATCCAGATGTACGCGATCAGCAGGGCCGGCGTGATCAGCGAGGGCCCGAGCCAGGCGTAGCCGCCGAACGGCTTCGCGAACGTGGCGGCGCCGACGCCCGCCTGGTACGTGCCGGGCGACAGGCCGCTGAAGGTGAATGACCCGTCGGCCGCCGTCGTCGTCTTCTTGACCGTCTTCCCGTTCTGCTCCAGCGCGACGGTGACGCCGGGGAGGCCTTGCTCGCCGGTCTCGACCTTGCCCGGCACGCCGCCGCCGGGCTTGAAGTCGCGCCAGACCGTGCCGACGATGTCACCGCTCGCGGTCGGCGGCGTGGCCGCCTGCTTGGCTCCGGAAGGAACCTGCGTCGGCGGGATCGCGGTCAGTCCGATCAGCGCGACGCCGCCCGGATGCAGCGGCGTCTTCAGGATCAGCCCGCCGCCCTGCGAGACCGTGCTCGACGTCGACGGCAATGCGCTCGAGAGGACGCCGGCCGGCGCGAACACACCTTTCACCGACTTCGTCAACGCGTTGATCGCGCCGAGGTTCGGATCCTGCTGGTACATGATCCGCCACGTCACGCCGGTCGCGAACGCGGAGATCGCCATCGGCAGGAACACCACGGTCTTGAATGCGACCGACCAGCGCACACGCTCGGTGAGCACGGCGAAGATCAGTCCGATCGAGGTCACGAACGCCGGCACGACGAGCACCCAGATCGCGTTGTTCTTGATCGCGGTGACCAGCGTGTGGGTCGTGAAGACGCGGTGGTAGTTCGCGAAGCCGACCCACGTCCCGAGATAGCCCTGCTGCCCGAAGAAGCTTCGGATGATCGTGTACACCGCCGGATAGATGATCCAGACGGTCAGCACGAACACCGCCGGCAGCAGGAACACCGCGCCGGTCAGGTACCGGGCGGCCCGCCCTGTCTCGGCGTCGGGGGGTGGAGCCGCCGCCACGGGCGGCTCCACCGCGATTCCCCCTTCGCCCAACTGCTACTTGCCCTTCTTGTAGGCCGTCGCGGCGGCCTTCTCGAGCTGCGACTGGATCCCGCTGATGTTCTTCGGGTTCTTCAGGAACGTCTGGAAGATGCCCCATTCGCCCTGACCCGTCGTCGAGCCGAACGACGCGGGCTGCTCGTCCGACATGTCGAACACGACCGACTTCGCGGTTCCGAGCGGAGCCTCGGTCGCGCGGGTGATCGCGTCGGGATAGATGCTCGCCGGAACGTGCTTGTTGCCCGTTCCGAACCCTCCGAGCTTGGCCCATGCCTCCGCGGCCGGAGCCGTGGCGAGGAACTTCACGAACGCCTCGATCGCCGGGGTGTCCTTGAACGTCACGAGCAGGTCGCCGCCGATCTCGACCGCGCCGGCGTTTGCGCCGGGCGTGATCGACGGGAACGGCACGGCGTTGAAGCCGGTCTTCGGCTTCGCCTTCGTGGACGACAGGATCACGCCGGCCACGAAGTCGCCCTCGAACACGGTCGCTGCCTTCGGCGGGCTCGAGAACGCGTTCGTGACGGAGTCGTTGAAGTTGTACTGCAGCGCCCCGCTCGTTCCACCGGCGAGGTTGCTGCTGTCACCGAGGACCTGGCCCATCGTCGTCAACGCCTTCTTGACGCTCGAGTCGGTCCACTTGATCTTGTGCGCCGTCAGAGCGTCGTACTTCGCCGGCCCGTACGTGCGCAGGTAGATGTTCTCGAACAGGTCTGTGAGCGTCCAACCGTCCGAGCCGCCGATCGAAAAGGCCGGCGTGCCGGACGCCTTCAGCGTCGCCGCGTTCTTGCTCAGCTGTGCCCAGGTCTTCGGCGGGGTGATCCCGGCCGCCTTGTAGGCGGGCACGTTGTACCAGAGCAGTGACTTGTTGCTGGCCTTGAAGACGAGCGCGTACTGCTTGCCGCCGACCTTGCCGAGCGTCGCCCATGCCGGCGCGAAGTTGGCGGCGATCGTGCCGCTTGCGTACGTGATCGGCTTCAGGTGCTTCTGCTGTGCAAGTTGCTTGACGAGACCGGGCTGGGCGATGTCCGCCATGTCGGGCGGATGGCCGCCTGCGATCGCGGTCGCGAGCACTGTCGGCACGTTGTTGCCGACCGGCTTGTAGTTCACGTGGACCTTCGGATACACCTTGTTGAAGGCCTTGATGACCTTCCCGAACGCCGTCGCCTCGGAGCCGGTCCAGATGCCGTCGAAGCTGATCGATCCGCTGACGGCGGCCTGCTTCTTCGCTGCCGAGCTCGAGTTCTTGCTCCAGTAGCCCGCGCTCGCCGCGAGCACCAGGACGAGCGCGACCACTCCGATCCACTTCCCCTTCATGCGTCTCCTTTCGCGGAGTCATAGATGCCGTTTCCGCTTTGCGGGTCGAAGAAGTGCAGGGCACGGGTATCGACCACCGCCCGCACCTCCTCCCCCGTTTTCACCTGTGAACGGGCCCCGAAGCGGCCGACCACGACTGCTTCGTCCTCACGGACACCGATCTGGGGTGTGGTGTCGGGAGCGCCGACGTCTGCGGCGAGCTCTTTCATCTCGTCCGTCTCGGCATGTGCCGCCTTGATCGCGAAGTGGGCCATGATCTCCGACCCGAGTGCTTCACGAAGTTCGAGGCGGCCGACGAGGATGCGGTCGCTCGGGGCCCCTGATTCGAGCGCCGCGTCCTCGAGGTCTTCCGGCCTGATCCCGATGATCACGGGCTTGCCGACGTAGTTCTTCAGCGCAGGGCGGCTCTCGAGCGTCTCCACGCCGAGGGCGATGTGCTGCTCGCCGATCTTGGCGCGCAGCGCGCTGCCGCCGTTCTCGATCGTCGCGTCGAGCATGTTCATCGCCGGGCTGCCGATGAACCCGCCGACGAAGAGGTTGACCGGACGGTCGTAGAGCGTCTGCGGTTCGTCGACCTGCTGCAGCTCTCCCTTGCGCATCACCGCGACGCGGTCGCCCATCGTCATCGCTTCGATCTGGTCGTGGGTCACGTAGATCGTCGTCACGCCGAGGTCGCTCTGCAACTTCGCGATCTCGGCGCGCGTCTGCACACGCAGCTTCGCGTCGAGGTTCGAGAGCGGCTCGTCCATCAGGAACGCTGCAGGCTGCCGCACGATCGCGCGGCCCATCGCGACGCGCTGGCGCTGGCCGCCGGACAGCGCACGTGGCTTTCGCTTCAGGTAGTCCTCGAGCCCGAGAACCGACGCGGCGCGCTGCACCCTCTCGTCGATCTCCTGCTTGGACATCTTCCGCAGCCGCAGGCCGAATGCGATGTTCTCGTAGACCGAGAGGTGTGGATAGAGCGCGTAGCTCTGGAACACCATCGCGATGTCGCGGTCGCGCGACGGCACGTGGTTGACGATCCGGTCGCCGATCTTGAGCGCGCCCTCGGAGATCTCCTCGAGCCCCGCGACCATCCGCAGCGCCGTTGTCTTGCCGCAGCCCGAAGGGCCGACGAGCACCATGAACTCGCCGTCGCGGATCTCGAGATTGATGTCGTTGACGGCCCGAGTCCCGTCGGGGTAGATCTTGCTGACACGCTCGAACGCGACCTGAGCCATGCACCCTCCTCGGTATCAGCGCTGAAAGCGACTTGATTATGTAACAAGTGCGGCGCGTCGGCGCGGGCGGGTGATCGCCTCCGCGCCGAGGGCGGTCATCGCGATCGCGCAGACGCCGCCGACCCCGAACGCCAGCTCGGTGCCTCCGCGGTCGCAAAGCCACCCGACGAGGACCGCGCCGAGCGGCGCAAGCCCGTTCCAGGCGTAGTAGTAGAGCCCGAGCACGCGGCCTCTGAGATGGTCGGGGCTGGCGAGCTGGATCGAAGCGTTCGCGTTCGCCGTGTAGCTCGTGAAGAAGACGCCGCAGACGAAGAGGAGGATCGAGGCGGCGACGACGCCGTGCACGGGCGCGATCAGGAGCTCGCAGATCCCGAAGCCGCCCGCCCCGAGCAGCATCGTCCGCCAACGGGCGTTCGCGACCGCCGCGGCCGACAGCGCGCCGATGAGCGCCCCGGCGCCGAAACTGGCCGAGATGATCCCGAACGTCCTCGGCCCTGCGTCGAGCGTGTTCTTCGCGAGCAGCGGGAGCAGGATGTTGAAGTTGAAGCAGATCGACGCGAAGACGGCCATCATCGCGAGCGTCACCTGCACCGTCAGGTTGTCACGCGCGAATGCGAGGCCTTCCCGCGTGCCGCGGAACACGGTCGGGCGGCGTCGGCCGGCGAGCGGGTAGAGATCCGCGACGCGCATCGCGAGGAGCGCAGCGAGCACGGCAAGGAAGCTCGCGGTGTTGATCACGAAGCACCACCCGGTCCCAACCGCGGCGATCACGACGCCGGCGACTGCGGGGCCGAAGATGCGGGCGAGATTGAAGAGGCTCGAGTTGAGCGCGACGGCGTTAGGCAGCTCTTCCTTGCCGACCATCTGGAACGTCAGGTTCTGGCGCGAGGGCGCATCGAACACGATCGCGGTTCCCGTGAGAACGGCGATCGCGTAGACCTCCCACAACCGGATGTGGCCGAGCAGCGTGAGCGCCGCGAGGACAGCGGAGAGCAGCATCTGGATCGTCTGCGTGACGATCACCGTGCGGCGGTTGTCGAGCCGATCGGTGACGACGCCTGCGAACAGCCCGAGGACGGTGAACGGGCCGAACCGGCAGACGGACAAGAGCCCGACGGCCAGGCCGCGCGAGTGGGGGGCGACCTCGACGACGACCCATGCGAGGGCGATGTTCTGCATCCAGGTGCCGGCGACCGAGGTCAGCTGGCCGAAGAAGAAGAGGCGGTAGTTCCGGTGGTGCCTGAGCGAGGCGAACGTCCTGCGTGACGCAACGCGAAGCAGCGTCACTCGTCCATCAACTTCTCCATGGCGTCGAGCGCTTCCTCGATGCGTTCGCGATCGGCGGGCTCGAGACGTTCGAGCCGGGCCGAGAGCCAGGCGGTGCGCTTGCTGCGGACGGACCGCAGCACTTTCGCGCCTTCGGGTGTCAGGTAGAGGCCGATGCGGCGGCGGTCGGTCGCGCGCTTCCGCTCGATCAGGTTCGCTGCTTCGAGGCGGACCAGGTGGCCCGACATGCCGGGCGCCGAGACGCGTTCGCGCTCCGCGAGCTCCGAGGCGGTGATGCCGGGATGGTGCTTGACCTGACTGAGGAGGCTGACCTGTCCGCCGGTGACGCCGAGCGAGTGGATCTCTCGGCGCAGCTCGCGTGCCAGCCTCAGCAGAACCGGCCGCAACCGGTTTGCGATTGTGACCGGATCGTTAACCACGCGAACCATTAATGAACTTAAGTATAGCGGACAGCCTGTAGCTTGCGGGCATGCCCACGAACCCTTTCGAAGGGCTGAAGGCGCTCGGCGAGCAGCTGCGCACCCAGATCGGCGACGAGCTCGACATCGAGATGCTGCGGCGCCAGGAGCCGGCACGGCCGCTCGAGGATCTGCTCGCGGAGCTCGAAGCCCTGCCCGGGCTCGAGACGGTGAAGGAGCAGGTTCGTGCTCTGGTCGCGTTCCTGCGCGTGCAGGCGCGCCGCAAGGAGGCGGGGCTGCCCGAGGTCGCGACGACGCAGCATCTCGTCTTCCTCGGCAACCCGGGGACGGGGAAGACGACGGTCGCGCGGCTGCTCGCTCAGATGTACCGCTCGATGGGGCTCCTGAAGCGCGGCCACCTGGTCGAGGTCGACCGCGCCGGGCTGGTGGGGCAGTACGTCGGGCTGACGGCGATCAAGACGGAGCGCGTCATTCGGCGCGCGCTCGACGGTGTGCTCTTCGTCGACGAGGCGTATTC
>Ga0157372_10008626_pt1 | contig 10827 bp, 9 predicted proteins | sample C55metaG_FD_115307 | JGI IMG/M metagenome (GOLD analysis project Ga0157372, IMG submission 115307) | Corn rhizosphere microbial communities from Kellogg Biological Station, Michigan, USA - C5-5 metaG | ecosystem: Host-associated > Plants > Roots > Rhizosphere > Soil | place: USA: Michigan...
CATTTAATACCTTTTTAGCCAGGTTAACCGGGATGGCAAAACCATAACCTTCATAACTGCCGGTTTGCGAAGCGATAGCCGCGTTAATACCGATCAGCTCGCCTTTGGTGTTTACCAGTGCACCACCGCTGTTACCAGGGTTAATGGCAGCGTCGGTTTGGATGAACGACTCGATACCTTTATTCAGTTTCGGAGCCTGATCCTGTCCTTGGTAACGCATACGGCCACCAAACGGGCTCATTGGTTGTTGCTCGTCGTTATCCTCGCTGCCAATAATGCCGATGTTACGGCCTTTAGCACTGATAATACCTGCTGTTACGGTTGATGTTAAGTTAAAAGGGTTACCTACAGCCAGTACCCATTCGCCTACGCGGGTATCATCCGAGTTACCTAATTTTACGATAGGCAAATTGGTAGCGCTAATCTTGATCAGGGCAAGATCGGTATTAGGGTCGGTACCGATAACCTTAGCCTGGAAGGTACGTTTATCGTTAGTAGTTACTTCAATTTTATCGGCTTTGCTAACTACGTGATTATTAGTTACAATGTAACCATCAGTCGAAATGATCACACCCGAGCCTGAAGCACGTTGCGGTGCCATCGACCGCTGGCGCTGACCGAACATCTGGCCGAACATCTGTTCCATTTGGTCTTCACCGCTGCCCGATGTTGCCGAATATGTAGTACGGATATAAACAACCGCCGGTGTTACGGCCGCTGCTGCCTCGGTAAAATCAACATTACCTGTTGATGATACCACCGAAGGCATCGGGTTACTTGCAAAATATACTTTCTGACGGTCTTCGAAAGACATATTATTGTCTCTGTTAGCCTCAATTACCTTGTAGCCGCCTATTGCCATGGCCCCGCCAAGGAAAGCGGTTAGTATTGTTAAACCAATCTTTTTCATATTATTCTTTTACTCCTTTAGTTTTTACAATTTCAAATTTAATACCATATAGACGATAAGAACAATAGTATGTTATTTGGTTTTATGTTAAAAAATGTTAAACCTATATTTGACCTGTAAATTACAGCTTTTCAATTTTAACGTATTAATATTGAAACAGTTTAACAAGGTACACAAAACCAGCATTATTTATAAGTATATCGATGAAATTACCATTCTATAAATACCAGGGCGCAGGCAACGATTTTGTTTTGGTTGATAACCGCAAAAACATTGTAAATCACCAAAATCCGGCATTAATTGCCCAGGTTTGCGATCGCCGCTTTGGTGTCGGCGGCGATGGGATGATGTTTTTGCAGGAGAAGGAAGGCTACGATTTCGAGATGGTTTATTACAACAGCGACGGGCAGCCCAGCAGCATGTGCGGCAATGGCGGGCGCTGCATTGTTGCCTTTGCCAAATTTTTAGGGTTGATTAAAGGCGAGACTGATTTTTTGGCGGTCGACGGGCCACATTATGCCAAAATTTCAGAAGAAGGCAATTGGGTAAGCCTCGAGGTGATCAACGCATCCGACATAAAACGCGATGGCGATGACTATGTATTGAATACCGGTTCACCGCATTACGTGGGCTTGACCACCGATCTGGCCAATAAAAATGTGTTTGCCGATGGCCGCGCCATACGTTATAACGATACCTATAAAACCAAAGGTATTAATGTAAATTTTGTAGAGCCGCAAGGCGAAGGCTATTTTGTACGTACTTACGAACGTGGTGTTGAAGACGAAACTTATGCCTGCGGAACCGGTGTTACCGCCGTTGCATTGGCTATGGCTAAACATAACAACCAAACCGGGCACATTACCACGCCTATTAAAGTATTGGGTGGAAACCTAAATATCCGCTTTGATTACGACGGGCAAACTTTTAGCAATATCTTTTTAGAGGGCCCTGCTGAACTGGTGTTTAAGGGTGAGATAGAGGTATAACTAATATCCACCATGATCAAAGGCCTATACGAAACCCATTTATTTGTTAAAGACTTACAGCGCTCGATAGCGTTTTACCGCGATACGCTTGGGCTGGAGCTGGCATCTATCGAAACGGAACGAAAGATAGCCTTCTTCTGGATAGGGCGGCCAAAACAGTATATGCTTGGCCTGTGGGAAAAACCAAAAGACAAAATCGATATACGGCATTTTGCTTTCAGTTGCGAAGTAAATGATGTGCTGCATAATGCAGTGCCTTGGTTAAAACAACGCGGACTAAGCCCATACAACTTTTTTAACGACGGTACTGAGCGACCGATGGTTTTTGCCTGGATGCCGGCCATTGCCATTTACTTTGATGATCCGGACGGGCATTGTTTGGAATTCATAGCCGTATTGGATGGAGCCGGACGCAACGATCTGGGTGTTATAGGCTATGAAGAGTGGATTGAAAAGGCATAACACAAAGGCCGTACTTATTACCTCACCACATTCTTCACACCAAGCTGGTGATCGGTATAATCAATCAGTAACTCGTTCTGCATAAAAAAATCGATACCGAAAATATTGCGGGTTTCGCCGCTGCTGGCTGGGTTTTCAATACCGGTAAGGTTAGCGGTTGCGCTTACAGTGTACAGGTAGTTAAAGCCATTGTTGGTTACTATGTGCACTGTCGCTCCGGGTGGTAAAGCGCTATAAGTTGTCCCGGTATATTTTGAATCCTGCAGAATTGCAGTTGATGTATACGCTGTGTTAAAAGCAATTTGCCCTGCAAGCGAAGTGCTGTTGTAAACTACAGTACCCTGTATATAACTGGCATAGCCAGCATTATTGGGCAACGCTGCAAGCGGATGCAGGTTAAACCCGCTTGAAGCTTCCAGGTCGGTTGGCGTAAGCCCAATGGTTAACAAACACGCTGCCTGCTGTACACCGGCGTTAAAGGTTGCCATACTCAATTTAAAACCGCTCATCAGATTGCCGCTAACAGGAAGATAGCTTAGCGGACTGCTTATTAGTTTATTACCGCTGCTTACACCGGGGCCAACCCCAAAAAAGTCGGCACCATGCGCGGCAACGGTAGCGCCCGTAGCGTCAACCGCCTTATAATATAAAAAGAAGGGAATACGTTTGGTAGTGATCTGCGTGGCCGAGCCATCGCCAAAAGTCATCGTAGCATAGGCCAGATTGCCGTATAATTTGGTGGCGTTCAGCATATCGCCGTGTGTAACTACTCCGGCTTTGTTGGTGAGGGTAATGCCGTTGTAAATTATCGAGTCGCCGGTAAAAACAAAACCCGAAGGACCGATCATTGATGCAGGCAGAATGCCCGATGCATCCATATCCAAACCGGCGACCATAGTCGACAAGGTGCAATCTTTATTCACCGTTACCGAGCCAAGATTAACAATTGAAAGGGTTAGCTTTTTATTTGATCCGGATACTACCCCTGTTAATTTAATTACACCCAGAGGTTTTGTATCGGTATTTATTGGGGTAACCGTTCCCCCAACGTCGCCTTTTTTACACGATGCAAACATTAGGGCACAATACAGCACAGCTGTTACCAGCGACAGTAAATTAATTGCGGGGCGGGGCACTATCATAATAAACTCAGCGTCAGGTCAATAATAGTAAAATTAATCAACATTCAAAAATCAGGTTAACCAAAACGTTTCTAAAATGTGCTATGGTATCCGGGTACTGCCAAATAAATAAAGAACATCGAATCATTTATTTAAGTTTTCAGCTTAACCATCTGTAGTTACCGGTAAGATATCCACATTATGCAAAATGCATGCCGGTGTTATGATCGGGTCAAAATATCCATTAAATCGATAGATTTTGAGGTTTTTATAATAATTCGTCAGCAAAACAGCCTTTAGTGCGGTAAAAAAATATCACTTATTGATTATCAACATCACACCATGTTAACAATTTTTTCATATCAAATGCTTTTGATTAAGCCAATTAATAACTACGTTTGAATTTTTTGTTGATGTAGCTTCCCTAAATTTTTGCATCAACCCAATGTTACGCGTAGATAGTACCAAGCCCTGTCAAATTGTATATGCTGTTTGCAAGCACGAGTATCTGTCGTACGTAATCGAGCCGCACATCGTACAGCTAAATCCCAATGGCGAATTTTCCTTAACTTATCAGCGCTTATTTTCAAATACAGCTAAAGAGTTTGCCGCTTTTTTGGATGACACTGATATAAAACTCATCAAAATAATGGAAGACCTTGAACAGGCAGCCATTATCCGCAAATATTATAAGAAACAGATCCGGCCTATCGAGTTTTTTTTAAAAGTATTTAACGATCAGTTTTACGATATCATCCGCCCAAAAATGGAAAAGCGCGTGGTTGAAGCGCTGGCCTTGCTGCACAACAAAGAAGTTTACCAGATGAGTAAGGAAGGTTACCCTGCCGGCAAAAAGCTGCAAATGGCAATCGAGCCCGCTTCAGTATTGTTCCATTTCCGCCGTAATGAGGAAGAGATCAGGTACTTCCCTACCATCAAATACCAGGGCATGCGTATCGAGTTCATGTTCAAAAATGCCGAGGTGATCTGCAACCAGCCCGCCTGGATGATGCTGGATGATACCCTGTATTATTTTGAAAAAGATATAGAAGGTAAAAAACTGGTACCGTTTTTAAATAAGCGATACATTGCCATACCCCGTGCTTCAGAACAATCGTACTTTGAGCGTTTTGTGGCACCGTTGATAGAAAAGCATCATGTTTACGCCGAAGGGTTTAAGATCATCAATGAAAAACACGAAGCCACGCCGATACTGAAACCTATTTATGTAGAGAACGGCATCTCGCAGTTGCAACTATATTTCCGCTACGCCGATTATGTTTTCCCTTACGGGGATGGCAGAATGGTATCGGTAAGGATTGAAAAAAATGGCGACGAGTATAGCTTTCACCGCGTAAAACGCTCAACGGCATGGGAAAAAAGCAAGTTACAGCAACTGGAAGAGCTTGGACTGAAAACGGTATCGTCGCTGTTCCAAAACCTCGAAGTAAAAGTTACTGAAGAAGATACCGATCAATCGTTTTCAGTGTTCGAGTGGCTCAATCAATATCATGATGAGTTGCTGGCCGAAGGATTTGAGTTGGAACAACCGGATGGGCAAAAACGTTACCTGTTTGGCAGCAGCAAGATTGATCTGCAGGTTAAGGAAAGCAATGACTGGTTCGATATTTATGCCGTAGTGCATTTTGGCCCATACCAGATTCCGTTTGTGGAATTGCGCAACCACATCCTTAACCGCAAACGCGAGTTTATCCTGCCATCGGGCGAGATAGCGGTTATCCCCGAAAAATGGTTTTCGCAATATGGCAACCTGCTGGCTTTTGCCGAAAACGATAAGGATATCAAACTACGTAAACATCACGTTGGGTTAATTAACGATCTGACAGATGGCGAAATGGCCGGCATCTCCATCAACCGCAAACTGCAAAAATTGGTGGAGTTTGAGGAAATGGAAGAAACAGCCATGCCGGTAAACTTTACCGGGACCCTGCGCCATTACCAGCAAGCGGGCTACAATTGGTTCCACTTTTTAAAGGACTATCACTTTGGCGGTTGTTTGGCCGATGATATGGGTTTAGGTAAAACCATCCAAACGCTGGCCCTTATTCAAAAAAACAAAGAGGAAGCACAGGCAGCGGGCAAGAGCAATACTTCGCTTATTATTATGCCCACCTCGCTTATCTATAACTGGCTAAACGAGGCTAAAAAATTTACCCCGCAGCTTAGGTTGATGATCCATACAGGCACCTTCCGTAATAAATCGCCGGAGGTGTTCGGCCAGTACGATGTGGTGATCACTACTTATGGTATTACGCGTATCGACATTGATATCCTGAAAGAGTTCTTTTTTGATTATGTGATATTAGACGAAAGCCAGAACATCAAAAACCCATCATCAAAATCATATAAATCGGTAAAGCAATTAAAGTCGGCCTATAAACTGATATTGAGCGGTACCCCGGTCGAAAATTCGGTAAATGATTTGTGGACACAAATGTCATTCATCAATCCGGGCCTGTTGGGTAGTCAGCAGTTTTTCCAGAATGAGTTTGTTACGCCGATAGAAAAAAAGAAAGACGAAGAGAAGGCCCGCAAGCTGCAAGCCATTATCAAACCTTTTGTTTTACGCCGTACCAAAGAACAGGTAGCTACCGAGCTGCCGCCAAAAACCGAAAACCTGTTTTACTGCCAGATGAGCGAAGAACAGGCCAACGTTTACGAAAAGATCAAATCGGAATACCGCAACGAGTTATTGAAAAGTTTGGAGGACGGCACCTTCGCACAATCGCAGATGCAAGTATTACAAGGGTTGATCAAATTACGCCAAATCGCCAATCACCCATCGATGATCGACGAAAACTACGAAGGCGATTCGGGTAAATTTGAGAACGTTACCCATACGCTGAATAACGTGCTGGACGGTGGCCACAAGGTTTTGATATTTTCGCAATTCGTAAAACAACTGACCATTTATCGTCAGCATTTCGACCAGGAGGGCATACCTTATTTGTACCTCGATGGCAGCACACAGAACCGTGGCGAGGTAGTAAAGAAATTCCAGGAAGATGAAACGACCCGCGTATTCCTTATCTCGATCAAGGCCGGCGGCGTGGGGTTGAACCTTACCGAGGCCGATTATGTATTCATCCTCGACCCGTGGTGGAACCCGGCTGTTGAGCAACAAGCTATTGACCGGACGCACCGCATCGGCCAAACCAAAAACGTATTTATCTACAAGTTCATCACCAAAGATACGGTAGAGGAAAAGATATTGGCCTTGCAGCAACGCAAACTAAGCTTGTCGCGCGCATTGATCACCACCGAAGAAAGCTTTATTAAATCGCTTACGGCTGAGGATATTAAAGAGATATTGGGGTAATACCAGTAAGGCTGTCATGCTGAACTTGTCGAAGCATGGTGGGTGGCCTACGCTCGATTCTTCGACAAGCTCAGAATGACATCCATTCCTTTGACTGACTTAATTATCGTTCTTGCTCTCGCCCCTCACAGCAGCCATAGCTAATTTAGGTTTACCGATGATCTTGTAAGAGCCTTCCCCTTTCAGGATGTTAGCTACTTCGTTTTTATCGCTCATCAGTTTGGTGGCGCGGGCCAGCTCTTTATCGTATTTAAAATTGCACTGGTAGCGGCCTTTTTCGTAGTAATATCTTGAGGCGATCTCGTTTTCGAGCACTTGTTTAATCTCGTCTTTATGCTGCTGCATATCGTTTGCTTTGGCGCTGGCCAGTTTAGCTTTTAACGATTCGTATTCGGTTTTGATGTCCTCGAATTCTTTATCACGATCGGCCTCAACCTTCAGATCGGCCAATACTTTTTCAGAACGGTTGCTATACTTATAGTCTTTGGTCGAGATAAATTTTACAAAATCGGCATAATCAGCATCGCTCAAGGTAAATGTTTTCGGGTCGCCAATTTTTGGATGTGCATTGCGGTATTGTGTGGCGTAATCAAATATCAGCAGTTTACCTACCAATACCTGTGTTACATTAGCGAAACGTTCCTGAGGGATGAAAATATCCGGATATATCCCACTGCCGTCATAAACCGAACGGCCGTCTTTGGTTTTGTATTCGTGCATTAACGAATCAGCCACCTTATCCACACTGCCATCCGCATTACGGTGAGTATAGTCTAAAGCTTGAATGCAGCGTCCTGATGGGGTATAGTATTTAGCGATAGTGATTTTTACCAGGCTATTATATGGCAGGTTAAAGGTTTGCTGCACCAAACCCTTGCCATAGCTGCGCTGGCCGATGATTACCGCGCGGTCCAGATCCTGCAACGAACCGGCCACAATCTCCGAAGCCGAAGCCGAGTGGCTGTTTACTAATACTACCAAAGGCAAGTTAGGTTCGATAGGTGTATTATAGGTATGATAAGTATAGTTTTTATCTTTCACTTTACCTTTTTGCGATACCACTTCAACATCCTTCGGTACAAACAGATTTACTATTTTCACAGCCTCCTGTAAAATACCGCCGCCGTTTGAGCGCAGATCCAGAATGATGCCGCTAGGATTATTCTTTTTCAGGCTTACCAAAGCGTTAGTTACTTCATCGCCGCTGTTCTCTAAAAACTTATCCAGTTTTATGTAACCCATGTTACCGTCAACCATACCGAAGTAGGATACGTTGGGCTGTTTGATCTCGTCGCGAACCAAGTCTTTTTCTATCGGTTCGGCAACGCCATCACGTTTAAGGGTTAGCTTAATGGGCGCGCCTTTGCTACCTTTTAGTAAAGCGCTTACCTGGTCGCTGTTTTTACCGTCCAGGTTAATCTCGTTTATCTTTACCAGTTGATCGCCTGCATGTACATCAGCTTTCTGGGCAGGGAAACCTTCGGCAACTTCGGATATGTATACCTTTTTGTTGCGGGTAAATATGCTGGCGCCTATACCACCGTATTGGGTGCTAACGTATTTAAGTTTATAATCTTCTATCTCAGATTCAGGTACGAACTCGGTATAAGGATCGAGGCCTTCGAGCATCGCGTCGACACCGGTTTTAACCAGTTTAGATGGGTTTATCTCGTCGACATAATTTAAATTGATCTCTTTATAAACAGATGCAAAAACATCCAGGTTTTTCGATATCTGGAACAGATCATCATTAAAGCTCCACAACACAACCGCAAAAGCAAAAACTCCGGCAGCCAATCCCAGTCTCTTATAAGTTTTAGTCAACACAACGCGCCCTTTCATGCTATATCAGGAAAAATGTGGTATAAATGTACAAAAAACACAGCGCCATTTTAAGCCTGCGTTAATTTATTTTACAAAATATTAGTATCAATGTTTACCAAAGCTTTACGTAAGGTAAAAACAACATATTTACGATCGCGGTTTATCAGGCTCATCAGGCGGGTTATCAGCTCATCTTCCTGGCCTGCAGTGTACTTTAACTGCTCATCAGTTAAATGGTTGTATTTTCTTTTTACCTTTATTTTTACGCGCTCCCAATCTTTGTTGCTTATAGTAATCTCGGCCATTTTTCAATTTTATTTTGAGCAAAAATATAAAAATCAAACTATTGTCGTTTTATTATTTTGGTTCAACTTTTGTTGGACGTACATCTGCTAAACTAAAACTGAAAAAACTATGAAAAAGTATATGTTAAGTATAGCCGCGATACTGTTTCTGTGTATCGGCGCTAAGGCCCAGTTTACCCTCGGGATAAAAGGCGGGGCAAACATCTCCAAGATCAATACCGATAATCTTTCCGAATCCACCGTAACCGGCTACCAATTTGGCGCTTTTGCACGTATTGGTACAGGTTTTTACGTACAGCCCGAAATGTATGTGGGCAGCAAGGGCGGGCAGTTTAACTACGAATCGAGCGGAACTAATACCGGCGGTTATGCCCGCGTGCGTTTTACGTCGCTGGATGTGCCTGTATTATTAGGTAAATCGTTCGGTGCCAAAAGCTTTAACTTCCGCGTTATGGCCGGACCTATCTATTCGTATGTTTTAAATACCAACGAGAGTTTTTCGGATAATTTAGGTAACGCCTACAGGGATCTGGGCAATTACAATAACAGCACTTTAGGCTACCAGGCCGGCGCCGGTATCGACCTCGGGACTATTTCGCTGGATGCCCGTTACGAAGGCGGCTTAACACAGGTAAACTCTAAATATGGCCAAAGGGATAACCTGTGGCATATTAGTTTAGGGTTTAAGATATTGTAGAGGACGAAGACGGAAGTCTGAAGTCGGATGACAGAGGTCTGAACTATGAATTTTATAAGTAAAAAGGCTGATGCACCATCAGCCTTTTTTGTATCATTTACTTTTACTAAACGAGTAGACCACGTATCCCGTCTTTCCGTTCATATCAACCGGTGTTTTCAGCACCATGCCGTTTCTGTCGATACTGCTGATAACTAAACGGTAGCCCGAATCGACATTTTTAGCCTTATCGCCCTGGTATACCTTCTTGAACTGAAAAGCCGGCGTTTCGCCATTGCCGGGGTTGTAGTACGACCAATAGATACTTTGCTGTGTGCCGTTTACCAGGCTGTACTGCCCGTTACCGCTGTTGGTTAATATCCAGGTGCTGTTTACAAAATCCTGCGGCGCAGCCTGATCGAACACTTTACGTACTGTACCGGTGATGATATCCTGATAAGTAACCGAATTACACACCCAGGTACCTACAAATTTGCTGCGTGCCGCGCCTGCGGTGTATGACACTGCTTTTTGCGTTGTTAAACACGAATTAAAAACCACGCCGATAAAATTGGCAACAATACTGTATTGAATTAATTTCTTCATTGTTTTTTTTGGGGTTGTACAAATGCCTAACATAAAAATTGATTCAATGTTAGCAAAAATCGGCAATTTTTGTTTTGCACAGTTATCAACAGCTTTGAGTTTGGACCACGTCCGATACCAGTCGGACCCTTTCTTCCACCGAAATATCACCCTCGATACGGATAACTTTACAGGTTAATCCCAGCATCCATTTGTTATGCACACCAATTGACCGGCGTGTTGATGCCGGATCATCATAACTTTCGGCCCAGGCTAAAAACTCCAAATATTGCCGATGTCTTTCGGGATCGATATAAATTATATCGCCATAACGTCCATGCTCACGTGCCTTGAGGCGCTCAAGGCGGATGTCGGGTGGGATGTACAGAAATACAGCCAAGTCGAAAGCGCTTAACCATTCATGGCCCCAGCTCACCATTGATCCACCTACTATATAATCGTCCAAATCGTCGATGTTATCCCTAAGCATTTGAATACGCAACTGTGGATCACGCCTGATGGTAAATGGCGGGTCGGACGGCTCCCAAAAGAACTCGTCGTTATCAAAATAAGGATACCTGAGCTGCTGCGACAACTGTTTACCTAAAGTAGTTA
>Ga0157372_10008627_pt1 | contig 10826 bp, 12 predicted proteins | sample C55metaG_FD_115307 | JGI IMG/M metagenome (GOLD analysis project Ga0157372, IMG submission 115307) | Corn rhizosphere microbial communities from Kellogg Biological Station, Michigan, USA - C5-5 metaG | ecosystem: Host-associated > Plants > Roots > Rhizosphere > Soil | place: USA: Michigan...
GATCTTTTTTGTGATCAGCGGATACTTGATCACGATGCTGTTGCTGCGGGAGTTCAATCGCACGCGGGATATCTCGTTAACCCATTTCTATGTGAGACGGGCGCTGCGGATTTTTCCGCCGTTCTATGTTTATCTTGCGGTGCTGGCCGTGGTTTGGATTGCGGGGCAGTGGTCGGAAAACTGGTCGACCTTTTTCTCTGCCGCTACATACACGATCGTTTTCCATCCCAATCCGCAGGGCTGGTTTGTGCAGCATGCCTGGTCGCTAAGTATCGAAGAGCAGTTTTACCTGCTGTGGCCGGCGTTGGTGCTGGTCGCGCAGCGACACGGCAAGACAACGCGACTCGCTTTCGTGGTGCTTGCTGTAATGCCGATGGCGCGCGCAATTCTCTTCTTTGCATCGGCGCATCAAGGACTCGACCACAATCGGCTGCTGATCAACAGCGGTGCGATTGACATGCTGTTGGCGGGGTGTCTGCTCGCTCTTCTCAGGGAAGATGTGCGCTGGCGAGAGTGGTTTAGCCGACGATGCAATGGATGGCTTGTCCTCGGGCTGCTCGGGGCGGCTCTCATTCTTGTGCCGTATGCGGATAATAAGCTTCGCGACACGCGGTTGGCTGTGCTGACAATTGCGCTGGGTTTCTCTGTGACTGCAATTGCGATCGCCCTTGCGGTGGAGTACGTTGTGCGAAAGCCGGAATCAATCGTGGGACGAGTATTGAACTTCAGGCCCGTCCGTCATGTTGGAATCATCTCGTACAGCATTTATCTGTGGCAGCAGCTCTTCACACAAACCCCACTACGCTTCGGAATCGGTACATACGCACTGATCCTGATCGCAGCCGAAATTTCGTTCTGGGTGATTGAGCGCCCGATGATGCGGGTTCGCGGACGGCTGCAGCTGGGGACTCCACAGTTTCAGGCTGCGGAGCGAGTTTATTGAGGTTGCAGAGCGCTGGCTAAAAACTCCGCGGCCTGAGTCTGCGATACAGGCTCATCGCCGAAGGCTTCGATCCAGTGGACGTCGGGCTCGCGGCGAAACCAGGTGAGCTGGCGCTTGGCGTAGTTGCGGTGGCCTTGCTGGGCTTCGGCAATGGCTACTTTCTCGCTGACGCCCTTGAGGAGAACGGAAAGTGCCTGGCGATATCCGAGCGAGTCGAACGATTTGATCGGACCGTAGCAGGCCAGAAGAGCGCGTGTTTCCTGGAGCAGGCCGGCTGCGAACATTGCGGCGCAGCGCTGATTGAGACGCTCGTAGAGGGCGGCGCGGGGCGGGTTGAGACCGATGCGCAGCAGACGAAATCCGGTAAGGGGATCGCGGGCGAGGACCACTGACATTGGCTTGCGAGCAGAGAGGCAAACCTCGATGGCGCGGATCAGCTTGGGGATGTCGTTTGCGTGGATGCGCTGGGCCGATGCAGGATCGAGACGCGTGAGGAGACGATGGAGCCAGGAGTCTCCGCGGCGTTCGGCGCTGCGGCGCAGGCGTTTGCGCAGGTTCTCCTGGCGCGCTGGGCCGGCGAAGAGGCCTTCCGTGAGGGCGCGGAGATATAGACCCGTTCCGCCGGTGACGATGGGGAGTTTGTTGCGACCGGCAATTTCGCGCAGTGCGGCGCGAGCTCGGCGGCTGTATTCGCCGGCGGTGAAGGGCTGGTCGGGATCGACAATGTCAATGAGGTGATGCGGAATGCGGGCGCGCTCCTCGGGAGTTGGTTTGGCGGTACCCAGGTCCATGCCGCGATATACGGCTACGGAGTCGCAACTGACGATTTCGCCACCGAAGCGCTCGGCCAGTGCAAGGGACAGCGCAGTCTTGCCGCTGCCCGTCGGTCCGAGCAGGAGAACGGCGAGAGGATCGCGAGTCTCCAGCATTAGCGATCCCCTCCCCGACAAGAAGTCCAGGTGCGACCGTGAAGAAATTCGCCGCAACGAGAAATGGCGGCGAAGCCGCGTTCCGCCGTCCGCGCAGGACTCACGGACGCCACCAGCCGGGAGGGAATATCCACTTTGGGTTGGTATGGAAGAGCCACCAGACGAGGATCGCTGCTGCGATGATGAGTAGCCCGAATGCCTGGTTGCGGCGGAATGCGCGGCGCTGAATCTCGCGCCGTTCGTGTTCGGCTACCTGCTGTGCGTGGGGCTTGATGCGGCGTTCAACCATGGGAGCGCGAGACGCGGATGTGCTACGAACAAGTATAGGTGGATTGCTTCAGGGAATAAGAACCGCCATGCATGCGATGGCGTTTGACTTCCCGGCGTCCAATTGCCGACGATTGTCTTTCGGCTTAGAAGAATAGCCGTTCAAGAAGGTGTTGTTTCGATGAAAGTCTTGATCCTTGGTTCTGGTGGGCGCGAACATGCTCTGGCATGGGCAGCGCGTCGCAGTCCGCGCGTGACGGAAGTGGTTTGCGCGCCTGGCAACGGTGGCATCGCGCAGGTGGCGCGGTGTGTTCCAGTCGACCTGAAAGATGTGGCTGCAATGGTTCGCCTGGCCGAGGTGGAGCAGCCGGGTTTGACGATCGTGGGGCCGGAACTGCCGCTGTCGCTGGGTGTGGTGGACGCGTTCCGCGAGCGCGGCTACCGCATCTTCGGGCCCACCCGCGATGCGGCGCAACTGGAATCGAGCAAGGCCTTCGCCAAGCAGTTTATGAAGCGCTACCAGATTCCGACGGCAAATTACGCGGTCTCACGAGCGCGAAGGAGGTAGAGGACTCGCTGAGTTACTTCCACCCGCCCATCGTGGTGAAAGCGGACGGGCTGGCGGCGGGAAAAGGCGTAATCATCTGCCCGACGCGGCACTTTGCCCTTGAGACCGCGCAAGGACTATTCAGCGGCCAACTGCTTGGTAGCGTCGAGCGGCAGTTGGTGATCGAGGAGTTTCTGGAAGGCGAAGAACTGAGTTTCCTCTGCCTGACGGACGGCAAGCATGTTGCGCCGCTGGTCCCGGCGCAGGATCATAAGCGGATCGGCGAAGGCGATACCGGGCCAAACACTGGCGGCATGGGCGTGTACTCGACCAGCGAGATGCTGGAGCCCACAATGACGGAGTGGATTCTGCACCATGTTGCCGAGCCCACAATCCGGGGCATGGCTGAGGAGAATACGCCGTTCAGCGGTGTTCTCTACTGCGGGCTGATGATGACGGCAAAGGGACCGCAGGTGCTGGAATACAACGCGCGTTTTGGCGATCCGGAGACGCAGGCGATCCTGGTGCGGCTGGAGTCGGACCTGGTGGACGCAATAGAGGCTTGCATTGACGGCCGTCTGGATGACAGTGAGCTTCGCTGGGCCCGTGGCGCATCGGCCTGCGTAGTGGCCAGTTCATCGGGATATCCGGGTAGCTATAAGACGGGACTACCAATAAGCGGGCTCAGCAGCGCTGCTCAAGTGCCGGGCGTGGAAGTATTTCATTCCGGCACAGCGCAGGTCGGGAGCCAGCTCGTGACCAACGGCGGCCGGGTGCTGGGTGTGACGGCGAGCGGGGACTCGCTGCAGGAGGCCCTTGACCGTGCCTACGAAGCGCTGGCTCAGATTAATTTCGAGGGGATCTACTATCGGCGCGATATTGGCCACCGGGCACTGAAAAAATCACACTGACGCCCAGGCTCCAGAACTGTGGCGGAACCCTCCACTGCCAGGACTGAGCGACGTCGAAGGCTCAGTTCGTTATGGCGGGTGACGGCACAGCCGGGCCGGTCTTCAACTGCTTTTGAAAACACGCACGGCAGAGAACAGGTCTGCCCTGAGTTGGTTTGAACGGGACTGTGGTTTCCGTTCCGCACTCCGAGCACGTGGTCCGGGTTTCGGCCCGAACTCGCCCGCCGCTCGCACGCTTCGCCTTGCACTGTTTGCAGTGCTTGGGATCGTTCTTGAATTGCTTATCGTGAAAGAAAAGCTGCTCGCCCGCAGTGAACACAAATTCGGCGCCGCAGTCCGTACACTTCAACACCCTGTCGATAAATTCCATGGCCGGCTTCCCCAAAGAAGGGACGAGTGGCCTGGCCACGAACGTTAGAGCTCGCCGGTCCCGTTTCCCTGTCTTTGACAGTCCTTCGAACAACAAGGGCCCGGGCCGCCAAATAGAAAGCGGCTATCCAACAATCTCCGCACCGGGAGGATCAATGCGCTAAGCATAGCGCGTTTTCAAATAAAGAAGTCGTAATGTGCCGACCAGTTCAACTTGCTTTTGAGGCTAGTCCGAAGGGGGAAGCGAAAAAGCCTTGGCCGGCACATCTTACGATTTTTGAGTACTTAGTCCTGCTCTTTACGAGCTTTCTTGCGATTCCGCTTGCGTGCCAATGCTGCTTTGACACGGCGCTTCTCACCGGGCTTCAGGTAATAGGAATGACGCTTCACTTCCTTGATGATGTCTTCCTGTTGTACCTTGCGTTTAAACCGGCGCAGTGCATTTTCAAGCGGTTCGCCTTCCTGTAAGCGAACTTCCGCCAAAGGGGTCCACCTCCAAACCTGCCAGAAAGGCCCAGCAATCATCATACTGGACGCCCCTTCGACCAGCCAACTTAGGAAAAACCCTAGTGTTTTGAATGAGTTGAATTTCGCAAGCGCAATTGAGATTGCGGAACAATTTCTTTCTAGGAAACAGCAGACCTGATCTGTTAACGAAGAGCCCCAGGAACGTCTCGCGTACACTGGCGTTTGGAGTTGATGAATGATCCGTAGCTACCAGGGCCAACTGCCCACGATTCCCGCGAGCTGTTATGTGGATGTCTCGGCTCAGGTGATTGGAGACGTTGTACTTGGCGAGAATTCCTCTGTTTGGATGAATGCCGTACTTCGCGGGGATGTGAACTCAATTCGAGTGGGCTCTAACTCAAATGTGCAGGACTGTTCCGTGCTCCACGGTCAACGCTATCTTTACTCAGTCAGCGTCGGCGACTGGGTCACGATTGGACACAATGCCACGGTGCACGGTTGCATTGTGGAGGACGCGGTGCTGGTGGGGATGGGCGTGACCATCCTGAACGATTGCCGTATCGGAGAAGGTTCGATCATTGCGGCAGGTGCGGTTCTGCCCGAGCACACGACCGTCCCCCCAAGGACCCTGTGGGCCGGCGTGCCTGGGAAGCAGCGGCGTGAGTTGGGCGATGAGGATCGCAAATTGATTCTGCAGTACGCACAGAACTACCTGGATTACGTGAAGATTTATCTGGCGGAAGCGGATAGATGAAGACAGCGTAAACTTACGCTTGTATCCCTCAGTCAATTCAGCCATGCGGCATCGAAGGTGGGAAGTGAACACCATTTGCAATCTCTGCTCGTTTCCAGGTCGCAAGATAGCGTTTGCCCTGCTCGCAGCGGTCCTTTGCACAGTCAGCCAGGCGCAGACCTGGCCGCCCGCTCCTTCTACCCCCGTTCCGAATGATCCTGAGCCGCAAAAGCCCGTAACGGTGCGCGAAATCCCGATGAACCTGCTGAAGGATCAGGGAGCGATCTGGTCCAGCCCGGCGCGGATGCGCGATAGCGATCTCAATTACCTCGTTCCGCTTGGGCTGATGGTGACACTGGCCATCACGACAGACCACCAGGCAATGAGCGAAGTGGTTTCACATAACAAGAGCCTCAACGACAAGAGCACCCAGGCTTCGAACGCGCTGCTGAGCCCCTTCCTCGCGGCGCCGGTAGTCATGTATGCAGCGGGACATCTTGCGGACAGCGATCATGCGCGGGAGACGGGAATCCTGAGCGGCGAGGCGATGGTCGACAGCCTCGTCGTAGAGCAGGGCATGAAGCTCATCTTCCTGCGCGAGCGGCCTACCGTAGATAACGCGAAGGGCAAGTTCTTGCAGACGAGTGTGGGAGCGGATGGGTCCTTCCCTTCAAACCACAGCATGCTGGCGTGGTCCAGCGCAGCGGTGCTTGCAGAGGAGTATCCGTCGCGATTGAATCAGCTTGCGTTCTACGGAGTCGCAACCGGCGTGAGCCTGACCCGCGTGCTCGGCCAGCAGCATTTTCCGTCTGATGTGCTGGTGGGCAGCGCCTTCGGCTGGATGATCGGCCACTACGTTTACAAAAAGCATCACCGCTGGCATAACGAAATCTACCGGTAGTTCATAGCGATCTGGTTCACAGCAGCTATTGCTCATTGTCACCGCTCGTCACTCTCTCCTTGACAATCTACATATCAGGATTCGAATATATGTCGATTGTCTAGGAGAGACAAAGATGGCTCCGCTTGAAAAAGCTGATCTGCTGCAAGGCACACTCGATCTCTTGATCTTGAAGGTCGTTGCGCTTGGGCCTGTGCACGGCTACGGAATCTCGCAACGGATTCGCCAGATATCAGAGCAGGTCCTGCAAGTGCAGCAGGGCTCGCTGTATCCGGCGCTCCATCGGCTTGAGAAGCGTGGCTGGCTGGAGGCCGACTGGGGGGAATCCGACAACGGACGCCAGGCGAAGTTCTACCGGCTCTCCGCCAAGGGACGCAAGCAGTTGGCCGCCGAAGAAGATACCTGGAACCGGCTGTCGCGGGCCGTCATGCTCATTCTGGAAACAGCGCGGTAGGAGGCGGCGATGATCGGATGGAGACGTTCGCGGCGCAAGCCGGCACCGGATCACCCGCTCGAGCAGGAGTTGGAATTTCACATCGCTGAGTTGACCGAGAGCTATATAGCAAACGGGATGGGGCGCGAGGAAGCTCGCCGTAAAGCGTTGCTTGAGTTTGGCGGCACCGAGCAGGTATCGCAGCGGGTGCGGGAACTTCACGTTTCCGTCCTGTTCGAAGCACTTCGTTTCAATCTGAGGTCGGCTGTGCGCTTCCTGCGCAAGTCGCCTCTGTTCGCAACAGCTGTCGTCGTGACGCTCGCGCTGGGAATCGGGGCGAACAGCGCCGTGTTCTCGGCCATCGATGCCGTTGTTCTGCGGCCGCTCCCTTATCCCAACGGCAACCAACTGGTTGCAATTTACCAGCAGGACTCGAAAGGGCGCGATGCCAACCATTTTGTCGCGCCTGCGCGCCTTGAAGACTGGAACCGAATGAATTCGACGTTCCAGGCGATCAGCGGCTATTACTTCGACGATCTTTCGGAGACGTCGGGCGCGCTGCCGGAGAAGGTGACGGAGTGTCTTGTGGCGCCGCGGTTCCTTGAGGTGATGGGCATCTCGCCCGCGGTGGGACGGGAGTTCGCGCCGAATGAGGAGCACTGGGGCGGGGCGAGTGCCGTGCTGATCAGCTATCGATACTGGCAGCGAAGATTCCATGGAGATCCGGCGGCGCTCGGACAAAAGGTGCATGTGGGCGGTTACGCATCGACGATCGTTGGGGTAATGCCGGAGTCGTTTCAATTTCCAAACGCAGACGTGGACATGTGGACACCGAGCGCGCCCGACGCGCCATTTGCACGGCGCAGGGATGCGACCTGGTTCACCGTAATCGGCAGGATGAAGCCCGGCATCACGCTTCGGCAGGGTACCAGTGATCTGCTCACCGTACAGAGCCAGCTGGGAAGGCAGTTTCCTAAGCCTGACGCGGAACTGACGGTTCAGACACAGGCGCTGAAGGACGTAATTGTGGGCGATTCGCGAAGTTCGCTTTGGCTGCTTTACGGGTCGGTTTCGCTCCTGCTGCTGATTGCCTGCTCGAACATCGCCGCACTGCTGCTGGCACGCACAACGGAGCGGGAGCACGAGGTTTCGATCCGGTTCTCGCTCGGCGCTTCGCGAATCGCCATCATCGCACAACTGCTTACGGAAGTGTTCGCGCTCGCTTTGCTCGGATCGCTGGCGGGATTGTTGATTGCAGGCGCGGCGTCGCGGGGATTTCATCGTCTGCTGGCGAAGACGTTGCCACGTGCCGGAGAAATCGAATTGAACTGGCGCATTGTGGCCTACACGCTTTTGGCCGCCGTGTTCACGACCTTGCTCTGCGGCCTGTTTCCCGCGCTGCGGGGAGCGCGGAGAACGCTGGCGCACTCACTGGCGGCGGGCAGCCGGACGCAGATCTCGACTCGCGGAACAATCCAGTGGTTTCTGGTCGGTATCCAGATCACGATGGCGGTGACCCTGCTGATCGGCGCCGGGCTGATGCTGCGCAGCTTCCAACAACTATCGCGCGTGTATCCAGGGTTCGATCCCAGCCATGTGCTGACTTTTCAGATCAGCGGATCATGGGGTGAAACCACGGACATGAAGAGCGTGGTGCAACGGATCAACCGCACACTCGACAGCCTGCGCGCGATACCCGGCGTTCTGGCCGCCTCCACTTCGGCAATGCTGCCGGGGGTTCCTTCGCTCTATCAGATCGAATTCAAGATCGACGGCAAGGTTGACCCAGGACATCCAATTCTTGCGGACAGCCGCTATGTTTCCGCCGGGTACTTCGCAACCATGTCCATTCCGATCCTGGTGGGAGAGGCTTGTAAGCAGGCTTCGAACACAAGCGATGTTGTGGTGAACCGCGCATTTGCGGAGAAATATATGAGCGGAGCTTCGCCAATCGGCCACCAGCTCGCAGGAGCGTCCTACAACGACTTCCTGCCAGCCGGCATGATCAGAGGAATTGCAGGGAATGCCCGCGAAGAGGGTATGAACAGCAATCCCGTACCCACCGTCTACTCCTGCTTCAGCGCCCCGGATCCGTTTCCAAACTACCTGGTGCGCACGCAGGGCGATCCAATGGCGATGGCGGAGACTGTTCGGCGCAAAATCCACGAGGTCGAACCGTCGCGTTCTGTGTATGCCTTCGCACCCATGCAGGATCATCTGACCGATGCATCCGCCGAGAATCGCCTCCGCACGATGCTGCTGACAATCTTTGCTTCAACGGCGGTTTTGCTGGCCTGTGTCGGGTTGTACGGCACGCTCAGTTACCTGGGGCGGCTGCGGCAACGCGAAGTGGGTGTTCGGCTGGCCCTGGGAGCCATGCGCAACCAGATTGTTGCGCGCTTTCTGATGCAGGGATTGCGGGTTGCGTTCGTTGGATGTGCAGCGGGGCTTTGCCTCGGCCTGTGGCTTGCTCACTTCATTGCCTCAATGCTCTACGGAGTCTCTGCCGTTGATCCGCCAACCTATGCGGGAGTAGTGGGCCTGATTCTGCTGGTCGCCGGATGCGCTTCTCTGATGCCCGCACTCCGCGCATCGAGGGTGGAACCCGTGCAGGTGCTTCGGGAAGAGTAGAAGAGAGAGCTCAGTCTTCACTCGTCGGAATCAGTGCCAGACGGACTGGCTGAAATTGAGAACTGGCCTTTTACACCGGCAAGGGATTCCGCTCGGGAGTATTTCTCTGGTGCCAGTATGGGTATGCCGGTTGCACGGAGCTTGCAGCATCGAGCCGGGCCACCTGCTCAGCAGTTAAATTCCAGCCCGCAGCGCCGAGGTTCTGTTTCAGCTGTTCCTCATTACGCGCGCCGAGAATGATGGAAGACACCGTAGGCCGTTGCAGCAGCCAGTTCAGCGCGATCTGCGGGATGGTTTTGCCGGTTTCCTTTGACACTTCATCGAGCGCGTCTACGACTTTGTACAGATATTCGTCCGGGACCTGCGGGCCGGGATCCGCCGCCTTGTGCAGGCGGCTCACTTCGGGCAGAGGCTTGCCACGGCGGATTTTTCCAGTCAGGCGACCCCATCCGAGCGGACTCCAGACGAGCGCGCCGACTTTTTCCTGTTCACCGAGCGGCATCAGCTCCCACTCGTAGTCGCGGCCGATGAGCGAGTAGTAGACCTGGTGCGCGACGAAGCGGGGCCAGCCGTAGTGGTCGGCGATTGCCAGCGACTTCATCAGGTGCCAGCCTGAGAAGTTCGAGGCAGCCGTGTAACGCACCTTGCCCTCGCGCACGAACGACTGAAGGGTGTCCTGGACCTCCTCTATAGGCGTCAGCGCGTCGAAGGCGTGCATGTGATAGATGTCGATGTAGTCTGTCTGGAGGCGCTTGAGGCTTGCTTCAATGGCACGCCGCATACGAAAACGCGACGTGCCGGCATCGTTCGGCCCATCGCCGATGCGGAAGTAGGTTTTGGTTGAGATCAGGACCTTGTCGCGGCGGCCTTCGAGGGCTCTTCCCAGAATCTCCTCGGATCGTCCGTCGGAGTATCCGTCAGCAGTGTCGAAGAGGTTGACGCCGGCCTCGAGACAGAGGTCGATCAGCCGTTTCGCTTCGGCAACATCCGTGCTGCCCCATGCCTGGAAAAATTCATTGCCGCCGACGAATGTAGCAGCGCCGAAACTCAATGCGGAAACCTTGAGGCCTGAGCCTCCGAGAAGTCTGTATTCCATGGCGTTTGGATGCGCGGGCGCACTTGAGGATGCGGGAAGACTGGAATTGCGTTCAGCCTCGCAATAGGCTTGCGTGGAAGCCTGTGGTCTGCGCTACTCTCTAGCTGAAAGGAGCTCCAATGAGGCTACTCGCAACTGCCGCCCTGCTGTGCATGAGCTGTGCGGTCGTGCCTGGCCAGCAGACGGGTGATCCGACACCGCTGAAAGTGGGGGATCAAGCGCCGGACTTTTCGCTCACGTCGACTGCGGGCGCGAAGGTCAAGCTGTCGGACTTCAAAGCCAAGAACCCTGTGGTGTTGGCCTTCTTCCCCGCCGCTTTCACCGGTGGCTGAACGAAGGAAATGACAGCGTACCAGGCTGGTATCGCAAAATTCGAAGGCAATGACACCAAGGTATTCGGCATCAGCGCCGACAATATTCCTTCCCTCAAGGTGTTCTCAGAACAACTGAAGTTGAGTTACCCGCTGTTGCGCGATTTCCGAGACCGTTCAACGCTGAAGGCCTATGGGGTTCTGCGCCCCGACGGGATGGCGAACCGGGTGACTTACGTTGTTGATAAGAACGGGAAGATCGCGTTTGTGGATGTTGGTAATACGGC
>Ga0157372_10008628_pt1 | contig 10826 bp, 6 predicted proteins | sample C55metaG_FD_115307 | JGI IMG/M metagenome (GOLD analysis project Ga0157372, IMG submission 115307) | Corn rhizosphere microbial communities from Kellogg Biological Station, Michigan, USA - C5-5 metaG | ecosystem: Host-associated > Plants > Roots > Rhizosphere > Soil | place: USA: Michigan...
AGGGGCTGATCATCGGCGCCATCCAGGTCAGCATGCCGGATTCTTCGGCCGTCATCGCGGGCAAGACAGTGCAGGCGACGGCGACGGTTACCGATAACGTCGGCAACACGGTGATCGGCAGCGTCATTGCCTGGACGAGTTCGAACCCCGCGGTCGCAACGGTGTCGACGGCCGGCCTCGTGACCGCGGTCGCGCCGGGGACGGCAACGATCACCGCGACGAGCGAGACGAAGAGCGGGACCAGCACGATCACCGTGTCGCTCGTCCCGGTCGCCTCAGTCGTCGTTTCTCCGCCGAGCGCCGGCATCCGTGTGTCGGCGACGACGCAGCTGGCCGCCGCCACGCTGGATTCCATCGGCGGCGTGTTGACCGGCCGCGTAGTGACGTGGGGCTCGAGTGACCCGACGATCGCGACGGTGAGCTCGAGCGGCTTGGTGACGGGGGTCGCGCCGGGCACGGCGACGGTTAGCGCGACGAGCGAAGGTAAGAGCGGGATCTCGACGATCACCGTGACGAAGATTCCGGTCGGCAGCGTGACGGTGGCGCCGCCGAGCAAGAACTTGCTCGTGACCCAGACCGTCGCGCTCACCGCGACCGTCCGCGATTCGACGGGCGCGATGGTGACGGATCGAGTCGTCACGTGGGGCTCGAACAACACCGCCGTCGCCACCGTGTCGACGGGCGGATTGGTGACGGCAGTCGGACCGGGCACGGCGACGATCACTGCGACGAGTGAGACGAAGAGCGGCACGAGCACCATCACGGTCTCGCTGGTGCCCGTGAGCACCGTCGTCGTACAGCCGCTTCAGGATACGCTCAACATCGGCGGAACCGCGCAGCTGACGGCCGTCACACTTGATTCGATCGGCGGCGTGTTGACCGGCCGCACCGTGACGTGGGGATCGAGCGATCCGACGACGGCGACCGTTTCGGCAACCGGCCTCGTGACGGCGATCAAAGCCGGTGGCGCGACGATCACGGCGACGAGCGAAGGAAAGAGCGGCCTTTCAACGATCACGGTGCTTCAGGTTCCCGTCGCGACGGTCACCGTGGCGCCGGTGTCGACGACGGTGACTGTCGGCAACACCACCGGCTTCACCGCCACCACTAAGGACGCGCAGGGGAACGTGCTCACCGGGCGCTCGGTCACGTGGGGCTCGAACAACGCGGCCGCGGCCACCGTGAACTCGTCGGGCGTCGCGACCGGCGTCGCGCCGGGCGCGGCGACGATCACCGCAACGAGCGAAGGACAATCGGGCAGCGCGACTCTCACCGTCAATCCGGTCCCGGTCGCCACCGTCACGATCGCGCCGCCGAGCCCCGACACGGTGTTCATCGGCTATACGACGCAACTCTCGGCGGTCACCAAGGACGGGAACGGAACGGTCCTCACCGGCCGCGTCGTAACCTGGCAATCGGACAATACGTCCGCTGCGACCGTGGACGCGACAGGCCTCGTCACGGGCGTGGCGGCCGGTGTGGCAAACATCACGGCGACGAGTGAAGGGAAGACGAATTCTGTGACGATGGTTTCCATGGTCGCCCCGGTGGGCAGCGTTGTCGTCGCGCCGGCGTCGGATTCGGTGACCGCGGCCGGCACAAAGCAGCTGGCCGCTACCGTCAGAGACGTGAAGGGGACAGTCGTGACCGATCGCGTCGTCAGTTGGGCGAGTCTTCAGCCTCTCCTTGCCTCGGTGAGCCCGAGTACCGGGCCCACGACGATCGTGACGGGCGTCGGCCCAGGGCCGGCGTCGATCACGGCGTCGGTGGAGACCAAATTCGGGTCCTCGACGATCAAAGTGATACAGGCCGTCGTCACGGTCCAGATTTCGCCACTATCTGCAACGCTGAGTCTGGCTACCACACCGACCGTACAGCTCTCGGCGACGTTGCTCGATGCATCGAGCGGGGCAATCGCCGGACGCACGGTCAGCTGGCAGTCGAGTGACCCTTCGATCGCGACGGTGAGTGCGAATGGTCTGGTGACTGCGAAGGCTGTTGGGACGGCGTCGATCACGGCGACGGCGGTCCTGGATGGCGTGGTTTCGTCCGTGGCCACAGTGATAACGGTGACTCCCTGATGACTCGCAAACTCTGGCTGCCCATTCTGGGCTCGTTCCTCGCGCCGCTGGCTCTTTCGGGCCAGAGTTCGGCGCCTCTGCGAGAGCAACTCAAGTTGCGACCCGTCGCAGTGCGCATGCGTCCGGCTTGTCCTCCCTCGGTGACCCAGTCGTCGTCGCCGACCGAAGCGCAGCGACGCGACGCGCGTGAGATGGCGCAACGCGCGCGACAGTCCGCGATTCTCGGCGACGCGACCGCGGCGCTCAGCCAGTTGCGAGGCGCAGCCGGACTCGATCCGACCGACCCGAACCTCGCGTACGAGCTCGCGCGGGCGTACGAAGGCGCCGGCGTTCTCGCAAACGCCGCGACCGAGTATTGCCGGTTCTTGTCGCTCGCGCCGAGCGCCGCCGAGGCAGCCGACGTGCGCGCGCACGTGTCGACTCTGGTTCCACCGAAGCAAGACACCGTCGTGACGATCGAGGGCACGGCATTCAGGCGCGGCGTGGATGCCTACGCCAAGGGACAGTGGAACGACGCGGAAGTCTTCTTCACGACCGTCGTCCGGATCGACTCGACGTCGGCCGACGCGTACTACGACCGCGGACTGGTGCGGGCGCTCCAGAATCGTCGCGACGGCGCGGCTGATGACTACGAGCGATATCTCCGCCTCCGCCCCGAAGCCACGGACCGTACGCTCGTCGTGGCTCGCATCAACGCCCTTCGGTCGCAGCGGCTGTCGGCGTCTCAGGCGTTCGGCCTGGGCGTGATCGTACCCGGTGGCGGGCAGTTTTACACGAAGCGACCTGTGCGCGGCTTCCTTTCGCTCGCCGCCGTGGGCGCGGCCGCCGGATTCGCCCTTACCCAGAAGGACAATCCCACCACGACAACCAAAACCGCGACCGATCCGTTCGGCAACAAGTACAGCTACTCCGAGACGACGACGCACAAGACACGGCCCTATCTCATCCCCGGCTTGGGCGTCGCCGGCGGCATCGCGCTCTACAGCGCGATCGAGGCGGCGTCGTATGCGCGTCGGCTTCGGAACGGGGCAACTCTCGCCCTGTCGGTCGCGCCAGCGGCGAACGGAGTGGGAGTCGTGGGGTCGTTCACGATTCCTTGAACCGGGAAGCGAAACTGCCGAGGCCCGAAACTGCCGAGAACCGAAACTGCCACGGGCCGAAACGGCCGAAACTCCGAGACGCCGAAACTGCCGAAGGCCGAAACCGCCAAGAGGCGAAGCTGCCGAGAGCCGAAAGGGCCAGAGGAAGCTCGCCTCTGACCTTCGCGCTCCCTTGCGGAACGGAGTGAGCGGCGAAGGACCTTTCACGATTGTTTGCCAACTCGAACGTGGGCGCGGGCCGAAGCGTTTGGCCGTTGGCAGTTTCGGCGTTCGGCCATTCTCGGCGTTCGATCGTTCCCGCCGTCTCGGATTTCGGCAGTTTCGGCGTTCGGCAGTTTCGGTCTTCGGCAGTTCTCGGCGCTCGGCCGTTTCGCCCCTCGTACCTAGTGCCGAGCCCGTCAGCCCGTGACTCCTCGGCGCCTCTCAGCGTCGTAGAAGCGGCGATCTCTAGCCAGGCTTTTGCAGAGTCTCAACGGCCAACCGCGACACGCCTCGCGGTTGAACCGCGCGTTGTTCGCGCATTTCGTCCCCGCCGCCGGAGAGATGAGAGTCCTTCGAAGACAGCGCCTGTCCGCCGTTCCCGCGTGGGGGCGGCGCCTGGGAATCTGGGCCGCGACCGTCTTGGTCGCGGCCTGCGTGAGCGTGGCGACCGACGTCGCGACGACGCTGAACGTGGGGTCCGTGTCGATCACACCGCCGACGACGACGTTGGCCGTCGGCACGCAGATCCCGCTCCAGGCGCTGGTGAAGGATCCGAACGGCAAGACGCTTTCTGGCGCTAGCGTCTTCTGGTCGGTTCAGAATCCGAACGTCGCGACGATTTCCAGCGCCGGCATCGTTACCGGCGTGGCGCTCGGCTCGACGCAGGTCGCGGCGAGCGTGAACGGAAAATCGGGCGTCGCGACGATCACGGTCGAGAAGACACCCGTGGCGAGTGTCGTCGTCACGCCTCCGCACATCGAGGCAGCCCCCGGCACCCACGCCGCGCTCTCAGCCGCGACATACGACGCGGGGCAGAATCCTCTCAGCGGGCGGGCCGTCATCTGGAGCACGAGCAACGCGGGCGTCGCGACAGTAGACGCCAACGGATTGATGACCGCGGTCGCCACCGGAACGGCGACGATCACCGCGACGTGCGAAGGAAAGAACGGCTCGATGACGGTCACGGTCTCGCAGGCCGCGGTCGCCTCCGTCAACGTCACACCGGGCGCGCTCACCATGTCGGTCGGTCAGACGACGCAGTACCTGGCGACTCTTCAGGACGCGGGCGGAAACGTCTTGAACGGACGCACGGTGACGTGGGCCAGCTCGAATACGAGCGTGGCGACGGTGTCGTCGTCAGGCCTAGTGACGGCCGTCGCTCAAGGCACGAGCACGATCACCGCGACGAGTGAAGGCAAGAACGGCACGGCCGCATTGACGGTGACGAACGTGGCCGTCGGGTCGGTCACGGTACAGCCGCAAGGGCCGACGATCTTGCAGAGCACGAGCGTGCAGCTGAACGCCGTCGTACGCGACGTGAACGGAAACGTCGTCACGGACCGCGCGGTGACGTGGTCGTCGAGCAACTCGAGCCAGGCGATCGTGTCGACCAGTGGGATCGTGACCGGCTTGGCGCCGGGCACGGTGACCATCACCGCGACGAGTGAAGGAAAATCCGGCACGTCGTCGGTGACGGTGAGAGCGGTACCGGTCGGCAGCGTGACCGTATCGCCGGCGTCCGCGAGCATCCGCACCGGAAAGACGGCGAACTTCGACGCGACCGTGAAAGACTCGCTCGGCAACGTCGTCACGAACCGGGCGATCACCTGGGCGTCGAGCAACACGTCGATCGCCACGGTGAACGGCGGCGTGGTAACGGGCGTGGCAGCGGGCACTGCGACGATCACGGCGACCAGCGAAGGCAAGAGCGGAACGGCGACGATCAACGTCACGCCGATTCCCGTCGCGAGCGTGGTTGTATCGCCGACGACGAAATCGATGTTGGCCACGCAAACGTTCTCGCTCGGCGTGACGGTGACCGATTCGGCCGGAAACATCGTAACCGACCGCGTCGTGACGTGGGCGTCGAACAACAGTGCCGCGGCGACCGTGTCGGCGTCGGGCGTCGTGACGGCCGTTGCCCCAGGAACGGCGACGATCACCGCCACCAGCGAAGGCAAGAGCGGCTCGAGCACGATTACGGTGACGCCGGTTCCTGTCGCACTCGTGGTGGTGCAACCGCCGAGGGACAGCATCGGCGTCGGCGTCACGGTGCAACTCGCGGCGGTCACCGAGGATTCGGCGGGCGGCGTCCTCACCGGGCGCGTGGTGAGTTGGGGCTCGAGCAACCCCGCGGTGGCGACGGTCTCGTCGTCCGGTCTCGTAACGGGAGTCGCCTTGGGCACGGCGACGATCGCGGCGAGCAGCGAAGGCAAGGGCGGCACCTCGACGATCACCGTCTATGTCCCGGTTGCATCGGTCACGGTCGCGCCTCCGACCGCGACGGCTGTCGTGACGGAGACCAAGCAGTTCACGGCCACGGCCAAGGACGCGCAGGGAAACACGCTCGTCGGCCGAACCATCACGTGGACCTCGAGCAGTCCCGCGGTCGCGACGGTGAATGGTTCCGGCTTGGCCACAGCCATCGCCGTGGGCACGACGACGATCACCGCGAAGAGCGAAGGGAAATCGGGCGCGGCGACACTCTCGGTCACCGTGGTGCCGGTCGCCAGCGTGTTGATCACGCCGTTGAGTCCCGACACGGTTTTCCTCGGCTACACGACGCAGTTGACCGCGGTCACCAAAGACTCCACGGGTGCCGTTCTCACGGGGCGCGTCGTCACGTGGCAGTCGGGCAATCCGGCCGTCGCGACGGTGAGCGCCAGCGGTCTCGTGAGCGGACTGACGGCCGGAAATACGACTATTTCGGCGATCAGTGAGGGCAAGGGAGCCACGAACTCCCTCGTGTCGATGCGCGCGCCGGTCGGAAACGTGGCGGTCGCTCCGACCACCGACTCGATCACGACCGCCGGTGCGTTGAGCACCCGCACCGTCTCGGCCACGGTGACGGACGTGAAGGGAACCGTGGTGACCGACCGTCTCGTGACCTGGACGAGCAACCCCGGCTCCGTCGCGACGGTCGCGCCGAACAGCGGCGCGTCGACCACGGTCACGGGAAAGGCGGTCGGCTCGGCGCGCGTCATCGCGACGTCGGAAGCCAAGGCCGACACGTCGAACATCAAGGTGATTCTCGCCGTGACCAGCGTTCAGATCACCCCGGGCTCGGCGAACGTGAGTCTCACGACGAATCCGACGGTGCAGCTCACCGCGACGGCGAAGAACGGCGGGACGACCGTCACCGGACGAACGATCACCTGGACGTCGAGTGATCCGACCATTGCCACGGTGTCGGCTACCGGACTGGTGACGGGCGTGAAGACCGGCGTCGCGACCATCAGCGCGCGCGTCGTGTTCGACGGCGTGACCTCGGCGACTCCGGCGACCGTCACCGTGAAGCCTTGAGGGCGGTGGACGGCTGGACGGGTGGACGGGTGGACGGGTGGACAGGGAAATACCAGAAGTGTGATCGCCAAGACCATCCGTACCTTTCCGGTCTTCCGGTCTTCCGGTCTTCCGGTCTACCGGTCTACCGGTCCACCGGTCTTCCGCTTTCCCTCTGCCGGATGAAGCGTCAGCCTCTGCACGCGCCAATTGAGAAGCTCGGCGACGTACAGCTCGTTCTCTGATGGACAGGCGATCTCGTGGATCCAGCCGAACTGCTTCAGCCCCTTCCCTGCCTCGCCGAGCACGCCGAGCACCTTGCCGTCGAGTGAGAGTTTGTAGATGCGGCCGGGAACGGCATCGGCGCTGTAGAGCACCTGGTTGGGACCCGGCGTGATGCAGATCGCCCATGGGGCGCCGGAGACCGCGAGCGGGTTCGAGTTGGGCGACGGCATCCCTCCGAGCATCACGTTCGGCGCCTTGTCGAAGGGCACGTCAATCGTGAACTGGCGCTGGAAGTTTCCGTCGGAGTCGAAGACCTGGATGCGGCGGTTCGTGCGGTCGGCGACGTAGACGTTGCCGCGCTCGTCGCTGGCGATCGAGTGCAGGATATTGAACTGCCCCTGCCCCGAGCCGCGCTCGCCCCACGTTTTCACCCAGCGGCCGTTCTTGTCGATCTTCACGACGCGCGAATTGTTGTAGCCGTCGGCGACGAAGATGTCGCCGTTCGCGTTCCATGCGACGTCGGTCGGACGGTTGAACGATCCCCAGCCCGGTCTCGGAATCGTGCCCGGAGCCGTCTCCGCCGGCGCCTCGACGGCTTCGGCGCGACGGCCGAGGACCATCATCACGCGGCCGGCCGGGTTGAACTCCATGATCATGTTCGTGCCTTCGTCGGTCGCCCAGAGATTCCCGCTCTTGTCGATGCGGACCGTGTGGGCGAAGGCGAAGCCGTAGAGGTCCTTGCCGATCTCGCGAATGAACGCGCCGTCCGGCCCGAACTCGAAGAGTTGCGACGCCGCCTCGCCGTGCAGCGTGCTCCGGCTGCCCGTACGCGAGAACACGTAGAGGTGCTTTCGCGCGTCGATCGCGACGCCGGCTACCTCGCCGAGGTACATGTTGGGCGGCACCTTGAGAAAATCGACGCTCGCGTCGAACCGGATTTCCGGGGGGGCAACCGACTCCTGCGCGGATGCGACGGATCGAGTCGTGCAGATGCTGACAACGGCGCTGAGGCCGGCGACGACGATCCGCCGGATGTTGGATGGGGATTGTCTCATGGGGCAATCATGCGGGGCGCCGTCCTGGTGGGTCAAGCCGATGCGTGGTTAGTTGAGACTTGATTCGACCGCCCGCGGGAGGGGAGGCGCCTCAGATGAAGGTGATCGTGTTCGGCGCGACGGGGATGATTGGCCAGGGAGTGTTGCGCGAGTCTCTGCTCGACGGCGGGGTCGAGCAGGTGCTCACCATTGGCCGTGTGCCGACTGGCCGCCAACACAGGAAACTCCGCGATCTCGTCTGGACCAATCTCTACGACTTGTCCGGAATGGAGTCCGAGCTCCACGGATTCGACGCATGCTTTTTTTGCCTCGGCGTGTCGGCCGTCGGCATGACCGAGGAACAATACACACGCGTCACCTACGATCTCACGATGTCGGTTGCCGCGGCTCTGTCGCGCATCAACCCGGACATGACCTTCGTCTTCGTCTCGGCGGCCGGTGCCTCGTCGGAGGAGACGGGCGCGATGTGGGCGCGCGTGCGCGGGCGGACCGAGAACGCGCTCTTTCGGCTCCCGCTTCGCGCCTACGTCTTTCGACCCGGGCTCATCCGGCCGCTCCACGGCATCAAATCGAGGACGCGCCTCTACAACGCCGTGTACGTCACCATGGCGCCGGTCATGCCGCTCCTCGAGCGCTTGTTTCCCGGCCACGTCACGACGACCGAACAGATCGGCCGAGCGATGATGCGGGTCGCCCGAGACGGCTTCCCGCGAAAAGTCCTTCACACGATCGACATCAACGCGCTGTAGTGCCGCGCCGACGGGACGCCACTCAGACCTCCTCGTGGTCGCGCCGCGGCTTGGAGCCTTCGCCGCGCGCGGGCTCGGGGCCCCGCCATGCCTCCGGCGTCGGCGGAATCATGTGCTTCGCCTCCATCGCGCTCACGATCCAGAGGGTGAAGTAGGTGAACAGCGCAAGCACGACCGCGATCTCCGCGTGCCCCAATCCGACGCACGCACCGATGGCCGCGGTAGACCAGATGCTGGCGGCTGTCGCGGTTCCTCTCACGCGATCGTTCGCCTTGAGGATCGCTCCGCCGCCGATGAAGCCGACTCCCGTCACGAGTCCCTGAATCACGTACATCACCGGAACTGAACCCGGCGGAAACTCGGAACTCGCGAGCAGCACGAGGCCGCACGCGCCAAGTGCGACGATCGGGAACGTGCGGAGCCCAGCGCTCATGTCGTGCAGCTCACGTTCGCGCGCGATCGGCAGCGTCAACGCCAGCGCGAGCGCCATCCGCAGCGTGGCTGCAAGGAGCAGCGAGAAGTCGAAGCTCATTCCGATGTGCATTGGCCAGGAGGCTCGAGTGCGCCCTAACCTGCTGGTCGTTCGACGGAGGTGGAAGGGCCGCGTCGGGAGGGCCCGGCGGCATGACCAGATTCTTACGGTGGCGGCGCGGCCGGGGCGACTTGTCCCGGGAGCGTCGCGCACTCTATCGTATTTCACATGACCGGCACTCGCGGAGCCCTACGGCGTCAAATGAGCGGGCGAAACAAGCTCGGTGCCTGGCTCGCCATCCTGACCTGTCCGTGTCACGTGGTGATGCTCGGCTTCGTGCTCACGGGCACGGCGATCGGAACGTGGCTCCTGGCCGTTCGGGCCTACGTCATCCTCGTTTTCAGCTTGCTGTTCCTCTTTGGATTGTGGCTCATGATTCGCCCCGATCCGACCTGTCGAATCGACTAACCAACCCCATGACCAACCCGCTCGGCTTGTTGCGGCGCTCGGCGCCGACCATCGCTCTCGCCCTTTCGCTTGTCGCCTCCGCCCAGGCGCAGAGCGGCGGACCTATAGACTCGCGGGTCTATTCCGCGCTCTCGTGGCGCAACCTTGGCCCCTTCCGCGGCGGACGAATCGCAGCCGTGAGCGGCGCGGTCGGACAAGCAGGCGTCTTCTACATCGGACTTCCCGCGGGCGGCGTTTGGAAGACCACCAACGCCGGGCACACCTGGTTCCCGATCTTCGACAGCATCAAGGACGTCTCGTCGATCGGTTCAGTCGAAGTCGCGCCGTCGGATCCGAACATCGTCTACGCGGGCACGGGCGACATCATCACAGGCGGCGGGATCAACGAGGGAAATGGCGTCTACAAGTCGACCGACGCGGGCCGGACGTGGCGCCACCTCGGGCTCGACGCGACCAAGCAAATCCCGTCGATGTCGGTGGACCCCCACGACCCGAACATCGTGCTCCTCGCCGCACAGGGGAACGTGCACGCCAAAAGCAAGGAGCGCGGCGTGTACCGCAGCACCGACGGCGGCGCCACGTGGACGCAGACGCTGTTCGTCGATGACAGCACCGGTGCGCAGAAGGTCGCCCGCGCCTTCGACACGCCGATGATCGTCTTCGCGACGACCATCGCGCACTACACGCCGCCGATTCCTCCCCCGGGTGGCTTCGGCGGCGGCAGAGGAGGCCAGCAGACGGGCCCGACGAGCACGAAGCTCTTCAAGTCGATCGATGGCGGCGTGACGTGGAAAGAGATCACCGGCAGCGGACTGCCCGCCCGCCTCAGCGGCAAGATTTGGGTCGCCGTCGCCAACAACACGCAGGGCCAGCGCGTGTTCGTGATCGGCGACGCGGGGCTCTACCGCTCCGACGATGGCGGCGCGACGTGGCACCAGATGGCGGCCGACGATCAGAGAATTCGTAACGGCCAGGGCGGCTACAACTGCGGCGTCTATGTCGACCCGCAGAACCCGGACGTCGTCTACACGCTCAACACGGCAAGCTACGTCTCGCGCGACGGCGGCAAGACCTTCACCGGATTCAAGGGCGCCCCCGGCGGCGACGATCCGCAGCAGATGTGGATCGATCCCACGAACGTGCAGCGCATTCTCTTCGGCTACGATCAGGGCGCGATCGTCTCGCTCGACGGC
>Ga0157372_10008631_pt1 | contig 10825 bp, 13 predicted proteins | sample C55metaG_FD_115307 | JGI IMG/M metagenome (GOLD analysis project Ga0157372, IMG submission 115307) | Corn rhizosphere microbial communities from Kellogg Biological Station, Michigan, USA - C5-5 metaG | ecosystem: Host-associated > Plants > Roots > Rhizosphere > Soil | place: USA: Michigan...
CAACGACCACGCGCGCGACCTGCAGCGCCGCGAGGCCGTCGAGCACGATGCCCGCATCGCCGCGGCGCGCCGCGATGCGCAGTCGCGCGAGGCCCGCGAACGTGACGCGCGTGCCGACGCCGTCCGCGATCGCGTCTACCGCCAGCAGGCGCAGGAGCGCAACCGCCAGCAGCAGCTCGATCGCCAGCGCATCTCGCGGGTGGAGCAGCAGCGCCGGATCGCGCGGCAGCAGCAGCAGGCCGCGCAGTACCGCCGCTACCTCGAGCAACGCCAGGCGCAGGAGCAGTTCCGCGCCCGCGAGCTGCAGCATGCGCGCCGCATGGCCCAGTACCGCTACCAGCAGCAGTACTACCAGCGCATGAACCTGCAGCGCCAGCGCATGCTCGCGCGCCGCTACGACTACGCCAGCGATCCGTACTTCTATACGCCGGACAGCTATCGGTATTCGTACGCGGGCAACTGGTACCAGACCAACCGCTACGGCGCGGACATGCTGCGCCAGGCCGTCAATGACGGATATGCCGAAGGCATCCGCGCAGGACGCGCCGATCGCCAGGATGGCTGGCGCAACGACTACCGCAACGCCTTTGCGTACCAGGACGCGGACTATGGCTACAACGGCTACTACGTCAGCCAGTCCGACTACGCGTACTACTTCCGCCAGGGCTTCCAGCGCGGCTACCAGGACGGTTATTACTCACGCGACCAGTACGGCCGCTATGACGACAACGGCAGTGCGACCATCCTGCAGGCGGTGCTGGCCGCGATCCTCAACCTGCAGCCGCTAGGCTGAACGATCGGCATGGAAACGCCCGGGAATCCCGGGTGTTTCCGCATGCACGGGTCCCGGCGCGCGTACGATGCGCGCACCGGCGATCGACCTGATCGCCTCGTCGCTCCTCGCCTTCCGGTCAGGAAGTCCCCATCGGAGCACCCATGCAGCGATCCAGCAGTCCAGTACCGGCCCACGCCGTCGCGCCCGCGTACGAGGCGGATGACGGTCGCATCGATCCGGATATCTCCTGCAGCCGCTGCGATGCCGTCTGCTGCCGGTTGACGGTGCTGGTTATGCCCGAAGACGATGTCCCGCGTCATCTCGTCGACCGGACGGCGGAAGGACTCGAGGTGATGGCGCGCGACGATGAAGGCTGGTGCGTCGCCATCGACCACCAGCACATGCGCTGTGGCATCTACGCCCGGCGCCCCGGCATCTGCCGCAAATTCGCGATGGGCGGCGCCTATTGCCGCGACGAGCGCGAGGCGTATCGCGACCAGCTCGCGCGCGGAATCCCGCTGACGGTGATTCCCTTCTGAGCGATGCCCCGGACTGGCCGTCCGGGGCGTCTACGTGTCGCGGCTTATTTCAACGTGAGTTCGCGGACCAGTTCCGTGCCGAGGATGGTGCGCATCACCGTGCGTTTGCCCGAGGCTTCCTCGCGCTGGGCCATGTTCATCTTGGTCGCCTGCGCCATGATCGGCTCCATCTTGTCGTCGAGCCCATCGAGCGCGCCGAGGTTGGGATAGGTCACGATCAGGTACAGGTCCGCGTCCTCCGATCGCCGCGGCGAGCCGGCAAGGACGGCGTAGTCGAGGATCAGGCCAGCCTTCTTCGCCGCTTCCATCGACGCCTTGTAGGTGGTGTCGAGGAAGTGCATGTAGTTCTCGAACTGACCGTCCATCACCTTCACCGACGTGACGGCGGTGACGTGTCCTTCGGTGTAGCTGCGTTCCTGCGCCGTGGCCGTGGCCGCCATCGCCAACAGCACGCCCGCCACGAAGATCCGGAAGCCTTTCATGTTCGTCTCCCTTGGCTGCCGCCGGGGAAATCCCGGCGGCGAAGCGACCGTGGTCGCCTGCGAGGAGCGAACGCATTCAGCCTCGACCTGCGGACACCGGCCGCGCTGCGGCCTGGTGCCAGGCTCTGGCTAGTGGCGCATCAGCAGCAGCGGCACCAGTGCGACGAGACCCAGCAGCGCCAGGATCGCCAGCAGCGTGAGCACCACGCGCGCCGGCTCCCGGCGAAGCACGCTGCCGAAGGTCTCGGCCGTCCCGTCGCGCAAGGCGCCTGCGCGTTCGCCGCGCGCGCGCTCGCGCCGCTGCGCCTGGTAGTCGGCCATCAACGCCTTGGCCTGCGCGATGTCCTGGTCGTGCGTCACCCAGATGCCGCCGTACGAGATGCCCCACCGGCTGGGCTGGGTCTCGTAGTACTCGATGCGATGGGCGTCGAGCATCACCCGCACGTCCTGCGCCTCGTCTTCGAGCACCATGCGCAGGTTGAGCAGCAGCTTCGACATGGCGTGTCCTCGTTGGCCTGCCGCTGACGGCGTGCCGCAAATGGCGCGACGGATAAGCGCGCGTGAAGGGCACGATCTTAACCGGACGGTTGCGCCCGGCTCACTCCACCGTGGCCACACTGTCGGGACTCATGGAGCGGCCATGGCGCGGATCACCGTCCTCAGCCTCAACATCAACGCCGGCTTCGACCTGTCGCGGCGGCGGTTCCTGTTGCCCGCGCTCCGCGATGCGATCCACGACGTCGGCGCGGATGTCGTCCTGTTGCAGGAAGTCCTCGGCGCGCACGCAGGCCATGCGCGTCGCCACCCGCAATGGCCGGAGGAAGCGCAGCACGCATACCTGGCGGGGACGCTGTGGCCCCACCACGCCTACGGTCGAAACGCGAACCTGGCCGAAGGCCACCAGGGCAATGCCGTGCTGTCGCGGTTCGCGATCGCCAGCCACGGCAACCACGATGTATCGATCGCCGGACATGAAGCACGCGGATTGCTGCATGCGGTGATCGAGTTGCCAGACGATTCGACACCGCTGCACGTGGTCAACGTGCACCTGGGCCTGCGCGAAGCGCATCGCCAGCGACAGGTTTCGCAACTTGCCGAGTTCATCGCCCACGACGTTCCGCCCGCAGCGCCACTGGTGGTCGCGGGCGACTTCAACGACTGGCGCGCGCGTGCGCATCCGCTGTTGCGTGCAGCGGGATTGCGCGAGGCGTTCGAGGATGCGCAGGGGCGACCCGCACTCACGTTTCCTGCACTTTTCCCGGTGTTTCCGCTGGATCGCATGTACCTGCGTCACGTGAACGCGCTGGCATCGTCGGTGCTGCGCACGCAGCCATGGTCGGGCTTGTCGGACCATGCGGGGCTGCGCGTCGAACTGGAAACATGAGCGCGCGACAAACGCGACGGTACGGAAAACACATCCAGTGAACGCATGTGTTGGCAAAGTGCAAGCGTCGGTTCGTGCCGATCAACCGGAGTCCACGATGAATACGAATGACAAGCAGGACATGAATCGCGATCCCATCACCGGCGCACCCGGTTCCCATCCGCTCGGCACCGGCGTCGGCGCAACCGGAGGCGTGCTCGCGGGCGCGGCGATCGGTTCGGCGTTTGGCCCCATCGGCACGCTCATCGGCGGCGCGATCGGTGCAGCCGGCGGCGGCGCGGCGGGACACGCGGTCGCTGAACGCGTCGACCCCACCGCCGAATCGCAGTACTGGCGCAGCAACTACCAGACGCGCCCCTATTACAAATCCAACTTCGACTACGACACGGACTACGCGCCGGCCTATTCGTACGGAAGCGATGCGCGTACGCGCTACGCCGGTCGCCAGTGGGACAGCAGCCTGGAAAGCGACCTCAAGAGCGGGTGGGAAAAGGCAAAGGCCAAGTCGCGCCTGACCTGGGACGAAGCGAAGAACGCGGTGCAGGACGCATGGAACCGCGATGACCGCACCTATCGCACCTACGAGGCGACCGACCAGTACCACCGCACGCAGTTCGCGGACAACAAGGATCGTGATCCGCGCTTCAATTACGACACCGACTACCAGCCGGCCTATCGCTACGGCACCTATGCGCGCAGCAACCAGCTGGACCGTCAGTGGGACGACAACCTTGACCGCGATCTCGAGCGCGGTTGGGACAGCGCGAAGGGCACGTCACGCCTGGGCTGGCAGGAAGCCAAGGGCAGCGTCAAGGAAGCCTGGCATGGCCTCGAACGCGCCATCCCGGGTGACGCGGACCACGACGGCCGCTAAGCGGGCAACGACAGGAAAAAACGGAGAGGGCCTTCGGGCCCTCTTCGCTGTCAGACGTTCAACGTCTTCAGGGGCGCGACGCGGGTCGCGAACTCTTCCAGCGGATGCGCGGCATGCTCGCGCATTTCGGCTGGCAGGTCGCGCGAATAGGCGATGACCCGGTCGCGTCCCTCGCGCTTGGCGCGATACAACATCTGGTCGGCCTGCGAGAGCAGCTTGTCCAGGTCGTAGTCGGCCATCCTCGAGCAGGTGACGCCGAAACTCGCGGTGATACGGAAATTGAAGCCGCTATCAGCCGAGCGCAGTTGCGCGACCCGCACCCGGCAATCCTCGGCCACGCGCGTGGCCGCCTTCAGGTCGCAGCCGTTGAGCAGGATCGCGAATTCCTCGCCGCCGAGGCGTCCGAAATGATCCACCTGGCGGCATAGCGCGCCACAGGCCTTCGCCACTTCCTTCAGCACCCAGTCGCCGGTGACGTGGCCGTAGCTGTCGTTGATCGACTTGAAATGGTCCAGGTCCAGCATGATCAGCGCGACCTGCTTGCCGCTCCTGGCGCACTGCGCAAGCGTCTGCTCGGCCTGCGCGGTGAAATGGTGGCGGTTGCAGATGCCGGTCAGCGCGTCGGTCTGGGCCATCCGACGCATCGACACCTGCACGCGCTTGGTTCGATAGGCCCAGAGTGCGACAAGCAAGGTCAGGATGCCGAAGAACAACATCAGCAGTCGCGAATTGTCGGCCTTCTGCTGCTCGACCCGCTGCTGGAGCTGGAGCAGCTTGTTCTGGCGGTCGAGCAGTTCGATCTGCTGGTTCTTCTGCCGCTCTTCCTGGCGGACCAGGTGGAACGCAAGCTCCCGCGCCTTGACCTCTTCCAGGTATCCCCGCTCGGCCTCGGCATAGCGCTTGTAGGCGGCCAGCGCCTCCACCGGCTGTCGGCGCTGGTCGGCGATCTTGTACAGCGTCAGCAGCGCCGAGACGACCGGCGGTGTATTGGAGATGTGCGCACCCTGCAGCGCGGTCGCCTTCGCATTGGCTTCGGCCGCACCAATGTCGCCTCGCGCAAAGGCGAGGTCCGCCAGCAACGAACGGACTTCGGCGATGACCCGCGGATAGCGCGTTGCCTCCGCCTCGGCCAGATGCGACTTCAGCATGGCGACGGCCTTGTCGACCTGGCCTTCCTTGACCCACTTGCGTGCGAGGGTGACCCGCACCAGGTTGGCCATCATGGTTTCTTTCTTGTCCGCGCAGTTCTGTATGGCCTGCAGCAGCGGCGCATCGTCAGCCGGCAATTCCCCAAGCTTCTGCAATGCATCGAACTTGTAGTAACCGGCGAAGCACAACGAGCGCCCGCTGGACGGATTGGCGATCACCAGTTCGGCGTAGTGCTTCGCCAGCTGGTACTGCCCGATCTGGTTGTAGAGCGTGGCCGCGGAGATGAACAGGTGTTCGCGCAGGGCCGGATCGCTGATGCGATCCACCATCAGGAACGCCTGTTCGAGCTGTCGCAGGCCGTCGTTGTAGTGCCCGTTGAGGGCGTAGTTGTTGACCAGCAGCGACGCGGCCCGGAACTTCAGGCCGATGTCGGTGCTGGTGTCGAAGAGGCGGTTGGCCTCGAGGATGCTGCGATCGATGTCGCCGCCGATCGCATCGGCGTAGGCATCCAGGTAGAGCAGGCGTTGCTGTTCCAGCGGCGTGGCCGAGGACGCCCGGGCATTGAGCTCGGCCAGCGCCGCGCGGAAGACGACCGGGTCCGAGCTTCGCGTCTGCTCGGCCCGGGTCAGCAGGCTGGAGAACGACCCGGACGCGCGCGCGCCTGACGGCCCGAGAAGGGCCGCCAGGCACAGCACCAGGATGAAGAAACGTACGGCCATCGTGTCGCGGTACGGATCAGCGCTCCGTTTCGCCCGGCTCTTCAGGGCGATCTTCGGCCGGCTCATCGTCCAGCGGTTCCTCGTCGGGTGCGAATACGCCGAAGAACATCTTCGGCCGCGCCTTCAGCAGGTCCGCGAGCGCCGCGTGGTTGCCATCGAGCAACGCCTGCCGCTGCTCCTCGGCGATGTCCAGCCCAGCGACCGCGGCGGCGTAATCGGCCGGCGACACCTGGTCACGCCCGATTTCCTCGAGAAAACGAATTGCGTCCATTTATCCCCCTACGTGTGGTTGAAAGCGACTGGTCAGCGTTGGCTCCGAACTTCAATCTTCGTCTTCGGCGAAGACGGCGCAACGCAGCTCGTCGCGGCCTTCGAGCAGCCGGTTGAGCGCGGCACCGTCGTGGTCCAGCAATGCGCGCTTTCCCGCCGGCCCGATGTCCAGGGCGGCGATCGCCTCGGCATATTGGGACGGCGACAGCGCGGGGGCACTGCCGATGGATTCGAGGAACCGGATGATGTTGCTCATGGGTCTCTTCCTTGTTTGGTTTGAGATGGCGGCCTATGCCGCCGTTCTGGTCAGGCGATCCAGCTCGGCAAGCCGATCGAGCATTTCGTCGTTGCGCTGCATCGGCCGGGCTGGCGGGAACACCAGCGTCGTCTGCAACCGCAAGTCCGCCTCGACCAGCCCCGACAGGCGCAGCTCGTCCATGCGCGGCGCCGTGATCGGAAGCGTAGCAGCTTCATAGGCGACCACGGGATGGTCCAGCGGGTAGTCCCGGCCCAGCAATTCGACCAGCAACCGGCGATAGGCCGGTCCCGTCGAGAACCGCGCCAGGGAACGATCCCCTGCCATGCCGACCTGCCACAGCACCAGGTAGGCCGACGGATCGATCCGCCGCTGGTAGAACATGAGCTGGCTGGCCTCGTAATGCTGGCACCCGTACTTGCCCGGATCGATGCCGAGGTCCGCATACAGGCAGTCTTCCGCGGAAATCCCGGGCTCCATGTGGGCGGCGAGCCCTTCCTCGTGCGCCCGCTGTATGGCCTTGTGCGGGACCAGGGCGAACACCCCGGGGTGTCCGTAGAACACTCCGCAGACCCTATGGCCGGCGCGCACCTCGACCAGCATCGCCTCGACCATGGCGTTGTAGGAGGTCAGGCGCGACGTGCCCTCGCAGTAGAACGGCTGCAGGCTGCGCATGTCCGGCCGCATCTCCTGCACCCACAGTTCGACCAGCGGATCGGACACGAGCACGAACACGACGTCGGCCTGCTCGATGTGGCTGCGCGAACGCGGGCTGAGGTGGGCGCCGAGCATCATGCCCAGGCCAACGCACGCGAGGCTTCCCTGCTGGGACATGTGGTTTCCCCTTCGAAGCGGCGACTTTATCGGCTGCCTGCCGGGTCCGCCAGCGCAGGTCGCGATCGCAGCGCGCGCCGGTCGCCGCGCAGCAATTCCCAGTCGCCGCCGTCCGGGCGATCGGCCGTCGGCGGCAATGCGCTGAATCCGAGCCGAGTCATCATCCGGATGACGGTGGGATTGTCGACGACCTGCTGGCGCGCACAGATCGACTGCAGGGCGAACGCATCGAATGCGTAGTCCACCAGGCCCTGCATGGCTTCGGTCCCCAGTCCGCGACCGTGGTCCGGCGCGAGCAGCATCACCCCGATCTCCGGCCGGTCGCCTTGGCCGATCAGCCCAAGCAGGCCGATGCCCCGGCCGGTTTTTTTGTCGAACACGATCCAGCGCTGGGATCTTGGCGCCTGCTTGCGCAGCGCGGCATGGAAGCTGCGTTGGGCGGCCTCCTGCGAGAACGGCGCGGCGATGAAGCGCATCAGCTCGGGCGATGTGTAGAGCGAGCAGTACAACGCTTCGTCGGAAGCATCGAGCGGTCGCATGCACAGGCGCGTGGTTTCGAATGTGTCCATGCGCGGAGCCTAATGCATGCCCGACAACGTATTTACGCGCGCCGCTACGGATCCCGGATCGATCGATGCCACTGCAGGACCTGCGGCGGCAGGAACGGCGCGAGGTCGATGTCCAGCACCGAGAAGGCATCCAGCGTATCGACGACCAGCCGCGACGCCGGGGTCAGGGCCGCCGCGTCAAGGTCATCGGCCGACACGGCCGCGAGCGTCCATGAGAACAACCGATCGCTGCGCTCGAGCAGGCGCTGCCGCAACCACGGCCGCAGCGGCGCGTGCATGACGTAACCGCCGGCCGCCAATGCCTGCGCGGTGGTGGCCAGCACTTCGTAGGCGCCGCGGTACCACTCGGTGTGGCCGGCGGCTTCGCGGCGGATGACCAGCGGCGCCGGTGCGTTGTGGTCGGCAATGACGCCGGCCAGGCCGAGCTCCAAGTCGCGCACGTCGCGCACGGTCTCCGCTTCGACCAGGAACGCACGGTCGAGGTCGAAGAATTCGAACCAGCGCGGATGCAGCGTTTGCATGCGCTCGAGCGGATCGCGCGAGAAACCAAGCTTGAGGATGTCCTCGTACGCGCAGGGCAGCACGTACAGATAACTGCGGCCGCGGCTGGGGCCGCGGTTGCCGGGTTCGCGCGGATCGATGCGCCGTGCCATGCCGCCACTCTACGAAGGCGACGCCCGCCCCGCCTCACCCGCCATCCACGCCGCGACTGAATAGCATCGACGCACGTGTCCGACGGCCGACCCCTCATGCCGCCACTGAAGATCGCGACCTTCAACGTCAACGGCATCCGCTCGCGGCTGGCGCCGCTGCTGCAGTGGCTCGAGCGCGAACAGCCCGACATCGCCTGCCTGCAGGAACTCAAGGCGCCGGACGAGGCCTTCCCCATCGACGCCATCCGCGCGGTGGGCTATGGCGCGATCTGGCATGGACAGCGCTCCTGGAACGGCGTGGCGATCCTCTCGCGTGGAAGCGACCCGGTCGAAAGCCGGCGTGGCCTGCCCGGCGATTCCGACGACACCCACAGCCGCTACCTGGAAGCGGCGGCGCACGGCGTGATCGTCGGCTGCCTGTACCTGCCCAACGGCAATCCGCAGCCAGGGCCGAAGTTCGCCTACAAGCTCGCGTGGTTCGAGCGCTTCATCCGGCACGCGGCCAGGCTCTACCGCAGCGGCCATCCGGTGGTGCTCGCGGGCGACTACAACGTCGTGCCGACCGACGAACTCGACATCTACAACCCGAGGTCCTGGCGCAAGGATGCGCTGCTGCAGCCGGAAAGCCGCGAATGCTATGCGCGGCTGCTGGCGCAGGGCTGGACCGACTCGCTGCGCACGCTGCATCCGGATGAGCGCATCTACACGTTCTGGGATTACTTCCGCCAACACTGGGAACACGACTCCGGGCTGCGCATCGACCATCTGCTGGTCAACGCGGAACTGGCGCCGCGGCTCGCGTCGGCAGGGGTCGACCGCTGGGTGCGCGCGTTGCCGGGCGCGAGCGACCACGCACCGACGTGGATCACACTGCGCGGCTCGACAGCGAAGCGCGCGGCGAATGCGCCGAAGAGGGCTGCGAAGAAGGCCACCAGGAAGACCGTGGCCAAACCGCCGGGAAAAGCACCCGCAAGGGCCGCGACGAAAAAGCGCACGCGCAAGCGCGACAGTCAGGGGTGAACGATTCAAGCGGGTGACGTGCGATTAACGCCACTTGGCCGCCTCACTAACGCCCGCCTGCCTAGACTCGCGTGGAGTCCAAGCCCACATGCACGCATGGACTGGTCCGGCGCAATCCGCGCAGCAACAAGGGAGTGAACACGATGCCTACCCAGAACTCCGGCAACAACACACGCAACAACAGCAATCGCGGCTTCGCCAGCATGGACGACGACAAGCAGCGCAAGATCGCCCAGAAGGGCGGCGAAGCGGTCAGCCAGGACCGCGAGCACATGTCGCAGATCGGCCGCAAGGGCGGCGAGCATTCGCACGGTGGCGGCAGCCACGGTGGCAACCAAGGTGGAAACCAGGGCGGCAACATGGGTGGCAACCGCGGCGGCGGCAATCGCTGAGCGGATCCGACCCCAACGAAAACGCCCGCTTCGGCGGGCGTTTTTCATGGCGCATCGCGCACCGGACTCAGGAACCGCGCCGGGCCTTCTTGTGCCGGTACATCACCGCATCGGCGGCGGCGAGGATCGTGGCCGCGTCCGACACGCCATCGTGGGTCACCCAGCCGACACTCGCATCGATGCCCAGTTCGACCAGTTCGACCTGGCGGGGCCGTTTCAGCGCGGCGATGATGTTGCCGGCGATCGCCTCGACGTCGCGTTCGCCATGGCGCAGGCCGCCGAGCAGGACGACGAATTCATCGCCACCCAGGCGTGCGACGAGGTCGGATTCGCGCAGGCAGGCGGTCAGCGTCGCCGCGGTTTCGACCAGCACGGCATCGCCGGTCGCGTGGCCATGGGTGTCGTTGATCGCCTTGAAGTCGTCGAGATCGATGAACAGCACCGCGAAGCCGTCCGGCGCCCCCGCGTGTGCGAGGCAGATCTCCTCCAGCCGCGCCAGGAAGTGCGCGCGGTTGGGCAATCCGGTGAGTGCATCGTAGAGCGCGGCGTCCTCGAATTCGCGCGCCTTGGCGCTGGTCACCGTCAGCGCGGCTTCCAGCTTGGCCAGCAGGCGCGCGTTGTCGTCCAGCGCGACCTGGCGGCCGAGCGCGCCGCCGAGCGCATTGCCGATCAGCGCCACCGCCTGCGCATCGAGGTCGTCGAAGGCGCGGCTCACGCTGGAACACACCTCCAGCACGCCCAGCACGTCGTCGCCGAAGCGCAATGGCGTGGCGATCAGGGAATGCAGCTGCCAGCGCGCCCGCGCGCCGCCATCGACGCGCGGATCGTCGAAGGCGTTGTCGCTATGCAACGCCTGGTGCAGCCGCAGGCAGGCGCGCGCAAGCGTCTGCCCGCTTTCGAATGCATGGC
>Ga0157372_10008633_pt1 | contig 10824 bp, 7 predicted proteins | sample C55metaG_FD_115307 | JGI IMG/M metagenome (GOLD analysis project Ga0157372, IMG submission 115307) | Corn rhizosphere microbial communities from Kellogg Biological Station, Michigan, USA - C5-5 metaG | ecosystem: Host-associated > Plants > Roots > Rhizosphere > Soil | place: USA: Michigan...
AGTCGCCCGTCCCGCACCCTCTGGGCGATCTCAATCAGTTGACTACGATTGGCCTCGACAACGAAGTCGATCGCCAAACCATCGGTGGGGCGGGCCTCGGAAGGTCCAACGATTGAAACCAATGTTCCCCCAGCCCGAGCTAGGGGCGCCGAGCGCCTGCCGATCTCGCCGCCGATGCCGTCAAACACCAGGTCGACCTCGCCTGTGTCTTCGAGGTTGTCATTCTCGAGGTCGACGAACTCCTGTGCGCCGAAATCGAGCGCTATCTTGCGGTCGCCGGCGCGTCCGGTGCCGATGACGTAGGCGCCGGCCTTACGCGCGAGCTGGACCACCAGGGATCCGACAGCGCCGGCGGCTCCGTGCACGAGGACTCGGTTACCAGCCCGAAGGCGACCATGTTCGAATAAGCCCTGCCAGGCGGTCAGCCCCGAGATCGGCAAGCTCGCGCCCGTGGCGAAGTCGACATCGTCGGGTAGCGGCGCAAGATTTCGTGCCTCGACAGCAACATATTCCGCCAGCGTCCCGTCGCGATACCAGTCGGTGAGGCCGAACACTCGCTGTCCAATCGACAACCCGGTCGTGCCATAACCGAGAGCGGTGACCACTCCGGCCAGTTCGTGTCCCGGGATTGAAGGCGTCCGGTCATGGCCGACGCGATCGGTCCAGGTTGAGGGCCACGTCAGCTCATCCCCGGTGAATGCCGACGCGTGAATCTGAACAACCACGTCGTTTATCGCCGCCTGGGGCTCGGGCCGCTCCACCAGCTTTACCCCGGCCGTTCCCGCAGCCTGATCCGTCACCACAATCGCCTTCATCGGTCACCTCCCTGTGTCGAGTTCTTGCCTGCAAGGTAGCCGCTCCACCCTTTGTCCCAAGACGGGTTATCGGACAGAAACGGATCGATCAAAATCTTGGCCGCGCCCGCCTCGATGTGAAATGCGGAATGGCCGAGCCATGTCAGTTTCATAGGAAGTATCTCCTTGGTAATTTGTCTCTTTGCCGAAAATGTAAGCTATCTTCCCAGTTAACTCACGGCTGTGGCTGTGGAACCTGTGACGGTGTCTGCGAATCTGGGGTTTGTGTTTGGATGTCCGTGCGCTGCGCCACGTATGGCACTTTGGGCATATGGGTAACCTGTGCCCGCTCCGCATCCTGCACCAGGATCCCGGCATTTTCGAGCAGCAAGCCGGTCGAGCGATCCAGTTCGACCCGCGCCTTCTCGTAGGCCGCCAGTGCTGAGACCAGCGTCGATTCGGTCGTAGTCAGCGACGATTGGGTCTGCAGAACATTAGTTGGATTCGACACTCCCGCCTCGAGCTTTTTCTGCTCGGCATCACGAGTTTGGCGCGCCAGGTTTACCGCAGCCTGCGCCGCGTCAACACTGGCGCGATTCTGTTGCACATCGAACTGCGCGTTCCTGACTTCGATCCTGATTTGATTCTCAAGCTGCTGCAGACGCACTTGCGCCTGACGCAGTTCCAGCTCCGAGCGCACCTGGTTGGCTTGTGCGGTGCGGTTAAGAACAGGGATGCTCAAGCTGATTCCGACGCCCTTGTCGGGAGCGGTCGAATCTATCAATTGACTGAGCGTATTGCCGTAGCCAACCGGACCGGCGAGGAACTGCGAAGGAATGCGGTTTCGGTTAATGCAGATGCCTGAACTGGACGGACAAAAAGTCGCATTCTGGCTGAGGGTTCCGCCCAGACCGCTGCCTCCGTAATACGCGTACAGCCCGAGTGAAGGCAGCATTGAATTGCGCACCGCCTTGTTGCTGATGTCGCGATTATTCAGGTCAATGCGGGACTCGGCGAGTTCGGCGCGGTGTTGCAAAGCGTCGTTGATTAAATCTTCCGTGGGCGAAACCGGCTCCTGTTGGGGCAATTGAATGGTCGAAGTGGGGATAACTTCCGCGCCGGCAAGCAGTGGGTCGTGAAGATTGCGACTGAGCGCATTTTTCATCAGTAATTCCTGAAGCTCTAGGTTAGTCTGAGCTACGGTCAAGGCCTGCTGGTTGCTGGCCACCGTACTCTGGGCGCTGACTACCTGAATGGGCGGCATAGTGCCGACTTGCACTGCCTTTTGATTGTCACTTAGCGTCTTTTGCGCAAAGGCAAGCGCCTCCTGTTGAACGCGCACGTTTTCAAATGCGTAAACCAGGTTCCAATAAAGGTTCTCAATCTGATCGACCGTGGTGATGACTTGCAGGCGAAAGGCTACGTCGGAAATTTCGCGATTGTTCCGGGCAATTCGGATGAAGCGAGTGTTGGGCAAAAATCCAAAACCCTGGAGCAGTTCTTGGGTCACGCGGAATTGAAAATTTGAACCGATCGTGGGACTGAGCGCGCTGAGCGGATTGTCGGTGGTTACATGACTATTGTTGAAGCCCACAAGAACATTGGTCCCAGTGTGAAAAGCCTGCTGATAGCTGACGTCGGCGGTGCCGGTATTGGTGTTGGTGACGGCGCGTCCGCTTAACGCGCTGCTGGATAGCAAGTTGTTGCGGTCCATTTGCAAAGTGCCGGTGATGACGGGATCGAAACTGTTGATCGTGGGGCCGATTCCGAGGGTCGAACTCACCAACCCATTGGTGCCGGTGCCGACGCCGCCGGCGGCCACGCTGGTGCCGCCTGCGCCTGAGCCGACCGTGCCGCTCAAACCGCCAACTCCGCCGCCGGGGGTGTTTTGAATGACGCCGGTGTTCACGCCCAGAATGTTCGATCCCGCTTTGGCGCGCAGAATGTCAGTCTCAGCGATGTTCAGGTTGTATCGCGCCAGCTCGAGATCCAAATTGTTTTCGAGGGTCAGCGCCACCGCGTCATCCATGGAGAGATAAATCTTGCCATCACGCATCAGTTGGTCAATGCGCGGAGTATTTGCCAAATCGGCCTCCGGTACTTCGCGCGCTTTGTAAGGCGCCAGCACACCGGGAAAAGGCTTCACCGATTTTGAATAGTCTGTACCTACATAAGGCTTAGACGATGAGGCCCTGTCCGCTTGCGGCGTCGCAGGTAAGTTTTCCTGGACTTGTCCCTGGGGCGCAGGAGAGGCCTGCTGCGACCAGGCGATATAACCAGGTGAAGCGGCAAGAATACAAACAATGAGTGTGCAGGCAATGGCTTTCAAGCCAGACATGGGCAGATTTCCTCTCATCTGATGGATTTCTTACGGAACTTTAAAACAGATTTGGATGCAAAAACCGAATTCAGAACCACAGACAGCATTCCGGAATTGCGGGATTTCTGTCGTGCCGGTCTGCGCATATTGATGGCGTGCCGCAGGAAGGACAGAAGTCCTGCAGGAACGCTCCAGTGTAGATTCCAGAAATAGAGACGCGGAGTGTAAAGAATTATAAAAAGACGGGCGGGTAGAGGTTCATGTGGCGGGGTGTCAGTGACCGTAGCCGCTGCTATCGAGAGAGACTTTCCCCCGAAACTTGCGATATACGATGACGAAATACATCACGGCGAGGCACATGCCGAATGCCCACCAGATTAGGCCGACTTGCAGCGTGTGCGGGCTGGAGATGGCTTTCTGGATGGTGATGTCGTTAGCGGAATCGTTGCTGGAGGGAAGCAGGCGGGGATAGAGCGCGACCGCGACGCCGACCAACATTAAGGTGAGATAAGCGCATGAGCAGGTGAAAGCTTCGCGATCTTTCTGTTTGCGAGAAAAATACAAGATGCCAATGAGGGCGGCGAAAATTGCGGCCGGCACCGCAAACAGGACGGGATAATGCTGGTAATTCTGTAGCCCATCGGGACGAGCAGTCATGGTGGCGGGCAGACTGAAGATGGTCAACGCAAGCAAGGTGATAGACAAATACCTTGCTGCGAGGCGAGATCGCTCTTGTAGTTGGGACTCGGTCTTTACGATGAGATAGAGCGCTCCGTGAAGAGCGAGTGCGACCAAAGCCAACACACCTCCGATCACGGTATACCAATCGAGAATGCCGGGTTGTGGACCGAGCTGCCAGTTGGTCCAAAGTGGCAAGAAGAAATAACCGTCAGTGCCGAGAGGGACACCGCGAATCACGTTCGCGAGCGCCGCGCCATAAAATACCGCCAATAGCAAACTGGAGATGAAAAACATTCCATCGAAGAATGCGCGCCACACATGACCTTCCAGATGCATGCGAAGTTCGATGCCGAGGGCCCGCATGATCAGCAACCAGAGCACGATCGTCAGGGCCAGGTAGAACCCACTGAACGCCGATGCATAAAGAAGAGGAAAGGCGAAATACAGAGTGCCTCCGCCGGCGAGTAGCCAGACCTCGTTGCCGTCCCACACCGGGCCGATTGAGCGCACTGATATCTGGCGTTCCTGCTCGGTGCGTGCCACAAATAGATGCACAATGCCGACGCCTATATCAAAGCCGTCAAGGACGACGTAGGCGACGATCATCACGGCGACAAGCCAAAACCAGATAAATCCCACGGTTTCCTCTACAACTTCCCAAAATCCTAAAGCGAATTTTTCATGCCACAGTTATCGGTTCCGCGACTAGCGCAGGAGCAGCTTTCTCAGGCCCGGTCGCAATAATGCGATACACCAGCACAATAAAAAGGATCGAGAGCATGGAATACATCCCCATGAAGCCAAGCAGAGTAAAGAGACTGTTCCCGGCAGATACATATTTGGAATAGCCTTGGTCGGTGCGAATCAGTCCATAGACGATCCACGGCTGGCGGCCGATCTCGGCGGTCATCCAACCAGCGGTATTTGCGATGTACGGAAGCGGAAAGCTGAGCATGAGCGGCCAGAGAACCCAGCGAGTAGCGAATAATTTTCCGCGCCACAGCAGAACCGCGGCCGCAACCATCAGCAAGGCGAAGTAGGTGCCCAGTCCAGCCATGATGTGGTACGCGTAATAAAGCAATGGCAATGGCTCAGGCCATTGATCGCGGGGAATTTTATCGAGGCCTTGCACTTCGGCTTTAGTGGTTCCGTAGATCAGGAAACTAAGAACATTATTTACGAGCAGAGGATTGTCGATGGCCTGCTTGTCTTCATCAGGTTGTCCCATCAATACAATGCCGGCGCCGCGCTGGGTGTGAAACAGGCCTTCCATGGCGGCCACCGACGCCGGTTGATGCTTCGCCATATATCGTCCATGAATGTCGCCGGTAGGAAAAATTTGCGTTATGCAGGAAATAAGCCCGGCGATTACGCCCACGCGCAAAAAGATTTTGCCCGATTCAGAAAATCGGTTCTCGAGCACATAGAACGCGCCCACCGCGCACATGGCGAATGATCCCGTGATCACCGCTCCCGACATGTTGTGCGCATATTGAATCAGTGCCCAGGGGTTGGTGAGCAGTCCCCAGAAACTGGTAACTTCGAACCCGCCGTTGGGGAGAATACGGTAGGCGACGGGATGCTGCATCCAGGCATTGGTCACAATAATGAAGAATCCGGAAATCCACGAACCCAGAAATACCAGGAAAGCCGCAGCCCAATGGGCGCGGGGCGAGAGGCGCTTCTCGCCAAATAGGAAGAGGCCCAAGAATGCGGACTCTAGGAAAAATGAAAACACGCCCTCCATAGCCAACGGTTGGCCAATGACGCCACCGGTCGCGCGAGCGAACTGCGACCAGTTGGTGCCGAACTGAAATTCCATTGGAATCCCGGTAACCACGCCGATGCGGTGCAGCAGGAGCGCAGTCACAACATAACCTCAAGCATCTTGGCGGGATGTGCCGTGATCATAGTGGACACCGGCTGGTTTTGGAAATTCTTAAGCAGGTCCGCCAATGGTGTGTCGGAAATTTCAGTGAGTGACAATGACAAAAATAAGATGACCTAAGCCGCCGACGTACTCAAACTTGCGCGGTGCGATTTTGGCGTGCTGGCCGGCAGCTTGACGGTGACTGTGGTCCCAGCTGGGTTAGACTGGATGTCGAGGCGCCCGCCCAACTCGTGGACGCGCTCCCTCATTCCCACCAGGCCTACTCCGGTGCCATGTCCGGCTTCATGAAAACGCTTGATGCTTTCTTCAGGTATGCCGGCGCCGTTGTCGGCGATTTCGAGAACGAAGTCGTCTGCGCTGACATTCAACCGCACCGTTGTCGCCGATGCACCCGAGTGCCGGTGAACATTGGTGAGGCTTTCTTGCAATACTCGGAACAATACCAGTTCATGATTGCGCGGCGGCCGCTGCAGATTGTCGGCAATCTCGCAGCGCACATGAATGCCGCTGCGCTTGGAAAAGCCCTCAACGAACCATTGCACCGCGGATGCGATGCCGGCTTCATCGAGTAACGGAGGATGCAAGAGATACGAAGTAGTGCGGATTTCCTGGACCGCTTCATCTGTAAGTGCGTTCAGCTCATCGAGCAGGCGCTGCATTTCAGGCTCCGCCGCAGTTCGCTGGATCAGCGCGGTCGTCATCTTCATCGCAGCCAGGGTTTGACCAGTCGTGTCATGCAAGTCGCGGGCGATGTGACGGCGCTCTTCATCCTGCAGGGTCATAAGGCGAACTGATAGCTGGCGCAGCTGTTCCTCTGCCCGTTTGCGTTCCGTGACCTCGCGCTCCAGGTTGTTCAACGTGAGAGTGAGCTGGCGGGTGCGATCCGCAATTCGACTTTCCAGTTCATCGTGCGTCCGCTGCAAGGCGGCCTCAGCCCGTTTTCTTTCACTTGCTTCTGAGGTCATAGCCGTGATGGATTGCTTGAGTCTAAATTGCTGTTTGCGATGATTTTCGCCGAGTACGATCAGAACCGCACAGACGAAAAACCAACCGACGACGCCATGAATTTCTGACGGTCGGGTAGTAGATAGAGAATGGCGAGGATCAACAAAGAAATAAAAGACTCCTAAGAAGCCGGCAATTGCGCTCACAATTGCCGGAGCATACCCGCATACGATGGAGCAAAACGCCACCGCTGCGTAGACGGTCACGTAGAAGGCGACGTGTCCCAGCAATGGATCGAAAATCCAACGCAACACAATCGCCAGCGCAGCAGTGGCGAGCGCAATACCATAACGCTCGACCACAAATTCGCGCCGTATGGGAGAAAACAATTTCAGCTTGTTGACTGCTTGATGGTGCTCACCAGCCGCTATGTTTACGTCTGCCGTGTCACTCATGCCTTTGATCAGCCACGAAGTTGCATATTGAAGTGATTCTAGCCAACCAAACTTTCTGATTTATGGTACGAATGCTGCCGCGTTAAATTCCCTTTGTTTTTTTCGCGGCCCAGCTATTTCAGGCGACGCTTGTGTCTGAGGGTAACCTTCCGCCATGTAACAAAGAGCGCGGTCAAAGAACTGGTTGACAAGGGCGAGAAGCTCCATCTCGCCGTAAAGCTCGATTGGATTGCGAAAAAACCCCTGCTCCTGTATGAAGTCCCAAAGATATTCTTTAGTCATGACCACTGCCCAACAGGAATCGGCAAGTGCAATGCCCTGCGAAGCGCGCCGCGCGGCGAGTTGATGATAGCGTTGTTCGATATCGTTTTCGGTCTTTGAAAGAAGCCACTCGCTCATATGCAGCAAGAGTTCCTGCAGGCCGCTGAGCAACTCAGACTCCGATACTTTCTGAAGTTGACTCGTTTTGGGAGAAGTTCGGATCCGCGTGGCCAAGGTGCGGGCTATTTCCTCAGAATGAGTTTCAATCAACCGGATCAAGCGCAATGCAACCATTCATCCTCCTTGCCTTCACCTGGCGGGATTACGGAAGCCGGACGCGGGCCACTCATTGATAGGAGAGAGACTCGTTTAAACTGCGCGGGAAGGCGTCGCGCGTCTCCGAAGTGTCGCATAACTGTGATGATGCTTGCACTTTCCTCATGGTTGTAAAAAATCTAATCGCGTTGATGTCGGACGCAAATAATTCCAAAGATTGCGGCGGACCATCAAATTATCTCTATGTTCTCTTGACGGGCAAGGTACATTAAGATTATCCGTGTCCGGCAGGACATGGTGGAGAGATTTTTTTGCGCCAAATAATAGCGTTCGCCTTCATAAACAATTATCGGAGCGTCATCAATGGAATGTTTTGCCTGCATTCATTGTCATTTTTATCAACCGCCGCGGGAAAACCCCTGGCTGGAAACGGTTGAATCGCAAGACTCCGCAAGTCCGTATCACGACTGGAACGAACGCATTGCGCGGGAGTGCTATCTTCCTAACGGCGCATCGCGAATACTTGATTCCGAACGCCGCATCGCGAAGATCGTTAATAACTATTCCAGGATCAGCTTCAACTTCGGCCCGACTCTGCTGTCCTGGATGGAAGAACGCGCGCCCGAAGGCTACCAGCGCATTCTTGAAGGCGATCGTGAAAGCCAGAAACTTTTCTCGGGGCATGGCGCGGCATTAGCGCAGGCTTACAACCACATCATCCTTCCGCTCGCGAATGCACGCGACAAACGCACGCAAATTCTCTGGGGCCTTAGGGATTTTCGGCACCGTTTCTCGCGGGATCCTGAGGGGATGTGGCTGCCGGAAACGGCGGTCGATACGGAAACTCTGGAGATTCTCGCTGCTGAGGGCATCAAGTTCACGATCCTGGCCCCCCGGCAGGCGGGCCAGCTACGCACTGATGAGGATTCTCCGTGGATCAATCTCGAATATGGTGCAGATTCGCGGCATCCGTACACTTGCCGGTTGCCCTCGGGACGCACGATCGGGCTGTTTTTTTATGATGGCGCTCTCGCCACCGCGGTGGCGTTTGAGAAATTATTGTTCAGCGGCGAGAATTTCGCGCGACGTTTGCTGAGTCATTTCGATCCCGAAGGCGACTCGACGCAGCTGATGCATGTTGCCACTGACGGCGAGACCTACGGTCATCATCATCCGCACGGCGACATGGCGCTTGCATACGCTCTCCAGTACATTGAGGAAAATAAACTCGCCCGCCTGACCAATTATGGCGAGTACTTCGCTCTGCATCCGCCGACGCAGGAAATTCGAATCAAGGAGAAGACTTCCTGGAGTTGCGCCCACGGCGTCGGCCGCTGGGAGGCCGATTGCGGCTGCAACGCAGGAGGCGGTCCCGGCTGGAATCAGGAGTGGCGGCGGCCCTTGCGCGCGGCGTTTGATTGGCTGCGGGATGATCTCGTTGCCGATTATGAACGAAGCGCAAAGCAGCTTTTGAAGGACCCATGGTCAGCTAGAGACGAATACGTAGTTGCCGTTCTCGATCGATCCGCTGCGAATGCGACTGATTTCCTGAGTCGGCATTCGCTTCGCCGTTTGTCTGACGTCGAAGAGGTTCGTGCTCTGCGCTTGCTCGAACTGCAGCGGCACTTGATGCTGATGTACACCAGTTGCGGCTGGTTTTTTGACGAGCCTACCGGGACCGAAACCGCCCAGGTGTTGCAGTATGCGGCACGCGCAGTGCAGTTAGGGCAGCAGTTATTTGGTAGAGATTGTGAAGAGGAGTTTCTAAAACGACTGGAACCAGTCCACAGCAACATCCCGGAATTCGGAAATGGGCGTGATATCTATGAACGGTTTGTCCGCCCCGCCATGCTGGATCTTCCCGGAGTTGCGGCCCACTACGCGATCAGCTCTTTTTTTGATGGTTACGAGCGATCAGATTCTATCTATTCCTACGAAGCGCATTTGCGCGGTGTGAGCACTTTCCAGAGTGGCGGCGCAAAGCTTGCGGCGGGTGTGGTGGAAATCAGGTCTCGCATCACTCATGCGCAATTGGATTTTAACTTTGCCGTGCTTTATGCCGGCGGTCATAGCTTGCGCGCGGGTGTTTGCGAAGCTCACGATGAGTTTCAGAGCTTTACCAAGGAAGCGCGCCAGTGCTTGTCCAACGCGGGCTTCAAAGATTGCTTGCGCCGGCTGGAGCACTATTTTGGCGGAGAGACCTATTCGCTGAAATCACTGTTTCGCGATGAGCGGAAGCGCATCGTAACTCAGATTGTCGACAATACCCTTGCCGACATCGATAAGCTTTACGGCGACGTATACGAGCACAATGTGACGTTGATTGATTTTCTCAGGGACCTGGCTATGCCATTGCCGCCCATCCTGCGCGTCTCGTCGGAGTTTGTGCTCAATAACGAAATCCGCCGTTCTCTGAGCAGCGAAAAGATCGATTGTGAACGCTTACAACGTCTCGTTGAATCGGCCACGCACAAGGGCATCGCTCTCGATGGTTCGGTGAATGTGGCTTTACGCGAGCGCCTGGACCGCACCATGAATCGCTGGTCAGTCGATCCGTTCGAGGTCCAAACTCTGAGTCAACTGGAGGTACTGATACCGCTTCTTCGCGCTGTATCCGTCGAAGCTGATCTATGGGAGGCGCAAAACACTTATTACGAATTGATGAGAGCGATCAGGCCCCTGAAGCCGGAAAGCACGGGCAACACATCGGTTGAACTTTTCCGGAGCCTTGGACGAAGCCTCGGAATTTCTGTGCCGGAAGCAATTCTTCCCGTTATCGAAAAGAAAATTTCGACTATTCCCGTGCCGCAAACGCCGGAATTGCAGCTCAGCGCTTCTGTGGATAGCTAATGAAAGTTTTTGTGCCTGAAGTTTATGGGATCGCCACGTTGGAGACGATGTTTGAGTCATTGCTCTCCGCATTGCTGCCATCGACTGCCGTAGTGGTATAGCAATAAGCGGTCGCGTTCGCGACAGTGCTATCCGTGTAGAGCGTAGTCGTGTTCAGAACCGGGTTGATCTTGGAGAACGCGCCACACGCCGAATTGCTGTACAGGGCGCGGTAAACGTTGTAACCGACGACGTCGGTTGAAGTGCTCGCCGTCCACGACAGGTTCACGGAGTGCGTGGGAGCCGGCGTTCCTGTGCCTGTAAGCGCTTCGGTGATAATCGAAGTCGAGGCGTTGCTGGTAATGGTCAACG
>Ga0157372_10008634_pt1 | contig 10824 bp, 10 predicted proteins | sample C55metaG_FD_115307 | JGI IMG/M metagenome (GOLD analysis project Ga0157372, IMG submission 115307) | Corn rhizosphere microbial communities from Kellogg Biological Station, Michigan, USA - C5-5 metaG | ecosystem: Host-associated > Plants > Roots > Rhizosphere > Soil | place: USA: Michigan...
AGAGCAAGGACTGGCTGCGGCAGGCGCGCGAGGCGCTCACGCAGGAAGGTGCGCTGTGCGGCTGACGGTCCTCAACGTCGCCTACCCGCTGGCGCGGGTTTCTCCGCAAACCGCCGGCGGGGCCGAACAGGTGCTGTTGCAGCTGGATCGGGCGCTTGTGGAATATGGGCATCGCTCGCTGGTCGTGGCCTGCGAAGGCTCGGAAGTCGCCGGCACGCTTGTCGGCACACCCAGGCCGCCTCAACTCCTGGATGAGGCGGCAAAACGGGCGGCACGGAGGCACCACCTGCGCGCCATCGCCGGGGCAATGCGCGAACACCGGATCGACGTGGTGCATCTGCACGGCATCGATTTTCATGCCTGTCTGCCCCCGTCCGGGCCGCCTGTGCTTGTCACCTTGCATCTTCCGCTGGCGTGGTATCCGCGCGAAGCGCTGCGGCCTGACCGCCCGAATACCTATCTGCACTGCGTGTCATCGGCGCAGCACCGCACGGCGCCGCCGGATGTCGGCCTGCTTCGACCGATCGAGAACGGGGTTGCAGTCGGCGATGCGCCGCTTCCGGAGAAGCGCAACTTTGCTCTGTTTCTCGGGCGCATCTGTCCGGAGAAGGGCGTGCATCTCGCTGTCGTAGCGGCCGAGCGCGCCCAAGTGCCGCTGCTGATTGCCGGCGAAACGTTCGCCTATCCCGAACACATCCGCTACTTCGAAAGCCAGATCGCGCCGAAGCTGGGCCAAAATTGCCGCTTTATCGGACCGGTAGGCCCACGGCGTAAGCAATATCTGCTGGCGAAAGCCTGCTGCGTCCTTCTGCCGTCCCTCGCGGAAGAAACGAGCTCGCTTGTCGCCCGCGAAGCCATGGCCGCCGGCACGCCGCCGATTGCCTTCCCGAACGGCGCCATGGCGGATGTCCTCGTCCACGGTCGCACCGGTTTTCTGGCGCGCGGTGTCGAAGAGATGGCGCAGGCGATTGCGCAAGCCCCTTCCATCGATCCGGAGCTGTGCCGCGCCGAAACCCGCCGCCGCTTCCCGCTTTCGAAGATGCTGGATACCTACCTTTCGCTGTATGCCTCGTTGGCCGGGGCGACGGTTCGTGAGGCCGTTGCATGAAAAGCGCCATCGAAATTGTGGATTCACTGGAAGCTGCTGCGGCGCTGCTGCCGGAATGGCGCGCGCTCTGGCTTGCATCGGAAAACGCCACGCCGTTCCAGTCGCCGTATTGGCTGCTCGGCTGGTGGGAGGCGTTCGCACCCGGCGAGTTGCGCATTATCGCGGTTCGCGAGGACGGGCGGCTTGTGGGCGTGGCGCCGCTCTATCGCGAAGAGGTCCAATACGGTCCGCGCCTGCTGCCGCTGGGCATTTCGCTCAGCGACTATGTGGATGTGCTGATCGACAGCACCGCGGAAACGGCCGGTGCAGCCATCGCTTCCGCGCTCGCCGGGTGCGACGATATTGACTCGGTCGAGTGGGGCGAACTGCCACCGAATGCCAGCGCCTTGCGCATCACCGCGCCTCTCGGCTGGGAGATGTTTGCGCAAGCAGGAAGTGCGTGTCCGGTCGCGCAATTGCCGCGCGATCCGGCACAACTGGCGCAGGTGCTGTCGCCCTCGCGCCGGCGTCACCTGAAGACCGCGCGCAATCGCATCGCGCGCCGGGGGAAGGCGAAAATTATTCCTGGCGAAGAGAGCACGGCAGCGGCGCTGCTCACGGAACTGATCCGGCTGCACACGGCCGCGTGGCAGGCGCGCGGTGACCCGGGAGTGTTTTCGGATCCCCGCGTTGCCGCGTTTCATGGGGCGGCACTCCCCCGCCTGATGCGCGAAGGCATCGTGCGGCTGTATGCATTGATCGTCGCCGGCGCCGTGACGGCGGTTTACTACGGCTTCCAGCATCGCAATCGCGCCTACGCCTACCTCAGCGGCTACGATCCGGAGTTCGCTTTCGAAAGCCCCGGCGCGTTGCTACTGGCGCATGCAATGGAACAGGCCATCCAGGAAGGCGCGGAGGGATTCCACTTGCTTCGCGGGCGCGAAGCCTACAAGTACGAATGGGGTGGCGAGGATCGCGTGAACACGCGCCTGACACTCGCGCGCAAAGCGGAAAGGCGCGCCTATGGCTGAGACCCCCGTTGCTTCCGATCTACTCGCGCCGGTGCTCGCCTGCATCGAGGGGCGGCTGCCTGCAACCGTCGCGCTGATGCAGCTCGCCTCCGCGGCGCCCGACGCGGAAACAATCGACAGCACCCTGCGCGAAGCATCCCGGCATGCCTCCAGCAGCGGCCTGAAATCATTGGAAGAGCTGCACACGCTTCGTCTTCGCGCGGCGGACAATTTGGAGCGGATGAGAGACATTGCCAGCGTGGCGACGCGCGCGCACAGCAGCCAACACGATTGGGCGAGCACGTTCGACGAAGCGGCCCGCATTTCCCCGGAAGCCAGCGTGGCGCTTTATAGCCTTGGCGATCCGAAACTTCTCCAACGTCAAACGGAAGAGCTCGTGACGCGAATGGCGGAATGGGGACTGCTGCAGGCCAATTTCCAGGTGCTCGATTTCGGCTGCGGCATCGGTCGGATCGCGAAAGTCATCGCGCCGCGCGTTGCCGGTGTGCGCGGGGTCGATCTCTCCGCCCAGATGGTTTGCCTCGCGCGCGAGCGGACCGCCTTTCTCGGAAACGTTGGGATAGCGGACGCGTCGCCAAACGCGTTGGGAACGTTTGCCGACGCAAGTTTCGACGTGATTATCGCCATCGACAGCTTCCCGTACGTGGTGGAATCCGATCTGGTTGAATCCTGCTTCGGGAACATGACGCGCGTGCTCAAGGCCAATGGGCGTCTCCTGATCATGAATTATTCCTATCGCGGCGAGGTGAGCCTGGACCGGACAGAACTGCAGGATTTCGCACACCGTTATGGGTTTGACATTGAGCGGAACGGCACGTCCGATCTATCCCTGTGGGATGGCCGCGCGTTCCTGCTGCGCAAGAGGTGACGACGATGGCGCGCGCGTTCCTGATCGTTCTGGACTCGGTGGGCATCGGCTCGGCACCGGATGCCGCGCGATACGGCGATGAAGGCTCCGATACGGTCGGCCACATCGCGGAAGCTTGCGCGGCGCGGCAGGCGGACCGCGGGGGTATGCGGCAGGGCGCTCTGCAGCTTCCAAATCTTGTGCGCCTCGGCCTGGGGGAGGCCTGCCGGCTCGCCACAGGCCGCGTGCCACCTGGGCTAGAACTAGCGGCGCGGCCGGAAGGAGTGTTCGCCTGCGCGGCCGAAGTTTCCGCCGGAAAGGACACGCCATCCGGTCATTGGGAAATCGCGGGCACACCGGTGCCGGAAGACTGGCACTATTTTCCCGACACGATGCCGGCATTCCCCCCCGTGCTGATCGCAGAGTTCTGCCGCCGCGCGGAGCTGCCGGGCATTCTGGGCGATTGCCACGCCTCCGGCACGGAGATCATCGGCCGCTTGGGCGAAGAGCATATCCGTAGCGGAAAACCGGTCTGCTACACCTCGGCCGACAGCGTATTTCAGATCGCGGCGCACGAACAACATTTCGGACTTGAGCGCCTCTATGACATTTGCGCCGTTGCGCGCGAACTGCTCGATCCGCTGCGCGTGGGCCGGGTGATCGCGCGGCCGTTTCTTGGCACTGCCGAGCACGGCTTCACGCGCACCGCCAATCGCCGCGACTACACGATGCCGCCGCCGGCCGGCACCGTTCTCTCACTGGCCGAAAAAGCCGGGCGCGAAGTCGTTTCCATCGGAAAGATTGCCGACATCTTCGCTCATGTGAGCACCGGCCGCGCCATCAAGGCGCCCGACAACAGCCGCGGGATGGACCGCGTGTTGGAAACTGCCGCCTCGTTGCCCGAGGGCAGCCTGGCGTTCGCCAATCTCAACGACTTCGACACGCTGTACGGCCATCGGCGCGACGTCGTCGGCTATGCCACCGCACTGGAAGCCTTCGATGCGCGAATTCCGGACTTGATGGCGGGATTGCGACGCAACGATCTGGTGATCGTCACAGCGGACCACGGCTGCGACCCCACGTGGCGGGGCACCGATCACACCCGCGAATTCATTCCGGTGCTGGCATTCAGCCCGCGCATTCCGGCGCGCGATGCGGGCGTCCGTTCAACCTTCGGCGACATCGGGGCCACAGTTGCGCGGCATCTGGGGCTCGCTATGCCTTCGACCGCAACGGCGCTTTGGAACTAGGAACGCGAGGTTACTCCTCGTCTTCGTCCTCGTTTTCGTCGCCGGCGTCTTCGGCGCGGCTGCGGTCGACAAATTTGTGGAAGCGGCTTGTCTTTCCGGCCGCCGTCTTGTCCTGAAACAGGAAGGCAAGGTCAGCATCTTCGAATTTGTCGAAGAACTCCTCCCACGAAATCTTTTCGATGCCTTCATCGGCGGGATCGAAATCCAGCCGCAGGATGCCCGCCCCATCGCCGTTCTCGGTCTCCTTCACCGTGGCGGGGTGCCCGCCGCGGGATTGCGCCCAGTGGCGAATCTTGTTGTGGTCGACCGTGACCTGTGCCCGTGCCATTGTAAGACCTCCATTGCTCACGCGCCTGCCGCGCGCGCCACACCGATGGAAACGATCTTCTCGCGCGGAAGTGCCTCGGCGGCGCGAACCTTGGCGGCGCCGGATGCCGTCAGCTGCTGGCGGAAATGCGCGATCATGCGCGTGAGGCCCTGCTCCAGCGGCGTCGTGGGTTTCCAGCCAAGCACGGCCGCCGCGCGCGCGATATTGGGCCGTCGCCGCTTGGGATCGTCCGCCGGCAGAGCCTTGAAGACGACGTTCGGCTTCTGCCCCAACAGCGCCGCCACGCGATGCGCCACGTCGATGACCTTCAGTTCCTCCGGATTGCCGAGGTTGATCGGGCCGGTGACGTTCGGCGGCGATTCCATCAGCCGGATCAGGCCTTCGATCAGGTCGTCCACATAGCAGAAGGAGCGGGTCTGCGAACCGTCGCCGTAAACTGTCATCGGTTGCTCCAACAGCGCCTGCGCGATGAAGTTGGAGAGAATCCGCCCGTCGGTCTCCTGCATGCGCGGGCCATACGTGTTGAAGATCCGCGCCACCTTGATCGGCTGATCGTAGAGCCGCCAGGCATCGAACAGCAGCGCTTCGGCGCAGCGCTTGCCTTCGTCGTAACAGGCGCGCGGCCCTGTGCAGTTGACGTTGCCCCAGTCCTCTTCCCGCTGCTCCGCGTTGACGGGGTCGCCGTACACCTCGCTGGTGGAAGCCTGCAGCAGCCGCGCCTTCTTGGCTTTGGCGAGGTCCAGCAGATTTGCCACGCCGACAACATTGGTCATCACCGTGTAACGCGGATCACGCTGGTAATGCGGCGGCGAGGCCGGGCAGGCCAAGTTGTAGATTTCATCGATCTGCGCGCCGGTCGAGAACGGCTTGGTGATGTCGTGTTCCACGAAGCGGAAACGCGGGTGGGAAAACAGATGCGAAATATTGGCACGCCGCCCCGTGCGGAAATTGTCCAGGCAGATCACGCTATGGCCGCGTGCCACCAGGCGCTCGCAGAGATGCGAGCCCAGGAATCCAGCCCCGCCGGCAATCAGGATGCGCTTCATGGCGACTGTCCAACTCCTTTCATGAGGTAACGAGCGCCCTTCGTTGCAGACGATGTGAATGCGGGGTTTCCGCCGTGAGGGAGAACAGGGCCTCAAGCTCCTGCGCCCGATGCGCGGCGGTGTGTTCGGCCAGTACGCGGCGCCGGGCCGCTGCTGCAATTTTCTTGCGATGCTCCGGCGTGAGCTCGCCTAACAAGCCCGAAATCTCATCGGCGGATTCGGCCACCAGAATTTCGTCGCCCGGCGTGAAGATGGTCTCGAGTCCCGGCCAGCTGTCGGTGACAATGGGAACGCCGCAGGCGGCCGCCTCGAACAGCCGCACGCTGGGGGAATAGCCGAGCGCGCGCATGTCGCTGCGCGTCAGGTTCAGGGTGAAGGCTTGCGCGCAGTAGAATTCCGGATGGGCGGCGGGCGGCACATGCGCGATGTGCTCCACATTGGCCGGCCACGCTGTCTCGCCCGGATACTGCGCGCCGGCGACGACAAAGCGTTCGTCGGCCATTTCCCGCGCTGCCGCGAACAGCGTGCGTTTCAGTCCCGGCTGCCGGTCTAGCGAATAGGTGCCGAGATAGCCGAGCAGCCACTTCCGCGGCGTGGCGACGGGAGCGTGGACCTCCGGATCGACCGAGCAGTAGAGCGCCGCCGCCCGTGGGCTGCCGAGCTCCTCCAGCCGCTCCAGCGCGGGGCCGCCGGTAAAGGAGAGATAGAGATCGTATTTGCCGACCAGTTCGGGCGAGAGATAGTCGCAATCGCCGCGCTCCAGCTTCGCCAGCGTCACCGGCGTGTCGATGTCGTAAAACGCAACCGGCCCGTTTGCGCCGGCAATCGCCCACTCGCCGACGGCAATTCCGTCCGGCACGTAGGAGCCGACGATCACCGCATCGGCGTCGGCCACGGTGCGGCCGAAACGGGCGAAAAGTTCGTCGAGGCTTTCAGAAAGGGCGATGCGCGCGAACTGCGATCGCGGGTGGTCGCGGTGCTCGCCATACCAGGGAACGTCCCGTTCCAGGAAGGTGATGCGATGGCCGTGCTGCGCCAGCGCCTTCACCAGCGCGCGATATGTGGTGGCGTGTCCATTGCCCCAGGAGGAGGTGATGGTGAGGCCGAGGATGACGATGTTCGCCATCACACCGCCTCCTTGAGCGCCGTGCGGCCCTCGAGCGCCGCTTCGACCTGCGCCGCCCTAAGCGCGTAGGTGTGTTCGGCCAGCACGCGCCCCTTGGCGGCTTCTCCGATCCGCCGTGCGGTCGCTTCGTCCAGCGTCATGAGGTGCCGCGCGACATCGTCGCCGTTCTCCGCCAGAAGAATTTCGCTTCCCGGTTCGAGGAACGTCTCAATACCCGCCCAGGCATCGCTGACGATGCAGGCGCCTGCGCCCGCCGCTTCGAAAATCCGCGTTGCGGGCGAGGCGCCGTAGCGCGCCATGCTTTCCCGATTGATGTTCAGCACCGCCCGCGGGGTGCAGTTGAAGGCGTTGTGATCGCGTGTGTAGACGTGCCCGGCGTCCATCACGTTTGTTGGCATCGGCTTGTCCTGCCAGCCATTGCCGCCGATCAGGAATCGCCGCTTGGGTAATGAAGCGGCAGGCCGCAGGAAAAACTCTTCCACCCGTGCTTCGCGGTCCGGCAGCCGATTGCCGAGGAACGCCAGGTCGGCTTCGAAGCGCGGCACCGGCGGCACCGGATGGTGAGTGGCCGGATCGACGGCGTTGTAAATCGGCACACACTCGCGCGCACCGAAGTTCAGGTAGGCGCCCACCACCGCATCTCCGCCGCCATAGGTGAAAACGGCATCATAGCGGGGGATGAGTGGGCGCAGACGATCGCTCGCATTCGCGGTTATGCGGTCGAGCGTGGCGGGCGCATCCACATCCCAGAACAGCACCGTCTGGTGAGCGCCGCGCTGCGCCAGCACCGCGTGCTCCAGCTCGGCATCGAGCACGCCGACGCCGCTGAATTTGACCACCACATCCGCATCGCGCGCGCCCGCGAGAGCATGGTCCAGTCCCGCCGCATCCGGTGGATAGACGACGACCTGCGCCCATTGAGGATCGTCGAGATCCCGGTGCTGCTGGCGACTGAAGGCATCCGGCTCGCAAAACAGGATGCTGTGTCCGCGATCCGCCAGTGCCTTCAGCAAGCCGCGGTAATAGGTGGCGGCGCCGTTCCAGTAGGCGGAGACGAGGCTGGAGCCGAAGAAGGCGAAACGCATCAGGCCGCCTCCCTCTCCGGCTCGGAATGGAGCGACGCATAAATGCCGAGCAGCTGCGCGGCGCGATGATCGCAGGTGTGCCGCGCGGCGATTGCGGCAAGCCCGTTTCGCGCCAGTTCCTCGCGCAAGGCTGGCTCGTGCATGATCGCGAACATCTGCTCGCGCATTTCGTCGCCATCGCGCGCGCTGAGGTAGCAATCCGGCGGAAAGAGAGTTTCGCTGTCTTCCCAGGGAGCGGAGATCAGCGGAATGCCGCAGGCCAGCGCCTCGAACACGCGAATAGTCGGAATGCCGGGCAGCGTGCGCGCATATGGTCCGCGCGGCACATGCACGGTGAACTGCGCTTCGGCGAAAGCCAGCGGCGCTTTGTGGTTGGCTAACCAGCCACGATATTCAATGCCGCGGGATGCGAGGTCGTCGATAGCGGGTTGCGGATAGCGCACGCCATACAGAACGGTTCGCAGGTTCAAGCTCTGCGCCGGTTCGACGAGGAATTCGCGAAGCTCGGCCGAGCGTTCTTCGTCGCCCCAGTTGCCGATCCAGACGGCATCGCATTCGCGCGTTGCGAGCCGCCGATAGAACATACGTGTGTCCGCCGCTTCGTGGAAAGCCCACACGCGCCTCGCCCATCCGTTCGCGCGATAGATCTCCGCGATGCTTTCGCCGAACGCGAGCACGCCATCATAGCCGGACAGATCGAATTGCCGCATTTCACCTGGCGCGGTAGCGGCGCGGTGGTGCGTGTCGTGAAACAGGAGCGTGAAGTCGCCGCTCTTGCGGGCCAGCCCAAGCGCATTCACCAGCGCGGGATCGTTCCACTCATGGACGATGACGAGATCGGCGCCGTCGGTGAGGCGATCGAGATCAGGGTGTGCGGGATCGTACTTTTCTAGTTTGAGCGTCGGAAAGCTGGCCCGGAACGACTCCAGCGCTGCCGGCCCGTGATCCTGCAGAAGATTAGTTTCGCTCCAGCTGCCGCGCGGTTCGCGATAGACCACCTCGTGGCCGTGCGCCTGCAGCGAAAGCCCCAGGCCGCGCAGGAAATGGGCGTTGCCGTTATTCCAGCAGGAGGCAATGGCGTGCACGAAATACGCGATCTTCATGCCGCCGCCTCCACAATCTCCGAAGCGGCCAGCAGCGACTCATATGCCGCGAAATAGCTCTGCCCCATCTGCGCGGCGGAGTAGCGTTGGGCGCGGTCGCGCGCCTGTGCGCCCTTCACGGAGGCGAGTCGTGGGTTATCGATGAGCGTGTTGAGCGCGTCGCGCCAGCCGCGCTCATCGTCCGGATCGACGAAGCTGGCGGCGCCCTTCCATAGCTCGCGCAAGGTCGGGATGTCGCCGAGAACCAGCGCGCAGCCCGAGAGCGCGGCCTCTAAGACGCTGAGCCCAAAGGGTTCGTAGCGCGCCGGCGATGCGAAAACGGAGGCTTGCCGCATTTGCGTGGCCATTTCCCTGCGGCTCAGCCGTCCGAGAAATCGCAGGCCGCCCAATTCCGCACTGTCGCCATCGGGGGAAAGATCGTCGCCCGCGACGAACACGGGCGCTTGAACACCTCCGGCTATCCGGCAGAGCAGGCCGATGTTCTTGGCTTCATCCCACAACCGGCCGGCGGCCAGTACCACGTTCTCCTTTGGGCCAGGTTCGAAGAAGGAACTGTCGCAGCCGTTCCAGATGGCGCGTGCGGATTTTGCTCTTCCGTGGAGAGCCTGGAATTCCGTCATGAACGATTGCGTCGGAGCCGTCAGCATGTCTGCCGCGCGGACGCCGGCCGACACCCAGTTGAGGTACCGCCACCATTCGATGGGGAGGGGATCGCGCCGGCAGGTCCGCCACCAGGACGCGACACAGGAATGCGCGGTCAGCAGCACCGGCGCATCGAATGGCAGCGCGGCGTGATAATAGCCGTTGACGTGAACGATATCGGGCCGAACGTCGCGCGCGAGCTGCAGCAGCGCCCTGCCGGACTCAACCATGTCGGCCTGGCAATCCTGCATCCATTCCAGGCGGTAGCCGGTGCTCACCAGCCGCACATTCGGCTGCGCGCGCGCGGCCTCCAGCTGAGCCTCATCGGGCAGGCGTCCCATCGTGAAGAGGCTGACCTCCACATCGTACTTCGCCAACGCGGCGCAGAGTTCGATGGCGAACGTCCAGACGCCGCCGACCGTGTCGGCGGTCATCAGGACGCGATGCGGAGGGGGCGGGCTCATGCGGCGCGCGCCTGCTCGAGCTGCGCCAGCGGATAGGGCTGCGCTTCCTGGATATCGCTGAACGCGCCGTAGCGGCCGAGGTAATAATCGACGGCGCGCTCCCAGGCGCGGTCGTCAGGAACCCCCCAAAGCTTCCGGTAATCCGGCGAGCCGGGATACGGGAACAGCGGCACGGGGTCGTTGGCCCACACCCCGCGGCTCCGTAGGCGGTCGCGCCAGCGCTCCACCAGCTGTTCGTCATCATCCGGCATCTCGATCAGGTTGGCCTGCACGAAGGGCACGTGAGCGCGCGCGAGAATCAGGCGGTCGGCGAGTTCGTCGGTGGACATGCGGCAGAGCTTGGCCAGCGCGTCGCGGCCTTCGCGCGTGAGGCTTTCCACACCTGCTTCGATGGAGACACACCCCGCCTCGCCAAGAAGGCGGATCATGTCCGGCTTCCAGAGGTCGATGCGCGTCTGCACGCCGAACTTCACCCCGCGGCCGACCAGCGCCTCGAGCAGCGGACGATTGGGCAGGAATATCTCGTCGATGAAGTAGATGTAGCGCACGCCGTGCGCCAGCAGGCCGTCGATTTCGGCCAGCAGATTGGTGAGATCGCGACGGCGGTAACCGTCGCGGAAATTCTCCTTGGCGCAGAAGGTGCAGTGATAGGGACAACCGCGGGATGCTTCCACTTCCGCTCCGGGTCCTTCCGGCAGCGCATCGAAGCGGTGGTGGTGATGATTGTGGCGCGGGATCCACTCCGCGCCCCAGCGCAGCGGCGGCAGGTTGACGAACTCGGTCGCGCGCGGGCCGCCGTGCACGTGAATGTCGCT
>Ga0157372_10008636_pt1 | contig 10821 bp, 4 predicted proteins | sample C55metaG_FD_115307 | JGI IMG/M metagenome (GOLD analysis project Ga0157372, IMG submission 115307) | Corn rhizosphere microbial communities from Kellogg Biological Station, Michigan, USA - C5-5 metaG | ecosystem: Host-associated > Plants > Roots > Rhizosphere > Soil | place: USA: Michigan...
CACATAGCTTTCGAGCATGGCCGCGGGAAGCACGTGGCTGGTGTCATAAAACGCGCGCCGGTTCGAAATTGGATCGTAAGTATCGGTGATGGAAAAATAATCGCCGTGGGCGGCGCTGCCGAAATCAACCATCCTCCCGCCGTCATTGCAGATTTCAAACAGCAAGCCAGGATGGTCTGTGCGCATCTTGGAATAAATATCGTAGTACGCGTGTACCGCGTGGTAGCTGACGTCTGTCGAATTCGAGCTGTCGACCCAGTACGCTCCCCACGATTTGTAGATGCACATGTTTAGCGGATCGGGAGCGGCGTGAGGATGGTCGGTGCGACTGCAACCATGCGCCACTAGATATCCATCGTGCTCCAGCATGTCGAGATGATAGTCGGTAACGATGCGCTCAACTTCCTTCTGGGCCCACTGCTTGGCTTCGGGCACACCTAGGTCGATAGTCTGTCCCTTGAACGGCTCCGGTTTCCAATCTTTCGGAATATCGCTGACCATCCAATCGCGAACTTTGGGATCACGAGCATTCAGCGCCCCCGGTTCAGTAGACAATCCCGCCTGGGTCCAATCTACCCAAAGGCCGAACTTCAGACCGTGCTGGTGCGCGTTATCGGCGACAAACGCCAGGCCGTGTGGAAATTTTTCGGGACTGGGATACCAGTCACCTACACCGCGAAACCATCCTGCGTCGATGTGGAACATGTCCACGCCAAGGTCAGCATCGTCACGAATCATGCGTAAAGCAATTTCTTCGTTAACCGCCATGCCGCCGCCCCAACTGTTATTTACGACCAGGGGATAGCTTGGATTTTTCCAGGTTTCGGGATTGCCGAGTACCGCTCGCACCCAGCGGCGGATAACATTCCCCGCGCCGTCGGGGCCATCGTGAAATCCGCCAAGGAAAACTACCGGAGTCTCGAATGACTCGCCCGGCGGCAATCGCATACGAAATGGTTTAGGATCGGGATTCAAACCGAGCGCTCCCTGAACAGAATCTTTTTCTCGCGTCAGCGAAACGCGCGTGCGACCGCTGAACTCGATTCCGGCGTACCAACCGGAAGCCGAATCTTTACTTTCGACCAGCGACCAGGGAATGATTTCGCGAGGTTTATCGTTATCAATATCCCCATAGGTACTCGATGTTCCTGTCCATTGATATCCCTCGGTGAGCGAAACCTCGTGCGTACCGACCGGCGAGGGCGTGTTCGCACCCTTCTCGACGAAAAGATGTTCCAGTGCCGAGCCCGGATCGACTTGCCAGTTGAAGGCGAGGCTATCTTGCATCGGAATCCAGATTTCCTGGCTATCGAGGTTTTCGATGCGTATTTCGTGTTCGATCGGGCCATAGTGCTGTCGAACCTGCCATTCCCAGACAAGGCGAAGATGTGGTGACGCAGAATCATAAACGAAGGCGACTCGCTGCTCTCCGATCTCGCTGGCTGCGCGGTTGAAGCTCCATTTCACGGGAACTTCTTTCTCAGAGATTTCTACGGAGGCGATCAAGGTTTCGGAAGCGCGGTTCTCCCACTTGCGCTGACTGGGCCCGGATAGAGACATCAATCGCGGAGCTGTGGATCCAGCTTCGAGAACAAGCTCCGTATCAGAAGTTTTGAGTTGAGCGTTGGTCTGGCCAAGTGCAGCCAGACTGGATGACAGACAAAAAAGGCCAATGCAACCGACACGAATTGCGTCCCACATGAATGAGCGCTCCGGATAGAGTGAGGAGTCAGCCCGATGAACCGGACTGACCCCTCGAAAATCTTAGAAGAAGATACGCGCGCCAATCTGCATGATGCGCTGGCCGGTCTTACCAAGCACTCCGCCGAAGGTGCCGCTGTTGTAATTGTTATCAATCTGATTGAAATTGGCGTGGTTTAAGATATTTTGCGCCTCGAGACGAAGTTCAAAGTACCGCGCCCCGTCCGCCGAGAAGGGGAATTTCTTCAACAGCGTTGCATCCGTGAAGAAGCTTCCCGGATTGCGAACGTTCGGGAAGATGAAAGGAGCGTTACTCAGGCTGTAGTTAGGCGTCGTAACGAAGGCCTTCTTGTTCAATATCAGCCCGGCGTTAAAGTTAGGATCGTTCGGATTCAATGTGATGAAGTTTCCGTTCGCGCTCACCAGTGCCTGCGTGTAGTTCGTAGATTGCTTGATCTTCACCCCTGGTGCCAGGGATTCGCGGAGCGCGGCGCCCGGTACAGTCTGGCCGCCGGGAACATCTGGTACGAGCAATGGCGTGCCTTTAGGATTCCAGGTGGTGACGCCAGCAAAATTCCAACCTCCGACGACGCTATTTAGAACCTTGTAGCCGAAGCTATCGCCGCCGTTCATAAATTGACGGCCACGTCCGACCGGTAGTTCATATGAATAGTTCAATAATAGAGTTTGCGGCATTTCGTAAGCCGCCACCCCGTAAGCTTCCATCAGGTTACTCGGGTTCTGCAACAGGGATCCATTGAAGAACGGGCCGGAGTGCTGAATATCTTTGCCGAGGGTATTCGTCAATGTCTTGCGAATGCTGTAGGAAGCCAGCAGCGTCAAACCATGGTACCCGCGGCTCTGCATCTGCAGGTTAAGGAAATTCGACAACGACCGGCCCCAGGTCGCCTGACCCGGCGTCACATTCGAGTACTGCGGCGAAAGTCCTAGAAGCTGCGAAACTGGAACGGTAGGTTGGCTAGCAAAGGTTTGCGACTGTCCGAAGAACGGGTTTGGCACCTGCGAACCGAAACTCATACCTTGCGCTTCTAAGCTTTTCCCCAGCGAATAATATTGCAACGGAATGTTGTTAAGGCCCCATCCCCACAGAGGCATGAGTAAATGAATGCCGCGAATGCCGGTATAGTCTGCGGTCGCCACCCAACTCTTTCCGATTTGCCGCTGCACGCTAACATCCCAGGTATAGTCTTCAGGACTCTTAAAATAGCCGATGGTCGAAGCGCCACCCTGGTCGGGATTACCTAACTGCCCGAATGTCTGAAAACCATAATCCTTATTAGTGTGAATGGCAGGAAAATATCCCAAGTTCGTTCCCGACGATTGCGATGGGAAGGTGCCCAAGCCATGATCGTTGCCGAGTTCACTAATCCAATTTTGGCCGTTAACGCTCGAAAGCTGGTTCATGGTGATTGAGTTGTAGTAAAAGCTAAACCAGTCGGTCGAGAGCCCGTTCAAGCCCTCATCGATAATGCCGGCGCTGGCGTGCACTACCGTCAGGTCATTGAATGCGTAGGCAATACCCAGCCGGGGTTGGAAGTTTGTCCAACTGGTGGTGTAAAGGTTTTTCTGCGGATACTCCGGAGTGTGCAGTAATACAACTCGACCGGTCGCGCCCTGCGAGAGCCATGCGGGTTGTGGAAAAGACGACAACCCAGGAATCGCCGAAGTGACCTGGCCCCAGTTCCAGCCCGCGTTCGGCGTCAGCACATTCTTTGCGTTGATGTCGTACATCAGGGGCGAAGCTTGACTGGGCGCGAAACTCTTGGGCGAACGCGCTCCGTCGTGGTCCCAGCGTAATCCCAACTGCACCGTCAGCTTCCGGTTGACTTTCCAGTCGTCCATTGCGTAAGCGGCCTCGTTGAATCCGTAAGGTGAAATATTCCAGTTGCCCCACTGGAAGACGTGCGAAGACCCCATCATCAGTTCGGCCAGTGGAAAACCGGTGGTTGTATCGCCGGGGTTCTGCCAATCTTGCACTGAACCGCCACCGTTGTTGATCCAGGCCACGCCGGTGTGGTCTCCGCCATTTTCGTTAAAACGGTAGTAGTACTGCTCGTAACCGACCTTGATGGTGTGACGGCCCATCACTTTGGTATAGCCAACGGTTGCGTTTTCCGTCTGGTTAATGAAGGTGTCGAATTGCGACCCACCGACATTCGAGAATCCCTGGGAACCAGGTACCGCGCCGATGTTAAGAACCGGGGGAATTTCGCGCGTCGTGCGCGAGGGATTGTTGACAATGAGAGGATCAAAGCCCCACTTCGTCGTGTCGATGTTGGGATCCGGATCCGAGCCGTCTCCCGAGACTCCGTCGCTATATAGCTTGGCTACTCCGAACCCGAGGTGTACATCAAGGATCGAGGTTGGGGAGAGTACCCAGTTGTACTGCAAACTTCCGGTCACGTCGTGGTCATAGGAAAATGAACGCGCGGCATGCAGCCACGGTGCCCCAATACTGTTGGTCATGTGGGTGCGGCTGATGCTGAGATTCATCCGCTGATTATTGGAAAGGTTTTCATCCGCGCGCAGAAAAAATCGATCAGTGGGACGGTTCAGAGAAATGGAATCTACTCGGTCATTGCTGTAACCGTCGGATCCCGGAGCATGGTTCGGCAAGGGCCAGAGCGACATGTAGTGCGCGAATATTGCGCTCTGTAATGAAAGATTCTGATTACCGGCGGGGCAAGTTCCATCCGTAATGTCGGCTTGAGAGCAAATCTTGCCGCCGACCAGTCCGTTTGCGCCCACCGGAGCGCCCGGGACACCGGCGTACTCTGGGCGAACTCCCCCAGAAATGTGGTACGGATCAAAGATGGCCGCGTATAAGGGTTGGCCGCTGTTGGCGTCGTGCCCTACGATCGTCTGCGAGAAGTCACCATTGCGCTGCAGTAACGTTGGTACAGTCGTGATCGCGGTCTGTCCTGTGTTATAGCGTTCCCCCTCCCAACCGAAAAAGAAAAAGGTACGGTTTGCACCGTTATATACATGCGGAATGGAAACCGGCCCACCGACGGAGAAGCCGTAATTGTTTTGATGGAAAGGCTGTAACGTCGCACCCAGTGAATTATTTTGCCAACCGTTGCTGTTCAGAATTTGATTGCGGAAATATTCAAAGGCTCGGCCATGAAAATTGTTGGTGCCGCTCTTCGTATTCATGGTGATGATGCCGCCTGAATAACGACCATGATCGGCAGTCAGTACACCGGTTTCTACGCGAAACTCTCCGATGCTGTCCGGCGTCGGGATTGCACGATTCACGGCATTGAACTCGGAGTCCTGGAGTTGATTCCCGTCCACTGAAATGCTGGTGCCATTCACCTGACCGCCCGATACCGCATATGAATTGCCATTGTTGGCGATCAGGTAAGTCGCGTTTCCCAAGGTGGAGATCTGGTCGCTGAGTGGTCCTTTCCCCTGGACTTGCGGAACCACCTGCGTCAGATCGAGGGAGTTGCGATTGAGCTGCGGCAACTCGGTGATCATCTTATTGTCGAGGACTGTGGATGAGCTGGATTGGTCAGACTGCAACAATGGCGCCGATCCTGTGACCGTGACAACTTCTTTCGTGCTGGCTGGCTTCATGGTGAAATCGAGCGAAAGGTGATCGCCGGTTCGCACGGTCAGCTCGGGGCGCTCGACGATAGCGAAGCCGCCCTTATTCAACGAAACTTTGTAAGGCCCGGGGACCAGTTGAGACAGTACGTACACGCCTGAGCCATTAGTGGTGCCGCGATAAGAGACGCCGGTAGCGCTATTGATCGCGGTAACTTCGGCGTCGGGGACCGCCGCCCCACTGGAATCGGTGACTAGGCCGGTGACTTGCCCGTTAGAGGATTGCGCCAACGCACTTTGGTTCGCGACGAGGAATCCCAATAAGCCCACGAACGAAAGCAATACTGCGAATAAGGACGCAAACCTGCGATTCCCTGATCGATGCATTTTTGTAACCTCCGGGTCGATTGGTAGACGAGGTGCCCGCTCCACGATCGCGCGGTACACACTTCTATGTTCAAGAAGTTTGGAACGAACAGGTACTCAGCTTCTACCCGAAAGGACGTTTTTTCTGTCGTTTAACCAGCAGCCACTAAGGATTGCATTTGTTGAGGCGGCGGTTTTGGTTCTTCAACGTTGAGTCGTTGATCGGAAGAGACGTCCTTCAGCTCTTGCACCGTGCCCGAGGGCCAGTGTATTTCCAGCGACCCTTTGCGTTCGTCGCCGAGTCCGAAGTGAACTCGCAAGTCGCTTGCGGATGCATAACCCACGCTATTAGCCACGTATGTGACCTGAGTGCGCCGTGCCGTGCGGCAAATGACTTTTGTGCCTAACGCCGACGAATTGCTGACTGTCCCTTTCAGTTTGAGCTGAAGCCAATGCTGCATGGGACTGCGATTCATCCAGAGTTCGATCGGCTGATTCAACGAAGTCACGGCCGCATCGATCCGGCCGTCATTATCGAAATCAGCGAACGCCACACCACGATGCACGCGGGAAACCGCGAAGTCCGCACCAGCATCAGCGGAAACATCTGTGAAATGACCGGCAACGTTTTTCAGCACGCGATTCGGCTGCGGTTCATTGGTATCGAGTCCACCGCATGCGATGAACGCATCCAGCCAGGAATCGTTGTCGAGATCGACTAATCCACAGCCCCATCCGTTCCACGGCCGGCTCAGATTGAGCAAGCCACTGCTGGCGCTGGCATCGTCGAATCCACCTTTGCCGTTATTTCGAAACAATTCAAAGGTTTCGCCGCGCAGTCCGGTCATCAAAATGTCGGGCAAGCCGTCACCATCGTAGTCGCGGAAGTCGGCGCCCATGCCGGAGATCTGGCGCCCGTCATCGTTGTAGGCGATACCGGATTCCATTCCCATTTCTTTCAGTTTCCCGCCTTTCAATGTGTGGATCAGCATGTTGCGATCATTATCGTTGGCAATAAAAATATCCGGAAGACCATCGCCGTCATAGTCGGCTATAGCGATCCCCATTCCCTTCCCCAATAGTTTGCCCGCGACCGCGTGCGCCGACACTTCAGTAAAAGTTCCGTCTCCGTTGTTGTGATAGAGCAGCACCGGTTCAGCCCGGTACATATCAGGATGGCAATAAGTACGGTCTGCGCTGTTAAGCCCTCCGCAGATCGGGTCGTCACCTGGCGTCCAATCGCAGTAGTTCGAGACGATCAGGTCAAGATGGCCGTCGTTGTCATAATCGAGCCACGCCGCAGCGACGGACCACAGCTTTCGGCCTCGTGAGTCGACGCCGCTCACTCCCGCGGCCTGAGTCGCATCGGTGAAAGTGCCGTCCCCATTGTTCCGATAAAGCGTGTTGCCGTGCACACCGACCACATAAAGATCTTCGAATCCATCATTGTTATAGTCGCCGACCGCGACGCCCATCTCGTAACCGTGGCCTTGAACTCCGGCTTTTTGGGTGACATCGGCAAACGTGCCGTCGCGGTTGTTGCGGTAAAGCCGATTAAAGAACCTGGGATCATTTTTTTCGAGGCCAGGCAATGCTGCGCCATTCACACAGTAGAGATCGGGCCAACCGTCTTGATCGAAGTCAATCACTCCTAACCCGCCGAGCACGGTTTCGACCTGGTATTTGCGCCCACGCGCATCGTTGCGCAAAACAAAATCCAAGCCGCATTTGGGAACGGCATTTTGAAACAGAATCGGACCGCCACTCGCGCCCGCGGCAAACGCTCTTGGAAGAGACAGCGCCAAACCGGCACCAGCCAGCAACTTTGCAAAATCGCGACGACTAAATTGATTGTTATGGCTGCGCATCCGCGTCCTGGTCGCGATAGGATTTTTGCTGGAAGGCTTCGGAGAGTTGCGTTGCCGCGGCGAATGCCTGGTCCGACTCCAAGTCACGACCCATTTTCTTCAGAACGCTTCCCAGCAGGTAGTGCAGACTTCCCTTCTCGTCGGGATAGCCGTGCGCCAGCGCAGGCGCAAGATTCTTCCAAGCTTCGTCCAGTGCGCCAGTCTGTGCGCAGGCTTTTGCAAGTTCGATGCGGATCGACTCATCCTGTGGATCACTTTGAACGAGTTCCCGCAGATATGGCAGCGCGACTCGATAATCGCGTTCTTGCATAGCGATTTTTGCAAGCGTGCGTTTTGCCGCGAGACGCTGAGGATCGACCTTGAGCGCGGCTTGCGCAGTCTGACGAGCGGCGTCGATCTGGCCGGCGCCAAGTTGGGCTTCAGCTAGTCGCTCTAAGACCGCGGGATCAGTGGCGTCCTGAGTCAGTGCTTGCTGATATTCCGATACCGCCATTGCAGCTTTCGCCTGCAATCGCAGGAAGATGTCGCCACGCATGACGTGCACCGGAGCTTGATCTTTGGCGGATTGCTGTACTTGCTCCGCGGTTTTGCCGGCCTCGCGCGAGTAACACCAGGAGAGCAAAAGCATTCCATAAACATCGGGAGAGGATTTCGATAGGCCACGCTCCAGCGACGGAATTGCTTTTGGACACTCGTCAAGCTTCACGAAGGCAACTCCGCGCTGAAACCAGGCTACAGTCTGACCGGGCTGCGGCGCGGGAAGTTTCGTTAGTTGTTCCCAGCTTTGTTCGCGAAACAGCGCGGACGATCCCTGCGAAGAAGTTTTGCGGCCAGAGGCAAGATCGCAACCACCCCGCGTCTCCCTCACGCAAGCAAAAAACTTCGCCGCTGGACCGGAAACAGATGTCGAAGCGGGAGGCTGAAGTCGTGCGGGCCATTGACCCGCAGCACCGACGAGCGTTATCGGAGAATTGCCTGCAATTGAGTTGATAAGTTTTATTGCGTGTCCCCAATCGGAGTCTTGCGCGGATATCTCTGCCTCCGCAATTTTCGCGGTCTGATCGTTGGGATCTGAGGCGAGGGCTTTCCCGGCGTATACCTTTCCATCGGCAAAATTGCCGGCAACCAAAGCAGTACGCGCCAACTCAGACCAGATGCCCGGTGCGGTCGGGTCAAGGTCGGCAGAGCGCTTCAACAGCGACAATCGCGAGGCGTCCGCGTCCGGTTGGGCGAGAGCACGCAAACGGTATTCGGCGGCTAAACCTTTTTTCGAGCTGCGCAACACTTCAGACATACTGGCGAAACGCGTCAATGCAAAGTCCACAAATGCCACAGCAGATTCCGAAGATCCCGGCGCTATATGCGCAGCTTGGATATACGCCACGGCCGCATCTCCGTAGATATCCTGGCGAGCATACGCTTCGCCTAAGTAAGCCAGCGGATATTCCTCCTTAGGACGCAATCGAGAAGCTTGTTGCAGAAAAGGGATTGCGGTCGTCGCTTGTCCGGTGCGCAGAGAATCGATTCCCAAGAGCAGATTTACGAAATAGTCTTGGGGGGCGAGGTGGTGAGCGCGGTGCAGCAGAGGGAGTGCCTCACTGAACTGCCCCTTCTGGTGAAAATCGAACGCCTGCTGAAGGAGAGTTTTTGCGTCCGCGTCCTCAGCTGAACCATAGCGGGCCCCTACCAGGGCGACGAACGCGAGAATCCCAAGCCAGCGCCGCGTTTCTGGCCCGAACCACTGCATGAGAACCACCCGATCGGTCAGGATACGACGCACACAACATACTAACAAACCGACTTAATTCCTGAACGGCTGAATTTGTGAAGGAATGTCAGATAAACATTCAGCCGGAGCGCGCTTATCAGGTATTCTGCAAACCCTGATTCCGTAATCAAGACACTATGAAATGCGCTTTGCTCTGCTTTCTTCTGACGCTGGCATTTCCAGCATTCGGACAAAAGACCCTTCCTGACCTCAAGGATGGTACCGTCATCGACGAAAAAACAGTGTTTCGACACGACGGACCACTGACTGTTTCGGGACACGTAAAACTCAAAGGCGTTTCCCTTGACCTTCGTGGACCTATTACTGTGGCTTCCGGAGCCGACCTTGAACTCGAAGATGTGCACATCCAAGTATCTGACCCACCAGCTTCACCGAATGGCACCAGCCGTCTCCACTGCGATGGCCCGGCTAAGATCAGCATCCATCGATCAACCATGATCCCGCAAGGGAGCGCACATCCCATCTGGCAGTTGAAGGGCTCTCTTGACATCGATGACTTCCAAACCAAAAATTCCGAATTCCACCTGGACCACGTGCAAGCCACGCTTGAGAACTTCACCATCTTCGAACTTGAAATTTCTCGATCAAGCCACGTAGTCGGCCATCATCTGCGCCTGGTGTTTCTATCAACCCATACCGGCGATGACGATAAACTCGAATTCTCGGATATTCCTGTTGATCAATCTTTCTCTCGAAAACTTCGCATGGGTTCGCTGGCCACCGCTGACCTGACCGACACCACCGCTCAGTTTTTTCTTTTATATGTCCACGGCAGCAGCGATGTGCGACTGAGCAACATCGGACGGGCACAGCTGGCGATTATGCCTGCATGCAAAGGTGCGCTCAAGCTACCACACGGCTTTGTTGGCTCTCCTCAAGCACCAGTGGTGGTTCCGGAGCCCGGTGCGTCAAATTGCCCGTTTCGTTTGCAACTAAGCGGAGTAAACGCCGACACCTGGGACGTCTACGCGGGCGGAGATGCGGACCTTACTTTCACGAACAGCGTCATCGATGAGCTGACGGCCAACGGTCACGCAAAACTTACGGTCCACGATTCCGACATTTATGCCGACTGGCTTTCGTTGGGCGGCGACGCCGATTTGCAGGTCGACCATTCCACCGTTGGCGCGCTGCGGCTTGCCGCGGAACGTCCAGACCTGGCGACCAGCGAGGTCCGCGTGGCCGGTCGCAGCCACGCTATTTTTGATCATGTGAAGTTCGATTGCGGAGTCGTCGCTGCCGACAATTCCACCATAGCGATCCGCAATTCGTTAACATCTCCGAAATATGTCCGGCGCTCGCATCAAGCGACCGTGAGCGAGGAACCATAGATCAAGAGCTTGGGGTCGGGATAAGGTCGGGATAAGGTCGGGATAAGGTCGGGATAAGAAAGGCAATCGAATTCATGAAACTTAGCGTGAGCACGGACTGGTCGTATCGCGGGCTGCGCAGCGTCGTGCTGGAGAATCAGTCGCTTCGCGTTATCGTCCTTCCTGAAGCAGGCGCGAAGATTTGGCAGATTAC
>Ga0157372_10008637_pt1 | contig 10821 bp, 9 predicted proteins | sample C55metaG_FD_115307 | JGI IMG/M metagenome (GOLD analysis project Ga0157372, IMG submission 115307) | Corn rhizosphere microbial communities from Kellogg Biological Station, Michigan, USA - C5-5 metaG | ecosystem: Host-associated > Plants > Roots > Rhizosphere > Soil | place: USA: Michigan...
CGATCACCATCGCGATGAGAAGGATGATCCACGCGACGATCGTGTAGACCAGCGTGCTGCGGGCACCGAAACGATCGACGAGGCGGCCGGCGATGTAGCTCCCGAAGATCGCCGGTACGGTGAGGACGAGGAACAGCGTCGTCTCCGCGCCCTTCGCGAAGCCCATCGCCTTGACGGCGTAGATGGCCATGAACGAGACGATCGTGCCGATGGCGTCCTGGTAGAGGAATGACGCGAGGATGAACGGCAGTGCCCCCTCGTGATCGCGTGCGTCACGGATCGTGTGACCGACGTCGCGGAAAGCGCGCTTCCAGTCGATCGGGACGCGCGCACGATCGGTGACCCGATCGTGGCAGAAGAAGAACAGCGGCAGCGAGAAGAGCGCGAAGAGGATGGCGGTCGGCACGAAGGTGGATACTCGACCGCCATGTCCGGTGAATGGCACCATCGCGCGCAACGACGCGAGCAGGGAGGCGGGGAGGTCACCGATCAGGGGGAGCGCTCCATTGAAGAACGGGACGACGAGGAGCAGGCCGACGATCGTGCCCATGTAACCCACCGCGGTTCCGATTCCCGAGAGCCGCCCCTGTTCGTCGGGCGGCACGAGCTCCGGCAGCATGGCGTTGTAGAACGGTTGCGCCGCCTGATACGCGTAATTGGCCACGATGAACGCGACGAGTGGCCACGCAAGATTGGCGAGCGTCGGCTGCCAACCGCTGCTCGAGGCAGCACCACCCACGACCGCCTCGCCCACGAGGGGCAGCGCACGTTCCCCCAGTATGCCGATCGCGGCGCACGCGATGCACGACGCCAGCGTGAAGCCGACGACCCACGGCTTTCGCCGACCGCGCGCATCGGACAGCGCGCCCAGCACGGGTACGGTGATGACGACGAGGATCGACGAGATCCCGTTGCCGATCGCATACGCGGTGTTCGACGCGCCAAGGTCGGAGATCAGCCAGACGGAGAAGTAGAGCGTCGCGACATTCATCGAGAAGATGGTGTTCGCGAAGTCGTACAGCGCCCAGCTCGCGCGTTCCCGCCATGGCGCGCGCAGGGTGAACGCGTCGTTCGTTCCCAGGCCGCCCATCGCCTGCGTTCGCATGATTGTCTCCGGTCTGATTGACGGCCTGCGGCAGGACACCAAATTAGGGGGCATGCCACGCCGCCGCCCCGGGTTCTTTCGTTCCCGCGTTTCTCGCGGGACGACCCTCCTCCCCTTCCTGCTGTGGGCGTGCGAGCGGAGCGAGCCTGTCGTCCGCAACGACACACCGCCTGCGGCATCGGCGTCGGCAACGAACCCGACCGCGGTGGCCACCAGGGATGACGGCTGGATCGCGATGGCCGGACCCGCCCTGCTCGTGCAGGGCGCGTCTCGTGACGAAGCCATCGCGTTGTTCCCCGCCTCGCGCGACAGCGATGCCGTGGCACGCCTCGATTCCGTGAGCCTGAGTGAAGTGCCGGTGGTGCTCTTCGGTCGCGGCGGGCAGCGCTTCTCGGCTCAGCTGGGCGCCCCCACGGGCGAGGGATCGGACGAATGTGAGCGCTGGCCGCTGCATGCGTTCGAGCCCACTGCCGGTACGGCGTGGTCGGTTGGCTTCGCGAGCGATCGTGCACGCCCCATCGCCCTCGACTCCGTGGCCATGTTGACCCCGCGCGACAGCATGGTGCTCGTCGCCGAGGCCTCGCGTCTCGCGTCGGCAGTGACGGCACCAACAGCACCCTCGTTCCAGGGCCTGCGCTTCACCACCGAAGACGTGCGTCGCTTCGAGGCGATGCCTGGCGTGCAGGCCCTCGTCGCGCACGTCGTGCGTCGAGTCAACCAGGAGGCGAGCCCGCAGGAGGAGCAAACGCTCCTCGTGGCCGAGCGCGACAGCGGGGCGACGAACGGACCATATCGGCTCGCGTACGCCGAGCGCACGTTCGGCCGCGAGGAAGAAGTCGTGACGCCGGAGGTGCTGGCGGGCATCCGCCTCGCGGGCGACTCACAGCCCCTGCTGGTCATCGCGCATGATGGCAAGGAGGGCACTGGATACGCCCTCATCCAGCGTGTCGGGCCGCAGCGCTGGCGCATCCGCTGGTCCAGCGGCGTCACGACCTGCGACTGATCGACCCGGTAGTGCGTGCCTAGAGCGGGCGCCCCAGCGCGGCGGGCGCTCGTGCGCGGCCCATCGCGCCAGCGAGCGCGGCGAGGGTGAGCAGATAGGGCGTGGCGAGAAAGATCTGATAGGGCGCGGTCCATCCCATGGCCTGGAAGGCGTACTGCATCGCGCTGGCGGCGCCGAAGAGCAACGCGCCCAATGCGACGCCCAACGGTCGCCATCGTCCCAGCACCACGATTGCGAGGGCGATGAAGCCACGACCCGCGGACATGTTCTCCACGAACGTGCCAGCCTGGGCGAGCACCAGCGTGCCGCCGGCCAATCCGCCGAGCAAGCCTCCCGTCAGCACCGCGAGCGTGCGCATGCGCGCGACCGGTACACCGGCCGTCGCGGCAGCTTCCGGTCGCTCACCGATGGCACGAAGTGCGAGGCCCGCGTGCGTGCGGAAGAGCCACCACGCGAGCGCCGGTGCGAGCAGGTAGGCGAAGTAGGTGACGAGCGGCTGCCGAAACAGTGCTTCACCGACGAGGGGCAGCGCGACGAGACCGGGAATGGCCCGCGGTCCGCTCGTGGGCGCGCTGAGTGAGACTCCCGCTGCACCGAACCACGCGCGGTACAGCGTGCCCGTCGCCCCAACGCTCAGGAGCGTCAGCGCCATCCCGGTGATGATCTGGTCGGCGCGAAGCACGAGCACGCTGAAGGCGAAAAGCGATCCGATGAGCAGGCCTCCCAGCATGGCGCCGAGATATCACCCTGCCACGCCACCAGCGCCGGCGCCGGCGCGCGCACCGAACGCGCCAGCCAGGATTGCGCCCTCGAGCCCGATGTTGATGAGCCCCGCGGATTCCACGACGAGCTCGCCCAGCGCCGCGAGGGCGAGCGGTGTCGCGGTGCGGATCGTCGCCGCGAGGAACGGCGTGAGCGCGCCACTCATGTCTCGGGCTCGGCGATTGTCAGGTTCATCTCGTCGCCTGCGCGCTTGTGACGAATGGCCTGGGCGGTCACCACGCCGAGGATCAGCAACGCTTCGATCACGGCTACGAGCGTTGATGGAACGCCGGCATCCCGCTGCATGGCGCCCGCTCCCGCCTCGAGGGCGGCGAACAGAAACGCGGTCGGCACGATTCGCCAGGGATCGAGGCCGGCAAGCAGGGCCACCGCGATCGCCGTGTATCCGTAGCCTGGCGAGAGATCTTCATAGAGGGCGTACGTCACGCCGAGCACCTCGATCGCACCAGCGAGTCCGGCGAGCGCGCCGCTCGTGATGAACGCGCGAGTGCTCACACGCCCCACGTCTATCTGGCCGGCACTCGCTGCCGCCGTCGGGCTCTCGCCCACGGCCATCAGGCGAAAGCCCGCGGCCGTGTGGCGCAACAACCAACCCAGGCACAGGGTGGCGGCGAGCGCGATCACGAGACCGACGTGCAGGCGCCCGGCGCCGGGGAATCGTGCAAGGCGCGCGGCCGCTGCGATGCTCGAGGACTGCGGATACGCGTGGGTCGGTTCCTGCAGCGGGCCACGCACGAGAAACGACACCGCATACAGCGCGAGGAAGTTGAGCATGATCGTGCTGATCACCTCCAGCACGCCGAACCGCCGCCGCAGCCACGCGGCGATTCCCGCCCACGCGGCACCAGCGAGCACACCGGCCGTGAGGGCGAGCAGCAGCGCGATGCTCCCTGCGTCAGGAATGCCGAGGGCGATGGCCGCCGCTCCGGCGCCGCCTGCCAGCAGCTGACCCTCCGCCCCGATGTTGAACACACCGGCGCGAAACGCCACGGCGATCGCGCAGCCCGTCAGCATGAGCGGAATGGCGCGGACGAGCGTCGCCGAGGTGAGCGCGTACCAGGATCCTACGGATCCGGTCCACAACGCATCGAGCGCCGCCGCCACGTCGTATCTCCCCAGCATGAGCAGCAGCACAATGGCAGCGAGGATGCCTCCCACCGCGCCGAGCGCGACGATCACGGAGCGAATGGCGTGCGAGCGAGCGACCATGTCAGGCGCCCAGCATCGCTCGTCCGATGGCGTCCCGGCTGAGCGGCACTTCGCGCACCCGTCCGTGATGGAGAACCACCATACGGCTCGCCAGCGCGAGCACTTCGTCCAGGTCGCTCGAGTACAGGACGATGGCCATGCCCTGGTCTCGCGCGGCGCGAAGCCGGGCGTGGACCTCGGCCGTCGCGCGCACGTCCAGTCCGCGAGTGGGATTCTCCACGACGAGCGCGGCCACGGTGTCACCGGGCGCGCATGCCGCCGTGCCATCCCTCTCCATCTCGCGGCCGAACACGAGCTTCTGCTGGTTGCCACCAGAGAGCGAGCGCGCCGGCACATCCGGTGATGGAGCGCGGACGTCGAACTCCCGCATCAACTGTCGTGTCCTGGCCTCCAGCGCGTGCCACGGCATGCGACCGCGCCGACGGCCCGCTCCGCGCAGCGCGACGGTGTCGGTCAACGGACGATCGAGCAGTACCGCATCCTGATGACGATCCTCGGGTACGAACCCGACATCCTCGGGGCCTTCCACGGTGCCTGCCTCCAGAGCCACACGACCCGCGAGCGCCCGCAGCAATTCGCGCTGTCCGGCCCCTTCCACTCCCGCGACACCGAGGATCTCCCCGCGCCGCACGACGAGCGAGGCCTCGCGCAACCGGGGCGTGCCTCGCTCGTCGCGGACGGTCACGGCGCGTGCCGTCAGCACCGCGGTCGGAACGCTCTCCGGTTCGGCCGGCGCGGGCACAACGGCGCCGTGATCGGAAGCCGGGTGAAGGTGCGTGCCGATCATCGCGTCGGTTAATTCCCGGACGGATGTGTGCGACGCAGGGCCTTCGTGCACTACCTGGCCGTGTCTCAGCACCGTAACGCGGTCCGCGATGGCGAGCGCTTCCTGCAGCTTGTGCGTGATGAGCACGACGGCGTTGCCGGCGTCTGCAAAGCGGCGGATCCAGCGCAGCAGGTCGTCCGCCTCCGTGGGGGCGAGCACCGCGGTGGGCTCATCGAGGATAAGGACGCGAGCGCGGCGCGCCAACGCCTTGGCGATCTCGACACGCTGCTGCGCCCCGATCGCGAGCGCGTCCACTCGCGCCTGTGGATCGAGGGCAAAGCCGGTCGCATCCGCGATGGTGCGTACCGCCTCCGTCATCGCGTGCCTGTCCAGGCGACCGTGTCCGCCGAGCGCCAGGTTCTCGGCTACCGTCATGGCTGGTACGAGAGAGAAGTGCTGGTGTACCATGCCCACCCCGAGCGCAATCGCGTCGGATGGCGCCCTGATCACGATGGGACGTCCGTCCGCTCTGATTTCGCCGGCGTCGGGCCTGACCATCCCGAAGGCTACGTGCATGAGCGTCGTCTTTCCCGCGCCGTTCTCACCGAGCAGGGCGTGCACGGTGCCGGGGCGCACGTGGAGCGACACGTCGCGCAGGGCAACCACCCGCCCGAAGCGCTTCGAGATGTGATCCAGCGCGAGGACGGGTGTGTCGTTGGGCACGTATCGTCCCTGGATCAGAGACCGGTGGGCGCGTCGATGAACGACCAGGGCACCCCGAACGCGCGCTCGATCTCTGCGCCCAGTGCTCGCACCCCGAACGTCTCCGTCGCGTAGTGGCCGCCGTACAGCACGGCGATGCCCAGCTCGGGCGCGTCCACGGCCGTATGCTGCGGCCCTTCGCCCACGATCAGTGTGTCGATCCCGCGGGCGGCCGCTTCGCGCAGCGTGTCGGTGGCGGCCCCGGCTCCGGTGCAGATGGCCCACCGTGTCGTGCGCCGAGCTGGCGTGACGCCGGCCGTGATGAGCACGCCCCCTTCACGCTCGGTGATGGCGCGCATGCGCTCGACGAGGACTGCGGTGTCCACGTCCGCGCCCCCGGCAACACCGACGTCCACCGACTGGAATCGGGCGAAGCCTTCGGTAGGGCGGAGTTCGAGCGCCGACGCGAGCAGGGCGTTGTTGCCGAGCGTCGGGTGCAGGTCGAGTGGAAGGTGTGACGCGTAGACAGCGATGTCGTTGGTCAGCAGCGTCCGGATGCGCTGATAGGCGCGACCGCGCAGCGGCTGCGTACCGGACCAGAACAATCCATGGTGGACGACGAGCAGGTTGGCGCCCGCATTCAGCGCACCCTCGATCGTGCGCAGCGAGGCGTCCACGGCGACGGCGCATCGGCGCACCGGTCCCGTGTGGTCGACCTGGATACCGTTGAGCGCTCCTGGGTAGTCGGGGATCTCGCTGGTGCGGAGGAGCGCGTCGAGATGACGGGCGACGTTGTCGAGGGTCGCGGATGATCCGCTCATGGCGCGTTCACCGCGCTGCGCCGGCGGGCTCTTGGAAGCGTCCGGCATGCATCTCCATCCCGAGGCTGTCGACCAGGTGGCGGGTGGCGGGCGGCACGCGGTCCTTCATCGCTGGGTTCAGCACCAGCGTGACCACGTCTTCCTTCGTACCAAGCTCGATGACGCGGGCGCGAAAGCGGCCCTCCTTCACTTCTCGCGCGACGGTCAGGAACGCATGCGGCAGGTCGATCACGACGCTGCCAATGGTGACTTCGGGCGCCACACCGTTCTGGTTCGCGTTCGAGCCGATGACAAGCGCACGCTTTGACTCGCGTGCTGCCTGGAAGACGCCAAGCCCTGCCGCATCCGCATTCTGGAAAATGATGTCAGCTCCACGCTCGATCTGCGCGAGCGCCTGTTCCTTCCCGGCGCTGACGTCGTCCCAGTTGCCGATGTAGGACGTCAGGATCTTGATGGATGGGCGTGCCGTCTTCGCACCGCGCTCGAACGCGGCAAAGCTTTCCTTGACGGGTGGGAGTTCGGTGCCGCCGATGACGCCGATTGTGCCGCTCCTCGTCATCGAGCCGGCCACCAGGCCGGCGAGGTAAGAGGCATCCGCGAAGGCGAAGGCGATTCCCGCCACGTTGCCGCCGTAGGTGGTCCCGGAGGTCGTGACGTACACCGTATGCGGGAAATCGGGGCCGACGCGCTTCGCTGCATCCTGGAACTCGAAGCCATGGCCGATGACCAGGTCATAACCTTGCGCGCCGTACTGGCGGAACTGCTCCTCGAACTCCGCAGGCGTCTTGGTCTGAATGTGACTGACGGATGCACCGAGGCTGTCCCGAACGCGCAGGAGCCCTTGATACGCACCACCGTTCCACGACTGGTCGCTGATGGGGCCGGGCGTGAGCAGGGCAACGCGGAACTCGTGGGTTCCGGCGGCTGCAGGAGCGCGCTCGCTTCCGCCGCAGGCCGTCAGAGTGACACCCAGAACAATGTGGACAACCGTGGACAACCCAGTCCAAAGACGCATCTGGTAGTTGCTAAGCCGTGGTATCACAAAGCGTTGCGGGAATGTTGAGAAGTTGATTCCCGGTGTGGTTAATACAGATGAGTACGCCGGATCGCGTAGGACCCAGCCGTCAGTCGAAGTCGCTCCGGTCTCGTCCGACGATCAGGTCGAGCAGTCGGTCGAGATCGTCAGGGCTGTAGAAGGCGATGCGGACGATGCCCTTCCCGTCCCCGCTCAGCTGGAGGGAAACGTCTGTTTGGAGTCGGCGGCGGAACTGTTCCTCGACGCGAGCGAGTGCCGGGTCGATGGGTGTCGTATCCGGCGTGCCGGCCCTGCTGGGGCGGCTGCCGCCCGTGGTCGTGCTCGCAGTGCCACTCTCACCGCCTCGGGCTCTGGCTTCCGTCTGTCGCACGGAGAGCTGTCGGGCTAGGACCTCGTTGGCGAGATCCTGTTGCTGTTGCGCTGTCTTGAGGACGAGCAGCGCGCGTGCATGGCCCGCAGTGAGGGTTCCGTCCTGCACCATCCGCCTCACCGTCGGCGGTAACTGCAGGATGCGTATCAGATTTGTGATCGTCGTGCGATCCTTGCCTACGGCCTCAGCGACCTGCTGCTGTGTGAGCCCGAAGTCGTCGATCAGCCGCTGGTAGCCCTCGGCTTCCTCGAGCGCGTTCAGGTCGGAGCGCTGGAGGTTCTCAACGAGCGCCAGTGTCAACATCGCGCGGTCGTCGAAGTCGTGCACGACAGCGGGGATGTCCGTCCACCCGATCCGGGTGGCTGCGCGCAACCGGCGCTCACCGGCGACGAGCTCCCACCGTCCCTGCCCCTTCGGGCGCACCGTGATTGGCTGGAGCAGACCGTTGGCCCTGATGGACGCTTCCAGCTCGGAGAGCTCGGACTCGGTGAAGGTGCGCCGCGGCTGAAAGTGGTTCGGCTCGATGTCGGCGATCCGGATGCGCTTGAGGTCCGATGCGGGCGCTGGCGGCGCGTCACTCGTCGTCGGCGTGGGCTCACGCTGCTGGCGGGCGGTTGAGATCAACGCTTCCAGTCCGCGTCCCAGGCGCCGAGGTGCGTCGGCGCTCATGCCGTCATCTCCCGGACCGGCTGGGGTGTTTCATTGGTGCCGGCCGTGGGTTGGGTCCGCGGCCGTTCGCGTGCCATGAGCTCGTTTGCCACCGCCATGTAGGCCTGCGCACCGATGCTCTGCACGTCATACAGTACGATCGGCTTACCGAAGCTTGGCGCCTCGGCGAGCCGCACGTTGCGCGGTACCACGGTCTCGAAGACCTGGGCGCCGAAGTATTCACGCGCGTCGGCCGCCACCTGTCGCGACAGGTTGAGGCGCGCGTCGTACATCGTGAGGAGCACGCCCGCGATGCCGAGCGATGGGTTTACGCCGTGCTGGATGAGATGGACCGGGTTCAGCAGCGGGCGCAAGCCTTCGAGGGCGTAGTATGCGCACTGCAGGGGAATGAGGAGTGCGTCCGCTGCCGCCAGCATGTTCAGGGTGATGAGCCCGAGGGAAGGTGGGCAGTCGATGAGGACGAAATCGTACTCCTCCCGCACCTTGTCCACGGCACGGCGCATCCGCTGTTCCCTGGCCTCCGCGTCCACGAGCTCGACCTCTGCTCCCGCAAGATCCGGCGTTGCAGGGAGCACGTCGAGATGCTTGAACTGCACCTCGCGGAGTCGCGCCGCGCGGATGTCCGACTCGGCGAGCAGCACGTCGTAGGTCGTGTGGTGGAAGTCAGCACGCGTGACACCGATGCCACTCGTGGCATTGCCTTGGGGATCGCCGTCGATGAGCAGTGTGCGGCGCTCTGCGACGGCGAGACTGGCGGCGAGATTGACGGCGGTGGTCGTCTTTCCGACCCCGCCCTTCTGGTTAGCGATCGCGATGACGCGAGCCACGAAATATGTCTTCCGGCGTTGGCGGGACGAGGCAGCCCGAAAGCACTCAGGGCGGCAGATCCGCGTGTGCGGTGCGGCTCTGCCATAATCTACCGCGGTCGCGATGGGATGCGAGCCGGAGGTCGCACAAGCCTGCTACACGTTGAACGTGCCACGTGGCACACTGTCAGAGCCAGCTTCCAGTGTGCCACGTGGCACGTCGTCCATCCTAGTTGTAGAGCCCGCTACGCCCTTCGGCACACTATCGCGGCACGAAACGCCAACGCGCACTCACGAACACGGACACCGTCTGATCGCCCGGGTTGACCGGAGTCGGTGCCGACTCCGCCTTCCGCGCCATCACCGACATGTCGTACATCGGACGCGGCGGCACCGTGGGGCCTTGGGTGGTGAGCTCGATGAGATCCCCCAGCGACCCGCCAGCGGCCCGCGCCATCGCCTCCGCATCCGCCCGGGCGCTCGCCACCGCAGTCGCGATCGCCTCGCGACGCGGTGCATCGATCGACGATGCAAAGAAAGACAGGCCGTTGATCAGGTTCGCGCCGGCACCGAGAGCAGCGTCGATGATCGCGCCCGCCTGCTCTGGGCGCTGTGTTTCGGCGCGGACCGTGTTTGTGGCGACATACCCGGTGACGCGCGGGGTCTGACCCGAACCATACACCATCTCCGGATTCACCGAATACCCCTCCGTGCTGAGCTGCGACTTGGGCAGCCCCAGCTTGGCGAGCGCATCGAGCACCGCGGTGGTCCTGCGCGCGTTCTCGGACGCCGCCGCCGCCGCAGTGGCCGCCCGCGTCTGCACGTTCACCATCACGGCAGCGCGATCGGGGGTGACCTTCGCCTCACCGGTGCCCGAGGTGGCGATGCTGGGCGCCAGCGAAGTGGCGCTGATGCCCTGGGCCGGCGATGACGCAACGGCCAGCGTCGAGAAACACGCAGCGAACAGCGACGCGCGGACGACCGATCGAATCAGAAACATGGCATACCTCGAAGATCGAGTGGAATATTTAGTATCGAAGAGATACTATTACAGAACTCCTCTGGACGCTGCCCGCACGATCATCAACTGCGGCGTACGGGAAGGAGACGCCACAAGGGCGGCGGCGTGCACACGTGGCGCGAAAGAAGTCCGTCGCTAGCGATCGTCGGCGCCAGCGCCCAGACGGCGTCGCTTCTCGATCTCGATCACGAGGTTCTGGAGATCGGTCGGACTGACGCCAGGCACGCTGGCGGCCTGCGCGAGCGTCCGCGGACGCAGTCGTCCGAGCTTCTGCCGCGCCTCGAGCGACAACGATTGCATCGACTCGTACGGCAGCGCGTCGTGCAGCGGAAAATCGCCCATACGTCGCAGGCGGTCGGCCTGCGTGCGCTCGCGCTCGAAGTAGCCCGCGTACTTGAGCTCCAGCTCCGTGGAGACCACCGCGTCGACCGGAAGCTCGACTCCCACGCCGGCAGCATGGAAGAGATCGCGCAGCGACACATCCTGACGACGCGCTACTTCTGCGACGCGCACCGAATGCGACAACGGCC
>Ga0157372_10008639_pt1 | contig 10821 bp, 9 predicted proteins | sample C55metaG_FD_115307 | JGI IMG/M metagenome (GOLD analysis project Ga0157372, IMG submission 115307) | Corn rhizosphere microbial communities from Kellogg Biological Station, Michigan, USA - C5-5 metaG | ecosystem: Host-associated > Plants > Roots > Rhizosphere > Soil | place: USA: Michigan...
AGCAGCAGCGTCGGCACGGCCTGCGCAAGCCGCCACCCGATGTACCGGGCGCGGTCGCGGGCGACGCTCATCGGCGGCAGCCCACGGGCGTCCGGTGCGCCCGCCTGCCGCTACGACTCCACGTAAACCGCATTGAACGGCGAATACGTGCCGAGCGGACTGACGACGAGGTCCTTGAACTTCGTGTCGTACACGGTCACGAACTGCAGCTCGAACACCCAGACGAGCGGGGCGGCGTCGACGACGAGCTTCTGGAACTGGTGATAGAGGTCCGCGCGCTTCTTCGGGTCGATCTCGACCGCCGCGTCCTTCATCAGCTTGTCGGTCTCCGGACTGCTCCAGCCGGTGGCGTTGACGAACACCGTGCCCTTCTTGATCGACCACGACGAATATTCACGGTCGATGCCGATGACCGGATCGGCGAGGTTCTGGAGCCAGTTGGACGTGAGCTGGAAGTCGTAGTCGGTGTAGATCCTCCGCAGCCACGTCGGCACGTCCTCGTAGCGGATCGTCGCCTTGATGCCGATCTTCGCGAGCGCCTGCTTCACGTATTCACCGAAGCGCTGCCATTCGTCGCCGTAGGGCGTCACGTCGTGGACGATCTCGAAACGCGTGCCGTCCGCGTTCCGCTTGTAGCCTGCCTCGTCGAGCAGCTTGTTCGCCACGTCGGTGCCGTTCGGCACGTTGTAGTTGTGGACGTCGGACGTGTAGATGCCGCTCGGCGAGAAATTCGAGCTGATCGGGCCGGTCGCCGGCTTGCCGAAGCCGAACCAGACGTTGTCGATCACGAACTTGCGGTCGATCGCGTACGAGATCGCGCGGCGCACGCGCACGTCGTCGAACGGCTTCACGCGCGTGTTGAAGTCGAGCTGGACGATCGGCGACTGCATCTCGTAGCCCTTCGTCGTCGAAGCGATGCCCGGAATCTTCGTCAGGCGGGCGACGTCGAAATACGGAATGGCGCCGAACGCGCCGTAGTTGATCTCCTGCGTCTGCATCGCCGCGCTGCGCGTCTGCGCATCGCCGATGAAGCGCGCCACGATGCGGTCGAGATGCGGCTGACCCGGCCGCCAATAGCCGGGATTGCGATCGAAGCGCATGTATTGTCCGCGCTGCCATTCGACGAACTTGAACGGCCCGGTGCCGACGGGATTGTTCGCGTACTTGCTGTTCTGGATGTCGGTGCCCGCAAAAAGCTTCTTCGGCACGATCGGCGACTCGTAGCCCGACAACGCCATCATCATGTACGGCGCCGGCGTATCGAGGCGAAAGACCACGGTGTGCGGGTCGGGCGCATCGACCGCCTGCAGCGAGCGAAACGTGTTGATGCCGCGCGGATGGAATTTCTTCAGCACCTCCATGAACGTGAACTGGACATCCGCGCTCGAGAACGGCGAGCCGTCGTGGAACTTCACGTCGTCGCGCAGCTTGAACGCGATCGTCTTGCCGTCGGGGCTCGTCGTCCACGACGTGGCGAGGCTGGGGATCGGCTTCAGATTGAAGTCGTACTCGCAGAGTCCGTCGTAGAACTTGGCGGAAACCTGGCCGATCGGCCCGGACGTGCTCAGGTACGACGCGAGCGTCGGCGGCTCGGGCAGCACGTCCATGACGAGCGTGCCGCCTTGTTTCGGATTGGCTTGGGCCAGCGCGTGGCCGGGGAGCAGGATCGTGCCCGAGGCGGCGAGCGTCTGCAGGAAATCGCGACGACTGGTCATGCGTCCTCCTTCGAATCAGGCCGGCTCGAGGCGTAGCGCCCCGTCCGTTCGTTGTGTGGGGGATTGTGACAGCAAGCCGCTCGCGCGGCCAGCCTCCCCTGCAGCATCGGTCGGATGAGCGTCGAGGAGCGCGCCGCTGGACGCGAATTAACGTCCGGCCACCGCAAGACGAGCCAAGTCTGGTGAAATGGCGCCGATGCCGTCCTTCTCCGCCACGACCGCGAGCGCCGAAAACTCCATCGTCGACGACCGCTCGGTCGGGCCCGTCCTGCCGCAGGTCGCGCACTTCGATGCGCCGCTCCCGCTCGCGTGCGGCCGCTCGCTTCCACAGTACGAACTCGCGTACGAGACGTACGGAAGGCTGAACGCTGCCCGCTCGAACGCGGTGCTGATCTGCCACGCGTTGAACGCGTCGCATCACGTCGCCGGCTTCTACGCCGACGATCCCGCCAACGTCGGCTGGTGGGACAACATGGTCGGGCCCGGCAAGCCGCTCGACACCGAGCGCTTCTTCGTCGTCGGCGTGAACAATCTCGGAAGCTGCTTCGGCTCGACCGGTCCGCTGTCGACGGATCCGGCAACCGGCAATCCGTGGGGCAGCGACTTCCCGATCGTCACCGTCGAGGACTGGGTCGACGCACAGGCGCAACTCGCCGACCGCCTCGGCATTTCGCAATGGGCGGCCGTGATGGGCGGAAGCCTCGGCGGGATGCAGGCGCTCGACTGGGCGATCCGCTATCCGTCGCGGATTCGCAACGCGCTCGTGATCGCCGCGGCGCCAAATCTCTCCGCGGAGAACATCGCGTTCAACGAGATCGCGCGGCAGGCGATCATGTCCGATCCCGATTTCCACGACGGCAATTTCGGCGCGCTGGGCGTGAAGCCGCGTCGCGGCTTGCGCGTCGCGCGGATGATCGGGCACATCACGTACCTGTCCGACGAGCAGATGGAGGCGAAGTTCGGCCGGCAGCTTCGCGAGGGGCTCAAGTTCTCGTTCGCGCCCGAGTTCCAGATCGAGTCGTACCTGCGCTACCAGGGCGAGAAGTTCGCCGAGTACTACGACGCGAACACGTACCTGCGCGTCACCAAGGCGCTCGATTATTTCGATCCGGCGACGCGCGAGGGCGGCGATCTCGCGCGCGTGCTCGCGCCGGCCACGTGCCGTTTCCTCGTCGTCTCGTTCACGACCGACTGGCGCTTTCCCGCGTCGCGCTCGCGGGAGATCGTGAAGGCGCTGGTTCGCGACCGCCGCGACGTGACCTACGCCGAGATCGTCGCGCCGCACGGCCACGATGCATTCCTGCTCGACAACGCGCAATATCACGCGGTGGTGCGCGCGTGGTTCGAGCGGATGGCAACCGAAAGTGGGGTCGGAGACGACTTTCCGGCGGGATCGCGATAATGAGCGAAGCGTCCGGTGGAAAGTCGTCTCCGACCCCACTTTCGGTTCCGCGCGCCGACTACGCGACGATCGGCAACTGGGTCGACGACAGCGCGCGCGTGCTCGACCTGGGTTGCGGCGACGGCGCGCTGCTCGGCTTTCTCGCGGCACAGCGGCGTGCGAGCGGCTACGGCATCGAGATCGCCGACGCGGGCGTCCTCGCGTGCGTGCGCAGCGGCATCAACGTGATCCAGAGCGACCTCGAGCGCGGGCTTGCCGGCTTCGACGACGATGCGTTCGACGTCGTGATCCTGTCGCAGACGCTGCAGGCGATGCGACGGATCGAGGCGATCGTCGCCGAGATGCTGCGCGTGGGGCGCGAGGCGATCGTGACGTTTCCGAACTTCGGCCACTGGTCGCATCGGCTGCAGATACTGCGCGGCCGGATGCCGGTCTCCCCGTCGCTGCCGTACCAGTGGTACGACACGCCGAATATCCACCTTTGCACGGTCGCCGACTTCGACGCGTTCCTCGCGCAACGAAAGCTTCGCGTGCTCGACCGTGTCGTGCTCGCGAAGGGTCGCGCCGTGACCTTCGCGCCGAATCTCACCGGCGAGCTCGCGATCTATCGCTTCCGGAAGTGATGCCGACCGAACAGCGCGAGTCGTGGCGCGAGGCGCTCCTCAACCGGCGGATGCTGATCTGCGTGTTCACCGGCTTCTCGTCGGGCCTGCCGCTGTACCTGCTGATCAACCTGTTGCCGGCGTGGCTTCGCACCGAAGGGGTCGATCTGAAGACGATCGGCTTCTTCGCGCTGATCCAGCTCCCCTACACGTGGAAGTTCCTCTGGGCGCCGCTGCTCGATCGCTACGCGTTGCCGCTCTTCGGCCGCCGCCGCGGCTGGATGCTCGTCACGCAGGCGGTGCTGCTCGCGTCGATCCCGCTGTTCGGCGTGCTGCATCCGAGCGTCGACATCGTCGCGATCGTCGCGCTGTCCACGCTCGTCGCCTTCTTCTCGGCGAGCCAGGACATCGTGCTCGACGCGTTCCGCCGCGAGATCCTGCCCGATGCCGAGCTCGGGCTCGGCACGTCGATCCACGTCAACGCGTACCGGATCTCGAGCCTCATCCCCGGCGCGCTCGCGCTGATCCTGGCCGACCGGATGCCGTGGTCGGCCGTCTACGTCGTCACCGCGCTCTTCATGCTGCCCGGCATCGCGATGACGCTTTTCGTCCGCGAGCCGTCGCTCGTGCGCGGGCGGCCGCGGACGCTGCGCGAGGCCGTCGTCGAGCCGTTCCACGAGTTCGTTGCGCGGAACGGCTGGCGCGAGGCGCTGACGGTGCTGCTCTTCATCTTCCTCTACAAGCTCGGCGACAGCATGGCGACGGCGCTCGCGACGCCGTTCTACCTCGACATCGGCTTCACCAAGACGGAGATCGGCGTCGTCGCGAAGAATGCCGGCCTCTGGGCGAGCGTCGTCGGTGGCCTGCTCGGCGGTCTGTGGATGGTCAGGATCGGCATCAACCGCGCGCTGTGGCTGTTCGGCGTCGTGCAGGTCCTGTCCATTCTCGGCTACGCGTGGCTCGCCTACGTCAACCGGCCCGACCTGCTGCTGCTCGCCGGCGTGATCGGCGTCGAGGCGCTCGGCGTCGGGCTCGGTACCGCCGCGTTCACGGCGTTCATCGCGCGCGCGACCGATCCGCGCTACACCGCGACGCAATACGCGCTCTTCACGAGCCTCGCCGCGGTGCCGCGCACGGTGATCAACGCATCGACCGGTTGGATCGTCGAGCACACGGGCTGGCTCGACTTCTACCTGCTGTGCACGCTGCTCGCGTTGCCCGGAATGGCATTGCTCTTGCGTATCGCGCCGTGGCGCGAAGAGACCGGCGGCCTGCCGCCGGTCACCGTCGGCGGTTCCCGGATGACCAGGCCCTCATGAACCGGCACAAGTTCAGCGCGATCGCGCACCGCGACCACGACTACTGCAACCCGATCTCGGCGGCCAAGATCGAGCGGATGCTCGACCTGCTGCCGCTCGACGACGCGTCGCGCGTGCTCGACCTCGGTTGCGGCCGCGCGGAGCTTGCGCTGCGGATCATCGAGCGCTTCGGCGCACGCGTGCTCGCGATCGACAACTCTTCGCTGATGCTCGACGCCGCGCGCGAGCGGGCCGAGTGGACCGGCGCGCTTGGCCGCCTGCACCTCGACAACGTCGACATCGCCGAATTCCAGGCCGATCCCGAGACGTTCCACCTGACCGTCATGCTCGGCGCCGGCGGCATCCCCGGCGGCATGAGCGGCATCTGCCGGCATCTGAAATCGTGGACGAAGTCGGGCGGCTACGTGATGATCGGCGAGGGCTACTGGGAACGGCGGGCGCATCCGCAATACCTGGCGCTGCTCGGTGCCGACAGCGAGCAGTACCTGAATCATGCGGGGAACGTGCAGGCCGGCGTCGAAGCGGGCCTGATTCCGATGCACGCGGCGACCGCGTCGCGCGACGAGTGGGACGAGTACGAGTGGAAGTACTGCCGCTCGATCGAGCGCTACGCGCGCGAGCATCCCGAGGACGCCGACGTCCCCGAAATGCTCGATCGGATACGCCGCTGGCGCGACGCGTATCTGCGCTGGGGCCGCGATACGCTCGGCTTCGCCGTTTATCTGTTCTACCGGCCCGGCCCGTACGTCGGTTAGGTCAGAGACGAGTTTCGCTGCGAAAGTCGTCTCCGACCTAACATCGGTTTCGCCGACTCACGTCGCGTCGAGCGCCTCGGCGACCTCCAGCCACTCGGCCTCGAGCCGCGCGAGCGTCCAGACGAGCTCCCCTTGCCGCTCCAGCGACGCGACGAGCCGCGGTTTCGCTTCTTCGGCATACGCTTCCGGCGACGAAAGCCACGTATCGAGCGTCTCCTTCTCGGCGCCAAGCCGCTCGAGGTCGGCTTCGAGCGCGGCCTGCCGCGCAAGCAACGGCTTGCGCGCATCGGCGCGCTGCTGTCGCGCCTGCGCCTCCTCGCGCTTGCGCGCGCGCCGCTCGGTCGCCGGGTTCGCCGTTCGAGCGTCGCCTCCGCGTGCGCGGTCGCGTGCGCGTTCGAGCACCCACGTCCGGTAATCGTCGAGATCGCCGTCGAACGGCATGACGTCCCCGTCCGCGACGAGCCACAGCTCGTCGACGGTCGCGCGCAGCAGATGCCGGTCGTGCGCGACGACGATCAGCGCCCCGGCGTAGTCCTGCAACGCTTCGGTCAGCGCCTCCCGCATCTCGATGTCGAGGTGATTCGTCGGCTCGTCGAGCAGCAACAGGTTCGGCCGTTCGCGCACGATCAGCGCGAGCGTAAGGCGTGCCTTCTCGCCGCCGGACAGCCGGGCCACGGGCTGCGTGGCCATGTCGCCGCGGAAGTCGAAGCCGCCGAGATGATCGCGCAGCTCCTGCTCGCGGGTCGTCGGCTCCAGCCTTGCGAAATGCCGGAGCGGCGACTCGTCAACGCGCAGCTCCTCGACCTGGTGCTGCGCGAAGTAGCCGAGCTGCAGGTTCTGCGCCGCCGTGCGCCCGCCTGCGAGCGGCGCAAGCGTTCCCGCGAGCGCTTTCAAGAGCGTCGATTTGCCGGCACCGTTCGCGCCGAGCAGGCCGATCCGCGCGCCGGCGAGCACGCTCCAATCGACGTCCTTCAGGACCGGCTCGCGGTCGCCGTATCCGAGCGTCGCGTTCGCGAGGCGGACGAGCTGGCGCGGGCTCGTGTCGACCGGCGCGAACGCGAACGAGAACGAGAACGGGCTGTCGACATGCGCCGGCGCGATCAGCTCCATCCGCTCGAGCGCCTTGATCCGACTCTGCGCCTGCCGCGCCTTCGTCGGCTTGGCGCGAAACCGATCGATGTACGAGCGAAGGTGCGCGACCTGCCGCTGCTGCTTCGCGTACACGGCTTGCGAAAGCGCGAGCTTCGCCGCGCGCTCGCGCTCGAACTGCGCGTAGTTGCCGGTGTACGAAACGAGCTTCCCGGCGTCGATATGGACGATCGTGTCGACGACGCCATCGAGGAAATCCCGATCGTGCGTGATCAGGAGCAGCGTGCCGCCGAAGCGCCGCAGCCAGTCCTCGAGCCACAGCACCGCGTCGAGATCGAGGTGATTCGTCGGCTCGTCGAGCAGCAGCAGGTCCGAGCGGCACATGAGCGCCTGCGCGAGGTTGATGCGCATCCGCCAACCGCCGGAAAAGTGCGCGACGGGCTGCGCCTGCCGGGCCTCGTCGATGCCGAGTCCGGCGAGCAGCGTCGCCGCGCGGGCACGCGCGTCGTAGCCGCCGATCGCGTCGAGGCGGTGATGCAGTTCCGCGAGCTGCGCTCCGTCGTAGAGCTGCGGCTGATCGAGCGCGCGTTCGATCGCCCGCAACTCCGCGTCGCCATCCAGCACGTACTCGATCGCGGGCATCGCCGTCGGCGCCGTCTCCTGCGCGACGTGCGCGAGCGTCCATGCCGCGGGCACGTCGATCTCGCCGGCGTCGGGAAGAAGCTCGCCGCGGATCGCCGCGAACAGGCTCGACTTGCCCGAGCCGTTCGCGCCGACGATGCCGACCTTGTGCCGATCGTGCACGGTCAGATCGGCGTCGACGAGCAGGCGCCGCGCGCCGCGGGCAAGCGTCAGATGCGAAAGGCGAAGCACTGCGGGTCCCGCGCGATCAGCGCAGCTCGTAGTCGTAGTCGATGACGAGCGGCGCGTGGTCGGAAAAGCGGCGGTTCTTGTAGATCGACACCGTGCGCGCTGTCGCTGCGATGCCGGGCGTCGCGATCTGGTAGTCGATGCGCCAGCCGACGTTCTTCTTCCACGCCTGTCCGCGATTCGACCACCACGTGTATTGCTCGGGGCGCGGATCGACCTTGCGGAAAACGTCGACGAAGCCGATCTCGAACACGCGCGAGAGCCAGGCGCGCTCCTCGGGCAGGAAGCCGGAGTTCTTCTGGTTGCTGCGCCAGTTGCGAAGGTCGATCGGCTGGTGCGCGATGTTCCAGTCGCCGCACAAAACCACCTCGCGGCCCTGCCGGACGAGCGACTCGAGGTGCGGCAGGAACGCATCGAGGAACCGGAACTTCGACGCCTGGCGATGCGGGCCGCTCGACCCCGACGGCAGGTAGACGCTCACGATCGAGATCTCGCTGAAATCGGCCTGCAGGTAGCGGCCCTCGCCGTCGAATTCGGCGTGGCCGAAGCCGGTGCCCACGCGCGGCGGATGCTTGGCGTAAAGCGCGACCCCGCTGTAGCCCTTCCTCGCCGCCGGGTGAAACGTCGCGTGCGATTTGCGCGGCGCGGCGAGTGGTCGCGGCACGTTGGCAGCGTCGCACTTGATCTCCTGCAGGCAGACGACGTCCCACGGCTCGGCGCGCGCGAGCCAGCGCGCGAAGCCCTTGCGCTCAGCGGCGCGCAGGCCGTTGACGTTGAGCGTGACGATGCGCATCGCAGGCTTCGAAAAAACGGCCGAGTTTACCCGAGCGTCCGCGCGACGCGGGGACTATACTCAAAGCGGATGTTTCAGCATGTTCACGACAAATGAGCGATTTTCGCCGGGAATTCCTGCAATTTGCCTTGGCACATGACGTGCTTCGCTTTGGCGAGTTCATAACGAAGGCGGGGCGCAAAAGCCCGTACTTTTTCAACGCAGGGTTGTTCTGTGACGGTGCGAGCCTCGGTCGGCTCGGCGAGTTTTACGCGCACGCGTTGCTCGAATCTGCTGTCGGCTGCGATCACCTCTTCGGACCGGCGTACAAGGGCATTGCCCTTGCGGCGGCGACGGCGATCGCGCTTGCCGCACGAGGTCACAATCTGCCCTACGCGTTCAATCGCAAGGAAGCGAAGGACCACGGTGAAGGTGGAAGCATCGTCGGCGCAAAGCTCGCAGGCCGCGTGATGATCGTCGACGACGTCATCACGGCCGGAACGTCGGTGCGCGAATCGGTCGCGCTGATTCGCGCGCAGGGCGCGGAACCGGCGGGTGTGCTGATCGCGCTCGACCGGATGGAGCGCGGCCAGAGTGACGCATCGGCGGTGCAGGAAGTGCGCGCGATGCACGGCATTCCGGTCGTCGCGATCGCGACGCTCGACGACGTGATGGCATTCATCGCCGGGCATCCGGAACTCGCGGCGCACGCGACGGCGGTAGCCGAGTACCGTGCTCGCTACGGAGCCGCGGGATAAGGCGATGGCGGACGGCGCGAAACGAAGGATCGTCATGAACGCGACGGCGTATCGGAGCGAGCGAAAGTCGGCGGCGTGCCACGTCGGAGCGCTTGCGCTCGCCGTGCTCCTCGCCGTCATGTCGGGCCGTGCGCACGCAGCGCTCTACAAGTGGACGGACGCCCACGGCGAGGTGCATTACAGCGACAAGCTCCCGGTCGAGGCGGTCAACGGCGCGACCACGCAGTTGAACCGCCAGGGCATCACCGTGCACAAGACCGAGGCGGCGCGGCCAATCGCGCAACAGCCGGTCGCGCGCACCGAGAGCGAAGAGCAGAAGCTCCGCGAAGCCGAGCGTGCGCGCGTTCTCGCGGCGCGGCGCGACCGTGCGCTGATCGAATCGTACGCGAGCGAGGCGGAAATCGATCTCGCGAAGTCGCGGGCGGTCGCGACGATCGACGGCCAGGTGCGATCGGCCTACGCGTACCTCGCCCAGATGACGAAGCGACGCCAGGAGCTCGAGGACAAGAAGCCCACCTACGCACCGCGACCCGTGCCCGGCTCGCTCGTCCGCGAGATCGAGACGATCGACGCGGAGATGGGTCGCCAGAACGAGTTCATCGCCGCGAAGGAAAGGGAAGCGGCGAACGTCGCCGCGCGCTACGACGCCGACAAGCAGCGCTTCCGGGAGCTGCGGGCCGCCGCGAGCGGCTCTGTCGCGACGACCGACAGCCGCAGCGCCTCGACATCCACGGTCGGCATCACGCTCACGAGCGCCCGGTAAAAAGGCCAAAAGCGGGGTGAGAGACGACTTGTCCGACGCGTCGTCTCTGACCCCGCATTCCGTGCTGCGATAATCGAGGTTTCGCAAACCTCGGGTTTCGCAATTCCCATGGCTCAGTACGTTTACACGATGAATCGTGTGGGCAAGCTCGTCCCGCCCAAGCGCGTCATCCTGAAGGATATTTCGCTGTCGTTCTTTCCCGGCGCCAAGATCGGCGTGCTGGGCCTGAACGGCGCCGGCAAGTCGAGCCTGCTGCGGATCATGGCCGGCGAGGACAAGGAATACGAAGGCGACGCGGTGCCGATGCCCGATCTTCGGATCGGCTTCCTGCCGCAGGAGCCGAAGCTCGATCCCGATGCGACGGTACGCAGTATCGTCGAGGAAGGCATGGGCGAGGTGCTGCAGGCGAAGTCGCGCCTCGACGAGGTGTACGCGGCGTACGCGGAGCCCGACGCCGATTTCGACGCGCTCGCCGCCGAGCAGGCGCGGCTCGAGGCGATCATCGCCGCGTCGGGCGCCGACGCCGGCGTGCAGATGGAGATTGCCGCCGATGCGCTTCGGCTTCCGCCGTGGGACGCGAAGATCGGCACGCTGTCGGGCGGCGAGAAGCGGCGCGTCGCGTTGTGTCGGCTGCTGCTGTCGAAGCCGGACATGCTGCTGCTCGACGAGCCGACGAACCATCTCGACGCCGAGAGCGTCGAGTGGCTCGAGCAGTACCTCGCCAAGTTTCCCGGCACGGTGATCGCGGTGACGCACGACCGCTACTTCCTCGACAA
>Ga0157372_10008640_pt1 | contig 10820 bp, 9 predicted proteins | sample C55metaG_FD_115307 | JGI IMG/M metagenome (GOLD analysis project Ga0157372, IMG submission 115307) | Corn rhizosphere microbial communities from Kellogg Biological Station, Michigan, USA - C5-5 metaG | ecosystem: Host-associated > Plants > Roots > Rhizosphere > Soil | place: USA: Michigan...
AAACGGCCGCTCGTTACGGGCAATTCATGTTAAGCTATAACAAAAGTTTTGGTCCACATAACCTTTCATCCGTATTTGCATATGAACGAAATGATTATGACTGGAGCGAGAAATGGTCCAATACAGCGCCTACAAATAATTATATACCATTCAAAACTCTGTCTGAGTTAACGGGCTATGGAGAGAATTGGCGCTATGAGGCACGGGCAGGTTATATTGGAAGGCTGGATTATAGCTTTCGGGACAAGTATCTGGTAGGACTTCTCGGACGTTACGATGGGTCTTATCTGTATAAGAAAGGCAGCCGATTTGGCTTCTTTCCAGGTGTTTCCCTTGGCTGGCGTGTGAGCGATGAGCCGTTTTTTGGGAAGTTGAAAAATGCAGTTAACGACCTAAAGCTTAGAGTTTCTGTTGGTCAGACAGGTAGTGAACCTATTAATACCATGTTCTTATTCTTGCCTGGTTATAATTATCCTTCGGGTATCGCAGTTTTAGATGGGAAGAATGTAGTTGCTGCAAGGCCAAAACCAATCCCAATCGATAGGCTTTCATGGGAAAAGAACACTACATACAACGCCGGTGTGGACGTTAAATTCCTGCAAAGCAAGTTTTATCTTACTGCTGACGTTTTCAGAAAGGTTATTTCGGGGAGGCCTTACGGAAGATATGATGTATTGTTGCCAAGTGAAGTTGGATATGCATTGCCTCCTGAAAACTTGAATAAAGATGAGTATAGAGGAGCTGAGGGTATGCTTACCTTTACAAGCAAGGTGGGTTCCCTGAATTACAACATAGGAGTAAATGCTACCTATTCCAGATTTAGAAATGTTTCGACTTACAAGCCTCGTTTTGGTAATTCATGGGATAAATACCGCCGTTCAACAGAAGATCGTTGGGCTGGAATATGGTGGGGATATCAGGCGATCGGGCGTTTTCAATCTGAAGAGGAAATTAGAAATTATCCTATTGATAATGGGGATGGCCAAAATAATAGAACGCAATTGCCGGGTGATATCATTTATAAAGATGTTAATGGTGATGGCGTAATTAATCCTATGGACGAACGGCCTATCGGATATCCAACCGGATGGTCGACGATGCTAAGTTTTGGTTCTAACATAGGCTTGCAGTGGAAGGGCTTTAATCTTAATATGGATTTTGCAGGTGGCGCAATGCAAAACTGGGTTCAGGATTATGAGTTGAGAAACCCGTTTCATGCCGGAGGTACATCTCCTGCTTATCTCTTAACAGACAGGTGGCACAGGGCAGATCCTTATGACCCAAATAGTGAATGGATACCTGGAAAATACCCTGCAATAAGAAAAGGTACAAGTGTTAACAATGGCAAGAATAACACCTTTTGGGTTCACGATGTCAAGTACATTCGCTTGAAAAATTTAGAATTAGGATATACACTTCCTAAGAGTGTGACAAGTAAATTCAGAACTGACAAAGTGCGCCTATACGTGTCTTCGTCTAACTTATTTAGCATAGATAATCTGCATGAGTTAGGCGTCGATCCCGAGATTGACGCGAGGGCTGCGGTAGTATACCCTCAACAAAGAACCTTTTTAGCTGGATTTAATTTAACGTTTTAATGCATCATCATGAGATATAAATATATTTACTTAGCGCTCTTAAGCATAGCAACGGGCGTTTTCAATGGCTGTAAGGAAGATGATTGGTTACAAAGACAACCTAAAGATATGCTTACGGATAGCCAGGTGTGGAAAGACCCGGTTTTGATCCAATCACTTATTGCCAATTACTATGACAGGCTTCCTTCTTTATCAGGTGTTTTTAATACAGGAGCAAGCAGCGAGTTCGACGACGCCATGTGGTCTGGACACGTTGATCAGAACGGACGTAATGATTTTGCCTATGGCAATAGTTACGGTCGTTATTGGGATCCTCAACAAAGTAGTAATTACCCTAACACCAGTTATGTTTTAATAAGGGATATAAATCTGACCCTTGAGAAAATGGACAAGCTTAGTGTTAACTTGACTGAGGAAAAAAAGAAACAGTTTAATGCTGAACTAAGATTTATTCGGGCTTTCGTATACTTTGAGCTGGTTAAACGTATGGGAGGAGTTCCATTAGTGACAGAGCAATTGATCTACGATTATTCTGGAGATGCTACACCTTTACAAGTTAAGAGGGCGAAAGAGACTGAAATATATGATTTTATTTACAGTGAAACTGAGGCAATAAAAGATAATTTTGTTGAAACTGGAAATAGCAGAACCCGGGCAAATAAATTCGTAGCTCTTGCCCTACAAAGCAGGGCCATGCTCTATGCGGGCTCCCTTGCTAAGTATAATAACCTGATGAGTGCTCCGATAAGTACTCCGGGAGGGGAAGTAGGAATTCCTGCTGATCGGGCAACTGATTATTATCAGAAATCATTAGCTGCTTCTCAGGCTATTATGGCAAGTCCTAATTATGCACTTCATAATACTGCAGGTACCCCAAAGGGTGAAAATTTCTACAAGCTCTTTATGGACGAAAGCTCTAAGGAAATAATCTTTGCCAAAGACTTTGCTACAGGAAAAGTTCACGGCTTTACCTATGATAACGTGGTGAGAAGCTTCAGGTCAGACATTGAAGGATCTTCTATGTTATCTCCTTCATTAAGCCTGGTGGAAAGTTACGACTATCTCGACGGTACGAAAGGAACTCTTAGAGATAAAGATGCAAACGGGAACTATATAGTCTACAATTCAATTGCTGATATTTTTGCAAACAAGGACGGGAGATTATACGGGACGGTAGTATATCCTGGAAGCGCTTTTCGGTCTCAGCCTGTTGATATACAGGCAGGTGTTGCTGAATGGGTGAATGGAGCCTACTCGTTTAAAGTAGGAAATTTAGGCTCGGTATTTACGGATGGTAAAAGGTTAACCGGATTCGATGGTCCCAGAGATAACGATCAGTATGTAAGTAATACTGGGTTTTACCTTCGCAAGTTTGTTAGCGAAAACCCTCAGGATGGAGTTCGGCCAAGTCTTGCCTCCAACTGGTGGCCCTGGTTTCGTTTAGGTGAGATTTACTTAAATGCGGCAGAGGCAGCCTTTGAGCTAAACAAACCGGAGGCAAAAGATTATATTAACAAATTGAGAGAGGTGCATGGAGGCTTTCCCGCTAACAGTATAGCAACGCTTACCACTGATATTATTCGGAATGAACGTCGTATTGAGCTTGCTTTCGAAGACCATCGGTTTTTCGACGTGAAAAGATGGCGAATAGCCCACTTAGTTTGGAATGGTTCTGAAACCGATCCAACTGCAGTGGTATGGGGATTATATCCTTATCGTATTGTTCGTCCAGGGCATCCTGACGATGGTAAATATATTTTCCAAAGAGTTCGTCCAACTCGTTTTCGCCGCGCAAGATTTTTCCAGATGTTTAATTATTATTCATCAATCGATCCGCAGGTGATAAATAATAACCCAAAGATTATCCAAAATCCATTCCATTAAAAGATATGAAAATGAAATTTTTCTTGACACAAATCGCTGTTGCAAGCTTGTTTTTTTTAGGATGTAAGCATGATAACTATGAAGCGCCTGGTTCCATTTTATCTGGAAGGGTTATTTACAATGGCCAACCTGTTGCAGTACGCACAAATGGTCCTCAATTAGAATTGTGGCAGGATGGTTTTGGATCGCTTACACCAATTCCCGTATATATCAATCAGGATGGTACATTTTCCGCGAGTCTGTTTGATGGTACTTATAAATTAGTTCGTAAAGGCAATTCTCCCTGGCTGCAGCAAAGCACAGATACAATAGTTGTACAGGTTAAGGGCCAAACTAAAGTAGATGTGCCAGTTACACCCTATTTTATGATCAGAAACGAGAACTATACTGTTGCGAGTAACACTTTAACAGCGAATTTTACAATTGACAAGGTTGTTGCTACATCAAACAATTTGCAGTTCGTAAAGCTATACTTAGGAAGCTCAATGCTAACTGACGAAGTAAGAAAGGAGCATTCAGTTACCGCAGATGTTAACACTTTGGTTTTAGGATCCAACACTACTCTCTCTACAACGATCCCGGATAATTTGAAAAACTTGCCTTATATTTTTGTTCGGATTGGGGTAAAGTCAAGTGCGTCAGGTGAATATTCCTATTCGCAAGTTCAAAAGGTGGCTCTCAAGTAACTGTTGTGATTTACATAAAGTGAAATAGCTTCAGATTTTAAAGAGGTAAAAACTGTAGGCTCCTTAATTAGTTTTAATGAAACTAGTTAAGGAGCCTTTTCTTATAATGGCCGAAATAGATTACCCAAATCTGTTCAGCCATTTTAATCACTTTTATTTAGCCAACTAAAAAAATCTATCCATTCTGAACAATATCCCCCAATTTCACCACGTCCTCCAGATGATAAGGCGTTTCCTGGTATACAAAGTAGTTAAGCCAGTTATTGAAAAGCAAATTAGCATGGCTTGTCCAACAAACTAATGGAGGGTTTTCAGGATTATTGTTACGATAATAATTTTTTGGTACAGGAACCTCAAGTCCTTTCTTAACGTCTCTCACATATTCCTCATGCAGGGTTAAAGGTGAGTATTCCGAATGTCCGGTAAGATAAAACTCGCGGCCGCCTCTTGAGTATACAATGGCAATTCCTGCGTCAGGAGATTCAGCCAGGATACGAAGATCGTCCTTATCAGCTAAATCCGACTTTAATATGGTGGTATGTCTGCTATGTGGAATAAAGAATTCGTCATCAAATCCTCTAAGCAAAGAATGCCCCTTTTCAGTAGCTGTATGCTTGAAAACTCCTGATAGTTTTTCATCTAAAGGCTTTTTTTCTACCCCGTAAAAATGGTAGAGAGCAGCTTGAGATGCCCAGCAAATATACAGGGTTGAGGTAACGTGTTTTCGGGCCCAGTCGAAGATTTGAGTGATCTCATTCCAATAAGTTACTTCCTCAAACTTCAGCATCTCTACAGGAGCACCGGTAATGATAAATCCGTCATACGAATTCTCCTTTATTTCATTAAAGCCCTTGTAAAACATCTCCAGATGCTCTTCAGATGTATTTTTAGAAGTATGAGAATCAAGTCTTAAAAATTCCACTTCAACCTGCAGTGGATTGTTGGATAATAGGCGAACAAAATCCGTTTCCGCAGATATTTTAAGAGGCATAAGATTAAGGATCAGCACCCTCATCGGACGAATATCCTGAGTGTCTGCTCTCAGATCACTCATAACAAATATATTTTCCTTCTTTAAAAGCTCTATAGCTGGCAGATTATTCGGAATCTTAACTGGCATTTATCACTCCCCTTGTTCTTCTTTAAAATGCAAAAATAAGAATAATACTACTCAACTCTAAACTCAGAAACTTCTGTGACTATGAAATGGCAATTCAAAGGGATCTGAATCTTTTGAAAAAGTATTGTAATCTAAAGAACTTAAATGTTTTTATACTGTTTTCTATTCGTAAGCCTATGTATAATTGCAAATCCAATAAGTAAAAAAGTTATTTGAGGATGATCCGGGATCTGTGAGAGTTAAAATGGTTTTGTTGGATACAAAATATAAGGTTATTACTACAAGAAGCTGAAACAGGTATAAAGCCCTTTTATATTACTTTTTTCAAAGTAAATATTTCGGCGAATCCAGGTGTTGAACAAATTATTTATGTTATGAGACAGGGAATAGAGGAAGATAAGGCAGAACTATTACAGAGGCTACATAAGCAAATGATAGAGGAAGTTTTGGATTACGCTATCATTTTAATTGATCTTGATGGTACAATTCTCACCTGGAATAAAGGTGCTGAAAAAATTAAAGGATATAAGGAGCACGAAATACTAGGGCAGAACTTTAGGGTATTCTATATGCCGCATGACAGGCAAGCCAAATTACCCGAAGCTCTCTTAAATCAGGCAATAAAGGAAGGAAGGGCAAAACATATAGGTCGCAGATTGCGGAAGGACGGAACAACTTTCTGGGGGCGTATCTTAATAACAGCACTTCACGACGATCAAGGAAATGTTGTAGGTTTCACTAAGCTTACGAAAGAGCTTGGTGAAAATGATATAGATTAAAATGGAAAGCTTCATAGATTTTAGTACTCTTTACCATAACCATAAATCAATCCTTTATGCCCTCTTATCAACAACTGCAATCAGAATATAATCGGTAAAAGTTGTGCTTAACCAAAACTAATAAAAATAGACTTTCTTATAAACTGTCTTAGTAAGATCTCAATTAAACTGTCTCAGGCAAAAAGAGGCGAAGATGAAAGTATTTCTATTTGAAGGGGAAATTTAAAATCCTGCTATTATGACTAATTATATTTTTCACTTCCCATCTTTCCTGAGCATTCATTTTAGATATATCAAGTTTTCTTGGGCCTTGCTCTGTGAAAAACTCCAGTTCGCCAAAGCTACTACGCACTTTTTGAATATCTTTCCATGAAATAAAAACATGATTGTCGTGTTCATCGAGGTAATCAATAGCCGTTTCGTCAATATTTAAAATAATCTGCTTGTTGTGCAGAACTTTAAAAAGAAAAAAAGATGTGGTTAACAGGGAAATTCCTCCGGCGACGTAAGAGTAAATGCTTGGGTAAAACCATACAGCAGTTATAAAAATACTAATGGTGCATACTCCAATTATAAATGTATTAATAAATTTCTTTTTTTGTTCGCTCACGTTTAAAGTTGTTTTATAAACCTGGTATCTCATAGTAAATAATTTAGTAACCGCAGGGGTTGATTTCAACTGGTGTAGAGCGTCGAATGTAATTCAGGTTCAGTTTGTACGGAGGATCTAAGAACAAGTTTCAGAATATTAATAAATTTTCACAAAATTCTTATTTATAAAAACAGACTTGATAGGGATGATTTTGTCCGGGAATTTATACTAGTATTTCCAATAGAGATAGGCTTAAGTATTATATAACAAAGATGGGAAAGCTGGGAAGGGAGTTTTGAAAAAATGAGTGACTGTTCTCTCTGATGCAAAGATACAAGGTGAGAAAACTGTGTCAGGATGGAGACAAAGTGTTTGTTGGATTGGGCAAAGCGATGGAACTGGCTTAAAAACTAGCAGATTAGTGTTTTCAATTACTTCACTTTCCTTAAGTAATGTATGAGGGTTAATACGTCGGGTGGAATATTGCCATCAGTAAATGTTACTGTATTTTTTATTCCACTGTCATCTACACGTATCTTGTATTTTTTTTTATCTCTTGATTTCCTGTCATCTTCTGCTGAGGTATGTATAGATAAAATATTAGACGTATCTACTAAATTCTTCAGATAGATCGAATCTTCTGGCGATAAAATTTCTGTATCGACTTCAATTGGTTGGTTAAGATGTGGGAAATATCCCACACCTCCTTCTGTTTCCAAAATTATTTTCATACTCTGCCTCCATTTGCAGCTACTAAGTTTGGCTTCAGATTAGGAATAGTAATACCAACTTTATCCCAGGCATCTATCACTTCATCTTCCACATTGTATCTGCGTGCGTTGAGGATAGTCAATTGGGCAAAACGCTTGAACTTAGCGTTTGGTTTTAGTCTTGGATCCAATAATGTTTCATACCATACTCTTCCTGCTTTTTCCCAGGCATAGCCTCCAATATTAGTTGCGGCAAGGTAAAAGGCATGGTTTGGAATACCTGAATTTATATGTACTCCTCCATTATCTTCAAATGTATCCACATAATCATTCATGTGCTTGGGTTGCGGATCTTTGCCAAGTACCGGGTGATTAAAAGCACTGCCGGGATCTTTCATAGACCGGATGGCTAAATTCGGTCCGCTTCTGGTATCATTTTTAACCGCATTGGATAATAGTTCGGCGCCAATCAACCAATCTGCATCGTTAGCTGTTTGATTGTTTTTCATTTGTTTTACCAAAGATCCGAAAACGTCTGACATCGATTCATTTAATGCCCCTGCCTGGTATGCGTAAATAAGTTGTGCTTCATCTTCGGTTACGCCATGAGACAATTCGTGGGCAACTACGTCAAGAGATGAAGTAAACCTATTGAAAATCTGTCCGTCCCCATCGCCAAAAACCATTCTTTGCCCGTCCCAGAAAGCATTAGAGTAATCTGTGTCAAAATGGACAATGCCGACTAGAGGAAGTCCGGCGTCATCAATAGAATTTCTGTTAAAAACCTCTGAGAAAAAGTCGTAAGTGTCTCCCAGGTAATTGTAAGCCTCGTTTACCGCTGGGTCATTGCTGTCAGGACTTCCTTCTGTTCGTACTAGTGTACCTGGAAAGGTTTGCGTATAATTTGCAGAAAAAATGGTTCGCTGCTTTTGCTGACTGGTAGAAGGGGAGTAGGGATGTTTTCCATCCAACTTTGAATTTGCAAGTCGACTTTGCCTTAAATTACGAAATGTAGCGTCTATATTTAAAGCATTTATCGCCATACTACGAAGGTTAGGGCTGCTCTCTGGAGAGTCGGCAATATTCCGCAATATGTATGGCGGAAGAATGCAGAAAATCGAATGTCGGTGAGATGATGTACACATAGGTTTGATGTTTAGTTTAAAAGATAAATTTATATCTCTAAGTTAAAAAGTTCCTTTGTGAAAATACAAGTGTGGCAATTTACAATCAGTTCTACGTATTGCTCAAAGCACTTTGCCTCCTGTTTAAGAATTTAACTAATGATCAGGAAAGAATGCAATCCTTTAGAAGAGGACTAGAAATAAAGGGAACTTATCGTAAGGAATTTTAAAATCTGGCTCTGGTCTTCTTAATAGATTAATTATTGTTTGAAATATAAACCTTCATATTTATGAAAATAACAGCAGCGGTTATCACTACAAATTAACATCAACAGCTCTCCATCAATTCTCCTGACTAATTTTATAATTTCATGCTTACTCTCTGTCCAATTCAGCAAAGCTTATTTGTTATAGAGGTATAAAACGAATTTTAATACTTTTTAAATTAAAAAATCATGAATGAGTACGCATTGATTATGAGACATGAAGACGGTTCCAAAATTGCATCTCCCGAGCAAATGCAGCAGTGGATGAAACAAACTATGGACTGGATTGGTGGAATAGCAGCGCAAAATAAGTTTGTAAGTGGTACTGGTTTACCCTTTGATGAAGCACGTGTGGTGAGTTCTGATAAGATGGTGACCAATGGACCTTACGGAGATATTAAGGAGACTATTGGAGGTTTTATCATTGTAAGGGCCGAATCTGCAGATGAAGCTGCTGAGTTTGCGAAAGGATGCCCTGTACTGCAAGGCGAAGGAAATACGGTGGAAGTAAGAAAAATTGCAAAGAACGACGGAGCTCATTAATAGTATAAACTGATGAAAGATTTTCTTTTGATATTCCGGGCAGACTATTCTGTAATGAGTGAGCGTTCTGCCGAAGAGAAGCAAGCGATGACCAAACGTTATATGGATTGGGTAGATAGTATTGCTGACCGAAATCAGTTGCTGGACAGGGGAAACCGACTGGCACCTACTGGAAAAGTTGTTGCTGCCGGAGATGTGGTAACTAATGGCCCTTATACAGAGGTTAAGGAATTTATTGGTGGATACTCACTGGTTCAGGCTGAATCCTATGAGGACGCTGTGGAGCTGCTGAAAGGTTGCCCTGTTTTTGAACTTAATGGAAAAGTAGAGATCCGGGAAATAAGTTATATCAGATAAGATTCAGGTTCTGTCAAGAGCCTTGCCTATGGAACAACAGGAACTCATACCACACTTATTTCGTACCGAATTTGCCCGCATTACTGCTGTATTATGCGGGCGATTTGGTATAGCTAATGTAGAGCTTGCAGAAGATCTTACCAGTGAAACATTTTTAGCAGCCTTAAATACCTGGCCATATAAAGGTGTGCCTCAAAATCCTCAGGCCTGGCTTTATACTGTTGCAAAGAATAAGGCAAGGAATGTATTAAATCGTCAGAAGCTGCATGATGATAAAATCCTTGCTGTACTTCAGGAAGAAACTTTGGAGCACCAGGAGATGGATCTTGACCTTTCTGAAGCTAATATTATCGACAGTCAACTTCAAATGCTTTTTGCCGTTTGTCACCCTGCAATACCTGCGGAGGGGCAGATCGGGTTGGCTTTACGAGTACTTTGCGGCTTCGGAATTGACGAGATAGCGTCTGCTTTTTTAAGTAATAAAGAAACGATTAACAAGCGATTATTTAGGGCAAAAGAAAAATTAAGAACTAACCAGGTGAAAATGGCCTTCCCGCCGGAAAAAGAACTAAATAGCCGTTTACAACCTGTTTTAACCACTCTTTACCTGTTATTTAATGAAGGATATTATTCTGAAACAGGTAATGATATTTTGCGCCAGGAGCTTTGTTTTGAAGCAATGCGCCTTGTACGCATGTTGCTTGATTATAAACCGACTAATAAGCCGCAAGTAAATGCGTTGTTTGCACTGATGTGTTTTCATGCCTCCCGGTTTGAAGCCCGAAAAGCTGGCAACGGTGAATTTGTTCTCTATGAAGATCAGGATGAAAACCTATGGAATCATGAACTTATCTCTCAGGGAGCTTTTTATCTGCATCAGGCTTCACAAGGTAATACCATCTCCCGATATCATTTAGAAGCTGGAATTGCTTACTGGCATACTATTAAGACCGATACGGAGGAAAAATGGTCTAATATTCTGCATCTATATAATCATCTCCTTTCTATAGATTACTCACCCATTGCCGCACTTAACCACACTTTTGCATTGGCGAAAGTTAAAGGAAACGAAGTGGCCATCCACGAAGCAGAAAAGCTGCAGCTTAGCAACAATCCCTATTATCATACCTTATTAGGAGAGCTTTATAAGCCAATCAGTCT
>Ga0157372_10008642_pt1 | contig 10818 bp, 14 predicted proteins | sample C55metaG_FD_115307 | JGI IMG/M metagenome (GOLD analysis project Ga0157372, IMG submission 115307) | Corn rhizosphere microbial communities from Kellogg Biological Station, Michigan, USA - C5-5 metaG | ecosystem: Host-associated > Plants > Roots > Rhizosphere > Soil | place: USA: Michigan...
CCGCCGTCGCGGTCCGAGACGACCGTGCCGAGCGGCACGCGCAGGATGGTGTCGTCGCCGCTGCGGCCGTGTCGGTTGGCGCCTTCGCCGTGATGGCCCCGCGCCGCGGTGTAGTGGCGCTGGTAGTGAAAGTCCAGGAGCGTGGTGATGGAGGGATCGGCTTCCAGGATGACGCTGCCGCCGTCCCCGCCGTCTCCTCCGTCCGGCCCTCCGCGGGGCACGAACTTCTCACGCCGGAAGCTGACGCACCCGGCGCCGCCGTCGCCCCCCTTGACGAAGACGTCGATCTCATCAACGAACATGGGGTGACTTTAGATGACGGAGACGGCGACCCGGCTCAAGCCGACTGCTGCTGCGCGATGCTGACGTACTTGTCGTCGCCCTTCCGCTCGAATCGGACGTAGCCGTCCGACTTTGCGAACAGCGTGTGATCCACGCCCAGCCCGACGTTGGCCCCCGGCTTGAAGCGCGTGCCGCGCTGGCGCACCAGAATACTGCCGGCGGTGACGAACTGCCCACCGAAGCGCTTCACACCCAGCATCTGGGGGTTGGAGTCGCGACCGTTTCGGGAGCTGCCGACACCCTTCTTGTGTGCCATCGCTCTAGACCTCGATCTTGGTGATGCGCACGGCGGTCATCGTCTGTCGATGGCCGCGGTGCCGCCGGTAGTTCTTGCGCCGCTTGAACTTCACGACCAGGACCTTGTTCTCCTTGCGCTCCGCGACCACCTGTCCCAGCACCTTGGCGGAGGCCAGCGCCTTGGGCTCCACGGTCACCTGCCCTGCGTCGTTGACGAGCAGGACCTCGGTGAACTCGACCGACGCGCCCTTGTCCTTGGCGAGGCGCTCGACCTTGATGACCTGGCCGGGAGCGACCCGGTATTGCTTGCCACCCGTCGCGATGACAGCTTCCATTGCCGCAACCTTTCTATTCGTTGGGTCGATCATGGGTCCGGGTCTCGCGTCGATCGATCATCACTCCCGAGCGTTCATCTGCGTGCGTCCGGCCGGAATGTCACGAGGGCTCATCAGACCACAGGGCCCTCGTGAAAGTCAAGCCGGACGGGAGTTTAGCTCAAACGACCCGCATGTAGTCGGCCAGCTTCTGACGCAAGAACAAGCGCGAGCGGTGCACACGGGACTTCACCGCGGGCAGGCTGATCTGCAGCGTTTCGGCGATCTCGGGATTGGAGAGGCCCTCGACGTCGTGCAGCAGAAAGGCGGTCTTGTAGTCCCCCGGCAGGTCGTCGATCGCCGTCGTCAGCACGTCCCGAAGCTCGGTCTGCAGCGCCGGCTCCTCGGTGCGGGCCGACCAGTCCCGGAGCGGTTCGGCATGCTGGCCGAGCTCGTCGAAGCCGGGAGACGTCGCGTCCCACAAGATCTCGTTCCGCTGCCCCTGGCGGGTCCGCAGCTTCTGGTAGGCCGCGTTCGCGGTGATGCGATAGACCCAGCTGCCGAAGGCCGACTCCCCCTTGAACGTGTCGATCTTGCGCGCCGCCGTCCACAACGCGTCCTGCACCACTTCCTCCGCATCCTGCTCGTTGCTCGTGATACGGATGGCGAGGCGGTAGACCCGATCGCCGTAGGTGGCGATCAAGTCCTCGGCGGCGCTCGGATCCTGCCGACGGAGGCGCTCCACCAGCTCCGCGTCCCGGTCTGGCTTCCGCGGCCCGCTCGCCGTGTCCTGCGGGTGCCCGTTCGTGGCGTGTACCGTCGTCATGCTCATGTCCTGTAGAGCGTGAGGTGCTGCTTCAGCTCCTCGACGCACTTTTCCATGACTGCGATGTCCCGGGTGACCTTGCTCAGGAGGATCGCCCCCTCGAGGCCGGCGACCAGGAATTGGGCCAGACGCGAAGGATCCGCATCGCCTCGAAGATAGCCGCGTCGCCGGCCCCGGAGCAGCGCGTCCGCGAGACGGGTGCGCCAGATGTCGAAAAGCTCGGCCAGCCGCTGACGGAAGCCCTCGTGCACGTCCGACAGCTCGCAGGCCAGGTTGCCCATGACGCAGCCCCCCACGCAATTGCGCTGTCGCTGAGCCTCCAGCACGCGATCGAGGAACCCGTCGATCTGGGCAATCGGGTCCGCCTCGACGTCCGCGAACGCGGGTCCCAGGCTCCGCTCGACGAACGAGCGGGTCGTGCGGTCGATGATCGCGTACCCCAGGTCCTCCTTGCTCTTGAAGTAGTAATAAAAGTTGCCCTTCCCGACCCCGCTCTCCCGGAGCACGTCGTCCAGCGACGTGGATTGATACCCCTGTACATGCATCAGCCGGCGGCGGCGTTCAGGATCTGGTCCCTGGTCGCCGCCCCCTTCGTGCTCTTCGTCTCCGACGCCTGTGCCGGGCTCGGGCTCGTCATTCCTCTTCGCTCCTCTGCGAATTTACCGACCAGTCGGTACAAACTCTAGCCGGCGCAGACCCCAGTGTCAAATCTGTCCATTTCTCGAAATATCACAGTGACTTACGAAGACGACAGCGAGAGCATCTTGAGGAGATCGGCGGTGAGGTCGTAGAGCTGGGCACAGCCGGTATTTCCTCCCAGCAGGGTCTGGACCCGCTTGCGAAGAGCAGCATCCACCGGCAGGCCGAGCAGGGACCGGATCCGACCTTGCGGCTCGGTGCAGATGCCGGCATAGGGCAGCCTCGAGGTGATCGACTCCGCCTCGACGACGAGGCCCCGGTCGAGGTCGACCTCGTAGTGGAGATCGAAACCGTGAACGTTGTCGTGCATGGAGTTGAACAAGTGGAGTCGCGAACCAGTCTGGACGAGCCGGGCGACCTTTTTTCGCCTGAAGACCTTCCGGGCTCCCGGCGGGGGGCAATACAGATCCGACACCATCGGCGTCGAGACCGACCGGCTCCCGAAGAGCGCGCGCCCGGCCGCGCTGTACGTGAAGCAGGAATCGGGCAGGTCGACCCAGCCCGTCGTATCGAGCCGCCAGCAGGTCAGAGGGTCTGCCGTATCCAGCGCCGCGACGGCCGACCGAGGCATCCGCGTGACCTGCCGGGCCAGGCGGGCCATCTCGATGCTGCCATCGACGAAGAGGAGAGCGCCCGGACGAGAGCCGCACAGCTCGGCGAGGCGACGCGTGAAGCCGCCCACCATCCGAGTCCCGGCCAGGCGCGGGAAGTCGGTCACGAGCCCCGGATCGACGGCTCCGGACAGGGCTTCGGCGCGCGCCGCCCGGATCTCGTAGGTGGGTGACGGCAGGCAGACCGCGCTGACCTGGACGGCCCAGTCCTCGTCGGTCATGCGCACGGTATGGGTGAAGGCGTCGTCGTGGGTATTGTCCACCCACCCCTCCATCACCCGCTCGTAGCGGTCGCGGCCGACGAGCAGCGGGGAGCCGATCACTTGCCGGCGTACTTCCCCGGATCGGCGTCGAACTTGGTCTTACAGCCCACCGCGCAGAAGTAATAGGTCTCGCCCTGGTACGTCGACTGCGCCGCCGCCGTCTTGGGCTCCACGTCCATGTGACACACCGGGTCCTTGGCCATCACGACCTCCTTCACCGCCCGCCGCGGGAGCGGTCGAGCGCAGGCTATTGACCATCATTGCTACGGACAAAGCATACCCGCGGCCGCGGAAACCGGCACGAGGTTGTCGCCGCAGGCCTCGCCGAGGGTTCACGATCCGCGTGACTGCGACGTCGAAGAACGCGCCAGCCGTGCCCAGAGACATCTAGCGGGCGGAGAAGCGCGCGAGGACGTCGAGGAGCTCGTCCATCTTCTTCTGCCGGTCCCGGGCGTTGCCGGCACGCACCGCCTCCACCACGCACGATTCGAGATGATGGCCGAGCAGGAGCTTCCGGACCTGCTCGACCGCTCCCTGCACCGCCGCGAGCTGCAGGAGGATGTCGACGCAGTCCTTGTCCTCCTCGACCATGCGCTGGATGCCCTGGACCTGGCCTTCGATACGCCGCAGCCGACCGAGGGTCTTCGCCTTCACCCGAATATCCATGGTCACGTGCCTGGGATGGGCCGACGTTGCTCGAGCATGCGCAAGACCCAGTAGCCGGCCAGCGCGGCGAGCAGATGCTTGAGCGTGTGTCCGCTCACCAGGCCGGTGACCGAAAAGAACCACCCGTCCAGGAGCTCCGGCCCCTTGGCCAGGGCGTAGGTGGCCGCGGCGACCAGCAGGTCGGCGCTGCGCGTGTAGCGGGGCGGAAGGAGCCAGAGCAGCAGCGGCACGGCCGCGAGCGGATAGAACTGGACGAGCGCATAGAGGCGGAGATCGCCGGCTCCGCGCTGCTCGGTGACGTGCCAGTACCAGACGGAGATGACGGCCAGCGCGACGAGCGGACCCAGGAGCCGGAGGGCCGGACGGACGCCGACCCGGTCGCTGATGGTGGCGTCGAGCAGTCCCATCACGGTGATGGCGAGCGGCAGGCGATCCCACGCCAGCCGCGCGTTGCCGGGCGCCCAGTGGTAGTAGGCGGACCCGAATCCGGTCAGCAGGAGGCCGCCGAAGACGACCACGTAGGGCCAGCGCTCACGGGGATCCCGAAACGCTTGACCGACATCGCGAGCCAGGACGAAGCGGAGACCAAGGCCGCCGACCAGCACGAACGCGGCATTGGACAGCACGTTGAGCGCGTTGGGGACCCCCAGGAAGGCGCGCGCATCGGCCAGATGGTGGTAGGCCGCATCCTGCGGGATCGGCGGCGCGAGGAGCGCCCCTCCCGCGGCCACCACCCCCAGTCCTCCGATCAGCCCGATCGCGGTCCGCCGTTCCACGGCCCGACTATACCCTACCAGGGTACGCATGAAGCGACTCGGCGGCCGCTCGAGCGATGCGGCCGGGAGCGCGATCAGACGTCGGGGAACAGGGACGGCTGCGTACCCGGGGCGGCGGCCGGGCGCCCCGGCGCGGGCGCCGCGGCGGCCCGGCGCGCTTGGGCTTGCGCGGCTCCCGCTTGGGTCTCGTCCATCCCTTCTGGTGGGCGATCTTGTCGCCCTGCTTGATCACCGTCAGGTCCACCAGGCGGGCCATGGGATGGGTGATGAGATGCAGGTACTTCTGCCAGTAGCGAGGAGAATACGCCCATGTCTTCATCTGGTCGACCGCCAGGGTCAGGGCCGAGCGGTCGCCCTTGGTCGCCGCCTGCCGGAGCTGGCTCAGGATCGCGGCCCGGCTGATTCGCGACGGGCGGGTCACTTGACGGTCACGTCGTACTGCTCACGATGGTACGAAGCGACCGCCTGCACCGAGATCTTTCGGCTCAGGAGGGCCTGGAGCCGCTCGATGCCATCGCGCTGGCTCGATTCCAGGTGATGCGCCATCTCGGGATGGACCCGGATTACCACGTCGCGGCCGTTGCCCTCACCCGCCCCGGCCTGGATCTTCCGGAAGATCTCGGCGGCCAGGGTCGCGTCGGACTTGACCACGCCGCTACCCTTGCAGGTCGGGCACGGGGCGCAGAACAGCGATTGGAGGCTCTGCCGGACACGCTTGCGGGTCATCTCGACCAGGCCCAGCTCCGAGATCTCCAGCACGTTGGAGCGGGCCTTGTCGTCGGCGAGCACCTTCTTCAGCGCCTTGAACACCTGGTCCCGGTGCTCAGAACGCTCCATGTCGATGAAATCGATGATGATGATCCCGCCGAGATCGCGCAGCCGGATCTGCCGCACCACCTCGGTCACCGCCTCGAGGTTGATCTTGAGGATGGTCTCCTCGAGATCGCGCTTGCCCACGTACTTGCCGGTGTTGACGTCGATGGCGACGAGCGCCTCGGTGTGATCGATCACGATGTAGCCGCCCGACTTCAGCCACACGCGCCGGCGCAGCGCCCGGTCGATCTCGCGCTCGATACCGGTGGCCTCGAAGATCGGAGCGTCCTTCTCCCACCGCTTCACACGCGGAGCCAGCTGGGGCACCAGCGACGTGGCGAACTGCAGGCACTTGTCGTAGGCCGCCTCGCTGTCGACCAGGAACTCGTCCACCTCCGGCGAGAACAGGTCGCGCACCACCCGGAAGGTGACGTCCATCTCCTCGTGCAGGAGAGAAGGCGCCTGGGCCGACTCGAAGCGCGACTGCACCTGCCCCCAGAGACGGCTCAGGAAGCCGATGTCCGCGATGAGGTCCTCCTGCCCCTTGCCCTCGGCGACCGTTCTCACGATGAAGCCGCCTGGCGGGGGCGGCAGATCCCGGACGATGGCGCGCAGCCGATCACGCTCGAGGTCGTCATGGATCCGGCGGGAGACTCCGACGTGCCGTGCCTGAGGCATGTAGACGATGTAGCGCCCGGGAATGGACACGAAGGAGGTGACGCGGGCCCCCTTGGTGCCCAGCGGCTCCTTGGAGACCTGCACCAGGACCTCCTGGCCCTTGCGCAGCATCTCCTCGATCGGGGCCAGCGCCTCCCGTCGGGGCTCGGGCTCGGCGTCTCCCACGTCCACGTCCGCGGTCACGTCCTCCGCATCGGGCGCGTGCTCCTCCACGCCCAGGTTGGCGGTGTAGTCACCCGCGTAGAGAAAGGCGTCCTTGGAGAGGCCGATGTCGACGAAGGCGGCCTGCATGCCCGGAAGCACGTTGGTGACGACGCCCTTGTAGACATTGCCGACGATGGAGCGTCGATCCGCCCGCTCCACGTACAACTCGGTGAGGAGATTTCCGTCCTGAACGGCGAGACGCGTTTCGGTCACACCGGCGTTGACGACGATGCGCTTTCCCACGGTCGACCTCGATCCGGGGGCTCACGGGGAGACCCGGCCAGCAGTTCTGCGGTTATTGGAACTGCCGCATTCGGATCGAGAGCAGAAGCCCCAGGGCCGTCAACGAGACCACCATCGAGGAGCCGCCGTAGCTCATCAATGGCAGCGGGATCCCCACGATGGGGAGCAGACCCGTCACCATCCCGATGTTGATCAGGATCTGCGACGCGAATACCGTCGTCACTCCGAGGGCCAGGATGCGGCCCTTCGCCTCGCGAGTGCCGGCCGCGATCTCGAACCCCCGCAAGACCAGGAGCGCGTAGGCCACGATCAGCACCAGACAGCCGAGAAACCCCCACATCTCCGCGAACACGGCAAAAATGAAATCCGTATGCCGCTCCGGGAGAAAGGCGAGGCGGCTCTGCGTCGCGCCGCCGACTCCCTTCCCCAGGAGCTGGCCCGAACCAATGGCGATCTTCGCCTGAATGACATTGTAGGCCGTTCCGAGCGGATCGCGGAACGGATCGAGGTACACGAGCAGCCGGTCGCGCTGGTAGGGCTTGAGGACGAGCCAGCCCAACGGCATGAGGGCGACCCCGGCCAGGACCAACCCTCCCAGCACCTTGAGCCGGACCCCGAGACCCACCAGGATGGCACCCAGCACCGGGACCAGGCAGAGGGCCGTCCCCAGGTCCGGCTGACGGACCACCAGGAGGAACGGCACTCCCAGGAGCACGAAGGTCCCGATCAGAGCGGCGCGCGAGAGTCGCTCCCCGCGCCCGGAGGTGAGCGCCCAGGCCAGCGTGATCACGAAGATGAGCTTGAACACCTCCGACGGCTGAACGGTCAGAGGCCCGAGATGGATCCAGCGCCGGGCTCCCGAGACGGTGCGGCCCAGCACGAACACCGAGAGCAGCAAGCCGAGCCCAACCACGTAGAGGGCGGGGGCGAACCGGACCAGATTGCGGTAGTCGACGCTCACCACCACGAGGAGGCCGACGAGCCCGACTCCCACCCAGGACAGCTGCCGCCACACGAGGGCGGAGATGCCGCGGCCGGGATTGAGGCTCCAGAGGCAGACGACGCTGAGACCGATGATGAAGAAGGCGGCGCCCAGCAACGGCCAATCGACGTTCTGGAGGAGGCGCCGGTCGAGCCGGAGCATCAACCGGACTCGCCGAACGTCACCTGGGCAACCTTCTGGAGGAAGATCGCTTCGTAGATCTGGCGGGCGATCGGAGCGGCCACCTGTCCACCCTTGCCGCCCCGCTCGACCAGAACCACCACGACGTACTGCGGATCCGCGGCGGGCGCGAACGAGGCGAACCACGCGTGGTCCTGCCCCTTGGACGAGTCACTCTTGGCGATGGTCTGGGCGGTACCGGTCTTCCCCGCGATGTCCACGCCGGGCACGCGGGCCAGCGCGCCGGTGCCGTCCTTGACGACCGCGGCCAGCGCATGGCGCAGGAACGCCCACACCACCGGCGACAGCTCCACGCGCTCCGTCATCTTGCTGGACGCGCTGTAGGCGAGGCTGCCATCCGCCCGCTCCACCCGCTGGACGAGCCGCGGCTTCCAGAGGATACCTCCGTTGGCGACGGCCGCCATCATGCGCGCGATCTGCAGCGGCGTCACCAGCAACTGACCCTGCCCGATCGACATGTTCACGGTATCGCCAGCCTGCCACGGGCGCTTGAGGCGGGCCCGCTGGCTCGGCGTGAACGGCACGAGGCCGAAGCGCTCGCCTCCGAGATCGATGCCGGTGGGCGCCCCGAGACCGAAGGCGTGGGCATAGCGGGCCATGGTCTCGCCGCCCACCTTGAGCCCGGCCTGGTAGAAGAAGATGTCGCACGACTGCGCGATGGCGCCATTCATGTCGAGGTGGCCGTGCCCGCCCGGCTTCCAGTCCTTGAAGGTCCAGTTGCCGAGGTTGAACTCGCCGTTACAGTAGATACGGTCCATCGGGGTGAGCGATCCTTCCTGGAGCCCGGCCGCGGCCACGATGATCTTGAATACCGAGGCCGGCGGGTACTGGCCCTGCAGCGCCCGGTTCATGAGCGGAGTCATCGGATCGCGCACCAGCCGCAACCACTCGTCCCGCTCCACGTTTCCGGTGAGGCGATCGAGCGGAAACGCCGGGCTCGACGTCATGGCGAGCACGTCACCGTTCCGCGGGTCCATCACGATCACCGAGCCCGCCTTGCCCGCCATCGCCTGCTCGGCCGCTTCCTGGATCCGCCGGTCGATCGTGGTGATGACCTGGGCGCCCGGGTCCGGTTCCTCGCGGCGCATCACCTGGACCGGCCGGCCGTACGCGTCGACCTCGATGCGCTCTCCCCCATCCCGACCGCGCAGGTACTCGTCCAGGAGCCGCTCCAGCCCGGACTGTCCGATCATGTCCCCGCGACGGTAGCGGCCCTGTTTCATCTGCTCGTCGCTCACCTCGCGGACGTATCCGAGCAGGTGCGCCGCGAAGGTGCTGGTGGGATACGTCCGCTGGGGCTCGACTTCCACGATGACGCCGGGCAGCTCGAGCTTGCGCTCCTCGACCTTGGTGACGTCCTCCAGGGTCAGCCCGCGTCGGACCCGCACCGGACGGATCGAGTCCGGCGCCACGCGCTCGAGCGCATCCATCAGCTCGCCCGCCGGGATCTTCAGCAACACGGAGAGCCGGGCTACGACCGAGTCGCGGTCCTCGAGCTCTCGGGGGATCACCGACAGGGTGAAGGCCGGTCGGTTGTCCACGAGGGCGAGCCCGTTGCGGTCGAACAGGATGCCGCGCGGAGCGGCCACCGGGCGGATCCGGATCCGGTTCTTCTCCGACAGCTCGTGCATCCGTCCGCCCTCCAGCACCTGGAGGTACCAGAGCTGGCCCATCAGGGCGAGGAACCCCAGGGAGCAGACGATGGCCAGGGCCAGGATCCGGCGGCCCCACGCCTCGCGCCGATTGGGCGGCACCGACTTCAGCTCCACGAGCGTCTCCGCATCAATTCGACACCGGCCTCGGCGAGGATGCACAGCGTGCCGATGAAGCCGTTGAACAGGGCCTGGGGCAGGATCACGTGGAGCATCAGGTCGCCGAAGGCCGCCGGATAGTGGAACATCTGCAGGAGCAGGAACCGCCCGACGCCTTCCACCACGCTGAGCAGCACGAGCCCGGGCACCTGCACGAGCGGATTGCTGACCCAGAACCGGCCCACGAGCAGGCCCATGCCGAAGCCGGCCATTCCCTTGGTCAGCGCCTGCACGCCCACGAGCCCGCCCCCGGTCGCATCCTGCATGAGGCCGGCCACGAAGCCAGCCAGACATCCCGACTCCGGGCCATAGCGGAGGGCGATCAGCACGGTCAGGATCAGCGGCACGTCGGGCGTGATCCCTCCGAGGCCGGCCACCGCGACCACCGTCGACTGCAAGACCCCGCCGCCGATCGTCACGAGCAGCAAGAGCAGACGTACCATGCTCATCCGTCCGTCGGAAAGAGCGCGGCGAGATCCTGCGGCGTCTGGCCGGTCAGGAGGAGGACCTCCTCGACGCGCGAGAAGTCCACCGCCGGCGCCAGCACCGCGAAGTGGAAGAGCGCTGATCCCTTGTCCTCGATCTTCACCACGCGTCCGACCGGCAGGCCCTTGGGGAACAAGGTTCCGAGCCCCGAGGTCACCACCAGATCGCCCGGCGCGACGCTCGACCCGTCGCGGGCCATGAATTTGAAGCGCACCGTGCCGCCTGCGTCACCTTCCACGAGCCCGGCGGTGCGGGTGCGCAGCACCACCGCGCCGACCGTGGAGGCGGGGTCGTTGAGCAGCTGGATGACCGCGGCACCCCGATGCACCTGCACCACGCGACCGACCAGGCCGTCTGGCACGATCACCGGGGTCTGCTGCGCGATACCGTCCCCGCGACCGCGGTTCACGGTCAGCGAGCGAACCCAGCCGCCCGCCTCGCGGCCGATGACCTCGCCGGCGAGGGTGGCAAGCGGCAGGCGACTCTTCAGCGCGAGCAGCCGTCGGAGCCGGGCGTTCTCCTCGCGCGTCTCGCCGGCCTGGAGCGACATCACGCGCAGTTGCTCGTTCTCGCCCCGGAGAACGGTGTTCTCGCGCCGGGCCGCCTTCCAGTCGATGTAGTTGGCCCAGAAGCCGAGCGCCCCTCGATGGATGCGAACCAGCAGGC
>Ga0157372_10008644_pt1 | contig 10816 bp, 9 predicted proteins | sample C55metaG_FD_115307 | JGI IMG/M metagenome (GOLD analysis project Ga0157372, IMG submission 115307) | Corn rhizosphere microbial communities from Kellogg Biological Station, Michigan, USA - C5-5 metaG | ecosystem: Host-associated > Plants > Roots > Rhizosphere > Soil | place: USA: Michigan...
ATGTCAACCCCGTCGACGCTAATGCGGGCCGTGCGGCCAAAACGTCCACCGAACGATATCGATGAATAGCCCGCCTTGGTAGGATCGAAGTTCTGGCCATCCTGGATTTGGACACCGGGCTCGCGCTGCGCGAGATCAAGGAAGTGGCGCCCATTTACAGGCAGATTCTCGATCTGGGGGGAGGACAGCACGCCCTGTACTTCTGCCTGCTCTGTGTTCACGGCCAGCGCGGACCCTTGCACTTCCACTACCGTGCTTTCTTGTCCCACTGCCAGCTTGGGATTCACCGTCGCAGTATTGCCAACGCGCACCGCGACAGTCTGAGTGGTGGTGCTGAATCCTTTAGCCGCCACCTGCACCTTATAGTTGCCAGGCGACAGAGCACCCGAATTGAAGGCACCAGAGGCATTGGAGGTGAGATTAATCTGCTGATTCGTGTCAAGACTTGTAATTGTGACTTTGGCCCCCTCCAGCACAGCACCTGTCGCATCGGTCACCGTACCAACGATACTGCCAGTCGAAATTGTTGTCTGGGCGAATGCCGCCCCGGTAGCAACAAGCGCGAACGCGAAGATCAGTGCGAGCAGAGAAAATTTGTGGCTTTGGCTGCAAGACTTTTGGTTCAACATCATCCACCTTACCTTTCGAAATAAAATCGGAATCCAAGGCCGCTGACGCCAGATGAATTCATCACCGGCACAGCCGCGAAATAGAGGTTTTCGCACAACGAGCAAGGATCTGAGCTGTTCTTGCGGTGTCATAACAGCGTGAGAATCTTAAGAAACACGCACAGATCGGCGTCACTACTGTGTGTTCAGTAAAGCAATTGTTCCGCCACGGAGTCCAGACCGGCTCGAAGTTGATGTAGATGTCTAACTTTCAATGACTTACGACTATTTACTGTTGCTTACTGTGCTCGCTTGCCAATGCCGCGTATTCTAAATTTCGTATTTCAGTTCAGGAATGTGTAGCCCAGACACACCCTACCGCGTGACACGCGTTCATGACAAACGCTGTAAAACCGAGTTAGACAGTTGTTATGTCAGTTGCGGGCGCTGACAGGCAGGCACTCAGAACTCTGACTTGACAGTGTAATATCCCGCGCGATGGCGCACATGGTAAGCCGAGGCGTCCGGCATGCCGCTCACTTTGACCTGGATACGGCGAAACTCGGAAAAAGAGGCGCGCTGCGATGGATAGTAGGCGAGAAGGTATTGTGTCCGCAGTTCGTCGCTGATTTTGCGGAAGGCCTCGTCCAGTTGCCCGATGGAGGTCGCGTAGTAGTACTTCCCTCCCGTATCTTCGGAAAGCTGAATCAGCGCGTGTTCTCCCCCGGTTTCGCGTCCTGCACTGCTTTCGATCGGAACGATGATGATCGAGTACACGATGGCCTCGGCTTCTTCGGCGGCGCGGAGGGCTTCCTTGTAATCGACTTTGCTGATGGTGTCGCCACCATCGGTGATGAGCACCATCACCTTGCGTCCTTTGCGGTGGTCGAGGGAGCGGGAGGCCAGGTAAATGGCGTCGTAAAGAGCGGTGGCAGCCCCGACACGGATGTGATCGATGCCATCATCGACGTGCTTGAGATCTGAGACATACCCATGCGTAGTCTCTTGGACGACTTCGCTGAAGGCGTAAACCGAAATCGCGTCCACTGGCCGGAGGATGGTATGAACGAAGTGCTTGGCTGAGGCCTGCTCCAGGGGCAGGTCGCGGCGGGTACTCAAGCTGGTATCAATGGCGAGCGCGATCGAGAGCGGAACCGCGGATTCCTTATCGAAGACGGCGATCTTCTGCTCGTGGCCGTCTTCTTCGAGAAAGAAATTGTCCTTTTTCAGACCACCGACGGGCGAGCCTTTGGTATCGGTGACGGTCACAAAAACGTTCACCAGGTTGACATCAACTTTCAGGGTGGTGGACGACTGGGATTGGCCTTCCGATGGCTTTTGCGCCGGCGCGCTGGACGTCTGCTGCCCCTGTAAGCCGGAGAACGAGAGAGACAAGAGGGCCAGGAGCAGAGTCGGAATGAATTTTCTCATCGAGGGCTGAATTATACCTTTGGCAATTTGTACGCTTGATCCGGATCAGCCGAGGCCGTTCTGTTAGATGCGGTGCGCCCGTTTGGGCTGCCTGAGGCTAGGAATTCGCCCGGGGAATTTCTGGCGGGAAGGCGTCGCCATCGGCCCAAACGGCGCCGTCTTCGAAGTACTCTTTCTTCCAGATGGGGACTCTGCGCTTGAGGGTATCGATGAGCCAGCGGCAAGCGTCGAAAGCGGCCGCGCGGTGCGCCGATGCGACTGCAACCAGCACGCTGGTTTCGCCTATCTGCAAGCGGCCCAGACGGTGCACGATGGCTACATCGCGGACCTGAAATTTCGAGAACGCCTCTCTGGCCAGTGCCTGCATTTCTTGCAGTGCCATGGGTTCATAGCCTTCATAGTCGAGGTAAAGCGTCTTGCGTCCGCGCGTCTGGTTGCGCACGATTCCTTCGAAAGCCAGAGCCGCGCCATCCTCGCCACGCTTCAAGGAGTCCACAATCTGCTGCGTTTTGATGGCTTCGCGAGTAAGGGACGCGTAGTGGCGCGCGATGGTGGTCGACTCGGCTCCTCCACTGACCGGGGGAAGCAGCGCGATTTCGTCATCGCCTTTTAGTTTGGTGTCAGGGGATGCGTACTGCTCATTGACGGCGAGTGCGATCGAGGAAAAATGCTTTTTCAGCGCGGGAATTTCGCGTTCATACTGAGTGAGGACGTCGCGCACCGAGCCCCCTTCGGGCAACTGCAGGGAGTCGCTGCTCTTGCCCGCCAAGTCTCGCAATACACCGAAAAAAAGCACGTGCACTTGCATCGCAGAATCAGTGTACCGCGACAGGGAGTTCGCCTGACTTTGGTGCGAGACGGTGTTGCATTTCAAATTCAGGGGACAGGGCGCAGGGGACAGGGCGCAGGGCAAAAGAAAAGGTTTCAAGGCTCGAACCTTGAAACCTTTATATCTATATCTATGTCTATGCCTGCGTCAGGACTCGATCATGCACCGGCTCCGGCTCTTTGACCGGTTGCGTCGGTTGGTAATCTTGCTTCGGATCCTTCGGCGGAGCGGAAGGAATCATCTTGGCCGCAGTGCTCTGCTCCACGGAGGGCAGAGAAACTGCCAAAGCCTCATCGATGGTTTTCACAAAATGAACGTTAAGGTTCTCCAGTTGCTCGGCCGTGAGGTCTTCCTGGAGGTTCATCTTGTTCTCCGCCGGCAGAATTACGTCGCGAACGCCTGCGCGTTTTGCGGCCAGGACTTTTTCCTTGATTCCGCCCACCGGCAGCACGTTTCCGCTCAGTGTGATCTCACCCGTCATCGCCACCAACGGCGTAATGCGCTGCTTGGTCAGTAGTGATACCAGCGCTGTCGCCATGGTCACGCCTGCTGACGGCCCGTCCTTGGGGATCGCTCCCGCGGGCACGTGGATGTGGAGGTCATGGTTGGCGAAGAAATCCTCCGTCACACCAAGACGATCCGCATTGGACCGTACCCAGGTCAGGGCTGCTTGCATGGATTCCTGCATGACCTGACCGATTTGACCGGTCATGGTGAATCCACCTTTGCCTTTCATGGCGTTGGCCTCGACGAAGAGCACGTCGCCGCCCGAGGGAGTCCATGCCAGGCCTACGGCTACTCCCGGACGTTCCGTGCGCTCGGCGATTTCACCTTCGCTGCGGATCTTGATGCCACCCAGGAATTCCTGAATGACCTCTTTGTTCACGATGAGCTTTTCGGTCTTCCCTTCCGCCAAACGGCGCGCTTGCTTGCGGCAGATCGTGCCGATCGTGCGTTCCAGGCTACGCACACCCGCTTCCCGAGTGTAGTGCCGGATAACGTAGCGCACTCCCTCTTCGGGAAATTCAATCTGCTCGCCTGTAATTCCGTTCTCGTCGATCTGTCGCGGGATCAGGTACTTGAAAGCGATGTGCACCTTCTCCTCTTCGGTGTAGCCTTGCAGTTCGATGATCTCCATACGATCGCGCAGCGGCTCGGCGATAGGGTCAAGCATGTTCGCGGTCGTGATGAAGAGGACTTTCGACAAATCGAACGTCACGTCGAGGTAGTTGTCGCGGAAGCTCGAGTTCTGTTCAGGATCCAAGGCTTCGAGCAGCGCGGAAGCCGGGTCGCCGCGGAAATCGCGTCCAACTTTATCGATCTCGTCGAGCATGAAGACCGGATCTTTGGTCTCGGCACGGCGAATGCCCTGGATGATCTGTCCCGGCAACGCGCCGATGTAGGTCCGGCGGTGGCCGCGGATTTCCGCTTCATCGTGCACGCCGCCGAGCGAGAGGCGTACGAACTTGCGTCCTAGAGCCCTGGCAATCGATTTGCCGAGCGAAGTTTTGCCCACGCCCGGAGGTCCCACGAAGCACAGAATTGGACCTTTCATGTTGGGCTTCAGCCGGCGAACCGATAAATAATCCAGAATGCGGTCTTTGACCTTTTCCAGATCGTAGTGGTCGGCGTCGAGAATCTCCTTAGCCTTTGGAATCTCGATCTCCTGGCCGGAGGTTTTCGCCCACGGCAGCACAGCCAGCCACTCGATGTAATTGCGGGTCAAAGAATAGTCGGCAGCCATGGGAGACATGCGGGAAAGGCGGCCCAATTCTTTGAGAGCCTCTTTCTTGACTTCTTCGGGCATGCCCGCTTCTTCGATCTTCTTCTTCAGATCCTCAACATCGCGCTGGCCTTCGTCCTGCTCTCCGAGCTCTTTCTGGATGGCCTTCATCTGCTCGCGCAGGTAGTACTCGCGCTGGGTTTGCTGGACGCGATCCTGCACTTCGCTCTGGATCTTGTTGCGCAGCTGCTGGACTTCCAGTTCTTTCGCCAAGTGCTGGTTAATCTTCTCCAGCCTCACGTGGATATCGAGCGTCTCGAGAGTGTCCTGCTTATCCGGCGTTGACAGCGATGGCAGCGACGAAGCAATGAAGTCGACCAGCCTACCGGGCTCGTCGATGTTCATGGCCACGGTGGAGAGTTCGTCAGATAGGGTCGGCGAACCAGCCACGATCTGCTGAAACAGGGTTAAGACATTCCGCTGCAAGGCTTCGATTTGCGAAGTTGCAATGGGCGCCGCTCCCTCCGGCATTACGGAGTAGTGCGCCGTCATGAACGGAGTTAATTGGGTAAATTCCCCTAAGCGGATGCGCTCTAGGCCCTCGGCAAAGACGAACAGGCTTTGGTTCGGCATCTTGACGACTTTATGTACGACTGCGGAAGTACCTACGGTATAAAGGTCGTTCGGTTGAGGAGCGTCCACCCGCGCCTCGCGCTGGGCCACAACAATGATCGTCTTATCTTCCCCAAGAGAATTGATCAGTTGAACTGAACTTTCCCTCCCCACGGTAAGTGGCAAAACAGCATGGGGGAATAGAACCGTGTCCCGGACAGGAAGCACCGGGAGAGCCGTTTGCTCTTTTTCTTCCTTATGCTTAGGAGTGCGCTCTGCTGGCGTCTGCTGGCTCATAGTTCTCCTTGAGTGTAACTCGCTCAAGTTTAGATGTTGTGGCAGGGGGAAAGGTTTCAGACGGGCCGGAACGATTCCCAAACTCTCGAATTCTATTCCGTTATGTCAGGATCGGAATGTGCCTAAGGTGCAGAGGCTAACGCGGCGAACCGCGGCTGGCAAGTCTTAAAAACGCACCCTGGCTGCCATGGAATAGAACTCGGTTGGTTGAGCGACATTCCGCAGCAGAGAAACACGCCATCCCGCGCGCCTCAGTTCGACTCAGAAATGGCGCGCGGGTGGTTTCCCAACGGAGAATATCTATTTTTCGAATACGTGCTTGGCCTTGTCGCCGCGAAACACCATTTCCTGTACGATGCGGTCATTACCCGCGATTTCGTAGACGGTCTGCGTCTGCGGCGCCTTCTGCGCCAGCGGGACGAGAGTGCACTTCACCTTAAATTCGTCCTTGCCGCTCTGGCGTTGGAACACCATTATGTGTTCGTCGCCCTGCATGGTGTGGCGCACCACATACTCGCCGGCGGGCATGTTAACGGATGCGATCCGGACGGGAGCATCGAATTTCACCCGGTTCACTTCCTTGATTCCCAGACTGTTGTCGGCAGCCACTGCCATCACGCTGCACACGCATACCAATAGTCCCAAAAAGCGCAAAAGTCGCATAAAACCTCCAATGTAGGATTTCGCGATCCCGATGAGAGATCAGGAGAAGTGTAGGAGCCTTGCGACAAATTCAATGTGCGTGTGATCACTACTATTTGTGACGGCAGAGTTGAAGTTTCATTTCGGGGTAAACTGCGCCAGATCATACAGACCCAATCGTTTTTCGAGGCCCGCCACCTGGTCTACCATCTTGAAGAAACCCTCTTCTCCAAACAGTTGGTCTTCCTTCTTCTCGAAGTCCTCGCCTAGCGCCGCGTATTCGTGTTTGGAAACGATGGAGCGGAAAGCGGGGAACAGGACCGTGTCCTCTCGCGCCTCGTGAGGCCGGTACATGTGCAGGAAGGCACGCAGAGCGTCGGCCAGTCGATCCCCGTCAACCGAGACATACTTCAAGGAAGCAGCACCCGCGAGTTCGCGAATTTTCGCGGTGAGTTCCCTTCCAGCTTTGTGCTGAATCTGCAGCGTTTCGACCAACGACACCAATTTCTTAGCCTTGCGAAAACGTGGAAACAGGTAATCCTCTTCCAGCTTTTCGTGGTACTCCTCGACGAAGTGGCGAATGATGTCGGCGGAGTTTACCAGGATCGAGCCGTCGAAGGGCTTTTTGGCGGATAGCAGATGAAGATGATGATCGTAGATGAGCAGGATGCGGTTGAGCAGGCCGTGCTCGCGCATCAAGTCCTCGGCAGGAGAAATTTCTTCTCCTTCGTTCTGCTGCTCGTGTTCATTCTGAGCTGGTTTCTGCTGGGCAGCAATGATACCCGGCAAGAGGCATCCCGCACCGATAAGGGAGCTTTGCAGGAAAGTGCGCCTGCGCATGGGGTCTTTCATGATTTCTCCTTCGACTATAGGACGTTGAATGCGCGGACAAAGGTTTTAAGCCGCAGGGTAAACGCCTAGCACTTTGACAAAATCCGCCACCTCGCCCAGGTGCCGCAGCGCATTCTGCGCCGGTTCATCATCACCGCGCAGAAAATCGACGTAGAAAACGTACTCCCAGGGGCGGCCGCGCATGGGACGCGACTCAATCTTGCTCAGACTGATGTCGCGCAAGGCAAAGACGCTAAGGGACTTGAATAGGGCCCCGGGCAGGTTCTTAACCTTAAACGCGATGGAAGTCTTATTGGCCCCGGCGGGAATCAGCCGGTGATAATCGGTTCCGCCGCCCGTGTGCCCCACGTCTCGCCGATGTTGGGAGACGCGGGTGACTGCCCGACGGGCGCGGCCGAGCTGTCGAACCAGGAAAAAGCGCGTGAAATTGCTTTTCTCGTCTTCGATGCCGGCTTTCAGAATCTTTCCCGAATATTCCCTAGCCGCCTGCCGCCCGGCGATGCCAGCGGCATCTTTCAATTGGTTCTCGATAACATGCTTCACGCTTCCCGCGGTGTCATAGAAAGGAACGGGCTCGATATGGGGATGCTGGTGGAAGAAGTCCCGGCACTGGTCGAGGGCAACGGGATGTGACAAGACCCGCCGGAGGGAGCGCATCTGCACGCCTGGTGGCGCAATCACATTGTGAATGATGCGGAGCAGGAATTCCGCCTGGATAAAAACGTTTCGTGAAACCAGCAGGTCAGCATGCTCGGCGACGGTTCCCGCCAGCGTGTTCTCAATGGGGATGACCGCGCCTTCCACCGACCCCCGCTCCACGCGGTCGAACACCTCTGCCGATCGGGCACATGGCACCACACTGCAGCGAGGCAGCATCCGTTCGGCAGCCTCGTGACTGAAAGAACCCAACTCCCCCTGGATCGCGACTTTCATATGCAAGGCAAGGTATCTGGAGAGGCGATCCCACTGCAAATTATTTCTTCGGGCCGCTATCGCCGTTCAGATCCTTCTTCAGCACGAGCGCATCTACACCATTGGAATAGTAGCGCGGCCACGTGCGGAGCACGTTGTATCCGTGCCGCTTGTAAAAGGCCAGAGCGGGAACATTGTCCACGGCGGTTTCCAGGCCGACGGCGTGACTTCCGGCAGCACGCAGGCGTTCTTCGGCGGACTGCAGCAGAGCGGAACCCACTCCGGAGCGGCGAGTGGCGGGATCCACATCAATGGTGACGATATGACCAGTGGGCCCACGATGGGCAACGATGAACCCCTGAGCTTTTCCGCCTCCGTCATCAAGGGCAACGAGGGTAAACGCCCCGCGATGACGAATGTAGGCCTTCAGTTCCTGCTTGGAATAGGCGATCCCTGCCGGAAAACAGGTCTGGTCCATGCGCCATAAGGTTTCGAAATCGTCGGGCTCGAAGTCGCGGATCACGCTGGCGACATTGTACCCACAGCAGATCGAAACGGTGTGACTGGTGAGTGCGGGATCCCGCCGGAGTTCCGTATTTCCACAAGCCGCCTCGCCGGAACGCGAAGAATTTCAACAGGAGAAATTTGGCCCCTTGCTCATGTCGCAACCTCAGACGTACCATCAGCATCAGAGAAACAGCGAAAGCGAAGGACGCCGTGGGTCGCCTTCTAATCATTGACGTGATTTGCGCTGTCGCGGCACTGGGGATCTGGTACCTGCTGTTCGCCGCCTACAACCGCCGCCGAGGCGCGGAAGCGCTGCGCTGGGTGCAATCGGCCTGCGCGGGCAAAGGACGAATCCTGGATTTTCGCTGGCTGAATAGTTCGCGGCTGCACGCGCGTTTACATTTCCCTTCCCGCAACTTCGAAAATGCGCACGTGACCATGAAATTCCGGCCGCGGCCGCTGCCCATCCAGTGGCTATTGAGCCGCATTCATAAGCAAAAAGAGACGCTGACCTTCGAGGCTGACCTGGGAGGCTCTCCCAACTTTCACCTCGAAGTGGTGCGGCATCGCTGGTGCGCCCACAGCCGCGGCGTCGATGCCCGGCAACGAGACGAGCGTGAATGGGACATCTACGAACCTGGCCCCATCATCCTCACTACCCGCACGCATTGGAAACAGGACTCCACCCCGGAACTGAATACGCTCATGACCGTCCGGCAGCAGGACGTGCTGCAGGTGCGTTTCCGGCCGGAGTCTCCGCAGTTCTCAGCAACCATCGCTTTGGACGCGCTGGACGATCCCAAAACCGCCGCGGGTTTCCTCAGCACGCTCCGCGAACTCGCCGCGGGCGCGTCTGCCCACCGGCAGTAGAGTAAAGCCCGAGCCCACCCGCAATCACGTAGAGCCGGACCCATTGGTCGGGCTGGGTTTCTGGTCAGACAGTGGCGTGCCCCAACCGCTTCGCTTCGCGGGGCGGACTAATGGGTCCGCCTTACGTGGGTTGTGCCGGTGGCGAGATGACGGCGAGCTGCGCTTGCCCACCTGAATTCTCTGCCCACTGCAGACACGTTCGTTGGTAATCACGCGGGCGCGTGCGGACTCAAGTAAACTAGTGTTCCATGCCGACAGGCAAAGGCTCAATCCACCTGTTTCGACTCTTCGGGGTCGACGTGTTTCTGCATTGGTGGTGGTTCCTGGTTGCGGTTTACGAGATTCAAAGCCGCGCCGGACGCTACTCTTCCATCACCTGGAATGTCTTCGAATATCTTGCGCTCTTCCTGATCGTCCTGATGCATGAGTTCGGACATGCCCTGGCTTGCCGACAAGTTGGGGGAAAGGCCGATCGGATCGTGCTCTGGCCTCTTGGCGGAGTGGCTTATGTCGATCCGCCGCAGCGTCCGGGGGCAACCCTTTGGAGTATCGCGGCGGGACCTCTGGTCAACGTCGCGCTCATGCCCATCCTTTCAGCGTTGTTTTTTCAAACGGTGCATAAGGGTTCGAAGGACCTAGCAGAGCTGCTCTACATGATCAGGTGGTGGAATCAGAGTCTTTTCATATTCAACATTTTGCCAATCTACCCCCTGGATGGAGGACAGATCCTGCGCTCGCTCCTCTGGTTCGTACTTGGGCGAGCTCGGAGCTTAATGGTCGCTACGATGTTCGGACTCCTAGGCATCGTGGGATTCATCGGACTAGCAATCTATAAGCATCAGCCTTGGTTGGGAATTCTAGCTCTCTACATGTTGATGATTTGCTGGGGCGGACTGAAGCACGCGCAAGACCTCTTGAAGATGGCCAAGCTTCCGCGGCGTGACGGCTTTCAGTGTCCCAGCTGCAACACGGCGCCGCCGGTCGGTGAGTATTGGAAGTGCTCCAACTGCGGACAGGCGTTCGATACTTTTCAGACCGGGGCAGTATGTCCCAGTTGCCGGACCCAGTTCCCTGCTACGCGGTGCCTGGATTGCGGGCATCTGCATCCCATGCACGAGTGGATGTCTCGCACGCTCGTCGCTCCCAGTCTCTGATTCAGGTGTAGCCCCGAACGCCTAGTCCGGGGTTGCGCGCGGAACGCGCAATAGGGTTGAAGGTTGGCAGCGGGTCTTAGCTGCTGCACTGCTCGCTTCGCGAGCGGGGCGAACGAGGCGTACGCCCCTACACAAGCTTGTTCTCAGACCCCACAAACACAAGTTTTGCAAAATCTGAGCCGACAAAATGGGGCGCGCCAATCTTCATTCATGGGATTCTCAGGCGCGTCGATTGCTCCCCTGAACCCGCGGCACAGCTAACCGTGACTTCTGGATCGAAGACACTGACCTTGAAGGTTGCCGACACGACTCACGTAATCCTCATGGGAGCGGATCACTTCTCGTGTTCATGGAGCAACCAGAAGGTTGCGGTGAACTA
>Ga0157372_10008651_pt1 | contig 10811 bp, 9 predicted proteins | sample C55metaG_FD_115307 | JGI IMG/M metagenome (GOLD analysis project Ga0157372, IMG submission 115307) | Corn rhizosphere microbial communities from Kellogg Biological Station, Michigan, USA - C5-5 metaG | ecosystem: Host-associated > Plants > Roots > Rhizosphere > Soil | place: USA: Michigan...
GTCTGCGAGATGGTGCCGCGGATGATGTTCTGCATCTGGCTCGACACCACGTCGGCGGTGGCCGGATCCTTGGCACTCGCGCTAGCGACGCCGGTGCGCTCGCGGTAGAGGCCGAAGTTTTTGCTCGCCGAAAACGCGATCATGCATTCGGGCAGCGTCGAGGCGATCTTGCGCACGCCATAGGCGTCCTGCTCGAGCCCGTCGCCGAAGCCGAGATAAGCCAGGTCGCTCAGCGGGAAGGCGCCGGTCTTTTTGAGGCTCGCCGCGACGCGATCCCATTGCGCCGGCGTCAGGTTGGCGCCGGTCGGGTTATGGCAGCAACCGTGCAACAGCAGGATGTCGTCCGGCGTCAGGCTGTCGACGACCTGCATCATCGCATCGAAATCGACCGAACGGGTCTTGGGGTCGAAGTACGGATAGGTCTTCGGCGTGAGGTTGGCGTTCTCGGCCAGCGGCCAGTGGTTGGGCCAGCTCGGATCGGAGATGTAGATGTTGCCCTTCGGCCGGGCCCGGCCGAGCACGAACATCAGGATCATCAGCGCGCCGGTGCCGCCGGCGCCGTTGACGCAGCGGATGCGCGAGGTGTCGACCACGCCGCCAAGCGCCAGCTCGACCACGGCGGCGGAGAACTCCTTGTTCCCGACCACGCCCTTGTAGGTCTTGGTCGTCGCCTTGTCGTGGATGCGCTGCTCGGCCTTTTTGACCGCCGACATGATCGGCGTGTTGTTCTTGTTGTCTTTGTAGACGCCCACACCCAGGTCGATCTTGTTGCTGCGCGGATCGGCGGCGTATTCGGCCATCAGCACGAAAATCTTGTCGAGCGTGGCCTTCTGCAGGGTTTCGAACATCTGGTAGGTCCGGTGGGAAAGGCCGCCCTCAGCGGCGGCATCTGGCCTATGACAATGCGGGGTTGCGGCGTCAAGGGTTGACGGATTCGCCCGCAAACCGGCACATTGACGCTTTAGCAGCAGAGTTCGTCATGCCTGTCATCAATCGCGTCGCCGAGTTCCAGCGCGAGATCGCTGAGTGGCGGCAGGATTTCCATCGCAACCCCGAGCTTTTGTACGACGTGGAGCGTACGGCGGGGCGCGTGGCCGAGCTGCTCGAAAGCTTCGGCGTCGACGAGGTCGTGACCGGCCTCGGCCGGACTGGCGTCGTCGCCGTGATCAAGGGTCGGAATGGCGGCGCGGGCCGCGTGATTGGCCTGCGCGCCGACATGGATGCCCTGCCGATCACCGAGCGCACCGGCAAGGCATACGCCTCGACCGTGCCGGGCAAGATGCATGCCTGCGGCCATGACGGGCATATCTCGATGCTGCTGGGGGCCGCAAAGTATCTGGCCGAGACCCGCAATTTCGCCGGCACCGCGGTGCTGATCTTCCAGCCGGCCGAAGAGGGCGGCGCCGGCGGCCGCGCCATGCTCGAGGACGGGCTGGTCGATCGCTTCGACATCGAGGAGTTCTACGGCCTGCACAATCTGCCCGGCCTGCCCGCCGGCCAGTTCGGCATCCGTGAGGGCGGCATCATGGCCGCGACCGATGAGTTCCAGATCACGATCGAGGGCAAGGGCGGGCACGCTGCCATGCCGCACAATACCGTCGATCCGGTGGTGATCGCGGCGCAGCTCATCCTCGCGCTGCAGACCATCGTGTCGCGGAATGTTGATCCGATGCGCGCGGCAGTCCTGTCCGTCACCATGGTAGAAGCCGGCACGGCGTTCAACGTCATCCCGCGCACGGGGGAGCCCAACGGCACGGTGCGGACGCTCGACGAAATGGTCCGGAAGTTCATGGAGGAGCGTCTGCGCGCAGTGACCAACGGCCTCGTGGCGACGTTCGGCGCAACTGCCTCGATCCACTACCGCAACGGCTATCCGGTCACGGTCAACGCCCCCGGCCCCACCGCTTTCGCCGCCGACGTCGCGCGGGCGATCGCCGGCGCCGACCGGGTCGACACGCAGGTCGACGGCACCATGGGCGGCGAGGACTTTTCCTATATGCTGCAGGCTCGTCCCGGCGCCTATATCTTTCTCGGCAACGGACCGTCGACGGAACTGCATACCGACACCTACGATTTCAACGACGACATCATTCCCGTCGGGGTGAGCTATTGGGCCAGGCTCGTGGAAATGGCCCTTCCGGTGACCAGCAAATGAAGCACCTGCTTGTAACGACCAGCCTGTTCCTCGCCCTGTCCGCCACGGCGGCCTATGCCGTGCCGATGTGCGACGGCCCGAATTTTGCCGAGAAGGACGCGATGGGTAACTACATCTATTCCGAGGATCAGGAATCGCAGATCGCCGAACAGAAGCTGCACGCCATGGGCATTGATGCCACCAACACTCGCTTCTGGAACGGCTGCATCCAGACCTTCGTGACCGACGCATCGGGCCACACCAAGATGCGGTTCTACGATCCCAACACCTATGAGGAAGTGCCGGTGAACTGACCGGCGCTGGTTGCAATTGGAGGGCGGCATGGCCGCACGACAAATGAAGACATCGATCCTGCTGGGCGCCCTGGCGCTGTTGCTGCTCCCCACCACCGCGACGCTCGCCGCGCCGATGTGCGATCCCCCGCATCTGGGTAACGCGCGTGACGACAATGGCAAGCGTATCTTCTCGCAGGACGAGGCGATCACCTCGCTCGAGAACCGTTTACGCGGCGAGGGTATCGCTGCCCACGACTCTCGACTCTGGAACGGCTGTCTACAGACCTTCGTGACCGTCGGCGGCCGCGACGTGATCAAGTTCTACGATCCGGACTCGCTGGCCGAGCTGCCGCCCGACTAGACCGGATCGCGCCGGAGTCGCGGCGGTGTGAGAACGCTTGCCGCGAATTCACGCAGTTCATCGCCTTGTAACTGGCGAGGCTGCCCGAGCGGCATGACACTCTCCATGTTCCTCCCAAACGTGAACATGGAGTTCAATCATGAAGAAGCTTTCGTTCCTGGCCGTGGCGGCCGTGCTCGGCGCCACGGGATTTGCAGTGGCGCCGGCGTTCGCAGCCCCCACCGCGAGCGGCCCGCTGATCTGCGACTCGAGCGCCACCAAGGCCGACCAGGAGTTCCAGAATTCGAGCCAGCAGCTCCTGGCGTCGAAGCGCTTCGTCGGCAAGCAGGTGCTCAGCGTCGACGACTGGAACAACTGCATCAAGGTGACCTATGAGGGTAACCACGGCGGCATCACGACGGCATTCTACGATCCCGACAGCTTCAAGCTGCTGCAGTCGTCGACCTCGGCCGGCTGATTGATCCAACCGGGGCGCGAGGGTGATCCCCCGCGCCTCCGCCTCCTCTATTGCGGCCGGCGCTTCGGCCGCCCCGCATAGGCGACCTGCAGCTTTTGGCCCTCAGGCTCGATGAGGAAGGCAAAGCCGTTCGGCCCGAGGGTGAGCCGGTCCTTCTTGCGCTCCGCCGCCTGCATGAGGACGATCTCCGCCTCCCCGGTCAGCGAGATGCGCACGCTTTGCGGCGACAGGTTGTAGAGGCACACGAGGCTCTCGGCACCGTTGCTGCGGCGGAACGCCAGCACCGGCTCGTTGGTCTTGAGAAACTCGATGTCGCCGTCGATCAGCGCCTCATGGGCGCGCCGGAACGCCAGCGCGTGGCGATAGAATTGCAGGGTCGAGTCCGGGTCGGCGTTCTGCGTCGCGACGTTCAGCACCGAATGCTCGTACTTGACCGGCAGCCACGGCTTCACGTTGCTGAACCCGTTGGGGCTGTCGCTGGTGTCCCACGGGATCGGCGTGCGTTCGCCGTCGCGACCCTTGTATTCGGGCCAGAAGCGGATACCGGGCGGATCGGTCAGTTCCTCGAACAGGATGTCCGCCTGCGGCAGCCCCAGTTCCTCGCCCTGGTAGATGCAGATCGAGCCCTTCAGGGCGATCAGCATCGCCGCCGCCTGCCGCGCCAGCGCCTTGGGGTCGAGGGCGTGGCTGGCCCAGCGGCTCACATGTCGGTCGACGTCGTGGGTGGAAAAGCTCCAGCACGGCCAGCCGTCCTGGTTGGCGTCGAAGAACCGCTTCATCTTGCCGCGAAAATGCTCGGCGGTGAATTCGTTGCCCAGCATGTCGAATGTGTAGGCCATGTGCAGCTTGTCGCCGCCCGACGTGTATTCGCCCATGAGCTTGAGCCCGATGTGGCTGTCGCCCACTTCGCCCACCGTGGTCGTGCCGGGGAACTGGTCGAGCAGCGCCCGCACGCGCTTCAGGAACTCGACGTTCTCGGGCTGGCTCTTGCCGTATTTGTGCTCCTGCATGTCGTATGGGTTGACCGCATAAGGCAGGTGCCGCGGTCGCCGCGCCGGCGGATTGCTGCGCAACAGCTTGTCGTGGAAATAGTAGTTCACGGTGTCGAGCCGGAAGCCGTCGACGCCGCGCTCCAGCCAGAAGCGCAGCACGTCCAGAACGGCATCCTGTACCGCCGGATTGTGGAAGTTGAGGTCTGGCTGCTCGATCAGGAAATTGTGGAAGTAATACTGCCCGCGGCTGGGGTTCCATTCCCAGGCGCGGCCGCCGAACACGCTCGGCCAGTTGTTGGGCGGCGTGCCGTCACGTTTGGGGTCGGCCCACACATACCAGTCGGCGCGCGAATTGGTGCGGCTCAGCCGGCTCTCGCGGAACCACGGGTGCTTGTCCGAGGTGTGGCTCAGCACCTGGTCCATGATCACCTTGAGGCCGAGCGCGTGGGCCCGCTCGATCAGCGCGTCGAAATCCTCGAGCGTGCCGAACAGCCGGTCGACCTCCTTGTAGTCGGAGACGTCGTAGCCCATGTCGGCCTGCGGCGACTGGGTGATCGGCGACAGCCACACGGCATCCACCCCCAGCGACGCGATGTGGTCGAGCCGCCGCATGATGCCCGGCAGGTCGCCCACGCCGTCGTCATTGGTGTCCTGGAACGAGCGCGGATAGACCTGATAGATCACCCCGCCGCGCCACCATTCGCGCATCGCGAACCTCCGTCGACTCCGCCCCGCCGACGATGCCGTCCGGGCCGGCAAAATGCAAATTCAATAGCCGCACTGCGCGTTCCCTGGCTTGCTGCAGCACCACCGCGATCGTAATTCTATGGGGACCGCGGGCAACGGTCCTTGGGGGAGGTTTTCCATGATTCAGGAAATTCCAAACATCAACTGGCTGGCCATCCTGGTCGCCGCCATCGTGCGCATGATCGTCGGCAGCGTGTGGTTTTCGCCGGTCGCTTTCGTCAAGCCGTGGCAGAAACTGACCGGCGTCACGCCGGAGTCCATGCAGCGCGGGCTGGCCCGTGCCGTCGTCGTCGATTTCATCCTGTCGCTGGTGATGGCGTTCGTCCTCTATCACGCCATCATGTACGCGACGAACATGGCGCCCGGTCCGCTCGCCGGGCTGGCGGTGGGCTTGCTCAACTGGCTCGGTTTCGTGCTCGCGACGCACCTGCCGCTCTGGGCCTACGAGAACCGCCCATTCAAGCTGATCGCGATCGGCACCGGCTCGAACCTGGTCTCGATGCTGCTCATGGGCCTGCTTTTCGGGTTTTGGCACTAGGACTGTCTAGACCACCGGACTGATCAGCGGTTCGCCGGCGAACCAGGCGTCGAGGTTGGCGACAACCAGCGCGCCCATTTTGTTGCGGGTCTGGTTGGTCGCGCTGCCCTGGTGCGGCGACAGCACGACGTTGTCGAGACCGAACAGCGCGGTGGGCACCTGCGGCTCGTTCTCGAACACGTCGAGCGCTGCGCCACCAAGCGCCCGGCTCTTGAGCATCTCGACCATCGCCGCTTCGTCGACCAGGCTGCCGCGCGCCATGTTGACCAGGAACCCATCCGGTCCAAGCGCCTCGAGCACCCTGCGGCTGACGATCTTCTCGGTGCCCTGCCCGCCGGGCGCGATGATCACCAGCCAGTCGGCATCGCGTGCCATCTGGGCGAGATCGGAATAGTAAACGAAGGGTTCATCCGGCTGCTTGCGGCGGCCGTGATAGACAACGCGCATTTTCATCGCCTGCGCCCGCACCGCGATCTCCTTGCCGATGCGGCCGAGCCCGAGGATGCCGACGGTCTTGCCGTTGAGCTCGGTCAGCAGCGGGAAGGCACCCTTCGGCCAGTTGCCGTCGCGGACGAACTGGTGCGCCTGCGGAATGCGGCGGGCGAGCGCGATCATCAGCCCGATCGTCAGCTCCGCCACTGCGTCGTTGAGCACGTTGGGCGTATTGGTGACGCGGATGTTGCGGGCCTTGGCGGCGGCCGTGTCGATCGAGTCGTAGCCGACGCCGAAATTGGCGATGATCTCGAGTTTGGGCAATTTGTCCATTAGCGCTGCCGGCACCTGCCCTCCGGCGATGCCGCGGACGAGATCCCCGAGCCCGGCGAGGAAGGCTTCCTTGTCCGTTGCCTCGTGCAACTTGTGCACGGTGTATTTGGTCTGGAGCTCCGCCTCGCAGGAGGCAAGGAGCTTGTGGGTCTGCAGAATGTCGACGGGCATCGCTCTCTCCGGATCGAGCCACTCATAAGCGGCCCCTGGCGCGCTGTCACGGTTCACAGATGACTGAATTGTAAGGCAACGGAGGTTTGTGCAACACCGTTACGCGGGCATGCAACCAGCGTCCAGGCAGGCACAATGAACACCATCGACCTCACGGGCCGCCGCGCCCTCGTCACCGGCGGCAGTACCGGCATCGGCGCCGCTATCGTTGCGGCGCTGGCCGCGGCGGGTGCCGATGTGGCCGTCAACTATCTCGCGCACCCCGAAATCGCCGATCAGGTCGTGACCGGTCTGGGCAAGCCCCGGGGCCGCACGCTCACGGTGCAGGCCGACGTCAGCGATGCCGCGGCCGTGGCAGCGATGTTCGCCACGCTCGACAGCGCCTGGGGCGGCCTCGATATCCTCGTCAATTGCGCCGGCATCGACGGCCACGCCGCGCCGGGCTGGGAGATCGACCTCGCGCAATGGCGGGCGGTCATCGACGTCAACCTCTTCGGCGCGTTCTGCTGCGCGCGCGAGGCGCTCAAGCGCATGGTGCCGGCGAAACGCGGCGTCGTCGTCAACATCTCGTCGGTGCACGAGAACATCCCATGGGCCGGCTACTCGGCCTACACCGCCAGCAAGGCCGGCCTCTCGATGCTGACCAAGACGCTGGCGCAGGAGGCGGCGCCGTTCGGCGTGCGCGTCCTCGCGGTCGGCCCGGGCGCCATCAAGACGGCCATCAACCACGCCGTGTGGAGCAACCCGTCCGGCCTCGCCGACCTCGACACCAAGATCCCGATGGGCCGTATGGGCGAAGCGGCAGAGGTGGCGCAGGTGGTCGCCTTCCTCGCCTCCGACGCCGCGAGCTACGTCACCGGCACCACGGTGTTCGTCGACGGCGGCATGCTCGACTACGCCTCGTTCGCGCACGGAGGCTGAGCCATGGCCGACGACAAGAACGATGCTCCAGGCGCTCCCGGCATTCCGCCGACCTGGACCTCGAGCGCCAAGGACCTCGTTTCCACCGCGCTCGGCTCCAGCCGCATCTGGGCCACCTTCGGCTTCGGCATCGTCAACGAGATCTACTGGCCCTCGACCGGCCAGCCACAGTTCCGCGACCTCGGCTTCATCGTCAAGAGCCCCAAGGGCTGGAGCGAGGTCAAGCGCGTCCAGCACTACCTGCTGACGACGCCCAAGGCCTACATCCCCCTGCCCTCGGTCGTGCACGAGGGACCGGACTACCGGCTGGAGGTCGAGTACCTGCCGCATCCGCTGCGTGACAGCCTGATCATGCGCTATCGGCTCGATGGCGACGACCTCAGGCTCTACGTGCTGGCCGCGCCGCATCTGGGCGGTGAGCAGTCCGACAATCATGCCTGGGCCGGCGAGGACCTCAGCGCGCAGCGCGGCAACATCGCCATGTGCCTCACCGCCGATAGCGGATTCGCGCGGACCAGCGCCGGGTTCGTCGGCACCTCGGACGGCTGGCAGGATTTCGACAAGCATGGCGCCATGACCTGGACCTATGCGCGCGCCAGCGGCGGCAACGTGGCGCTGATGGGCGAGCTGCCGTCCGCCGCCGGCCGGCTGGCGCTCGCCTTCTCGGAGTCGCTCGAGGGCGCCCGCACGCTGGCGCGGTCGAGCCTCGCCGACGACTACGAAACCACCCGCAACCACTTCATCCGCGGCTGGGAAGAGTGGTCGCGCACCCTGGACTTTCCCTACACCTCGCCCGAGCTTCGGAGCGAGGCCGAGCTCTCGGCCGCCGTCCTCAAGATTCACGAGGACCGCACCTATAACGGCGCCATCGTCGCCAGCCTCTCGGTCCCCTGGGGCCAGAGCCGCGACGACCTCGGCGGCTACCATCTGGTGTGGACGCGCGACGCGGTCGAAGCGGCGCTGGCGCTCGTCGTCGTCGGCAAGAGCGACGACGCGGTGCGCGTGCTCGCCTACCTCATCGCCACGCAGGCGGCCGACGGCAGCTGGGCGCAGAACTACTATCCCTCGGGTCGCGGCTATTGGACCGGCAACCAGCTCGACGAGGTGGTGATGCCGCTGCTGCTCGCCGCCAAGCTGCGCGCCACCGGCGAGCTCATCGTGGCGCGGCCGGTCGAGGACATGGTGCACCGCGCCATCGCCTACGTCGTCCGCCACGGGCCCATGACCGACCAGGACCGCTGGGAGGAAAACGCCGGCGCCAGTCCCTTCACGCTCAGCGTCACGCTCGCCGCGATGGTGACGCTGGCCGACTTCTTCGGCGCCGACGAGCGCGACTATGTGCTCGCCCTCGCCGACTGCTGGAACGAGCGCATCGAGCGCTGGACCTACACCACCGAGGGTGAATACTGCGCCAGCCACGGCATTCCCGGCTACTATGTCCGGCTCGGGCCGGTCCGCTCGAACGATGGCGGCTTCGGCTTCGTCGACGTGCGCAACCGCACCGACGGGACGATCCGCGCCACCTCGCTCGTCGGCCTCGAATTCCTCTGCTACGTCCGGGCGGGCCTCAGGCGTGCCGACGACCCGCGCATTGCGGCCACCGTCAAGCTCATCGATCAGCTGCTGCGCGTCGAGACGCCGTCGGGCCCCAGCTACTATCGCTACAACACCGACGGCTATGGCGAGCACGAGGATGGCCGCCCTTATGACGGGACCGGCATCGGGCGGCTCTGGCCGCTGCTCACCGGCGAGCGCGGGCACTACGCGCTGCTCGCCGGCGAAGACCCGCAGCCCTATCTCGACGCGATGCGGCGCATGACCGGTCCAGCCGGGCTCATCCCGGAGCAGATCTGGCACACCGATCCGATCCCCGACCGCATGCTGTTTCCGGGCAAGCCCTCGGGCAGCGCCATGCCGCTGGTCTGGGCGCATGCGGAGTACCTGAAGCTCCTCGCCGCCAAGTCCAACGGCCGGCCGGCCGAGATGTTCGACGCGGTGCTCGACCGCTGGAACCGCGAGCCGCCGCAGGCCGCCATCTGGTTCTGGCGACCCAATAGCCCGTTCCACGCCGCCCCGGCCGGCCGCGCCCTCCGCTTCGAGACGGCCGCGCCGTTCGGCTTCGCCTACAGCCTCGATGGCGGCGCCGAAGCCACGCTCGAGGCGCAACCCACGCAGTTCGGTATGAGCGGCGTGACGCTCGCGCCCGAGACGCTCGGCAGCACCAGATCGCTGCGCTTCCGGCTCACCCCGAAGGACGGCGACGCGATTTCCGGGCAAATCGCCATCGGCGGCTGACGCCTCGCATCGGGCGGCTTGCGCGTTCGTGCGCAATTGTGCAGCAATGGCAATGCAGTGGGTGGCCGCAATTTGCGCTGGGAGTAATGCCGGGACCTCTCCCCTTCGACGAGATGACCAATGCGGATGGCTCCGTCCGCGAACCCTATCTGATCCTCGACCAGTGGTTGAAAGAGCAGGCGCCCGACGCGATGGGCGTCATGGCGTCCGATGCCGAAGGCATCTTCCGCCGGCTGGGCATCACCTTCGGCGTCTATGGCTCGAACGAGGGCACCGAAAAGCTCATCCCGTTCGACATCATCCCGCGGATCATCTCGGCACGCGAGTGGCGGCGGCTGAGCCGGGCCATCGAGCAGCGCGTGCGCGCCCTCAATGCGTTCCTGCACGACATCTACCACCGCCAGGAAATCCTCCGGGCCGGGCGCATCCCCGAGGCGCTGATCATCAACAATTCCGCCTTCTGCCCGGAGATGATGGGGCTCGATCCGGCGCGCGGCATCTACTCCCACATCATCGGCGTCGACATCGTTCGCGTCGGCCCGGACGACTGGTATGTGCTCGAGGACAACCTGCGCACGCCCTCCGGTGTGAGCTACATGCTCGAGGACCGCGAGGCGATGCTGCAGCTCGCGCCCGACCTGTTCTCGCGGCTCAAGGTGGCGCCGGTCGAGACCTATCCCGAGAACCTGCGGCGGACCCTCGAATCGGTGGCCCCTGCCAATGCCAGCGGAACGCCGACGCTCGCCGTGCTCACGCCCGGCATCTACAACTCGGCTTATTTCGAGCACTCGTTCCTTGCCGACCAGATGGGTGCCGAGCTCTGCGAGGGACAGGACCTCTTCGTGGAAAACGGCAAGGTGTTCATGCGCACCACGATGGGGCCGCGCCGCGTCGACGTCATCTACCGCCGCATCGACGACGACTTCCTCGACCCCCTGACCTTCCGGCCGGAGTCGATGCTGGGCGTCCCCGGCCTGTTCGATGCCTACCGCGCCGGCAACGTCACGCTGGTCAAGTCTCCGGGTACCGGCATTGCCGACGACAAGTCGGTCTATACCTACGTGCCCGAGATCATCGAGTTCTACCTGGGCGAGCAGCCGATGCTCAAGAACGTGCCGACCTACAACTGCACCA
>Ga0157372_10008652_pt1 | contig 10810 bp, 9 predicted proteins | sample C55metaG_FD_115307 | JGI IMG/M metagenome (GOLD analysis project Ga0157372, IMG submission 115307) | Corn rhizosphere microbial communities from Kellogg Biological Station, Michigan, USA - C5-5 metaG | ecosystem: Host-associated > Plants > Roots > Rhizosphere > Soil | place: USA: Michigan...
AGGCAATATTGCCCGTAATGCCAACTACATGCGTGTTACCATTGCTCATTGGAATGTCAACACTTATTCGGACGATGCTGAAAGGGCGATTCGTTTAATTTCCAGCGATGGACTTCGAGTATTTCGAGCTCAAAGCGGGTTTATTAATTACCGCCTGATGCGTGCCGATAATACAAGAACAGTGGCCGTTGCAAAATGGGAGTCGGAGGAACTTGGCACTGCAGGTGCCGGAAAGTATCGGGAATGGATGCGAAGCGTTGGCATCATGGATCTGATTAAGTTTGAGACCTATGCTGGTGAAATTGTCGTCGACTCGGACGTGAATATACAAGAACAACCCAATAGTTGAAAGTATGATGAGACAATATCTACTAGATACCTTCAGTTACAATGATTCGACTAACCGGAAGCTGTTGGAAAAGATTAAACAATTACCCGACAAGAGCGAATGTATAAAGTTGTTCAGTCACTTAATTAATAGCCAGTATAAATGGATGGCTAGAATCAAGCAAGATCCGGCAGCCAAGACGATGAGTTGGTGGGATCCTATCTATGAATTCGAAAATCTTGAAGAGGAATGGACACAAAGCCTCAAAATTTGGCTCGATTATGTTAATGAAATGACGGAAGACGATATGTCGAAAGACGTCGTCTTTGTCGGTTATGACGGCGCACTTTGGACGGTGGCCCCCTTACACATTGCCCTTCAACTGAACTATCACTCCATACATCACAGGGCGCAGATACAAACAATTGTAAGAAGTCAAGGTTTTGAGCCCGACTTCGTTGATTATATCGGAACGAAATACCGACGAATAGGCTGATGGCGCATGGCGGAAGCGGCTTGCAGTAGTTCTGCTTTTTTGTGAGCTTCTTTCTCTAGTTTAATGTGTCGATCTTGTGCCAATGACAGGCATTCACTTTCAAATTACAAAGGATCATATAAAGACATGTGCTAACCTGCATGCGACCCTCTTCTGTCAGGCCGAACCTTGTGCCGAATTTATTTTGGTATCGTTTCGGCATCTTTCTCTAAAAGGCTACTTCCAAGGGAAATGTGCCGCCTTTCGCGCCAATAGTACGACGGGAAAATAACCGATAGAAGCTTGAATTACAGAGAAAGATGCTGATATCCTGAAACCAGTTCAGGACAGGTTGCGTCAGCATTACATAGGCTTGTCATTTAACTAACGATTTAGCTGTGCTAATAGAAGGGTCAAGATGGCATTAAGCTACTGAGCAAAAGCAACGGATTGAAGGTTTTTGGATACCTTATTCCAGGTTGTGAGTAACTCAGCTAATCCCATTATTGACAATTAGGCGAACGTTCGAATTGTCTTTTAAAAGATTTTTTAGCACCGCAGGGACGAACTGCAATGCAGTATAATGAAATGTTCCATAGCAGGTTTAGCTTAACCAAGTTAGACAAAAAGGGAAGATGACCGGCCGGCAGGTTGCTTTAAATTCTTTATTATTTTAAGGGTGGTGGCTGTTGATTGTTAGATAAACCTGCTTAATTTCATCATTATCGAAAACCTACTAAATCACAACATCGGCCATGGGGGAGTTCCAAATTAGAAAACAGCCGAAACACTACGATGCAATTGTCGTTGGCTCAGGAGCTGGCGGCGGTATGGCCACTTACATTTTAGCTCATGCAGGACTGAAAGTTGCACTGGTAGAAGCGGGCCCAATGTACGATCCAATCAAGGATTCACTTCAACTGAAAAGCCCGTGGGAATCACCGAGACGAGGTGCCAGTACAAAGTTTCGTCCCTTTGGCGATTTTGACGGGTGCTATTGGGGATGGGAGATTGACGGCGAACCTTACACGCATGTCGGCGATACTAAATGGGAATGGTGGCGTGCAAGAATGCTGGGCGGACGAACCAATCACTGGGGAAGAATTTCGCTCCGATTCGGGCCAAAAGATTTCAAACGAAAAAGCATTGACGGCCTCGGCGACGACTGGCCGATAGGCTATGAAGATGTAAAAGCTTACTACGATAAAATTGATCGTTTGCTTGGAGTCTTTGGAACCAATGAAGGACTGGAGAATGATCCTGATGGAATTTTCCTTCCACCGCCGAAGCCCCGTTTGCATGAACTGTTTATAAAAAAAGCAGCAACCGGGATAGGAATTCCGGTAATTCCTTCACGCTTGTCCATCCTGACAAAGAGCATTAACAAAGAACGTGGGTCCTGTTTTTATTGCGCGCAATGTGGCAGGAGTTGTAAAGCCTATGCAGATTTTTCATCTTCATCCGTTTTGATCATTCCTGCAATTCGTACGGGTAATGTTGATCTTTTTACCAATGCAATGGTGCGTGAAGTCCTGACCGACAAGGACGGCACCGCAACTGGTATTTCTTATGTTGATAAAAATGATATGCAGGAATACCAGATGACCGGAAGAACTGTCGTACTGGCTGCAAGTGCATGTGAATCTGCAAGGTTATTGCTTAACTCAAAGTCACAGCGACATCCGAACGGTTTGGCCAATTCAAGCAACGTCGTTGGAAAATACCTGCACGATTCGACAGGTGCCAGTATGGGCGGGATCATCCCTGAATTATTTGACCGCAAACGTTACAACGAAGATGGCGTCGGTGGAATGCACGTTTATACGCCCTGGTGGCTGGATAATAAAAAGCTGGATTTTCCCCGCGGCTATCACATTGAATATGGCGGAGGCTTTGGAATGCCTTTGTATGGCTTCCAGTGGGACATTCAAAACTTAAATGGAAAATATGCAGTAAAGGGAAAAAAGAAAGAAGCCGGGGGATATGGTGCTTCTTTGAAAGAGGATTACCGGTTTTTTTATGGTGCTCATGTCGGAATGGCTGGCCGGGGCGAAGCAATTGCAAGAGAAGACAGTTATTGTGAGATTGACCCGGACGTAGTAGATAAATATGGTATTCCTGTTTTGCGTTTTAATACCACCTATACCGACTATGAGATCAAGCAGGCAAAACACATGAAGGAAACTTTTTCCGAAATACTTCACGCCATGGGTGCTGTCACTACCTGGGGCGGAGATGATGGTCCAGAAAATAATTACGGTTTGCACAATCCCGGAAACATTATACATGAAGCTGGAACCGTTCGAATGGGGAATGATCCGAGAAATTCACCGTTAAATAAATGGAGCCAGGCGCATGATTGTAAAAACCTGTTTGTTGTTGACGGAGGGCCGTTCGTTTCTCAGGCTGATAAGAATATCACCTGGACAATACTTGCCTTGTCGATGCGAACTTCGGAATACATGATTGATCAAATGAAAAAGCGGAATCTTTAAACCCGTTAATAAACTATTGCTATGGATAGAAGAAAGTCGATTAAACTGATGGCCTGGGGCTCATTAGGCACGGGTGTGTTTATGGAGGCCTGTAAACACAGCGATAAAAAAGCTACTATTGAAAAAGCTGTCCAGGGTGATCCTTTCACGAAGATTAACCGCATGCCCGAGGAGTTGGAGGAGTATAAAAAAGTGATTGCCGGCAAGTTTTTTACTCCTCATGAAATGGAAACGATTGCTGTACTGAGCGATATCATCATTCCACGAGATGCGGTATCGGGAAGCGCAACGGATGCAAAGGTTCCGGACTTTATTGAATTTATAGTTAAGGACAAACCTGAACTGCAAACACCAATGCGTGGCGGTTTACTTTTCTTGGATCTGCAGAGCACGAAAAGATTCAATAAGCCATTTAAAGATTGTGCCGCAAAAGAACAGCTCCAATTAGTGGACGAAATTGCTTATCCTGCAAGGGCAAAACCGGAAATGAAACAAGGTGTTTCGTTTTTCAACCTGGTGCGCAATCTTACGGCCACTGGCTTCTACACTTCCGAGATAGGCGTAAGGGATGTTGGATATATGGGCAACCAGCCAACAGTATGGAAGGGCGTTCCCGATGACGTTTTGAAACAATACGGCCTATCTTATACGGACAAAGAGCTAAAGGAATGCATCTGACGAGCCGTTCTACCAGGAACCTTTCCATGACTGCCTGTCTTTTTTTCTCACACACTTAATAGATTACTATGACAACTAAATTTCTTCTTGCCACTTTATCAATTGCTTGTTTTATGAATGTAAATGCGCAGCAAAAACCGAAGCCAGAAGAGACCGAGGTATATCAACCCGTACCCAAGGTAATTGATCCGGGTAAGCAGTGTACGGGAGTTCCTTCTGACGCTGTTGCGTTATTTGACGGGAAAAGTCTCGACAAATGGATAAGTTCAAAAGACACTACGAAGGCGGCAGCCTGGGAACTGGTGGATGGGACAATGAAAGTGAACAAACCGGCAGGCGATATTCAAACCAGGCAAAGCTTCCTGGATTATCAATTGCACCTTGAGTGGAGGGTGCCTAAAAATATAACCGGCAGTGGCCAGGCCAGGGGCAATAGCGGCATTTTTCTTGCTTCTGTATACGATGGCGGCTATGAATTGCAGATACTGGATAGCTATAACAACTCCACCTATGTCAACGGGCAGGCCGGGAGTATTTATAAACAGTTCATTCCTTTAGTCAACCCAATGCGTCCCCCGGGCGAATGGCAGGTGTATGATGTCATCTGGACTGCTCCACGTTTTAATGCCGATGGTAGTCTGCAATCTCCCGCCAGGGTTACGGCTCTATTGAATGGAGTTTTGGTTCAGAACAATGTTTCTTTAAAGGGAAGGACTGAATACATTGGGCAGCCAAAATACGATCCGCATGGCGCTGCGCCAATTAAGTTACAGGCGCATGGTGATCCAAGTGAACCCATTTCGTTCCGGAATATTTGGATTAGACCTTTGTAAAACTGGCTTTCACCTTTATTCCATTCTCTTCTAAGATTAAAGATCATAAGGAATGGAAGGGATCAGCCTATACAGCCAGGTCCGGGACACCCAGCCCTGGCTGTACATACAATAACCTGATTAGCGCCATGAAGTAAAGTGATGTATCATCTCGTTTTTTATCACCAACAACCTATTCCTCGGTGTCACTTATGTGTTTTACCTTTTTCAAGTGGATGTTCGTCACAGGCGCAACGACCAATGGCACTTTTTCAAATACGGCCTGGTCAACATCAATTCCATACGCTTCACTGTCTGAACGTGCCCAACGAAGCATATTAAAATAGTTATTCAAGATGAACTTTTCCTTTCCTGTAAACTCATTGTCATAGGAGAGAAACCGTTCAAGAATAATAAACTTGAAATCTCCCACGCCATCTTTCTGGACTGTTGGAAAACGCCGGGGAATAACCAGTTCCTTGTTCTTTACCATCTGGTCGATCACATGGCGTAGCATGATACTAAAACGTGGCTGTATTCGAAATCCCAGGCGAAAGTCTACCCTGATCACCTTGTTCTTAATAATTTCTTCCACATCATATTCCATTGTATAAGGGTTATCGGCCCTTTCGAAATTTACCAGCCAGTAAAGATCCCCTTTTTTAGGAGGGTTGCTGAAAATGGAATCGATGATCCGTCGCTCGATCAACCTGTGGCTCTTCATCTTGGTTAGGTAAACAATATTGGTAGCAAACTTTGGTACACTATCATCCTTACTCAAATGTTCAAGCATCGGCAGATAGTCTTTCAGGTTCACATAATTCAGCAACTTCAAAGTGATTTTTCTTGCGTTATACCAAACATACATGGTAGTGATCAAACCAATTTCGAATACAAGAAAGAACAATCTTTTAAGCAATTTGATCGCATTGGCAACAAAGAAACTGCCTTCTACCACCACAAAAACAGTGACGATAGCTCCGACAATCCAAAACGGATAGTGCTTTACATAGCGAAGAAAGCTGTACATCAATATAGTAGTCATCAACATCGCAATCGTAATGGAAAAACCGTAGGCTGCCGTCATGGCGACACTTGTCCTGAAATACAACACTACCAATACACAACCGGTAAACAGTATCCAGTTGATGCTTGGTATATAGATCTGTCCGCGAATGTCTGTCGGAAACTTCGTCTTGATGCGCGGCCAAAAACCAAGGCTCACCGCTTCACTGATTAGAGTAAACGACCCGCTGATCAGGGCCTGGCTCGCAATGATTGAAGCGGCTGTCGCAAGCAACACACCAAATAGCAGGAGCGAGGAAGGAACGATAGCGAAAAATGGATTGATGCCGTTTAAAACAGGCTTACCTTGTAGTAGTGCCCAAGCCCCTTGTCCCAAATAATTTAACACGAGCGTCAGTTTCACATAGATCCAGCTTACACGAATATTTCCTCTTCCACAATGCCCCAGGTCAGAATACAAAGCTTCGGCACCTGTAGTGCACAGGAATACGGCGCCTAACAACCAAAATCCGCGCGGGTGTTCGATCAATAACCTAACACCATAAACGGGATTTAAGCCGGCAAACACCTGTGGGTAGTGAAGAATCTCCTTCACACCCAACACACCCATCATCGTAAACCAAAGAAACATGATAGGGCCAAAAGAAGCTCCGACAACCCTCGTTCCAAATCGTTGGAAAATGAATAACAACAGTAGAATAACGAGCACGATTTCAATGACAAGATTGTTGCCGGGAACGATGTGTCGTTCCATTCCTTTCACCATATTAAGCCCCTCGATCGCCGAAGTGACAGTAATCGGCGGAGTAATAATGCCGTCGGCTAATAAGGTGCCGGCGCCAATGATCGCCGGGTATACCAAATTCTTTCCATACCGTCGAACCAGTGCATACAACGAAAACACGCCACCCTCACCGTGATTGTCTGCTTGCAGCGTGATGATCACATATTTGAACGTGGTCTGCAAAGTCAGCGTCCAGAAAATGCAGGAGATAGCACCGAAAACGAGGTCTTTGTTGATGGCGCCTCCCTCAGTAAGGATCGTTTGAAACGTGTACAGCGGAGATGTACCTATATCGCCGTAAATGATTCCCAACGCTACTAACAAGCCGGCAATAGATATCCGTTTGTAATGCGAAGAAGACATATAGCAATAGATGTTTCATAAAGTTAACTACTGCTATGTTACGATTAATGTCTACGTTCCTTTTCTATCTATTGAACCTATCAAAAGTTTGCGTGGTGCCACCTTACAAGATGACTGACGGGCTTTTTAAATCCCTCTCGGCCCCTTACTATTAATGGCTCTCAAAATACATGAACCGCCGCACCGGAAGCGTTCAGTTCAAACATTGTTCTTCCATTGCTATAGCCGGGATGGTCACGGTCATTACACAGCCATTTCCAGGAGCCGTTTCAACTTCTACAACGCCGCCAAATGCCTTGGCCCTGCTGATAATATTGTTTATGCCCATTCCGGTCGTTCTAGCCGAGGCGTCAAACCCCTTTCCATTGTCTCTTACCGACAGTATTACTTGGCCATCTTTTTTGAAAAGTGAAATGCAGGCCTTTGTTGCCTGTGCATGCTTTATGATATTGTTTATTTGTTCCTGCAAAATCCGGTAAAGAGTAAGCTTCTGGCTCATGATTACACCGGTATATTCCTTATGGTCGAACTCAAATTCCAATTTGGTTGAGAAAGAAACGGTTTCTATCAATGCGTTTATCGAATCAACCAATGACCTGGTTCCTAAAGTTGGTGCAGATAGCTGGTGGGAAAGGTTCCTGATTTCGATAATCGTGCTGTTGATCAGTTGCATGCTTCTTGGAATGAAGGGATTGTCTTCCTCTTTAGAAGCCATTTCGAGGTAAAGTTTTACAGTCGTAAGAACCTGGTTTACGTTATCGTGAAGTTCGCGGCCTATCCATTCACGTTCGCGTTCCTGGACAGTGATCATTTGTTCGGTCAACAGGCGCTGGTATCTTGCTTCTTCCTCCGCTAACCTCAAAGACAGCTTTCTACGATGGAGGATGATTTGTATAATCAAAAAAGAAAAAAGGACGATCAGGACCGAAGTAACAATTCTAGGGGTAATATACCGGGGTTGCCTTTGCGTAAATTCGGCAAGGATGTCGGCCTCAGAACTTCCTATAGTGGCAATTATGGGGTACTCCTTTAGCTTCCGATAACTGAACCAGGTTGGTATGTTCCTTATAGCATCGGGTGCAAAATAGAAGCTGTCGGGATGATTCCTTACATGAACGAAAAGGGGACTTTTATGTATATCTTCTCCTGAACTCTCGACCGAACCGGTTCTCCTGGCGTAAGTGATCCCATCAGGCGAAATCAACGAAACGATGTCGTGTGGGAGCAGGTCCGACTGCGCATACAGGGACGTCAATTCGGACGGCTGAATTTGAAGCGCCACAATACCCGCAAAACCACCACTTTTATCATAGAGTCGCCGGCTTATTACGATGACAGGCCTCCCAATTGTCTTTGAAAATACGGGTTCGCTGATCACCAGCGAATCAGTTTTGTTTTGGGAATGGAAATCAAAATTAGAGCGACCTGGAAAATCCATTGCATTGTCACTACTATTGACATTTGTCATTTTCAACTGGCCATCCCGGCCAATAATTGAAACACAGTCGTCAAGGTCTTGGTTTATCGAGATGCTTTGTAATAATTTTTTCAGATTCAGAGAATTACCCTGGTCTGCATATTCCATCTTTACAACTTGTAATACCGCGTCCGCATTGTGAAGTGTCCTGATGGCATACTGTTCGAGCGCCACAGCGAGGTTTGAATTCCTGTTGACTGCAAATCGAATCGTGTCCTTTTTGTCAAACGATCTTTGGCGCAAATAGCTCACCCAGATAAGTGCTAACAGTAAAAGACAAAGTATTGAAACAGGCAAAATAACCCGGCTTTTTTTAGATTTCAGGCTATTCATCGCTGCTCGTTTTGGTGGGTAAAAAGAAGAAAGCGCAATGCCCGTGCAGCTTTAATATCCGTTTTTTCATAGCAGATAGTAATTGGATTTTTATGAAAATAGGCATAAAAATCACGCAATACAAATTCAGACCAATAACGGTAGTGAAGCAGTTGGATGATTTTGAAGATGGTTTGGCTGGCCGGGAAAAGAAAATGATCCTCGGAGTAGTTGAATCTTCCTCTTGTTCCACTTATGCTATTATCTTATATCTTATTAATAAGCCGGCTAAGTAGTCTAAGTAGTTTATTTAGACCGCCACTTAACCAACCTAAGTGCGTTCATACGTAAAAGATGAGGGCTTCCGTTAGTACATTTCCCATCAAATGAATTCATGTTTGTTTCTTTCAGCCCCTCGATCCACTAAAATCTTATCCACAGGTCTTTGATTATTATGTTCATTATCATTGGCTTACGCCTTGCAATAAAAATTAGATGTGGTTTTTACCCATTATCTGGTAAAACTACTTGCATCTGAAAAAAACGCATTATAGCTTTGCGTCAGCATAAGCAAAAATAGTAAGGCGAATCACTTAGAAAACACTAACTACTTTGCTTAGCAACCCTAAGAAAACATTTAAAGATCCGTACCATGAACAAATTCTACCTGGCTATCCTGTTTATCCTTGCATCCCACTTTTCGTTTGCAGCCCCCATCATTAAATCAATCAATAGCGGTAACTGGAACCAGGCCTCTACCTGGAACTTAAACCGTATACCTCAGAACGGGGATACTATCGTACTGGCTTCTGGTAATATTGTTACTATAAGTGATGATGAGGTTTTAACTGCACCGTCCTTTCTGAAAATATATGGTAAGCTCTATTTCCAGAACAACAACTCAACCTTGAGTCTTCCCGCAAATTCTTTCGTTTGGGTCTTTGCAGGAGGTATGATCCAGGGCGTATCTGCTTCAGAAAAATTAAGATTGAACAATACAATTATTTATAGCGGTAACCAGGAACCTGTTTACGGACCAATGATGGCTTCTGTTGCATCTAATGGTTTCGCTGCGATGGTCAATTCATCTTCTGTTGTACTCCCCGTAAAATTTATTGACTTCACGGTCACTTCAAGAAACAACACGGTCGTTATTCAATGGTCAACTTCAGGGGAAGTGAGTGTTGGCGGGTATGAAGTTGAGAGAAGTATCGATGGAAGCAATTGGACCTTTGTTTCTGCTGTATCTCCAAAAGGTAGTAACCAACAAAACAACTACACCTACATCGATAGCAAGGTTTCAGGTAACTATATGTATTATCGTGTCAAAGAAGTTGATGCCAATGGTAATGCCACGTTCACTTCTACAAGCGGTCTTAGGCTCCATACCGAAAGCTCACAGGTGGTGATTGCCTCTGTATCGAACAAACTGCTCCTGCAATTTCCAGCTGCGGTAAACGGTAATGTTATGATTCGCTTTGTCAATCTTAACGGGCAGGTGCTAGATCAACAAACCATCTCTAACCCGGCAGGGCAAATTGTTATGAATACAAACCTCAAAGGCAACTGTATAGTTTCTGTATCAAATGGCCAGGACATTAACCTTGCAAAGCAAATCATTCTCTAATCCTCTCTACTTAACGAACAGTCGAACATCGAAGGTCGAACCTGGAACAGTAAGTCTAAACTGCAACCCTTAAACGAACTGCAAACTCAAAGCTTAAAACCTAAGCTTAAAACTTAAAGCTTTTCGCATATTTGTACACGTGAGTTAACAATGGTCGGTATGCATTAGCTTAGAAACAAACGGAAGATAAAACACTTATAACAGCAGTCTTATAAAATGATTGCCATCAATGAAACTAATGATGATTGTCATTGCTAAGCAACTTCCCTCATCCATAAATTTGCCACAATTTATCTATACATATATCATCTTCTCTCTTCTTTGAATTTGAAATCTTCGACAAAAGCGTTTAGTCCTGCTTCATGAAACTTTGACCCACCCTTCAAGACAAAACATAGTTTCAGTAACCTGAAAAATGCAATAACTGGTTGAG
>Ga0157372_10008654_pt1 | contig 10809 bp, 13 predicted proteins | sample C55metaG_FD_115307 | JGI IMG/M metagenome (GOLD analysis project Ga0157372, IMG submission 115307) | Corn rhizosphere microbial communities from Kellogg Biological Station, Michigan, USA - C5-5 metaG | ecosystem: Host-associated > Plants > Roots > Rhizosphere > Soil | place: USA: Michigan...
ATTTTTATAATAAAGCTGATGGTGCCTGTAATAATTTTTCTCGCTTTGCAAGTACCAGGCTTTTTTACCCAATTTTTCTGATAGAAACCATTTTTCGATCAACCGCGCTGTTCTTCCGTTCCCATCAATCCATGGATGAATTTTTGCAAAGATCAAATGTGCCATTGCTGCAAAAAAAAATGCTTCTTTAATGTTCATTGGTTCTTGAATCAGATGCATCATATCTGCATAAAATTTTTCCATTTCTTCTTTTACTTCAAAGGGACTGGCAGCGACATATTCAATTCTTCCATCGTCTGTGGTCACATACCTATTTTGTGAACGATATTTTCCCTGCTGACTTTCTGTAACCAAATGTTTCGACAACAGTTTGTGGACTTCGCTTACTGAATCAGAATTGAGAGGATTGTGTTGAGCAAAAATGTAAGTATTGTATAAATCATCGGTCTTTTTCGTATAATCCGGCTGAAATTCAACGCTAAATTTTTTGTGCTTTATATAGCTGTCCAAATCAATTGATTCGCCTTCAATTTTACTGCTGAAAACAGAAGCAACGGAAGTGTAAAAGCTGAAAGTGTCGGTTGACAATTCCGCTTCGCTCAACTGATCAAAAGCCTTCTGCAAATCTTTTGGAACGAGTTGCACATATTGCTGCAATAAATTTGTCGGGAATATTTGAAGTTTCATTCTGACCATTTATTTTCAAACATAAATCTCTCCTTTCAAATATAACTTTCCGCGGCCGCTGATCACTACTTTGCCGTTTAAGTTTTTGCATCTCAAAAGGCCTTTCCTTTTGGAAAGCTGCTGAGCAACCAATTCATTTTTTGACAACAGGTTGCTCCAATAAGGAATCAACGTAGTGTGGGCGGAACCGGTTACCGGGTCTTCATTTACACCTACCTGTGGCGCAAAAAAGCGGGATACAAAATCAACGTTATCGCCTTTGGCAGAAACGATGATGCCGCGAGCAAACTTAGCAATCTGATCAAGATGCGGCTGGATGTTGCGGATGTCGGATTCATTTTCATAAATGAACAAATAATCTGTTTTTCCTTTAAAAACAACCTTTGGTTTTTTATCAAAGCAACCGGCAAGTTCCGGTGTCAACTTTACTTCTGTGATGTTGTCGGAAGGAAAAGTCAAATCGAACCAATCTCCATTTTTGGTTACTGAAAGATCGCCGCTTCTGGGAGAATAAAAAGGAATTGCTTTTCTGTCAAAACCCGGACAATTAAAAATGACAAAGGCTGAAGCAAGTGTTGCATGTCCACATAAATTAACCTCTGACAAAGGGGTAAACCACCTGATCTCAAAACGCTCATTTTTCTTTACATAAAAAGCAGTTTCAGAAAGATTATTTTCACTGGCAATTTTTTGCATCAGTTGTTCATCGATCCATTCTTCTAAAGGAACTACAGCAGCGGGATTGCCGCCAAATAACTGGTCGGTAAAGGCGTCGACCTGGTAAATGGGATAAGTCATTGGGGTGAGTGATGAGTGGTGAATGATAAGTTTGTTATGCACCGAACTGTCGGAGATGATGATCAGAATGTTTATAAGCAAAATATCCTGTTTGCTCTTTTGTCATTTTTCCAAAAAAGGGATGCATGAATTCATTCTTTGAAAAATTATTATAATCATTGATCCTGGAAATCCATTTTTCTTTTTCTGATTGCAAATCACCATTGTTTGACGTTTTAAGCGACGGAAGTGTCGGAGAATTTTTTCTTAAAGGCGCCTCGTCTTTCAACACATTTTTCAAAGCCATTTTTCCAAAAATGCGTCCAACGAATGCGCGTTTGTGATGCTCATTTCCCTGGACCAATTCTTCGAATCCATTGCAATGTTTTATCATTTGCAACACATTCATCTTTCCCCATTGGCGGCCGCTGTTTTCAGTAAGAGAATTGATCCTGCGGATAATTTCATCCCTGGTTGCCTGGTCAAATACTGTTTTCATTGTGAAGAAGTTTTTGTTGGTAAACCTGAATTTATTTTAGTAAAAGTAATATCTTTTTTTACATAGCAGAAATAGTAGTGAACAAAGAAATAATTACCATTTTTATTTTATTTTTTTATAAAACATTGTAATTAATTCACACTTTTTAGCAGCGGCATTAATGCTATCTTTGAAAATTCTTTTTGATAAAAAACGGCATCAAATGAAAATAAAAGAAATGATACAATCTCTTGAAACCTTTGCTCCTGTTGCCTTACAGGAAAGTTATGATAATGCCGGTTTAATCGTGGGTAATGGAGAAACCGAATGTACCGGCATCATTACTTCGCTTGACGTAACTGAGGCTGTTGTAGAAGAAGCAGTCAAAAAGAATTGCAATCTGATCGTTGCGCACCATCCGATTATTTTTAAAGGAATCAAAAAGCTGAATGGAAAAAATTATGTTGAACGCACTGTTATTTCAGCAATAAAAAATGACGTTGCCATCTATGCCATTCATACCAATCTTGATAATGTGGCAGAAGGTGTCAACAAAATGATCGCTGATAAATTAAATCTTCACAATTGTAAAGTTCTTCTATCTAAAGAAAATACTTTACAAAAATTAGTGACTTTTTGCCCGCTAAATAATGCGGAAGAAGTGCGCAAAGCTTTGTTTGCAGCAGGAGCAGGAGCAATCGGAAAATATGATGAATGTAGTTTTAATGTTGATGGAAGCGGAACTTTTCGTGCGGGTGAAGGCAGTAATCCTTTTGTTGGAATTATCGGAGAGAGGCATTATGAAAATGAAACAAGAATTGAAGTGATCTTTCCTTCATTTCTTCAGCAAAAAATTATCAATGCTTTGAAGGAAGCACATCCTTATGAAGAGGTGGCTTATTACATTCACAGCCTTGAAAATGTGCAGGAAGATATTGGAAGCGGATTGACCGGACAATTGACAGCACCTATTTCAGAAAAAGAATTGCTAAAAAAAATACAATCATCATTTAACCTTTCTATTATAAAACATACTTCATTTTTAGATAAGCCGGTTACAAAAATCGCCGTTTGCGGCGGCGCGGGAATCTTTTTGTTACCTAACGCCATTGCAGCAGGAGCGCAGGTTTACATCACTTCCGACATAAAATACCACGAATTTTTTGATGCTGATAACAGGATTCTTTTATGCGACATAGGGCATTATGAAAGTGAGCAGTTTACCATAGATTTGTTAACTGAATTTTTGCAGGAAAAATTTCCTAACTTTGCCGTCCTAAAAACGGAAACGAATACCAATCCTGTCAGATATTTTTCATAAACAGGAGGTTGTTAAATCCGTAAAAATTTAAATTAATCAAATACAATGGCACAGGTTAAAGAATACTCTGTAGAAGAAAAATTATCATCGCTTGTAAAGCTTCAGAAAGTAGACAGCAAGCTGGATGGGATTCAGATTTTAAAAGGCGAATTGCCGATTGAAGTTAGCGACCTGGAAGATGAGATTGCAGGTTTAAATGCGCGTCAGAACCGGATTGAAGAAGAGATGAACGGAATTCAGCAGTTTATTGAAGAGAAAAAGGCGGCGATCAAAGAATCTCAGGAGTTGATCAAGAAATATGAGAAGCAAAGTGATAATGTAAAAAATAACCGCGAGTTTGAAGCCATCAGCAAAGAAATGGAAATGCAAACTCTGGAAGTGAAGTTGGCTGAAAAACATATTAAAGATGCAACTGAGGATCTTTCAGAAAAAGCAAAACAATTAGAGCTGGCCAAGAAAGCGATTTCTGTAAAAGAGAATAATCTGAAAGGCAAGAAAAGTGAACTGGAAAAGATCATCGAAGAAACTGATAAAGAAGAAAAACATTACAGAAAATTAGAGGAAGAAGCCCGCGCAAATGTTGATGAAAGATTATTGACCAGCTACGACAGAATTCGTAATAATTATCGCAATGGACTCGCAGTTGTTCCTGTTGAAAGAGATTCATGCGGCGGTTGTTACAATGCCATTCCTCCACAAAAACAAAGCGAGATCAAACAAAGAAAAAAGATCATCGTTTGTGAAAACTGCGGACGTATTTTGGTAGATGATGATCTGGAAAACTCTGTAGAAGTGAAATAATTTTTGTAACAAATATTTTAAAAGAGGCGCTGTTGCAGCGCCTTTTTTCATAGATAGAGTGATCTTTTTTTCATGAATAAAAATCATTCTAAAAAAGAAAAATCCAAAACAATAAATAATGTAATTTGCCTTTTTTATGCTGAAGCAATTACACATACAGAACTACGCTATCATTGATTCGCTTGAGATCAATTTTTCCAATCATCTCAATATTATCACGGGAGAAACAGGCGCCGGAAAAAGTATTCTAATGGGCGCATTGAATTTAATCCTCGGGGAAAGAGCTGATACTTCCGTTTTGCTTGATAAAGAAAAAAAATGCTTTATTGAAGGGATTTTTAAAACGAATTATTCTGCTGTAAAAGAATTTTTAACGAATAATGATTTGGATTGCGAAGCTGAAATGCTGATCAGGAGAGAGATTGCCGCTAATGGAAAATCTCGCGCTTTTATTAATGATACGCCAGTTACGCTTTCCCAGTTGCGGCAATTATCTTCATTGATCGTGGATCTTCATCAGCAGTTTGACACGTTGGAATTGAACAGCAACGATTTTCAGCGGGAAGTGATCGATGCTCTTGCTTGCAACACAAAGCTTCTGGAAGAATACCAAACCGTTTTTAAAAAATATAGAATTGTTTTGGAGGAACTGGAACAATTAAAATCTGAACAGGCGGCTGCTAACAAGGAGTTTGACTATCACCAGTTTTTGTTTGATGAATTGGAAGATGCGAATTTCGCTGACAATGAAATTGAAAATATCGAATCAGAAATTAAACTGATGAGCAATGCTGAAAACATCAAATCGGTTTTGAGTGATGTTTATTTTCAATTGGAAGAAAGTGAACAGCCTATTGTACAGGAAATAAAATCAATCCATCAAAAATTACATTCTCTTGAAAACGTTTATCCTGAAATTGAATTAATAAATGAAAGATTGATTTCGCTTCAGATCGAACTGAAAGACATTGCTTTGGAAATTGATCTGATCAACAACAAAGTCAATTATGATGAAGAAAAGATCAACAGGCTGAATGATCGAATGGCACTGGCTTATAGCCTTTTGAAGAAACACAATGTCAATACAACTGAGGAATTAATTGCCATCAAAAATCATTTGGAAAATGAGTTGAAAAAAGTAACGAATCTTTCTGACTCGATCAATGAGAAAGAAAAAATTTCTGCTGAATATTTTAATGAAGCATTGAAGCTTGCCCAAACGATTTCAGAAAAAAGGAGGAAAGAAATAAAGCCTTTTGAAGAAAAAGTGAACCAGCTTTTATCACAGGTTGGTATGCCCAATGCAAAAATAAAAGTAGAGATCAAAGATGCAGAAGCGCTTAATTCTTTTGGAAATAATACGATTGAATTTTTGTTCAATGCCAACCTATCTTCCACCAACAAACAATTTGAACCTTTGCGCAAAGTAGCCAGTGGCGGGGAATTGAGCCGTTTGATGTTGAGCATAAAATCTTTGGTTGCACAAAGCATTCAATTACCTACTTTGATCTTTGATGAAATTGATTCAGGCATCAGCGGTGAGGCCGCAAGACAAGTTGGAATCATTATTAAAGAACTTTCCAATGAACACCAGGTGATTTCTATCACGCATCAGCCACAGATTGCTGCAAAAGCGAACACACATTTTTTTGTTTATAAAGAAATTAAAGAAGATAAAATTATCACTGCCATCAAGGTTTTAAATGATAATGAAAGGATCACTGCGATTGCAACGATGCTAAGCGGCAAAAAGCCTACTGCTGCTGCGTTTGAGAATGCAAGGGAGATGATTGGGAATTAAGGGATGAGGTGGCATTTGTAAAGAGAAAATGTTCAATAATCAATGTTGAATGATCAATGATCAAGGGAAGAAAATGGTCAATAATCAATGTTGAATGTTCAAGAATCAAGGGAAGAAAATGTTCAATAATCAATGTTCAATGTTCAATGATCAAGGGAAGAAAATGATCAATGATCAAGGGAAGAAAATGTTCAATAATCAATGTTCAATGTTCAATGATCAATGTTCAATGATCAATGATCAAGGGAAGAAAATGATCAATGATCAAGGGAAGAAAATGTTCAATAATCAATGTTCAATGTTCAATGATCAAGGGAAGAAAATGGTCAATAATCAATGTTCAATGTTCAATAATCAAGGGAAGGAAATGATCAATAATCAATGTTCAATGTTTAATGTTCAAGGGAAGAAAATAATCAATAATCAGTGTTGAATGTTCAACGATCAAGGGAAGAAAATGGTGAAGAAAATGATCAATAATCAATGTTCAATGTTCAATGTTCAAGGGAAGAAAATACTAGAATAAATTATAATGGCAGATACCAAATTTGATTTAGAAGATAGATTGGTTGATTTTTCTTGTAGAATTGTTGAAGTTGTTGAGGCTTTGCCGTCAACAAGAGCCGGCAATTATATTGCTGCACAATTGATCAGATGTGGATTAGCTCCAGGGTTATTGTATGGAGAAGCGCAAGGGGCTGAATCCAGAGCGGATTTTATTCATAAGATGAGAATTTGTTTGAAGGAATTGAAAGAAATATGTTTAAAAGTAATTACCAAAACAAATATGATTAAGCCTGTTAAAAGATTGGATAGTATCCAATCTGAGAACGATCAATTAATTTCTATTGTTGGTAAAAGCATTGAAACAGCAAAGAAAAATACTAATGCTGAAAAGAAGCATTAATTTAGAATGTGCTTTTACCTGAACATTGCGTATTGAACATTGAATATTGAATGTTGCTTCTATAAGCCATTTGGTATGAAGAAACCGTGTTATTAAAGAGTAGTGTTTTTAGAAGTTATTTAATTATTTTGTAAAAAATAAAAATTTATGTCATACAATTTATTGAAAGGAAAAAAGGGAATTATTTTCGGTGCACTTGATGAAAAATCTATCGCCTGGAAAACAGCGTTGCAATGTCATGAAGAAGGCGCTGAAATTTTATTGACCAATGCGCCGATTGCCATGCGGATGGGAGAGATCAATAAACTTGCTGAAAAAATTAATGCGCCGATCGTTCCGTGCGATGTAACCAGTAATGAAGATATGTTGAACCTGGTCACAAAAGCAAAAGAACATTTTGACGGAAGCTTTGATTTTGTTTTGCATTCTGTTGGCATGAGCATGAATATGAGAAAAGGAAAACCTTACGTTGAAATAGATTATGGTTTCAATCAAAAAACACTTGATATTTCTGCAACAAGTTTGCATCGTTTACTTGCTGTTTGTTATAAGCTGGATGCATTGAATGAATGGGGAAGCGTGGTAGCACTCACTTATATCGCCGCCCAACGCGTGTTTCCGGACTACAGCGAAATGTCTGATGCCAAAGCTTTGCTGGAAAGTATCGCCAGAAGTTTTGGTTATCATTATGCTCTAAAAAATAAAGTTCGTGTTAATACCGTTTCCCAATCTCCTACAAGAACAACAGCAGGAAGTGGTGTAAAAGGATTTGAGGGATTTATCACTTATGCTGAAAAAATGAGCCCGTTAGGAAATGCGACCGGTGAAGATTGTGCGAATTATATTGTTACGCTTTTCAGCGATCTTACCAAATATGTTACCATGCAAAATCTCTTTCATGACGGAGGTTTTTCATCGACAGGAGTTACCCACCAGGTGATTGAGCAGATGGAAAAATAAGTTGAATTGCTTAAATTTGAATAAATAATTTCTATGTCTGATGTAACCGTTTTGCGCAAGCAAGTGAAAAAATTTGTAGAAGAAGCTTCCGAAAAAGAACTGGAAATAATGTATCATTTATTTGCAGCTACCAATAAAACTGATTGGTGGGATGAAATAAGTCCTAATCATAAAAAAGCAATTGACAAAGGAATTGCACAATTAGAAAATGGAGAAGGAATTCCTCATAAAGAAGTCATGAAAAAGTATAGCAAATGGTTAAAGAAGTAGTGTGGACACCACTTGCCGTTGAAACTTTTGATCATATCGTAGACTATCTTTCCATAAAATTTGGTGAAACTGCCGTAAAGCATTTTGTTCAAAGTGTTGAAGCTAAAATTAAATTAATTCAATCTAGACCGAGAATGTTTAGACCTACTCATAAAAGAGCAAATACTTACATTACAATTATTAGAAAAAGAACGACTCTAACTTATAGATATAAGCCTTCTAGAAATCAAATTCAATTAATAGTTTTTTGGGGAATGCAAAATCCAGCTAATAAACCCAATTAAATCCCTAAATTTTCTTCAAATAAAAAAACCGCACAGTTGCCGGGCGGTTTTTTTAAATAATATTTTAAAGCCTGTGCTTTCGAAACTAAGCCATCAGCCCTCAACTTTTAACTGCAGTCAAATCAATATTCATCTTCATTAAAGAAAAAATCTTCCTGGCTTGGATAATCCGGCCAAATATCTTCCAGACTTTCATAAATATCACCGCCTTCGTCTTCCAGTTCCTGCAAATTTTCAACTACTTCGATCGGTGCACCGCTTCTGATAGCGTAATCTATTAATTCATCTTTTGTTGCAGGCCATGGTGCTTCTTCAAGATGAGAGGCAAGTTCTAATGTCCAAAACATAGTATTGTATAGTTTATTTTTTGATAAAATTAAAAAATGGATTTTCTAATTTTCCGCAAATGTATAAGTTATATTTAGAAAACCAAATATTGTTTTTGCAGACTTTTTTTTCGGCAAAAAGACGGTTTTTTATCCAGTATATTGTGACGGCTTAGTTAATTTTTTTTAATTTTTCAATTTCAATTTTACACTTACATTTAAGCATGTTAAAAGCAACTAATATTTATAAAAATTACGGCCCATTGCCGGTTTTAAAAGGAGTTGATATAGAAATTTCTAAAGGGGAGATCGTTTGTATTGCCGGTTCTTCGGGCGCCGGAAAAAGTACTTTGCTACATATTTTAGGCACATTGGATAAAGCGGATAAAGGAAAAATAGTGATCGATGATGTAAATGTTAACCAGTTAAAAGGAAAGAAATTAGCTGCCTTCAGGAATCAGCATGTTGGTTTTGTATTTCAATTTCATCATTTGCTGCCGGAATTTTCTGCTTTGGAAAATATTTGTATTCCAGCCTGGATTGCGGGAAAAAAAAACAGGGAAGTGGAGAAACATGCGAGCGAATTACTTGAGTTGTTGAATCTGAAAGATCGGGGCGATCATAAGCCCGGAGAACTTTCGGGTGGTGAGCAACAACGTGTGGCCGTGGCAAGAGCGTTAATAAACAATCCTTCCATTGTGATGGCCGATGAGCCAACGGGAAACCTTGATTCTGCCAATGCAAAAGAATTACACCATCTTTTTATAGACCTTCGCAATCGTTTTCAAAAAACATTTTTAATTGTTACTCATAATGAAGAGCTCGCCCAGTTAAGCGACCGGTTGCTTCATATGAAAGATGGAAAAATAATCAGCTAAACCATTACTTTGCCAAAAAATAAAAATGAAAAAAGCGCTACTCACCGTATTTCTGCTGATTTGTTCGAACACGTTTATGACACTTGCCTGGTACGGACATCTGAAATTAAAAGAGATGAACAAGCTGGTTGGTGTAAGTCTGTTTTTGGTCATTTTAGGAAGCTGGGGCGTTGCTTTTTTTGAATACATGTTCCAGGTTCCTGCCAACAGAATTGGCTTTGATGAAAATGGTGGTCCTTTTTCTTTATGGCAATTAAAAATCATCCAGGAAGTGATCACACTTTCTGTTTTTACCGGCTTCATGCTTTTGTTTTTTAAAGATCAGCCATTCAAGTGGAATCACCTGGTTGGCTTTGCCTTGCTGATCCTGGCTGTGTATTTTCTTTTCAAAAAATAAAACCCAATTATTCCTTCGTTTACTGATTACGTGTATGCATGAATGTTATATGCCAACAGGAAATGAACTTAGTTCTTTCTTTACCGAATTTTTTAAACAACATTTGAATCTTTTGCCTTTTTCGTTTTTTAAATTTTACTTTGCCGGATAATTAAAAATGATGATCAGAGATAAAATTTTAGTAATCGGCGCGTGTGGCCAGATAGGAGTGGAGCTTACGTTAGAACTTCGAAAAATTTATGGAGGAGCCAATGTCGTTGCTTCGGATTTGCGTGCAGAAAATGATTTATTAAAAGGCACAGGTCCTTATGTTAGTCTTGATGTGATGAACAAAGAAATGTTGCACGTGCAGGTGATCCGCCAAAATATCACACAGATCTATTTGCTTGCGGCGATCCTTTCGGCAACAGGTGAAAAAAATCCGCATCTTGCATGGAGCCTTAACATGCAAAGCCTGATCAACGTTTTGGAAATTGCGAAAGATGAAAATGTTCGCAAAGTTTACTGGCCCAGCAGCATTGCGGTTTTTGGACCCACTTCACCCAAAATTAAATGTCCTCAACAAACGATAATAGAACCAACAACGGTTTATGGCATCAGTAAATATGCGGGTGAATTTTGGTGTAATTATTTTAATAACCGCTACGATATTGATGTTCGAAGCCTTCGCTACCCGGGATTGATCAGTTATAAAAGTGAACCAGGTGGCGGCACGACGGATTATGCAGTCGAAATTTTTCATGATGCTATTGAAGAAAACCACTACACTTGTTTTTTAAAAGAAAATACTTATCTGCCGATGATGTATATGCCTGATGCAATTCGCGCAACGATTGAATTGATGGAATCTACTGCAGATAAAATTTCTGTGCGCACTTCTTATAATATTTCCGGAATGAGTTTTTCGCCAAAAGAAATAGGA
>Ga0157372_10008655_pt1 | contig 10808 bp, 8 predicted proteins | sample C55metaG_FD_115307 | JGI IMG/M metagenome (GOLD analysis project Ga0157372, IMG submission 115307) | Corn rhizosphere microbial communities from Kellogg Biological Station, Michigan, USA - C5-5 metaG | ecosystem: Host-associated > Plants > Roots > Rhizosphere > Soil | place: USA: Michigan...
ATAAGTTCGGCGAGGCGAAAGGTTACGTCCACAACACGCATTCGGCGGTTTTCGCCGAAGTGAAGGTGGACGAGGAGCTTGGCATTATCCGCGTGACGCGCGTTGTGAATGCCGTCGCGGCGGGCTGCATTCTCAACCCCAAGACCGCAGGCAGCCAGATCATCGGCGGCGTGGTGTGGGGCGTCGGCATGGCGCTGCACGAGGAGACGGCCTACGACCACAAGTTCGGGCGCATCATGAACGCGAACATCGCGGAATATCATGTGCCGGTGAACGCCGACATTCACGACATCAAAGTGATCTTCGTCGACGAGCCGGACGAGCGCATCAATCGGCTCGGCATCAAGGGCGTGGGTGAAATAGGTATCGTCGGCGTTGCGGCGGCGATCGCCAACGCCGTCTATCACGCGACCGGCGTGCGGGTGCGGGATTTACCGATCACGCTGGATAAGTTACGGCGGTGATCTAGCCCCACGCCGATTGAATAGAATAGAAGTCAGTGTATACCGGCTAGGGTTCCATAAACTCCCTAATCCATTTCTTGACCCGTTGCGGCCGCCACTTTGTAAGGTATGGCTGCTCCCGATGGCTCGGCATTTTCGTCCCGTCAAATTCCTTTCGGAAGATGCGGGCCTTGCCGAGATCGGACACAAGAGAGAAACCGGGTTGCATGCCGAGGAGTCGACTTAGCTCGGTGAGCGAATAGATATCGATATCGTCCACCATCAGCATGCCGCCGGGCTTCAACATCGCGAGCATGTAACAGAAGTCGACCATGGCAGTTGGCCAGCCGTGGTCGCCGTCGATCAAGGCGAAATCGAAGGATTGTTTATTAGCCGACGCTATGGCCGGAAGCACCCATTCGGATTCTTCGGCGTAAATTTCGAGTGGTGAAGTATCGATGCCTGACGTTTCGCAGAAAGCATGGATGCGCCGGTAAATATCTTTGCCGGGGTCGACCGAGATTAAGCGAGCGGGCGAGTGAAGAAGGAAAAATATGGTCGAGTTACCAGCGCCTGTCTCTACGATGTTGGAGTGCTGGGGTAGCTCCGAAAATATCGAATGTAGCCGCGTGAAATGCTCGCGCTTGAACCCGCCGGTGTTCCAGCCGGCACCCCAATAATGAAGGTTGGGAATATTATCCAAATAATCCGAAAACTTCATGAGGGCGATTTTAGCCGATCCATGAGGTCGCTCAACTCGGTGGACTGCCTGGCGCAGCCCGCGAGGCGTTCGCAATTGCATAAGGCGGGGAATAACAAATCGGCTAAGAAAATGGTCGGAGCGGCGAGATTTGAACTCGCGACCCCTAGTCCCCCAGACTAGTGCGCTAACCGGGCTGCGCCACGCTCCGAACGGGCGGGACTATAGGTGCCGGAATAGGGCCGCGCAACGCGCGAAAAGTCGAAATCCGGCACAATCTCAGGCCTTTGCACCTCCTTAATCTTTGCTCGGCTAGTTTCGGCGCATGACCGTTGCCGCCGAACAGAGCAGACCCGTTGCCGCGCTCCGCGCGGAGACGCTCACCGAAGCCTTCGCGCCGCTCGGCGTCGAGCACTCGGAAGCCTGGGCGTGGGAGAATTACGAGCGCGTCGTGCGTCATCTCACCGAAGCCTTCGGCGCGAAGAAGCTGATCGAGATCGGCGGCGGGCGCGACCCGTTGTTCGGGCGCGAGGCGCTCGCGCATATGGGCGCGGAGCTGACGGTCAACGACATTTCCGAGACGGAGCTTGCGGAGCTTCCAAAAGGCTATCGCACGGCCTGTTTCGACATCGCGGGCGATTTGAGCGCGGCAGAGTTGGGCCGCGCCGGCTACGATCTCGCGTTTTCACGCATGGTGTTCGAGCATGTCGCCGACGGGCAGCGCGCCTGGAGCAATCTCTATCGCATCCTTTCGCCGGGCGGCGTTGGCCTCGCCTTTGTGCCGACGCTCTACACATTTCCGTTTGTCGTGAACTGGCTGATGCCTGACAAGTTCGCGGCTTCCGTGGTGAAGATGCTCTACAAGAACCGCACCGACGAGGGCGATCCGGTATTTCCCGCGCGCTATAGCTGGACCTTCGCGAGCGAGAAAAAGCTCGCGCCGATGCTGAAGGCGATCGGCTATCGCGACGTGAAGGTGATTCCGTTCTACGGCCACGAATACTATCGGCCGTTCCCGATCGTGCGCGACATCCATGCGCGCTTCACGAAGCTTGCGCGGGCCTGCGACTGGCGGTTTTTCGCGAGCTACGCCTATATCGCCGCGCGCAAGTAGTTTTCTGTACGATTTTTGCGCTCAAAATTGAGCGTCGCGATCGCCAATCCCCAGACAAGTCCGAGCGCGAGATAATAGCTGCGCCAGTGGTCGGTATCGATCACGAAGCCTTCGAACGCAACGCCCGTGTAGGCCGCAAGCGCCGCGATCTGATATTGCTGCCAGGGCGTTCGTTTCAGCACCGTCGCGTAGCCGATCCAGAACGTGATCAGCACGAGCGCCGCATAGGAAATCCCGCCGAGCCAGCCATAGGACGCGAAGGCGTTGATATAAACGTCGTGCGGGTCCTGGCCGTAATGCTTGTAGAACTGGTACGGCCCGAAGCCGTTGGGGTCCTGCAGCAGGACCGGGATGCTCTCGAGCTGGCGCGTGAAACGCCCGCCTTCGCCGACGTCGTAATCCTGCGTCAGGCTCGCGCGCTCCATAAAAACCTTTTCGATATGGCCGACCGAAAGCATCGCGACCAGAAGCGCCGCGACACCTGCAACCGAAACGATGGTTGCTGTTGCGATGCGGGCGCGAAAGCGCGCGCTTGGGGTTGCGACGAACATCAGCGCGACCATCAGCATCGAGGAAAAGATGAAATGCGCCCATGCCGCGCGCGAGAAGGAGAGCAGCACGGCGACGAGGATGATCGAGCCCGCGACGATGTGACGGATTTTCAAGCCGTTCAGCAGCGCGCCAGAAATAATGAACATCAGCGGCAGGATCGTGAACGGCCCGAACAGATTCGGGTCCTTGAAGGTCGATTTCAGGCGGTTGTAGCGGGTGAAATTGTCCCAAGCGCCCGGCAGCAAGTCGAAATAGCCGATGATGCCGATGATCGAGGCGACCACGGCGGTGATGATGTAGGCGTTCCGCATGATCTCGATCCGCCGCACCGTGTCGTGCGCGAACAGGCACGCGAACAGCATCGACGTGAGCCCCATATAGATCGAGATGATGACAAAAGTGACCGCGTCGCTGTCGTTCACGACGGGGATCAATGCGATCAGGCCGCCGACATTCCAGAGAATGAGCAGCAAAAACGGCAGCAGGATTTTGCGGTCGATGGTGACGCCCGCGAACACGCAGGCGAGGCCCAGCACCGCGACGAGCCCTTCATAGGGTGCGGGCTCGATCATCACGAAGGGGCTTGCGAAAACCGTCGTGAAGAGCGCGAGATGCAGAAAGCGCGTGGCGAGCTTCGAATAGCCCGCGGGCCTTGCCGGGACGAATTCGGCCGCGGCGCTCAATACGCGTTCTCGGTTTTCAGCAGCGCGAAGGGCGTACGGGCGAGAATGTAGGCGTCGAAAAAGACCGACCAGTTCTCGATGTAATAGAGGTCGTGCTCGACGCGGCGCTGGATTTTCTCGCTGGTGTCGGTTTCGCCGCGCCAGCCGTTGATCTGCGCCCAGCCGGTGATGCCCGGCTTCACGCGGTGACGGGCGAAATAGCCGTCGACGACTTCGTCGTAAAGCTGGTTCGCGGCCTTCGCGTGCAGCGCATGCGGGCGAGGGCCGACGAGCGACAAATTGCCCTTGATCGCGACATTGATGAGCTGCGGCAGCTCGTCGAGGCTGGTCTTGCGCAGGAAACGCCCGATGCGGGTGACGCGCGGATCGTCCTTGGTGACGAGCTTCACGGCTTTTTCATCGGCTTGATCGACATACATCGAGCGCAGCTTGTAGACCTCGATCAGCTCGTTGTTGAAACCGTAGCGCTTCTGCTTGAAGAAAACCGGGCCTCGGCTATCGAGCTTGATCGCGATTGCGCAGATCGCTAGCACCGGAAGCGCACAGAGCAACAGGATGCCGCCGACGATATGGTCGAACAGCCATTTCGCGACGAAATTCCAGTCGCGCAGCGGCCGGTCGAGCACGTCGAGCGTCGGGACGTTGCCGATATAGGAGTAGGCGCGGGGGCGGAAACGGAGCTTGCTGGTGTGCGCAGCTAACCGCAGGTCGACCGGCAGCACCCACAGCTTGCGCACCATTTGCAGGACGCGCTCTTCCGCGGTGATCGGGAGCGAAACGAGCAGAAGATCGATCCGCGTGCGGCGGGCGAATTCGACGAGGTCGTCGACGGTGCCGAGCTTCGGCAGGCCTGCGACGTTCGAGGGCGAGCGCTCCTCGCCGCGATCGTCGAATACGCCGCGGATGTCGAGGTCGGAATTGTCCTGCACTTCCAGCGCATGAATGAGGTTTTCGCCGGCTGCACCGCCGCCGACGATAATCGTCCGGCGGACAAGGCGGCCCTGCCGGGTCCAGCGGCGGACGAGCGAGCAGATGACGAGCCGTCCCGCATAAAGCAGGAACAGCACGGTCACGAACCAGGACGCCGCCCAGACGCGGGAGAAATCGCCCGAGGGGCGAACGAAGAAGGCGACGACGGCGGCGATCAGGAACATCATCGTCCAGATCGCGCCGCTGCGGCCGAGCTGCTCGATGCGCGTGCGAAAAAGCGCGATCGTGTAGAGGCCGCTCACCTGGAAGGCGAGAATGGTCGCGAGCGCCATGCCGCTGATCGCGAAGAAATAGCGCCAGGAAAGCGGCTCGTGCGCCTGCAGATCGACGTAGCCGCGATGGATGGCAAGGCCGGTCACGACGATCGCGACGAATTCGTAGAGCCGGATGAGGCCTGCAAGCACGACCGGCGAGATCGCGCGCGGCACGGGCTCGGCCGCGATCATGCGCGCGAGCGAACTCAATTCGCGCGGCTCGGCTTGTTTCGCGCGCGGCGCCGCAGCTGTGCTTGCGCGCGCCTTGTCGGCCCAGATCGTTCCTTCGAAACTGCGTTTTATCATCTGGCTTTCGGCCGCCTCTCACGCGCATATACGCCCGTGCGAAGCCGGCTTCGACGGGTTGCGCCAAAGTTACGGAGATTTTCTGTCGGAAGGTTTAATGAAAGTTTTAACGATTGCGGCCGGCGCGGGCGGTCAGCGCGTCCCGATAGGCCTTTAGAACGCCGTCCGCCATGCTGGATACGGTAAACGAGGCCGCGACGCGTTCACGCAGCCGGGCAGTAAGCGCCTCAGGGGGCTTCTTGAGCGTGAAGCCGAGCACGTCGGACAGTGTCGCAGGCGATCTTGGCGGGATCAGCTTGTCGGCGTCGGGCCCGTAGATTTCGGGGATGCCGCCCACGTTCGTTGCAACCATCGGTACGCTCGCCGCAGCAGCCTCCAGCACGATATAGGGGAAGGATTCGGCCCGGCTCGGCACCACGAGGACGCGTCCGCGCCTGAAGGCTTCGCGGGCGGGAAGCGAGCCGCCGAATTCAATTTGTGAGGCGAGGCCGCGCTTTGCGACTTCCGCACGGAATTTTTCCGCGTCAGGCCCGCTGCCGAACAGGACGGCGCTGCGCGGTGTGCGCGCAAGCGCTTCGATCAGATCGCCGGCGCCCTTCAGCTTGCGCAATTCGCCGACGAAAACGACGTCGGCGGCATCCTTCGCCGGCTTGACCGGCTGCAATTCGCCGGGTGTGACGCCGTTATAGACAACGCGGGCAAGCGCGCGCGGCTCGCCGATTTTCCGGCGAAACGTCTTCAGGCTGAATTCGCTCTCGAACAGGAAGAGATCCGTTCGCTTCGCGAGCATTCTCTCTAGCCGCAGATACAAAATCCCCAAGGGCGAAAGCCGCCGGTAATGCAGGCTGCCGCCGTGCGGCGTGTAGACGCGGAGCGCTTGCGTGCGCGCGAGCCGGACATAGGCGCCGCCTTTCGCGCCGTGGCCGTGCAGGATTTCCGCCTTGCATTCCTCCGCGCGCATCGTGACGTAGCGGACGGCCTTGCGATCCTTGAGGCCGAGCTGGCGGCTCATCGGCACGCGAAAAACGCCAAGTTTGCAAACCTTGGCGAGGTTCTGAAAGGTCGCTTCCGCCTCTGGGCTCGCATCGGTGGAATCGGCCATGACGCCGACGAGATGCCCGCGCTCGGCTTGCGCTAGTGCGAGATCGCGAACGTGACGGAAAAGCCCGCCCACCGGCGCGCGCAGCACATGCAAAATCCGCAAGGGATTTTCTAGAACCATCGCTCGTCGATGGTGACGGTGTCGCCGGGGCGGAGCGGATAGGAAAGGGGCACGGTCGCGGTAACGGTGCGGCCGTCGACGATGCGCGAGACATGCGCATTCGTCTTCAGCGCACGCGGGCTGAAGCCGCCCGCGATTGCGACCGCCGACTGCACCGTAAGCCCGTTCACATAGGCATACTGGCCGGCGTTCGTGACTTCGCCGAGGATGAAAAACGGCCGGAAGTTTTCGACTTCGACCGCGACATGCGGCTCGCGGATATAGCCCGCGCGCAGCTTCGCGCCGATCGCACCGGCGAGTTCGCTCGTCGTTTTGCCGCGCGCCTCAACCGGTCCGATCAGCGGCATGGTGATACGGCCGGCACCGTCGACGGCGTAAGTGTTCGAAAGGCCGTCTTGGCCGAAGACGACGACGCGCAGGCGGTCGCCGGCGTCGAGCGTGTAGGGGGCTTCGAAGGCAGGATCGACTCGCTCGGCCGCGACGCTGCCCGCGCAGGCGCTGAGCAGCGGCGAGATCGCGAGCAACAATGCAATACGAACGAGCATGACCGGCCGGCGTCGTGAATCGTTCGTTAATCTTTAGCGCCCGTATGGTTAACGAACCCTCAAGCAAGTGGAGCCGGGAAACCCGATTAACCCAATGGCAACCCTAATGATTTCTTATGCCCGGTAATTCGTGAAGTCCGAGTGAGGAGTATCCGCATGCGTCGCGACAGGGCGCCCAGTGCAAGTGCCGCCCCGATCGAGGCGGCGGATGGCGAACTCGATCTGCGCGCGCTCGGAATGGCGCTCTGGCGCAAGAAGCGCTGGATCATTCTGCCGACCGTTGCCGCCGCGATTCTCGCGTTTCTCGCCGTCAACATGATCACGCCGCGCTATCGCTCGGAAGCGCGCGTCCTGATCGAGAATCAGGAAACCGCCTACAATCGTCCCGAAGCCGACAAAAGCGGCGAGCGCAATGCCGCGCTCGTCGACGCGGAAGCCGTGCAGAGCCAGGTGCAGCTTGCTCAATCGCGCGATCTCGTGCGCAAGGTCGTCTATGCGCTGAAACTGAACGAGATGAAGGAATTCAATTCCGAATCGAGCGCGAAAATCGTCCTCAACGCCGTGCTTTCGCTCGCCGGCATGGGGCGCGATCTCTCGAAAGCGAATGTCGAAGAGCGGGTGTTAGAGCGCTTTACCGAACGGTTGTCGGTATACGCGATCGAGAAATCGCGCGTCATCGTGATCGATTTCCAGTCCGAGAACCCGGAGCTTGCCGCGAAGGTCGCGAATGCGTTGGCGGACGAGTATCTCGCGCTCCAGCGCGCGAGCAAGGCCGCGGCGATGAAGCAGACGAGCCAGTGGTTGCTGTCCGAGATCGAATCCTTGCGCGGGCGCGTGGCGGAAGCGGAAGCCAAGGTCGAGCAGTTTCGCGCGAAATCGAATTTGTATGTCGGCAACAACAACAACCAGCTCGGCACGCAAACATTGGGCGAGCTGAACACGCAACTCGTCGCGGCGCGGACGCAGAAATCCGATTTCGAGGCGAGGGCGCGGCTGATCCGCGAGATGCTAAAAACCGGCCGGCCGCTCGAAGTAAGTGAAATTCTGAATTCCGACCTGATGCGGCGGCTTTCCGAGCAGCGCGCGGCGCTGCGGGCGCAGCTTGCGGAGCAATCCTCGACGCTCTTGCCGCTGCACCCGCGCATCAAGGAATTGAACGCGCAGATCGCGAGTCTCGATGGGCAAATCCGGAGCGAGGCTGACAAGCTCGCGCGCGCGCTCGAGAATGACACCAGGGTCGCGAGCGCCAAGCTCGACAATATGCTCGCGAGCCTCGACCAGATGAAGAACCAGCAGGCGAAACTCGGCGGCGAGGACGTGCAGCTGCGCGCGTTCGAGCGCGAGGCAAAAGCGCAGCGCGATCTTCTGGAGACGTATCTCGCGCGCTACCGCGATGCGACCGCGCGCGACACGCCGGGTGCGGTTTCGGCGGACGCCCGCGTGATCTCTAAAGCGGTCGCGAATACGACTGCGTATTTCCCGAAGAAGTTGCCGATCGTCGCGGTGGTGAGCCTTGGCGTCGCGATGCTGATGGCGGTGTTTCTGGTGATGGGGGAACTCCTCAGCGGCGAAGTTTATCGGGCGGAACGTGTCGCCGTGTCGCAGCCTCGCGTCATGCCCGAACCCGCGCCGGAACCCGAAACCGTGCATGTGCCGGTGAATTTCGCGGCCAATACGAAATCCGCGCAGTATCGGCTCGCCGAACTTCTCGCCTATATGCGCAATCTCGGCCCCGGTATTTTCGTCGTGACGCGAGCGAAGAAAGAAATCATGTCGAGCCGGATCGCCGTGCATCTCGCGCGCGATCTTGCCGCGACCGGCGCGCGGGTTCTCTTGCTCGACATCGATCCGGAAACCTCCCCGAGCGCCGCTTTGATCCCCAACCCGCGCGCTTTGGGCCTTTCGGACCTACTCGCGAAAGCCGCCGGCTTTTCGGAAGTGATTCAGCGCGAATCCTCTTCGCCGCTCCACGTCATTCCGCACGGCTGCGGCGTCGGCGACGGCGCGCAGCTCTTGTCGGCTGACCGGCTTTCGATCGTGCTCGGCGCGCTCGCGCAGACTTACGAGTATGTCATTGTCGCGACATCTGCACTCGCCGGCGTGCGCGGCGCGCCGCGGCTTGCGAAATTCGCGCGCGCGACCGCCGTGATCGCAGCCGAAGGCGACGAGGAGGCGGGAGAGCGGCAGGCAGTCGTGCTCAAGGACGAGCAGTTCGCCAATGTCGTGGTGATCTCCGCGGGGCCGGAAACGACCGGCGGATTCTCAGGCCGCTTCGCCGCCTGAGTCCGGCTTATCGGCGCGGAGCCTCCGCGCCGCCGCGAACAGCTTCATCATCGCGGGCGAGCGCTTGATCCAGCGCTTTAGCGTCCCCTTGGCGGAGAGCGTCGCGACATAAGCCTGTCCGCGCGCGGAGAGGCCGAAATAGCTGTCGAACAGCGTTTCGCGCTGGTCGCAGAAATAGTTCTTGTACTCGGCTTCGCCGGCGCCGAGGTCGAAGGATTGAATCCCGCGCTCGATACAGTCCTTCAGGATATAGCTGATGAGCACGACACCCGGGCTGAAGCGCGCGGCTTCCCCGAGCGCGAAAGAGTTGAACATCGCGGCGTAACGCGTGCGGTCGTTGATGCAGGCGAAGATCGCCATGACTTGGTCGTCGCAATCGAGCGCATGGATTTCGACCGTCGGATTGCCTTGCGCGAGCCCTTCGGTGCACAGCGCGCGCACGAAGCCGGCGGCGCCAGCGGCGGCGAAAGTATTTTCGATGCCCTGGCTCGTGAGGCGCGCGGCTTTCTGCTCGAAAAAGGCGTTGAGGTAACGCTCGACCTGCCCTTCGGTTGTCGCGCGCACATGGCGATAGCCGCAATATTCCTGCAACTTGCGCTCGCGATAGCGCAGTCGCTTCTTGCGGCTCGAGGTGAAGACGCGGGCGGTGACGTCCTTTGCGTCGCCCGCAAGCGACAGCCAGAAGCCGTCGCTCGGCGATTGCTGGTGCGGCAGCGCGAGAAACGGGTTCTGCATCCCGTCCCAGCTTTCGGGCTGGGCAAGCAATTCGACGCCGTCGAGTTCCGGCTGTACATGGTGCAGCCAGTCGATCGCGGCGCGCAGGCCCGCGGCGCCGCAGGAAAAATCGCGCCGCCACGGTCCGAAATTGTAGTTGGAATGCTTGCCGCCGAGAAAGCGGACGATCTTGCAGCGCTCATTCATGCCGTAGCCGAGCGGCAGCAGAAAAAGCGGCTGGCCGGCGCGATCGAAGCCGGTGAGGAGAAGCGGCGCGGCATGCTCGGCCGCGCCAAGATGCTGCTGCCAGGCATTCATCCAGTTGAAGCGCTGATAGGGTGTGAGCACGCCGTTGGCTTCGAGCGCGCGCCAATGCGGCTCGGCGGCGGCAAAATCCGTGAACAGTTCGAGCCGGTGGACGCCGCAAGCCGTCAATGCGTTTGGCATGGAAGGCGCGGTCAGGATCGCCGCCTCCGCCATTCGCTCCCTCGCATAGGCCATGGTCTGCGCCACCATCCCGCTATTCCTCCCCGAATTCCGGAAGATTTCGTTAACCCGTAAATTCCCAGAGAAATCTCAAGATTTCGTTGCGGCCCAAGGCAAGCAAGCGCGCAAGAAAAAGGTCCGGGAGCGGTTCCCGGGCCTTTCTCGTTGTAGGAGAGCCTGCGTCAGTCGATCAGATCGATCACGCGCCGTCCGCGCGGCTCGACGACCACCACGCCGCGGTCGCGCGGGATGTAGCGGTAACGGCGAATGGCCGGCTCTTCGGCGTAGACGACCTCCGGCAGGTCGTAGAACTCGACGTCGTCCGGCACGCGCTCGCCGACCACATAGCGCTCTGTGTAGTGCTCACGGACTTGCGGACGGTACCGCGTGGAAGCCGTGCGGTTCTTGATGACCTTGCGCTCGTGGCTGCTGAGATGCCGCTTCCCTTCGCCACGCGAAGCTTGCCGCGGCTGATCGACGATCGTCACGATCTTACGCGTGCGCGGCTCGACGATG
>Ga0157372_10008657_pt1 | contig 10807 bp, 5 predicted proteins | sample C55metaG_FD_115307 | JGI IMG/M metagenome (GOLD analysis project Ga0157372, IMG submission 115307) | Corn rhizosphere microbial communities from Kellogg Biological Station, Michigan, USA - C5-5 metaG | ecosystem: Host-associated > Plants > Roots > Rhizosphere > Soil | place: USA: Michigan...
AAGAATACTGCCAGGTGCAGGGCGAAGAAGAGAGGGAAGTTGGCGGTCACGGTGTCGTTAGCTTCATCCAGGTGTTGCAAAGCATCTTCGACGAAGTAGTAAAGCTCTGTATTGGTCTCCGGTTGTTTCAGGCATTTACTGAGAAGCTCAATCATAAAAAGTGCGACTGCATTCTTCCTTACGTCCGACAGAATGTGTTGATACAGGTAGCCCCACCTGAATTCCTTAAGTCGCTGAAGGTTCTTGAATTCGTTCCTGTAGGCCACTAACTCAAGCATCGCAGCGGGCTGGAACAGGTTTGCTTTTGCCGTTCCTTTCTTCGTTGGCGTACGAACCCCATTCACCAGGTAAGACTGGAGACCAAACAGCTCGGTAAATATGGTGACCACTAAACTGGTTTCACCGTATTTCACAGCTCTCAGGACAATACCTTTCGTTTTATGGATCATGCTTCAAAGTAATGGCCGTTGGCGGCCAACCTATTTCGAAATAAATACAATCTTGGTTACTACTTTTTCCTGCTTATTGTCATCCTCTGCAATCACAAGATAGATGCCAGATGCTGCCTGCCTGCCGGTATAATCCTTTCCATTCCATACGGCCTGGCCGCCGGTTGCTCTTGTTTGATACACGAGGCGTCCGTTGGTTTCGGTGATCTTGACTATACTGTTGTCCGGCAGTCCCCTAATACCAATGTTGCCATTGTAGGAAGGAGGAACGGGATTAGGAAATACGAGTACATTGTTCTTTGTCTCCTGTGCATTAGTCGCCGTTCCCCTGTAGGAACAAATACCTTTTGCTGTTCCAAAGAATACTTCACCTGTCTTACCATCTATGGCAATGTTTTTGACATCGTCGCTGAGCAAGGCACTGTTCTCTTCCGTAAAATGTTCAAGCACCTTGTCGCCATCTGCATTTAATAGCCATGCTCCACTCGAGGTAGCCATCCATTTTCGGTCTGCACCGTCGACGGCAATGCTTGTTACTCCCTGTCCCTTAAACAGGTAATTAGCAAAGCTACCTTCTTTGATGACGGGCCATATAGCATCACAACCGGAGCCAAAGGTTTCCTGCGGGCATTGCAGAATAGCCACGCCATCTGTTGTGCCGACCCAAATGAAACCACTTCTGTCTTTTGCAATACTTAGCACTTCATTAGACGGAAGATTACCAACGCCGGGACCCATCTTCAACAGTTTCCAGCGGTCATCTCCGGCATTATCAATGGTGTTGTTATCATTGAAGACCAGCAGACCATTGCCAAGAGGGGATGCGATCCATTTTTGGTTGGCGTCGTCGATTACGATTTGTGCAGCAGCATTATTGCTTAAGAAGAAAGGAACTGAAAACGATTTCCACGAGCCATTTGTTTTAAGAACATGCAGTTGATGATTGGCGCCGAAGTTCGTAATCCAAAGGTTGCCATCGGCATCAAAGGCCAGACCGGAAACACGATAGCTACCGGGATCACCAACCGTTTGCTCAATGGGAGAATTCTGCTTATAGATCTCGAATTGGTTATTGTTTTTTACATGGAGTAAGCCCCCCCCATAGGAGCCTCCCCAAATGGATTCGTCCCTCGGGTCGATGGCAACGGTGATGAAATCCATCATTGTATCGAGCAGCGGGAAGCTGAACTGGTTATAGTTGGTCCAGGTGCCGTCATCCAACTTGTAAACACCATTCCTGTTATACTGGTAATTCCATGAGTCGTTGACGGTGCCGGCGGCAGCATAAAACTTTCCATTATGGACTGTCATTCCGCCGGAAGCAATGTCCTCGGGTGAGTTTAACTTATAGGATTCATAACTGCTTCCCGTCCAACCTGAAAGACCATCATACCTGTCGGCGATCCAATAGTTGTGATTTACACTAATGGCATTGGAGGGATAATCAGTCACTCCATTCGCTTGAATAATTCTTTCGGTGGAACCATCCGCACGTAAGACCACTACCTGACTGCCCACAGTTTTGCGCTGGCAGATCAACAATTTGTTTTCTGATACATTAATAGAAACGATGGGAGTTCCGTTTGTGAAGAATAAGTTCCATATACCTGCATTATCGACAAAGACAGAGTCGTTCTGCAAGGCAATGGTTTTGTTTTGAAGAGCGGCCACATATCTGCAAGGAGAGGGAGAGAGACCATTAGAGCCGGAAAGGGTTTGCCAGTTCTTGAAGTCGGCGGGGTTGCTATTCGTTACGGAAATTGTCTTTAATCCTTCCTCGGTAGCTGCGTAGAAGAAGTTATTGTTTTTTGTGAAGGCGTTCGTCTTTACGAAATTGCCATTGTTACCAATGATCCAGGAGTCTTTGATTTCCTGTTTGTCAGCGTCAACGACAAGGACCCCGAGGCCGGTGGAAAGGTACCACCGATTGTTGTCTGGGAAGATTTGGTAAATACTTTTGTCACCGGAACTGTTTTCTCGTTTCAGATCGGGGATATTGTGAATGCCTTTATCGTCAACAAGGTCAATATTACTGTTTGAGTAGGCGATCATTAGTTTTTTAGAAATGGCGTCGTACTTTATTGTATTGATACCTGTTTCGCTTAGGCCGGATATTTTGCTAAGGCGTTCGATTTCGTTGGATGGCAGGTCTACTGTAAAAAGACTATAAGGTGTTGCGCAATATATTTTGCTGTCGGAAGCGGTAACGTCAATGGCGCTATGGTAGGGCAAGTGTTCGCGCCACATTCCAATAGGTGGAAAATTGTTTTGCGCGGGCGACTTAATGCAACTGAAGAGGACCAAGAACAGGATACTCCATCTCACGTTTCAAAGCTAAATGAAAATGAATTCGGTTTTGAGTTTGAGGTTCGAGGTTTACAAGTTCGAGGTTCGAGGTTGGGTCGTTTATGGTTGACGGGGTTTTATTTGGTCTGAACCGGGATTTGGGTGGATTTGAGGGATTAATGGGATGAGAATTGTGAATAGTGAATGGGTAAATAGTTAGTTCGGTATGGGTATCAATATTGAGGGGTTATCGTTGCCTCTTCTCTACCCCGGGTTTAGCCTGTGTCTACTATATAGTTTCCTTAGGTTATCCTTATAGTAAGGTCCCTATAAAGTCCCTATAAGGTCCCTATAAGGTCTCTATAAGGTCCCTGTGGGAAGTGGCGGAAAATTGTCGGATTTAATAGAGTGGGTAGTGGCGATTCAAGAGCTAGGGAAAGTTAGAAAGTGGAATCTAAGAATGCAAGGAAAGTGCGAATAAATTTTGTTAACCTTTTCGCGACTTGCGATAGTAGAGTCAAACTCTTTGGCTGTTTTTATCCTTTTTCTGAAAGCATTCCTTTTCTTTGTCGCAAATCTGATAACTGATGTGGAACTCGGTCGCACGCGTTATTTTAAAGTATGGATATGTATGGCTGATTATTTTGCTGGGAGCAACCGCTTTCCTTGGTTGGCATGCCAGTAAGGTGAAACTGAGTTATGAGTTCTCGAGGGCCATCCCGACTGACAATCCAAAGTACAAGGAATATGAAGAGTTCAGAAAGAAGTTTGGTGACGACGGAAACCTTTTGGTCATAGGTATACAGACGGAAGATTTTTTCAATCAGAATCTTTTCAACGATTATAACGCGCTTCAGAAAGGAATCAAGAAGATAAATGCGGTTGAGTCTATTATCTCGGTGCCTTCTGCCATCAACCTTGTACGTACAGAGGCGGAAAACTTTAAGGCTGTGCCGATCTTTCGCGATACGGTTCTTTCACAAGCCGAAATTGACAGTGGTCGAAACGCTTTCTTGAATCTACCTTTTTATAGGAACCTCTTATATAATCCGTCGACGAACGCCTGGCTAATGGGCGTCAGCATCAGGCCCGACGTTTTAAATTCACCCGCCAGGACAAAGGTGGTCAACGATATTGTGGCGCTTACGACCGGGTTTGGCAAGGCACATAATCTTGACGTGCACCTCAGTGGGCTACCTTTCATTCGTACACAGATGGCTGACAGGATACAAAGGGAAATGCGCCTGTTTCTTATCGGTTCTGTTTTGTTGTCGGCTATCATCCTCTTACTGTTCTTCAGGTCAATAAGTGCAACGTTGTTGTCGCTGGCTGTTGTGATTATTGGAGTGATCTGGAGCCTGGGAATCATGGACCTGTTCGGGTATAAGATCACTTTGTTGACAGCACTGATTCCCCCTTTGATTGTTGTTATCGGTATTCCAAACTGTATTTACTTTCTCAATAAATATCACTCGAGCTATAAGCAGACGAACAATAAAGAGCAGGCTCTGACGAATATGATCAGCAAGATGGGAGTGGTGACCCTGTTTTGCAATATTGCCGCTGCCATCGGGTTTGCCGTGTTTGCACTCACCAAAAGCGTCCTGTTGAAGGAGTTTGGAGAAATAGCGGGTATCAATATCATGCTCCTGTTCGTCATTTCACTGATCCTGATCCCGTTTACCTTAAAGTCGATGCCCGTCCCCAAAGAAAGACACACCCGTTACTTATATAATGCCGGCATCTTGCGTTGGCTTGACCGGTTGGAGTTCTGGTCGCTAAATCACCGTAAAACCATATTCGCAGTAACTGCTGTAGTGCTGGTTGTGTCGGTTCTGGGCATCCTTCGTTTGAAGAGTGTAGGGTATATCGTTGATGATCTTCCGCAGACGGACAAACTGTATACGGATCTTAAATTCTTCGAAAGCAATTTTAATGGAGTGATGCCGCTTGAGATCGTGGTTGACACGAAACAGAAAAATGGCATTCGCAAAAACATGTTGAAGACGATCGATGGTATGGACTCGCTTTCCCAGTACCTCGTTTCGAAACCATATATAGCAAAGCCTTTGAGTATCGTAGAGGGATTAAAGTTTGCGAAGCAGGCTTTTTTTGAAGGAGACAGCAGCTATTACCTGGTGCCTGAGGACAATGATCTGCTGGCCTTGAGGTCCTATCTTTCTCCGAGCGGCGACAGTAATGCTTCGAAGACTTCATTCTCCAAGCTCGTTGCTTCGTTTATGGACAGTGCTAAACAGCAGGCGAGGATAAGCGTGAACATGAAAGATGTTGGCAGCGCACGGCTGCCCTATATTCTCGATAGTATTCAAACGAGGGCGAACCAGATCTTTCCCGACACAAGCAAGTACAAGGTGCTGCTTACCGGGTCAAGTGTGACCTTCCTGGAGGGTACCAGCTATATCATAGCCGGTTTGAAAGAAAGTATACTTTGGGCGTTTCTATTGATTGCCTTATGTATGTTATATCTTTTCAAGTCGTGGAGAATATTATTATGTTCACTACTACCCAATGTGATCCCGCTCGTCATTACCGCGGGGGTAATGGGTTGGGTTGGCGTTGCCCTGAAACCATCAACGGTATTAATTTTTAGTGTAGCCCTCGGTATTGCTATTGATATTACGATCCGCTTCCTCGTTAACTTCAAACAACAGTCGCACCAAGGCGTGGATCCGAAACTCACCGTGGTGGAGACTATTCATTCTACGGGCTTGAGTATTATTTATACTTCGATCGTGTTGATTGCAGGATTTGTGATTTTCTGCTTTAGTGATTTTGGGGGAACCAAGGCGTTGGGATGGCTCACTTCTCTTACATTGGTCACCGCTACTGTGGCCAACCTTGTGTTGTTACCTGCACTCATAATCGGGGTTTACAACAAAAAGAAGAAACAAGTGGACCTATAATATATAAGACTCTCACTCTGTCATTTTTTTTGTCTTTTGTTTGGCTTATATGTGTTGGGATATTATTTTTAACGTGCAGCGAATGCGATAGCCGCCCTGTCTGTACCTTTTACGGCTCATCAGTGAAAGGAATTTCTCACCCCCCCTTGCGAAATCAATAAAGAAGAAATTGGCGATCAATTCTTTATTATAAAACTACACGCACATGAGAAAACTCGTACTGCTGAGCGTAATGCTCACGCTTATGGCTGCACAGCTATGGGCCCAACAGAGAACGGTGACGGGAACAGTCACCGATGACAAAGGCTCTCCGATGCCAAACGTTTCAGTAACCGTAAAGGGAACCCGACTTGGAACGGCAACGAAGGCCGATGGCACTTACTCCCTGTCAGTTCCACAGAACAACAACACATTGATTTTCTCTTTCTCCGGTATGAATACCCAGGAAGTTACTATTGGGGAAAACAATGTGGTCAATGCCTCGCTTTCACTCAATGCCAATACGCTGGAGAACGTAGTGGTGGTGGGTTATGGAGTTCAGCAGAAAAAAGCATTTACCGGGTCTGCTTCAAAAGTAGATGCAAAACAGATCTCTACTTTGATGACTCCATCTGTTGATAAGGAATTAGCCGGAAGAGCGGCTGGTGTACAGGTAACCAATTCCAGTGGTACCGTTAACGCACCGGCGACGATTCGAATCAGGGGAATACAATCCATCAACCAATCCAATCAACCCTTGATTGTAGTAGATGGAGCTCCAATCATCCAAGGAAATTTGTCTGCGACGACGAATTCCAATGCGTTAGCAGATATTAATCCTGCTGATATCGAGAGCATCGAAGTATTGAAGGATGGAGCGGCCCTGAATATTTATGGTTCAAGAGGCGCTGCTGGCGTGATTCAAATAACAACTAAGAAAGGGCAAAAAGGGCAGTTGCGCCTTAACTACGATGGTTTTGTCGGATTCAGTTCGGTAGCGAAAAAATATGATTTGCTCAATGCAGATCAATTTGTAACTATCGCCAACGAGAAATCTGCTAATGCGGCGAACCCGGCAACCGCTCCTAAGGCCGGTATCAACCCTGGTGGCGTCAACACCGACTGGCAAAAAGAAGTACTGGTTAACAATGCGCCTGTTACCAGTCAAAACATAAGTATTTCGGGTGGTTCGGCGAAGACGACCTATTATATGTCGATGAACTACAGCAGTCAACAGGGCGTGATCAAGAGCAACTGGAATAAGGTTTACCGGGTTAGAGCCAATATTGATAACGAGATCAACAATTTTATCCGGATTGGAAACAACATAACGCTTTCCCGCCAGGAAAATACCGACCAAAATACAGGTAGTAACTCGCTTGGTGGTGCTATTGCTTCGACATTGCACCTGTTGCCCAATGTGTCGCCCTACGATCCTAACAATCCTACTGGCTTCAACGTCAACCTTTCGGCGAACAACATTCCAAATGGGCCGAATTCACAGGGCGTTGATGCCAACTGGTTCAACATAGCCTTTGTATTAGCCAACAACAAATACTACTCGGAGCAATATCGCATTATCGATAATGCATTTATCGAGCTATCGCCGGTGAAGGGGCTGAAACTTCGCTCCCAGTTCCAGTATGACATGTTGAATGACTATGCCTTCCAGGAGTGGAATCCCAAACATGGAGACGGTTACAGTTCGAATGGATTGGCATACAATGCCGACCAGAATTTCACCAATATGGTGTGGCAGAACTATTTTAATTACAACTACAGCCTGAAGTCACATAATTTTTACTTAACGGGCGGCTACGAGGTCACAAAGGGTAAAACAAAATGGTTAAGTTCACAAGGAACCAGCATTGCCGACCTGTTCTACCTGCAGAAAAACGTTATTTCGGGTTCTGCAGCGACACAGTCTATAGGAGGTAATTACAGCGAGTCTGGAATTGAGTCCTACTTTGCACGTTTTAATTATGACTTTGGTAATCGCTATTTTGCGCAGGCCAGCTTCCGTCGTGACGGGCAAAGTTCATTAGCACCGGGTAAGAAATATGGTAATTTCCCGGGTTATTCAGTAGGATGGAGAGCTTCCGAAGAAAGGTTCTGGAAAAATAATGATTTTCTTGCCCGCAATCTAAGCGATGTAAAAGTGAAAGCTTCATATGCAACGGTTGGTAACCCGCTTGGAGGCCTGCCTTACTTAAGCACTTTTGGAACAGCGCCCTACGGTAATATCAATGGTATTGCAGTAAATGCCATCGGTAACACAGATCTGCAATGGGAGACCAGTAAAAAATATGACGTAGGTCTCGACATCGGGCTGTTGAAAGGTAAAGTAAATCTTACGGCTGATTACTTCCTGAACGATATCAATAACCTTGTACTGTATGTGCCAACACCTTTGAGTGCAGGTATTCCAGGCAACTCAATCCCACAGAACATTGGTACCATGCAAAACAAGGGTATTGAATTGAGTGTGGATGCTAATGTTGTTCAAAAGCGTGATTTTAGTTGGAACCTAAATGTAAACTTCTCCAAGATTCACAACGAGATGAAGAGTTTGTTTTCTATTTCGGGTACGCCAACCACGTTTATCAACAATGGTTCTTATAATATTATCAGGGTTGGTGACCCGGTTAATATTATTTATGGTTACCGTTTTGCCGGTGTTAACACAGCTAACGGTTACCCGATGTATTACAAAGCCGACGGAAGCCTCGTGGTACACAATATTCCAACGGGAGCGTACTACGTGATAAAAGATGCGAATGATGGTACTGTTACCGGAACTCAAACCTCGCTGACGTTTGCTGACAGAACCAAACTTGGTGAGTCCTTGCCAACATGGTATGGTGGTATTACCAACTCATTTAACTATAAAGGATTTGGATTAGAGTTCCTTTTCCGCTATTCCGGCGGCAATAAGATCATGAACATCACAAGGCAGGAGACTTTGTTGGACCAATCTTTTGTTAACAACAGCACTGAAATCTTACAACGCTGGCAAAAACCGGGCGATGTTACCACCGTGCCTAAGTTGATCTATGGCCAAAGTAATAACATCAACCAGGTTGGTCTTGCTACTTCAAGATTTGTGGAACCAGGAGATTATTTAAGGTTGCAAAATCTTATCGTCACTTATACGGTTAATTCAAATGATGTGAAGAAGTTAACGGGTGGCCGCGTTCAAAATATCCGTTTGTACGTACAAGGACAAAACCTGCATGTTTGGACGAAGTATAGCGGTGCAGACCCCGACAATCACAGCAGCACAGGCCTCGAAAACGCGGCATTGCCTCCGCAGATCAGGACTATTTCATTTGGATTGAACGTAGGGTTCTAAACAAATTATTTACATTAAACTATTGACACAATGAGAAAGATAAGTCTGATATTTTTAATGGCTTCTGTCGGTGTGTTGAGTTGCAAAAAGGTTTTGGATGTGCAGTCGTATTCTTCCATTACCGACGCAACTGCATTTGAAAATGCTGACAGGGCATTGCTGGCACTCAATGGAGTGTATGATGCAGCACAAAGTGGCGGATATAACGGTGGCACTGAAAGGCGTGGTTATCCATTTGGATCGGCCAATATTGAGCAGGGTGATGTAAGAGGCGAGGATGTGATCAATGTGGCTGCTTTTTACCAGGCCACTTACCAAAACACACACAATCCTTCATCGGCTAACGCGGTTGCTCTGTGGGACAACACCTATAGTTTGATTAATAAGGCTAATGTTGCGATTGATGGTTTCAGAAATGCGGGAACCTCCGGCGTATTAACTGCTGCGGTTGCTACCCAGTACGAAGCTGAATGTCGTTTTCTGCGAGCAATGGCGCATCATGAGCTTGTACTAATGTATGCCCGTCCTTATCTAGATGGCAATGGGAATAAGCTTGGCGTTCCTTACCGCGACAAGGCAAATACGAGCGGTGCTGCTGTCGAGGAACTCAGAAAAACTGCAAGGCCGACGGTAGCTGAAGATTATCAAAAGATCCTTGCTGACCTGGATTTTGCTGAAACCAATTTACCCGCTGGAACTGCCGGTACTGCTGTAAATACTTACCGAGCTACTAAGGCAGCCGCCATTGCTTTGAAGATGCGGGTGAAATTGCACATGGGCGATTATGCAGGTGTAATTACTGAAGGAAACAAGCTCGTTCCGGCTACCGCTCCTTTTGTGAGCCCGATTGGTGGATGGACACTAACCGCAAATCCCGATGGACCTTTTAGTGCAACGGGTGGAGCGAATAATTCCAAAGAGAATATTTTCTCGATCAAGAATGACCCCAATGACAACATTAGCGTCAATGGTTCATTAGCCGGCCAGCTTGGGCCTGCCAATTTGGGCGGTCGCGGACTAGTTGCGGTTTCTCCAATTATCTGGAATAACCCTGCCTGGAAGTGCGATGATAAAAGGCGTGCTCTTTTATACGTTTCAGGAACCAATAACATCAATGGCACCAGCATCATGACCATCAAGTATAAGGACTTTACCAACCGTGGCGATTGGGCTCCGCAGATCAGATATGCAGAAGTTCTGCTCACCCTGGCAGAGGCCGAAGCCCGCCAGGCGGCAGGTGTGTCCCAGAGAGCGATTGACTTGTTGAATGCAGTGCGGAACAGGGCCCTTGCTAATCCAGCTACGGATGCTTATACCGCTGGCAGCTTCGCCGACAAAGTCGCGTTGGTGAAGGCTATTTTAATGGAAAGAAGGATCGAGCTACTGTTGGAAGGATTTCGGTGGGGAGATATCTCGCGTCTAACAGGCGAGAATAATGTCAACTACACGATAGGCGGTGTTCCTGCTAAGGCAGCGAATGGCACCCAGGGTGCAGCCATTTACAATTGCGGAGGAACTTTCACTCCCACACAGGCGGCAGTTCCTTATAGCGACTACCGGTTTATCTGGCCCATCCCGGCAGATGAAATAACACAGAACCCGGTGATTACACAAAATCCCGGTTATTAATGGATCACGACTGTTTTATCAAACCTCTGCCGATTGGCAGAGGTTTTTTTGTCTCCTCTAAACAGACATTGATTAAAGGTTTCTATTTATGGATCCGTAATTAATTGCACTTGCCTGAAAAATATCTTAGAGACTATTTTAGTTATATAAAATCTATTCACGCCTTAAAATGCTCGTTTCCACAAGGT
>Ga0157372_10008658_pt1 | contig 10807 bp, 8 predicted proteins | sample C55metaG_FD_115307 | JGI IMG/M metagenome (GOLD analysis project Ga0157372, IMG submission 115307) | Corn rhizosphere microbial communities from Kellogg Biological Station, Michigan, USA - C5-5 metaG | ecosystem: Host-associated > Plants > Roots > Rhizosphere > Soil | place: USA: Michigan...
CCGAGCGGGAGGGGTCGCCGAGCTACCGAACGTCACCGCGAAGTTCATGACCACCGCGGAGAGTGCCACACGCAAGGTGGTCGTCGAGCTGGCCACCGCACCTGCCGAGAACATGGTGGTCAAGCGCTTCGAGGAATCGTTCACCGGAAGCCTGACCAGCTTCCTGGTGTCCCCGTCGCTGGTGGCGGACCGGGACAGCCTGGAGAGCGCCTCCGAGATGACGGCGCGGCGACTCGGCTGGGCGCGGGCCGCGAGCGGGGGCCAGCGCGTATCCCCGGAGCAGCTCATCGTGCAGACGTCGTTCTGGGGCCCGCAGCGTCCGGAGCTGAATCTCCGGGAGGCCGAAGTGCTCTGGCTCCTGGGCGTGAACGTCGTCAACCGTTTTCCCGAGGTCCGGGAGAAATACGGCTTCGTCGATCCCGGCGGCCATCACTGGGTGGAGTTCGGCCCGAATCTCACGCGCGAGGCCATCGACAACCAGATGCGTGCGCCGGCCCAGGCGACGAAGCCCGCTCCGCGTCCGACGCTGTTCAACTTCTCGGACGAGATCACCGCCCCCGCCTTGGGCGCGGACCCGGTGGCGCTTCAGCACTTTCACGCCTGGCTCCGGGCCCAGAACGTGCGACCAGCGGACCTGGGCGTGCAGCGCTTCGAGGACGTCGTGCCCATCGAATCCCCGGACACCCTGCGTCAGCGCCAGAAGCAGGACCCGCGGGCCGCCAACCGGATCTTCTACTACACCACGCGGTTTCGGCAGGCGGCGGCGACCGAGCGGCTCCGCTGGCTGACAGAGAGCTTCCACCGGTACGCCGCCCCCAACGTCCTGACCTCGAGTCTGGTCGCCGACCACCCGTATTTCTCCGGCTCCGGGCTCGGCATGGGAATGGACATGCCCAACATGGCCTGGGGCGGCTACCCCCTGTCGCTGGACTGGTTCGACCTGGCCCGGCAGCGGGCGCTGGATGTCATGGCGATCGAGGACTGGCTGGGGCTGCAGTACATGTATGGGCCGCGGTACACCTGGGAAGGGTTTCAGCTCCTGGGGTTCCAGGCGGCCATCTTTCGCAGCGGCAGCGGCGGCCGGCAACCCATCATCGCCTGGATCACCCCGAGCGATGCGACCAACCTCGTGCTGAAGACGACCTCGGCCCTCGCCCAGGGAGCCAAGCATTTCTTCTACTGGACCTACGGTCCGACGGCCACGAGCACGGAGAACTACTGGTCAGATCTGCGCGGCCAATACGACGGGCTCGTCCGCATGACCCGCCAGCTGGCGAGCGCGGAGCACATTATCGCGCCGGGCGCCACACGGAAGACGCGCGTGGCTCTGCTGTATAGCCTCAGCTCGGACCTGTGGCAGCCCTGGGGCTACATCCACATGCTGGAGCGCCGCGCGACCTACTTGGCGCTCGTGCACGACCAGTACCTGGTCGACATGCTGACCGAGGAGGACATCGCGGCCGGTCGGCTAGGCGACTACGATGTCCTCTACACGGTCGACCCGAACATCGGAGCTCGCGCGACCGCGGCCATCGAGCGGTGGGTACGGAACGGGGGCTATCTGTTCGGCGCCTGCGGCGCGGGGAGCCGCGACGAGTTCAACGAGCCCGTGTCGGGGCTGGCGCGGGCGTTCGGCATCGAACCCGGCATCCAGGTGGACGTACATGCCGGGGAATACCGGGTCCGGGGAAGCCTGAACGCGATGGAATATTTCGATCGCGTCCGGATGGACCCGAGCCCTCTGCTCAGCGAGCCGGCGACGTTTGGAGCCCTCGGGGTGCAGACGACCTTCAGGCTCACGACGGGCCGGGTCGTCGGCCGCTTCAAGGAGAACATCCCCGCCGCGGTCCTGAACGAGCTCGGACGCGGCAAGGCCGTCTACCTTGGAGCCTGCCCGGGGCTCTCGTACCTCAAGGATGCCCGCTTCGTGCCCACCCAGCTCAAAGAGGAATACCCGTTGATGCAGCGGCGCATTGTTACTGGATTGGTCTAGTCCCGGGGCGTCAATCGGCTGGTCGATCTGTCCCAGCCAGTGGTGGAAGCCGGCATCTACGAAGCGCGGGCCGGCACTGCGCTGGTCCTGGCCAACTTCACTTATCGACCCATCGAGGCCCTCACCGTACGAATTCCACTGGCGAAACCGGCGCGGACCGTCCGCTCCGTGGAGCGCGGCCCGCTACTTTTCAGGGACGAACCAGCCTCGCCAACCCTGCGAGGGGAGGGCTACAGTGCGGTCGCTGTTTTCACTACCCGCCTGGACCTCAACGACCTGATTCTCCTCGAGTGACCTCGGCCGAGTCGGGTAAGGGGAATCTTTTCCCCATCAGAGGGGCAAGCACGGTCCACACCGGGGCAAACCCGACGCGGGCTCCCTTGAAGACATGTGGCTCTTGTGTTTTACTTTCGCCCACTTCCAAGAGGAGACCGAAGCAAAAACCCCCCTTGTAAGTGAAAGGGCGGAGCTGTGCAGGTGTCCAGTGTTGCCATAGGCAGTTTCCACTTCTTCCCCGGCCGACGATCGCCAGAGGCAATTCCCCCCCGAGCTCTGTTTCTGCTCGACGACCGTCACCGAGTCCGGCGGACACACGCACTCCACGAAGAGGCATTACGGAGGTCAGCATGTCTAGAGCACTGATCACGGGCGGAGCCGGCTTCATCGGATCGCACCTGGCGGAGGCCCTCCTGGAGCGTGGATGGAGCGTCGAGGTGGTGGACGATCTCTCCACCGGCAGCATCGAGAATATCAGCCACCTGAAGGGTCACCCGCACTTCGCCTATGTCCTCGACAGCGTGATGAACCGATCCCTCATGCTGGAGATGGTGGACCGCGCGGACGTGATCTTCCACCTGGCCGCCGCGGTGGGGGTCCGGCTCATCGTGGAGAAGCCCGTCCACACCATCGAGACCAACATCAAGGCGACGGAGTTGATCCTGGAGCTGGCGGCCCGTAAGCGTCGGCCGCTGCTGTTGGCCTCCACCTCGGAGGTCTACGGCAAGCTGGACAAGCCCAGGTTCAGCGAGGACGACGACGTGATCCTGGGCCCCACCTCTAAGTCCCGCTGGTGCTACGCGGCGTCTAAGATGATCGACGAGTTCCTGGCCCGCGCCTACTTCAAGGAGCATGGCCTGCCTACCGTCGTGGCCCGCCTCTTCAACACCATCGGCCCCCGCCAGACCGGCCAGTACGGCATGGTGGTCCCGCGCTTCGTGCGCCTGGCCCTGGCCGGACAGCCCATCCCGGTCTACGGCGACGGCACCCAGCGCCGATCGTTCACCTGGGTGGGCGATGTCGTCGGCGCCATGCTGGCTCTGATCGCACACCCGCAAGCCTACGGCGAGGTCTTCAATATCGGGCACACGAAGGAGATCTCGATCTACGAGCTGGCGGCGCTGGTCAAGGAGATGACGGCCAGCGCCTCGGAGATCACGCTGGTGCCCTACGAGCAGGCATACGAGGCGGGCTTCGAAGACATGCTGCGCCGCGCGCCGGACATCACCAAGATTCAGCGGCTGATCGGGTACCGGCCGGGGCTGGGCCTGCCGGAGATGCTGGAGCGAGTGATCTCGTATGAAAGGGAGCGCAGAGAGTGAAGTCGAACGATATACGCGCGATGTCCCCTATGGTCAGATGGAACGCTCGACGATAGCGCCTTGGTCCGTTCGGAGGATTGGCCGGGGAATCGAACATAGGCTGCGACGGTGCGCGTCGTCGGTCAGACTCACGGTCGGCGCGATCGCGCAGCTCGAGAATTGGAGCGAACTGTTACACGGGACTCTGAAGGAGACGCTCGGAGCGGTGATTCTCGATACGCCAGTCCTGCGCTTTCGCAACGGTCTGGAGATCGAGATGGCTAGAGGAGGATATGCGGGATTCTCGGTGCTGTTCGCCGAGATCTTCGTAGACCGTTGCTACCGGCCGACATCCCGGTTCATCGTCGGTGATGGCTGGACGGTCGTTGACATCGGCGCGAACGTGGGGTTCTTCACATGCCAGGCCGCGACCGCTGCCAAGCACACCCGGGTGGTCGCGGTCGAGCCGGTCTCCACCTACCTCACGGTGCTGCGGCGGAATGTTGAACGCAACGGGTTGCAGAACGTCAGGATTCTCCCATTCGCAGTGTCCGGTACGTCCGGTGGGAAGGTCATGATCTGCGTGTGGTACACACCGTCCGGAGAACCAAAGACCCACCGCCCGGTTCCGCCGGATGCCAAGAGAGAAACCGAAACAGTGGCCGGGATGACTCTCGGAGAGATCTTCGAAGCCACTCACGTGGATCACTGCGACTTGCTGAAGATCGACGTAGAGGGCGCAGAATACGAGCTCTTCGAAGCGGTATCGCCCGAGACCTGGGCGCGGATCGAGCGCGTGGTCATGGAGACCCATGAGGTCGCCGGGCGCTCGCAGAGCGAGCTGGTCGAGGTTCTCAAAGCGCAAGGATTCGAGAGTAGAGTGCGCCGGAACCTGCTGTGGGCTACACGAGCCGGATCGCCGTGCTGAGCGCGTGAGGCGCGCGGATGAACATCGTGTACACCTCGATTCTCAGCCCATGGGATCCGCGCCACGGAGGTGGTCAGAGAATCGTGCACGAGCTGGCGTCCGCGATGATCGAGCGCGGTCACGACGTCGACGTGGTGTATTCGAGCGCCGGGACGATCGAGCCGGGGCGGCTGCCTTATCGCGTCCATTTCGTCCCGCATCACGAGCGTCTCTACGTGAACCCCCTGGAGTTCGTTCGGCTCCTGTGGCGCCGGCGGCCGAGGAGCGGGATCCTTCACGCGCACGGGTACGAAGGAGCCTTCTACCGGACCTTGGCGCGGGAGGGCGTCGGGCTGGTGGCCACGTCGCATCATCCCGATCCTCCCGACGTGAGCGCGCGGCCGGGCCGGTGGGGGTCATTCCGGCGGGTTCGCTGGATCCGCGAGCGAATCATCGCGCTCCTGGAGCGACGGGCCCTGCGCGCCGCGGATCTCGTGATCTGCACGAGCGACTTCAGCCGGGCGGCCCTGCGGGAGCGGGGATACCTCGGGGCCGGGAATCCGATGGGGGTCGTGCACAACGGCGCACCCCCGCTGCCACGGCCGCTCGAGCCGGAGGCCGGCGCGGAGCTCGTGTGCGTGGCCCGGCTGGACCACCACAAGGGTCTCGACGTCCTGCTGCGGGCTCTCTCGCAGCTGGAAGAGCCGAGGCCTCGTCTCGATTTCGTCGGAGTCGGACGGGACGAGAGCAAGCTTCGGGTCCTGACGGAGGAGCTCGGGTTAGCCAAGACAGTGACGTTTCGCGGACAGCTGGACCGGGAAGAGCTGGGGGCTTGTCTGGCCGGCGCGAAGGTTCTGGTGTTGCCGTCGCGGTCCGAGAACTTTCCGCTCGCCGTCCTCGAGGCCATGCAGGTCGGCCTCGCGGTCGTCGCGACGAGCGTCGGCGGCATTCCGGAGGCGGTGAGCAACGGCGAGGAGGCACTGCTGGTATCTCCGAACGATCCGGGAGCCCTGGCGGACGCCCTGGCCCGGGTTCTGGGAGACGACCGACTTCGGCGGCAGCTCGCCGCCGCGGCCGCCGTGCGCGGGAGGCAGTTCACCTGGGAGGCTGCCGCGATGGGCTACGAGGCGCTCTACGCGACCTTGTGTCACTGACCGTGCCGACCGGACGGCCGGGATGTCGCGGGCGGAGCGAGGCTGACGGGCGGTGAGTGTCGAGAAGGCGGGTGCGTCTCCGGGGTTCGCGGCCCCGGCGCTCGAGCAGAGCAGCCTGGTCGGATCCGTCGCCTATATCGGAGGGATCAACGTCGTCGCGTTCGCGGGGGGGCTCATCCGACAGAAAGTCTTCGCGGTGTTCCTGGGGCCGGCGGGACTCGGCGCGTTCGGTCTGGCGGCCAGCTTCCTGGAGTTGCTGGCGACCCTGGCCCGGTTGGGGGCTCCGGCGGGCCTGCTGCGGGAGATGCGGCAGGCGCTCGCCCAGCAGGAATGGGGCAAGGCCGCGAGGGTCTTCGTCGATGTGCGACGGGTAACCCTGCGGAGGACGGTCGCCCTCGGCGTCGGGACGGTCTTGCTCGCTCCCGTGCTGAGCGACCATCTTCTCGCCGCCGTGGTGCCGCGCTGGTCGATCGCCGTCCTCGCCCTGACCGCGCCCCTCTTGTTGGCCGGTGAGCTCTGCAACGCGGCGATGAACGCCTTCGGCCGGGTTCGGACGATGGCCGCCGCCAACGTGACCGCGGTGTTGCTCGGCTTGCCGGTCGCGACGTGGCTCGTCGCGACCTGGGGGCTGTCGGGGGCACTGGTGCAGCTCGGCACGGGCGCCCTCATCGCCTTCGTGGTGTCGGAGCGCCTGCTCACCTCGGTCTTCCGACCCCGCGAGCATCACCCGGATCGGATATCCCGGGAGGAGGCGGCCCGCACGGTCGCCGGCGCGGTCCGGGTCGGGATGGCCCAGACGCTGCACCATCTCGCCATCACCGCCAATCTTCTGGCGTTCCGATCGATGATCGTGGCGCGATTGGGGACGGTCGCGAGCGGTCTCTACCAGGGCACGATGGGGCTCTCACGGCAGTACACCATCGCGCTGTCGGGAGGGTTGTTCGTCTACCTGTATCCACGTCTGGGCGCGCGATCGAACGATCTCGACGACTTCGCCGAGGAGCTCGCCAGGGGGCTTGGGTTCGCCCTGGCGGTGGTGGTACCGGCCGCGGTCGGCCTGATCGCGTTCAGGGACTGGATCGTGCGGATCGTGTTCAGCCACGAGTTCGAGCCGATGATCCAGCTGATGGGTTACTCGATGGTGGGGGACATGGCGACGATCGTCGGCGAAGTACTGAAGCTCGCGATCTTGGCCTCCGGTGCCTCGCGCACCTACGCGGTGCTCGGGCTCGTGACCGAAGTCGTGTACCTGGGCGCGTTCTGGCTGGGGCTCCACGCGTTTGGCCTTCCGGGCGCGGTCGGCGCCTACCTGGTGGCCAGTCTGCTGGGGGTGGTGATCTGTGGCGTGGCGCTGGTTCGGCTCGGCCGGCTCAGGCTCTCGGTCCGGCTGACCTCCCAGCTGCTGCTCGCGCTCCCCATCGCCGCCGTCGTGGCCATCGCGCCGTGGGGCGGCGGAACCACCCCGGTCCTGGCGATCGCCCTGGCCGCGGGGTGGATGGCGATCTGGTGGCGAGAGCTGCGCTCGGCATGGCAGTACTGACCGACGCGCCTTGCTGCGTGGTGTGCGGGTCGGTGGACACGACTCGCTGGCGCATCCCGACGGACGTGGCGATCTGGCGTTGCCGCCGCTGCGGCGCGCGCGTCACGTCTCCGGCGCCATCCCGCGCGCATCTGCGCGAGCGCTACGAGGAGGAGCACCGGAGCGGGAAGTGGGAGCGGCTGATGGAACACGCGGACGGCGGGGAGATCGAGCGCCGGGCGAGGGTGATCACCCGGCTGGCCCCTCGGTCCAGTGGAGGGACGCTGCTGGACGTCGGGTTCGGGGATGGCCGCTTCCTCGACGCAGCCGGCCGGCTCGGGTGGAAGACGATGGGAACGGAGATCGCGCTGTCCGCGGCATCGCAGGCGGCGAGGCGCCACCCGCGCATCGTCGGTGACCTGGAGACCCTTCGGGAGGGCCCGATCTTCGACGTGATCACGTTCTTCGACGTGCTCGAGCACCTGCGGGAGCCCGCTGACGTGGTTCGGCAGGCCGGCGCCCGCCTTCGCGAGCACGGCCTGATCGCGATCACAATGCCGAACGTGCGCGGGACCGCGAGCCTGCTCTCGGCATCGCGCTGGCCATACTACGACTTCGGTGCCTACGGCCACATCCACCACTTGAGCCCACGGCATGTCCGGGAGCTGGTGCGGCGGGCCGGATTCGAAACCGTCTACGAAGAGACGCGCGGGTCGGTGGACCTGCGGGATCTGCCCGCCATGTACGGCTGGACCGCTCCGTCGAAAATCGGAGCGTGGGTGTGCGACAAGGCTAGTGGCGCGCTCGCGCGGCTCGCGCAGCCGTTGGGATTCGGCAACACGCTGTTCACGGTCGCGAGGAAGGTGCCGGGCGGATCCGACCGGACGCTGGGTGAGCCGGCCGGGTGGCGAAACGGGGCGCGCGGGTGAAGGTCGGGATCGACGTGGTCGGCGCGCTCCGGCCGGATACCGGAGCGGGACGGTACACCGCCGAGTTCGTGGGCGCGCTCACCCGGATCGACCCTGGTCCCGAGGTGGTCCTGTTCTGCAACGCGTTCCGCGTGAAGGACGCCGGGAAGGTCCTGGGGCTTGGACGGCCGGTCGTCAATCCTCGGATCCCCGGCCGCGTGCTGCTCACGGCGTGGCGATACCTCCGGTGGCCGCCCATCGATGCCTTGATCGGGCCCGTGGACGTGTTCCACACCTCGGACTGGGTCCATCCCCCGCAGCGGCACGGCGCCACGGTGGCGACGGTTCACGACGTGGGCGCGCTGGTCCATCCCGACTGGTACGCGCCCGACGTCGTGGAGGTGCACCGACGGAAGAACGAGGCCGCGGCACGGAAGGCCACCGCCATCATCACCGGGTCGGAGTTCACGCGGGACGAGTTCGTGCGGTTACACGGAATCGGCCGGAACCGGGTGCACGTCGTGCCCTACGGGGTGTCGTCGTTCTTCCGGCCGGTCGATCCCGAGCGCGCCCGCGCCACCGCGACGAGCCATGGGCTCGCGCGACCGTTCTTGTTATACGTCGGAACGCGTGAGCGGAGGAAGAACCTGCTGGGACTGATGGAAATCTTCGCGCGGGTGAGCCAGCGGCGCCCCGACGTGAGATTGGCGCTGGTCGGCATGCGTCCGTGGGCGGAGGCCAGCGAGGTCCACGGCGCCGGGCACTGGAGCGGGCAGGAAGTGGAAGCCCGCATGCAGAAGCTCGGGATCGCCGGCCGCGTCAGCGTCCTGGGGCACGTGCCGCTGCCGAAGCTGCGCGACCTGTACAGCGCGGCCGACGCGTTCGTGTTCCCCAGCTACTACGAGGGATTCGGCCTGCCCGCCCTGGAGGCGATGGCGTGTGGGCTGCCGGTTGTCGCCTCCTCGCGGAGTGCTATCTGCGAGGTCGTCGGCGACGCGGGCCTCCTGGTCGACCCGGACGAGCACCGGGCTTTCGCCGACGCAATCCTGCGTCTGTTGGACGAGCCGACCGAGCGGGAGACGCTCCGGGGCAGGGGGCGTGAGCGGGCGGCGCGATTCACGTGGGAGTCGACCGCGCGCGGGACGATGGGGGTCTACCGGGAGGCGGTCGGACGCGAATGACGCGGCGGGTGCTGAACGTGATCGAAAGCTTGGGGCTCGGCGGCGCCGAGCGACTGCTCCTGACCACGCATCGGCACATCGATCGGCGTCTCGTGGAACCCGAGGTCGCATGCCTGTTCGGGCCGAATACTCTCGCCGAAGAGCTTCGGAGCGCGGGCGTACGTGTGCACGAGCTGGGGCTGAGGAGCCCGCGCGACGTGCCGGACGGCGTCCTTCGGCTTAGGCGACTGATGGGAGACGCGCGGTTCGACGTCGTGCACACCCACCTCTACTACGCGAACCTCGCGGGTCGGCTTGCCGCGTGGGGGCGGGCTAGGGTCGTCAGCACGCTGCACAATCCCGACTACACGTATGAGAGCCGGCCCGGAGCGGTGTTCGCGGCGAAGAAGCTGGCGGATCGGTTCACCGGCCGATGGATGACCCGGCGATTGGTGGCGGTGAGCGACGAGGTGCGCCGGGACTTCGAGAAGCAGCTGGGGTTCTCGGGGATCGAGGTAATCCCGAACTACATCGACCTCGACCGGTTCACGCGCCGGCTGGATCAGGTGGACCGCGCGACGGCTCGCGCTCGGTGCGGCGTCGGGCCGGACGACGTGATGGTCCTCCACGTGGGTCGGTTGCACCCCCAGAAGGGGCAGGATCTCCTGATCGATGCGATCGCGCGGGCCCGGCGGGACGTGCCGAGGCTGGTGTTGTTCCTCGTAGGCGAGGGTGGAAGTCGTGCGGCCCTGGAGGGGAGAGCGAGGGACCGGGGGATCGGCGCGGAGGTGCGATTCGAGCGGGCGCAGCGAGAGGTGAGCGTGTACTACCGTGCCGCCGACATGTTCGCCTTTCCGTCCCGGTACGAGGCGTTCGGCATCGCGCTCCTGGAGGCGATGGCCGCGGGTCTTCCGATCGTGGCCTCGAGGACGGGAGGCATTCCGGACGTCACCGGCGACATGGCGGCCCTGCTCATCCCGGTCGGCGACGTCGACGCGCTGTCGGATGGCATCCGGGGGCTCGCGGGCGACGCGGTCTGGCGTGGTGCGATGGGAGGCGCCGGTCGGGAGCGGGCCAAGGCGTTCGACGTGAAGGTCCACTTGCCTCGTCTGGAAGCCATCTATGCATCGCTATGAGCTGCCGGCTCTCCTGGGGCTGGCGCTGGCGATCCGGCTTCTCCTGCTCGTCGTATGGACGCCCCCGATCGTGGCCGACTCCGCGGACTACGACCGACTGGCGCGCTCGTTGGCCGAAGGTCGGGGGTACACGAACACACGGGGAGAGCCCACCTCGTGGCGGCCGCCTCTCTATCCCGCGTTCGTGGCGGCCATCTACCGGGTCGCGGACGGGTCGGTCGAGGCGGTCCGATTGGTACAGGTGCTCGTGGACGTGGGGACCGTCGCCCTCGGCTACCAGCTGGGAACGGTGCTGTTCGGGGCGCTCGCGGGGCGCATCGCGGGGCTGCTGATTGCGGTGAACGTCTCCACGATCTCGGCGAGCAGCCGCCTCCTGAGCGAGACACTCTTCACGATGCTCTTGATGGCGGGAGTGGTTCTAGCCGTGGAGTGGTGGCGGGCGCTGCGCGCGGA
>Ga0157372_10008659_pt1 | contig 10807 bp, 9 predicted proteins | sample C55metaG_FD_115307 | JGI IMG/M metagenome (GOLD analysis project Ga0157372, IMG submission 115307) | Corn rhizosphere microbial communities from Kellogg Biological Station, Michigan, USA - C5-5 metaG | ecosystem: Host-associated > Plants > Roots > Rhizosphere > Soil | place: USA: Michigan...
CAGCCGTGCCGCAGAACACATCCCCGCAAGCCGCCGGCGCGCTCAGCGAACGGGTCACGCCGGAAATCCGCGCTACAGGAATGAGAGTCGAATTCGGGTTGATGGCCGTAGCCACATCGAAAGCGGCACTATCGAGCGACTGGTTGGCGCGGGTATCGTTTGTCTCCGCAACAAGATCGATTTCGTCGATGCCAATTTGCGTCCAGGAGACCATCAAACCAGGGGTTACCGGATGGCCCTTCGCATTTACGATGCGGGCCCCATCCGGCGGCGCGAGGTTTGGGCCGACCTGGACGATTTTGCCGCCTTCGATCAGCACGTCGCCATCGTTGATGGTTCCGAGCGAGCCGACCGTGTAGAGGTGGCCGTGCTGCACCAGGAGCGCACTGCCGCCGGGGGGCTGGACGAAGGGAACGGGAGCATGGGTCGTCGCTCTGGGTGGCGCCGCCTGCAGCGACCTTGGCGGGCCTTGGGGCTGGGCAACAGCTCCGCCGGCAAGCAGGACCACAGCGCAAAAAATCGGCGGCACTCTCATTGGCCTGCACCTCCGGTGCTGCCGTTTGCCTCCTGTCCCACTTCGAAATCGCTGCGCGGGCTCAGCTTGGGATTATTGCGATCATAGATCAGCGCGCCGTCGATAAAAACCTTTTCGGCATGCGCATAGACCGACAGGGGGTCGCCGTCCCACAACACCACATCCCCCATCTTGCCTTTCTCCAATGTACCGGTCTGGCTGAGAATGCCGAGCGCGCTGGCTGGATTGCGTGTCATCCAGGCAATCGCATGCGCGCGGGTGATGCGGTAACCCATACGCCGTCCTGCCGCCATCGCCTTGGCGACTTCCTGATTGAGACGCTGAATGCCGATGGGATCATCGGAATGGATCATCGCGCAGGCGCCAGCATGGTCGACCATGGCGAGTCCCTCCGGCACGGCATCATAGGCTTCCATCTTGAAGCCCCACCAGTCTGCCCACATGACGGCACAAATTCCGTTTTTCTTCAGCAGGCCCGCAACCTTGTATGCTTCCGTGGCGTGATGAAACGCGGCAATGCGGAAGCCAAACTCTTTCGCCACATCGATCATCGTCGCCATCTGGTCGGCGCGATAGCAATGCATCTGCACAGGAATTTTCTTGTCCAGCACAAGCGCGAGGGTTTCAAGTCCGATATCTCGGTCCGGTTTGTCGCCGGATTTTGACTTCCAGTATTTGCGCCACTTTTCGCGATATTCGATCGCTTTCTCGAACGCCGCGCGATAGCCGGCGACGTTGCCCATCAAGGTTTGAGGACCGCCCTTTTCGCCATAAACGCGCTTCGGGTTTTCGCCGCAGGCCATTTTCAGATCGTATGGCGCGCCGGGAAACTTCATGCCCTGTGTCGTGACGGCGGGAATGTTTTTCAGCACGACGGAACGGCCACCGATGAGATTGGCCGAGCCCGGAAGGATCTCCATCGTCGTGATCCCGCCGGCCAGTGCCCGCGTGAAGCCAGGGTCCTGCGGCCAAACCGAATTCTCGCTGCGGACTTCCGGCGTTGCGGGCCTTGTTGCCTCATTGCCATCGCTCGTCGCCTCATTGGATGGGGAGGGGTAAACGCCCAAATGCGAGTGGATGTCGATGAGGCCCGGAGTCAAGAATTTGCCCCGGCCATCGATGAAGGCGGAGCCGGGCGGCTCCGGCACCTTCGGACCCATCGCCGCGATTTTGCCATCCTGCAGCAGGACAGAGACACTCTTAAGCTCGGTATCCTTTCCGGTCAGAACGGTGGCGCCCCGGATAATCGTGGGGTGGGAGGGTAGACGCCTGTAGGTCGACGGGAACTCGTCGCCGGGAAACCGGTCAGCAACAGCTTCATCTTTCGGGGTTGGGTGCAGAGCTGGGATAACCAGCCATGCCATCAGCAAGGCAGCCGCGATAATCGCAGCAGCGCCCCAGAGCGGCAGTTTGCTGTCCATTCACCGGCCTCCGACAAGCTGAGAAGCTTTGCTTGGCTTTGCCGGTGGACGCAATGCTCAGTCCTCGCCGAATTTGGCATCAATAAGCGCAAGCACAGCAGCCAGCGCCTCTTCGGCGTCTCCCCCCTCGGCACTGACCTCGATATGACTGCCGATTCGGGCATTCAGCATCATGAGGCCAAGAATGGAACGGGCATCGACCTTGTCGCCGTCCTTGATGATGAAAATAGTGGACTGGAAGCGAGCTGCCGCCTCCACCAGCTTGGCGGCCGCTCGGGCATGAAGTCCAAGTTTGTTCAAAATGACCGTTTTGGCGGTGACGTTTTGATTCACGGAAGGGTTCCGGACAGCAGGTCCGCGGAGCCGGCACGCATGTATTTTCGACCCGCGTCTGTCGCTTCTCTTACCGCCTCTTCCAACGGGAGGCGGGCGCGTACGTCCACCAGTTTGATCAGGCTCGGCAGGTTGGCGCCGGCCAAGACCTCAATCTTGCCCCGCTGGAGAAGCGTAAGTGCCAAGTTACAGGGCGTACCACCGTACATGTCGGTGATGAGCACAGTACCGCTCCCGCTATCCACCGATTTCGCCGCAGCCGCGATCTCGCGTTGACGGCGCTCAACATTGTCTTCCGGTCCGATGCTGATGGCGCGCACCTGTTGCTGCGGGCCGATCATGTGCTCCATCGCGGCGATAAATTCCTGCGCCAGGCGGCCGTGAGTGACGAGAACGATCCCAATCATCTGAGTTCCTGGAGCGGTTCGAAAAGATTGAACCTAGTGTGTATGCCTAGCATTACGTATTTCCATTGACGTTGTGGAACTTGCCATTTCCGTAGCCCGCGACGGCGGCCGCGATTTTCGCGGGAGCGGAGACCTCCCGAGCGTTGATTCGCACCAGCGGTATTCGGATGGAGTCGCGCAAGGCGAGTTCCTGCGGCAAGTCGTATAACGCCAGCTGAGGCAGCCGCGCGACAGGAGAGGTTTCCAGCATGACGCAAAGAGCGATCTGGGCGTTCTCCGCTCGTGGCATCCGAAGTATTCCGACACCGCGAATTTCAAGCAATCCTGCCAGCCGCTCCGGCGCGCGGGCCATCAACCCAGCATTGTCAGTGTAAAGCTCCGTCTGATCGTCCGATACGAGCGCGGCGCCATTTTCGATCAGCCGCAACGTCACATCGGATTTTCCAGCGCCACTCTCGCCTAGCAGCAGCACGCCGGCCTCGGGGGACGCCCCGAGTTGAATTCCGGCACCTGCGAGCATCACGCAGCTCCCGTGAACCCGCACAAAAGTCTCAACATGCGCTGGCAAGCGGCAACTCCACGACAAATCGCGCTCCACCGCGCTCGCGGTTTTCGGCCCAAATCCGTCCGCCCATTCCGTTCACAATTTGCCGCGCAATGGAAAGCCCGAGACCGGAGTTCTTGCCGAACCCATGCTCGCTTGGCCTTTCGGTGTAGAAGCGCTGGAATATCGTATCGACATTTTCGGGGGGAATCCCGGGCCCATTGTCCTCGACTGTAATGCGAATAACATGCTTTGCCGGGTGAGCGGTGAGCGCGATGCATCCTCCATCCGGACTGAAGGATAACGCATTGTCGATGAGATTGCGGAAAACCTGCCCCAGCCTTTCATCACGCCCCATGACAACGGCTGTGTGGGCATCTGCAACATCGAGATTCAAGAAAACGCCACGGGGAACCCCGAGGGTGCGATAAACGTCCGCAATCGTTGCCAGCAAATGCTCGATATTTACCGGGGCCGCGCTCTCACGGCTGAGTTCAGCATCCAGCCGTGAGGCGTCCGAAATATCTGATATGAGCCGATCGATCCGGCGCACATCGTTGCGAACGACCGTCATCAGCCTTTCCCGATTGGCCTCGTCCTTTGCCCGTGTCAGCATCTCCACGGCACTCTTCAGTGAGGTAAGCGGATTCTTGATCTCGTGCGCCACATCGGCGGCGAAACTTTCGATTGCGTCGATGCGGTCATAGAGGCTTTTGGTCATTTCCGACAGGCTTGCAGCGAGGTCCCCAATCTCATCGTTACGATCCGGCATTGGGGAGATGGCCTCACGCCCGCGCCGGCCGCTGCGCACGCGATCTGCGGCTAGCGCCAGCCGACGTATCGGCTCGACGATGAATCCGGAGATATAAAGCGAAGATATCAGCATCACCAGCAGCGCGACCAGGAATACCTCCAGTAGCGTTGCTCTTTCTCCTCGCAGGATGGCGTCGATGTCGCCGCCCTCGGTAGACACCATCAATACGCCGTAAATGGCCTTGAACCGCTGCACGGGGACAGCGACGGAAAGCACCAGGCGATTATGCTCGTCGACCCGTTCGCCGGTCGCCGTATCGCCACCCAGGGCTGCACGAACTTCGGAATAGACCCGGCCATCCTGGCCAGCCTCAAAATAGGGCGGCAGCTTCGCGAACGGACGAACCCCCATCAGGCCGTCATAGATGCGCCGCCAGACTTGATGGGCGCGGCTCCAGAAATCGAGCGGCGGCAGTTCGGAGACTTCCACAATGTTGCGGGACAGCAGATTCCGTGTGTCGATCTGCAACTTTCCATCGGTTCCGTAGAAGCGCGCCCGCAGCTGCGTGGCAGCGATTAGCTGCCGCAACAGCGGCTCGGCCTCATCCAGATTGACACTATGGCGATTTTCCTCGGTGGTGTACTCAGCCAGGGTGGAGGCGACGATTCTGGCCTGCTGGGCGACGCTGGCCAGCCGTTCGTCGACCAATCCGACGCGGTGCATCTCGACGATCAGGACGCCCGTGATGAGGAATATCAATGCAAAGGCGTTGAAGAGAACGATGCGACGAGTAAGGGGTGAATAAGGGCGGCCGGACGCCAAAACACGCGTGCGGCGGAACAGTTGAAGCGAGTGCTGCCTCCCGCGATGTAAAAGCAGGCCGCTCAGAAGGCCGGGCATCACGATACTCAGCTCTCGCGATACCGATAACCCACGCCGTACAGCGTTTCGATCGCATCGAAATTGTCATCAACCGCCTTGAACTTCTTGCGCAGTCGTTTGATATGACTGTCTATCGTCCGGTCATCCACATAAACCTGGTCGTCGTAGGCCGCGTCCATCAGGTTGTCGCGACTCTTCACGAAGCCCGGTCGTTGGGCGAGACATTGCAGGATGAGGAATTCAGTGACGGTGAGGCGTACCGCCTGTCCTTTCCAGGTGCTTTCGTGGCGCTGCGGATCCAGTACGAGGCTTCCGCGGACGAGTGCCTCGCGCTTCGGTTCGCCGCCACTGGGCGGTTGACCCCGGGGCTCTCTCCGTCGCAACACCGCTTTGACGCGTTCAAGCAGGAGGCGATGTGAAAAGGGCTTCCGAACATAGTCGTCGGCGCCAGCATTCAGCGCCATCAGCTCATCGATCTCTTCGTCTTTCGAGGTGAGGAAAATTACCGGAAGATCGCTGTTCTGGCGTAACCGACGCAACAATTCGAGGCCATCCATTCGCGGCATCTTGATGTCCAGAATGGCGAGATCCGGCAAGTTCGTGGAAAGCGCCGCGAAGGCGGAGGCCCCGTCCGAATAGCTGCGGACATCATAGCCCTCCTGCTCCAAAAGCATGCTGACCGAAGTCAGGATGTTCCGATCGTCGTCAACAAGCGCAATGGTCGCCATGGTCACCCGTGCCCGTGGTCATTGACCCTCCACTATACTCTCTTTCCCTGCGAAACCAGTTGCCGAAGGCGAGGAGCCACTTCGGAGAGGTCAGCCTATCGTCGTTGGCTGATTACATTGCGCGCACCAGCTCATTTCATTAGAAGGCCGCCTTCGCGCACAAGAGGCCCAGAATGGCTCCGCCGCACAAGGAAACCTGGATTGAGAGCGCCCTCGAGAAGGGCCTCTTTGCCTCCCGGTGGCTCCTGGCACCGTTTTATGTCGGCCTCGTTATATCGCTGGCCATGCTTCTCGTGGTTTTCGTGCGAGAGCTGGCAACGGCAATTCCCGAGATTATGGAACTCGATGCCGAGAAGATGATCCTTTCGGTCCTGACACTTATTGATCTGTCCCTGGCCGGCAATCTGGTGTTGATCGTGATCTTTTCGGGGTATGAAAACTTCGTCTCCAAGATCGACACCGGGGACAGCGAAGACCGGCCCTCCTGGATGGGCACACTGGATTTTTCTGGGTTGAAGATGCGGCTGATCGGTTCGATGGTGGCCATCTCCGCGATCTCCCTGTTGCGCTCGTTCGTCGGGCTCACCGAGCCCGGGACGACTTTGGACGAGCGAAAGCTATTCTGGCTGGTCGCTCTCCATGTGACGTTCCTCTTCTCCGGCGTGATGTTTGCCTTGATGGATTGGCTTGCCGGTCTGACGGAGGAGCGGCGCATCGCCGAAATGCAGCATCCGACCCTTGGAGAGATTCCTACCGGAATTCCACCTTGAGGATTTCGTAGGAGCGCGCGCCGCCGGGCGCGGCCACTTCCACCGTGTCGCCTTTTGTTTTGCCGATCAGCGCCCGCGCTATCGGGGAAGAGATCGAAATCCGCCCTTTTTTGGCATTGGCTTCAAGATCGCCCACCAGTTGATATTTCACCTTGGCATCCGTGTCCTCGTCGATCAGGGTGACCGTGGCGCCAAACTTGACCGTATGTCCCGACAGCTTGGAGACATCGATGATGTCGGCGCGGGACAGCTTGTCTTCCAGTTCCACCACGCGGCCCTCGATGAAGGCCTGCCGTTCCTTGGCGGCATGATACTCCGCGTTCTCCGAAAGATCGCCGTGGGCCCGCGCTTCCTCGATCATGCGGATGACCATGGGCCGCTCCGCCACCTTCAAGTGATTGATCTCGTCTTCGAGGGCCTTATACCCCTCAGCCGTCATCGGTATGCGTTCCATCGTCAGTTCCAGTTCCGGCAAAAAGCCACCGTCCGGCTGGACACCAGCCGGGCCAAGGTCTTTCTGGCCTGAAATCCTCCTTGCCCCCGGACGATTGCGTCCTGTGTTAAGGCGAACCAGCAAACTCTATGAGCGCCGGTTCGCGACTTCAAGAGACGCAATAGAGAAGGGAAGGTTCCCGGTCAGCCATAGGCCTGAAGGGGCCGGACACCAAGCGTGCCCTGCCGGAGCGCCGCGATGGCCTGGGCGGCGGCCATCGCGCCAGCGATGGTCGTGTAATAGGGCACTTTCTGCTGGAGGGCGGTGCGGCGGATGGAGAAGGAGTCGGCAAGGGATTGCGCGCCTTCGGTGGTATTAAAGACCAGTTGAATCTCGCCGTTCTTGAGCGCGTCCACGATGTGCGGGCGGCCCTCCAAAACCTTGTTAATCACCCGGACTTCCAGGCCGGCCGCCTGCAGGTATTTGGCGGTACCCCGGGTGGCGATGAGATCGAATCCCATTTCCAGCAGCTGGCGCGAGGGTTCCACGGAGGCCGGCTTGTCGGATTCTTTGACAGAAACGAAGACGGTTCCCGAAAGCGGCAGCTTCAACCCCGCCCCGACCTGGCTCTTGGCAAAGGCGAGACCGAAATTTTCGTCCAGCCCCATGACTTCGCCCGTGGAGCGCATTTCCGGTCCGAGAATGGGGTCCACGCCGGGGAAGCGATTGAACGGCATCACCGCTTCCTTCACCGCGACGTGGGACCGGTCCGCCCGCTGCAGGTTGAAATCCGCCAGACGCTCGCCCGCCATCACCCGGGCGGCAAGCGCCGCCACCGGCAACCCGATCGCCTTCGCGACGAACGGCACGGTGCGACTCGCCCGTGGGTTCACCTCGAGGACAAAGATATCGCCGTTCTGCACCGCGAACTGCACATTCATCAGTCCGCGGACTTCAAGCGCGCGGGCCAGCGCGATCGTCTGCCGCTCAATTTCGGTAATGGTCTTCTTGCTCAACGAATGAGGCGGCAGGGAGCAGGCGGAATCGCCGGAATGCACACCGGCTTCCTCGATGTGTTCCATGATGCCAGCGATGAAAACGTCGCCTATCGTATCGCAGATCGCGTCGACGTCCACTTCGATGGCGTTGTTGAGAAACGCATCGATCAGCACCGGATTGTCCCCGGAGATGCGGAACACGTCGCCGGACTGCACGGTACATCTCAGAGTCGCTTCGTCTGGCACGACCACCATGCCGCGGCCGCCCAGCACATAGGAGGGACGCAGGATTATCGGGAAGCCGACCTCGCGCGCGGCGGCGAGTGTCTCCTCGGCCGTCATCGCCGTTGCGTTGCGCGGCTGCTTGAGATCGAGCTTCTGCAGGAGCGCCTGAAAACGCTTGCGGTCTTCCGCCAGATCGATCGCATCGGCTGACGTGCCGAGGAGCGGCACGCCGGCATTCGCCAGCGTGTGGGCGAGCTTGAGCGGCGTCTGCCCGCCGAATTGCACGATCACGCCGGCAAGCGTTCCGTTGGATTGCTCTTTGCGCACAATTTCGAGCACGTCCTCGGCAGTGAGCGGCTCGAAATAGAGGCGGTCGGATGTATCGTAGTCGGTCGAAACGGTCTCCGGATTGCAGTTGACCATGATCGTCTCGAAGCCGCGCGGGGAGAGGGCAAAGGCGGCGTGGCAGCAGCAGTAATCGAATTCGATGCCCTGGCCGATCCGGTTGGGGCCGCCGCCCAGAATGACAATCTTTTTCTTGTCCGTCGGCCGGCTCTCGCATTCCGGGTAGCCGGCAACAGGCGCCTCATAGGTAGAGTACATGTAAGGGGTGAGCGCGGCGAACTCGGCAGCGCAGGTATCGATGCGCTTGAACACCGGATGCACACCCAGCCGCTCTCGGAGAGCGCGCACGTCTTTCTCGCGGCGATTGGCAAGCTTGGCGAGGCGCGCATCAGAGAAGCCCCTCGACTTCAGCCGGCGAAAACCTTCCGTGTCCTCAGGCAGGCCGTTTGCGGCGATGTCGCGCTCCACGAACAGCAGCGCTTCGATCTCATCCAGGAACCACGGATCGTATTTCGTGATCGCCGCGATCTCCTCCAGCGGAAACCCGGCGCGCATCGCCTGCGCAATCACCCGCAGCCGGTCCGGTGACGTCTTGGCAAGCTCCGCGCGAATGCCGTTGGGGTCTTCGGGCAACGCGATCTCATCGAAACCCGTGAGGCCGGTTTCCAGCGAGCGCAACGCTTTCTGCATGGATTCGGCAAACGTGCGGCCGATAGCCATTGCCTCGCCGACGGATTTCATCGAGGTGGTCAGCACCGGTTCCGCGCCCGGGAATTTCTCGAAAGTGAAGCGCGGGATTTTCGTCACCACGTAATCGATTGTGGGTTCAAACGACGCCGGCGTGACCCTGGTGATGTCGTTGCTCAGTTCATCCAGCGTGTAGCCGACCGCAAGCCGTGCGGCCACTTTCGCAATCGGAAAACCGGTGGCTTTGGAGGCAAGCGCGGAAGAGCGCGACACCCGCGGGTTCATCTCGATCACGACCATGCGGCCATCCGCGGGGTTCACCGCGAACTGCACGTTCGAGCCGCCGGTCTCCACCCCAATCTCGCGTAGCACCGCGATGCTGGCGCTGCGCATGCGCTGGTATTCCTTGTCAGTGAGCGTGAGGGCCGGGGCCACGGTGATGGAATCGCCCGTATGCACGCCCATCGGGTCCACATTCTCGATGGAACACACGATGATGGCGTTGTCGGCGCGGTCGCGCACCACCTCCATCTCGTACTCTTTCCAGCCGAGCACGGATTCCTCGATCAGCACTTCGTTAGTGGGCGACGCTTCCAGCCCGGCCTCGACAATCTCGAAGAATTCCTCGCGGTTGTAAGCGATACCGCCGCCGGTTCCGCCAAGCGTGAACGACGGCCGGATCACGGCGGGCAGCCCGACCTGCTCCAGCGCTTCCAGCGCATGCGCGAACGCCTCTGGCGACAGCTCCATGATCGGATTGTTCTCGCTATCATAGAGAAAGTTGCCGCGATCATCCTTCTTGTGCCTGAGATAGCCTTTCAAGGTGATCCCGCGCGGCACATCCAGGCCGATCTTCATCATGGCGAGGCGGAACAGCTCACGGTCCTCCGCCTTGTCGATAGCTTCGGCGGAGGCGCCGATCAGCTCGACATCGTATTTCTCCAGGACGCCCCGCTTTCGGAGCGACAGGGCGGTGTTGAGCGCCGTCTGGCCGCCCATGGTGGGCAGGAGCGCGAACACACGGCCGGGGGGCACGTTCGCTTTCTCGCGCGCGATGATCTTTTCCACGAATTCGGTCGTGATCGGCTCGATGTAGGTCGCATCCGCCAGCTGCGGATCGGTCATGATGGTGGCGGGATTGGAGTTCACCAGCACCACCCGGTAGCCTTCTGCCCTGAGCGCCTTGCAGGCCTGCGCGCCAGAATAATCGAACTCGCAGGCCTGTCCGATGACGATTGGGCCTGCGCCGATGATAAGGACGGTGTGAATATCTTGCCGTTTCGGCATCGTGCCTCGCGCGCAAGCGGCCGCACGCGTTCGCCGCGTGCCGAATCGGAGCCGGATTGCAGGTTAAGCGGATCGTTTACCCGTGAGCCCGTGCGGGGGCAACCCTCGGCCGCAGCCGCTCACAAAAACAACGTGGACAAGCGGCGAGGGGTTTGGTAATCCCCCCCTTCGCGCCGATTTGATGCTCAGCTTGCGGGCGCGTTAAAAATGCACGCTAAAGCGAAGGCGAAGTCGGCAAGAGTGGCCGGCCGCCTCAAGGCCCGCAAGCATCAGCCTCATCCCGACGCCTGGAATCGATGAGGCTTTGCTATGACCCAGACGCCATGTTCCGACGATACCATCCTCTGCGCAGCTGGCGTGGGTGGCGATGCCGCGTTCGGCGCGGTGATGCCGCCGCTCTATCTCTCCGCCAATTTTGCGTTCGAAGGCTACGGTAAGCCGCGGGCGCATGATTACTC